>OGOV01000719.1_pt1 | contig 33030 bp, 33 predicted proteins | sample 1552711 | NCBI WGS metagenome assembly OGOV01 (sample SAMEA2580216, study PRJEB22360) | human gut metagenome | biome: human gut; feature: human-associated habitat; material: faeces | place: Denmark | collected 2008/2010 | reverse complement strand
CTCCCAATTTTCATATCCTGTCGCCACTTGGGAGCTTCGCCATCGTCTGCCCAATGCTCATCCATAGAGGCGATCTTACCGTCTTTCAGCTTGATACGACAAACCACATAGCCTGCGTATTTGTCATCCACAAGGGCGGCATACACCGGAAACTTGGCAAAAAGATATTCTTCCATTTCTTCTCGTCCTGCTTTAATGTTCGGCCTGGATGCAATGCCTTTATATGAACGCAGCTCTACACGAAATAGGGCAACCATTTCTGCAAGTGCATCATTTGCTTGTTTTATCTCTAATATCTCCATCATAATTGCCCTCCTTTGGCTGCATACAAAATCTCATAATAATTGTAGCATAAATATGTGAAAAAATCTATCATATACATGGAAATCCCGCCCGTCCCGATATATTTGTGATCGGAACGGGCAGGACATAGTTAATCAAGCGGCTTATACTCGGTTACAGTTTTCAAATAAGTTTCGGGATTGCCGTTCAAGATAAGGTCGTTATACTCCAAAGGAGCGTTGTAAATTAGATAGTCAAGCTCTGACCGTTCATACATATTTCGGGCAACCTCGTTCTCAACGGCAATCGTATCAATCGCAATCATGCTGCCATCGGTGAATTTCAGTTCCACACAGCAGTTATCGAAGTTATATTCGCAGGAAATCAGCTTTTTCATAGGGTTTACCTCCAAAAATATTTTGTTTGGAAGTAATGTAAGCGTGGGTTTTTAGTGTGGTATCTTTAAGTTTGGGAAACCCCGTTTTCCCAGCGGGAGACCGCCTGACGGGTCACAAATACCTTTTCCGCAAGCTCGTCCTGTGACAGTCCCATCTTTGTCCTGAGCTCTAAAATCACATTTTTGGTAGGCTCTCGCCTGTTCCCTCCTTGAACTTGCAGGAGAGGCACAGGCGGCCAAGGAACAGTCCCTCCGTTTTGCACAAAACCATTCTGTCAGAATAGTGCGAATTGTTGAAATTCTCAATAGGGGTTGACGAAAAGAATGGGGCTTGCTATACTATAAATGCCTTTGTCAGACACATGACAAAAGACGAAGTTTTGCTGGAGGTATGGAACATGAATCGGTGCAAACGATGGCTCGCATTACTACTGGGTGCCGTACTGCTGCTGGGCACGATGTCCGGCTGCAGCGGCACAACGGCCTCTGACAGTGAGGACGGCGCATATCGGAAAATCAATTTGTCCATGGCGGTCAACGGAACAGACACGCAAATCGACTCGCTGGTAGCCCACCACTTCGCAGACCTGGTGGCAGAGCGTTCAGGCGGAAGCATCACCATTGATGTGTTTCCCAACGACACGCTGGCCGGCGGCAACAGCACCAAGGGCGTGGAGTACATCGCCGTAGGCGCAGCGGATCTGGGAGCTTATGCCACCTGCGTCCTGGCCAACATAGAGCCCAAGATGTCCGTGGCGACGCTGCCCTGGTCCTTTACCTCCTATCAGGAGGCACGGCAGGTCATCGACACCACCGGCGGTGCTTACTACGCAGAGCTGCTGGATGCAAAGGGCATCACGTATCTGGGTTCCTTCCACAACGGCTTCCGCCAGCTCACCAACAGCAAGCATCCGGTCACCACACCGGAGGATCTGAAGGATCTGAAGATCCGTGTCCCCGGCTCGGCGGTATATATGGGCGTATTCAAGGCGCTGGGCGCCAGTCCCACGGCCATGAGCTGGAGCGAGGTGTTCACCGCCATCCAGCAAAAGACCATTGACGGACAGGAAAACGGCTGCTCCGTGACCAAATCCGCCAAGATGGATGAAATTCAGAAGTACATGACCATCTGGAATTACAGCTATGAAAATGATCTCTTTGTGGCCAACAAAAAGGTTTGGGAAAGCCTGGACGAAAATACACAGGCGCTTCTCCAGCAGTGCGCCTCCGATGCCTGCGAATGGGGCCGCGACCGGCTGGAGGCCGAGGAGGACGAGCTGATCCAGGGCTTCCAGGACGCCGGTATGCAGGTGGATATCCTGACGGAGGAGCAGCTTCAGGCCTTTAAGGACGCGGTAAGTGATGTAACGGCTGAGCTGAAGGCCCAATATGGCGAAGCCGCCTGTGCCGCTTTCGGCATTGAATGAGGAGGATCCATATGTTTGAGAAAATCGAAAAATTCGTTTCCTGCGCGTGCGTTTCCATTATGGCGGTGCTGGTCTTTTCAAACGTCATCGCCCGCTTCCTGTTCAAGCATTCTCTGGCGGTTTCGGACGAAATGTCCACCTACCTATTTGTCCTGATGAGCTTTATGGGTACCGCCATCGCGGCCCGGCGCAGAGCGCATCTGGGGCTTTCCATCATCACCGACCATGTCAGTCCCCATACGCGGCTGATCATCCAGCTGGTCATGTACGGCATCTCCGTGCTGTTCTGTCTGCTGATCGTGTTTTTCGGTGTACAGATGGTCATCAGCCAGTATCGGCTGGGTCAGGAAACTGCCAATATGCAGTGGCCCGAGTGGATCTATGGGGCCTTCGTCCCCATCGGCGCAGCCTTTGCGGCAATTGCTTTTTTCCAGACCATGCTGGTCATGTGCAAGGAATATAAAGAACAGGAGGGCGAGAAATAATGGTCGGAATCGTATTATTGGGCATCTTTGTGGTGCTGCTGGTGTTCGGCGCGCCCATCGCCGTGTGTCTGGGTATGTCCAGCGTAGGCGCTATTCTGGCGCAGGGTGCAGGTAAGCCTCTGGACGCCATTATGAGCGTGCTGCCCCGTCTGTGCTCCTCTGCCAGCAGCAAATTTGTTTTGCTGGCGATCCCCTTCTTCATCCTCTCCGGCAATGTGATGGAAAAGGCCGGCATTTCCGGCCGCCTTATCAATCTGGCGGAGAAGTGCCTGGGCCACATCCGCGGCGGCATGGCCATGGTCTGCGTGGTGGTTTCCTGCTTCTTCGCAGCGATCTCCGGCTCCGGCCCCGCCACGGTGGCGGCCTTGGGCCTGATCATGATCCCCGCCCTGGTAAAGGCCGGATATCCCGCCGCCTTCTCCTGCGCTCTGATGGCGGCAGGCGGCGCCATCGGCGTGGTGATCCCGCCGTCCATCACCTTTGTTGTGTACGGTTCTATTGCGGACGCCTCCATCACCGACCTCTTCAAGGCCGGCGTGATCCCCGGTCTGTTGATGGGCGCAGGCTTGATCGTTGCTGCGCTGGTCGTCGGCCGGAAAATGGATCTGAAGGTGCTTCCCAAGGCCACCGGCAAGGAGCGCTGGATAGCGTTCAAGGATGCATTCTGGGGTCTTCTGATGCCCGTCATCATCCTCGGCGGTATCTATGGCAGCATCTTCACCCCCACCGAGGCGGCCGCCGTCTCCGTGTTCTACGGGCTGATCGTGGGTATCTTCGTCTATCGGGAGATCAGCCTGAAGAAGATCAAGGACATCCTCATTGACTCCTGCAGCACCACGGCCACCGTCATGTTCATCACCATGGGCGCCACGCTGTTCGGCTATGTGCTCACCCGCGCCCGGCTGGATCTGGCCATTGAGGGCTTTATGATGAATGTCACCGGCGGCAGCTCGATCATCTTCTTCATCATTGTGAACATCGTCCTGCTGATCGCCGGATGCTTCCTGGACTCCACCTCCGCGCTGTACATTTTCACGCCGCTGTTCGCGCCGGTGGCGCTGCAGCTGGGCATTGACCCCATTCATCTGGGCACGGTGATGATCGTGAACCTGGCCGTGGGCCTGTTCACGCCGCCGGTGGGCGTCAACCTGTATGTGGCCTGCGGCATCGGCAAGATCAAGATCGAGGAGATCACCAAGGGCATCGTCCCCTGCCTTGTGGCAGAGCTGGTCGTTCTGCTCCTCGTCACCTATATCCCCGCTCTCTCCACCATGCTTGTTGGTTGACCCTGCGGGAAAGCTCCGGGTACCTCTCCTCCCGGAGCTTTCCTGCAAAAAAGCCCCGGAACGGACAGCTGCTCCCGCATTTTGTACAAAAAGCCGCCCTCTGATTTGTAGAAAACCAAAAAAGTCAAAAACCCTATTGACTTTGTCCGACAAAGGAGTATACTGTACTCATAGTTTGTCAGACATATTACAATACCCCTTCAAAAATGTTATTATGAGGTGATTTTTATGAAAGACATTTCCATTCAGGAGCTGAAAAACACCGCCGTACAAATGCGCATGAAGGTCATTGACATGATCTACAAGGCACAGTCCGGCCATCCGGGCGGCTCTCTTTCCGCCGCAGATTTTGTTACCGCCTGCTATTTCAAGTACATGAACCTCGACCCCAGGAACCCCCGCTGGCCGGATCGCGACCGCATGGTGCTCTCCAAGGGTCATGTCTGCCCCATCCAGTATGCCTGCCTGGCAAGCGTCGGCTTCTTCCCCGAGTCCGAGCTGGACACGCTGCGCAAAGAGGGCTCCATGCTGCAGGGACACCCCTCCATGAACAAATGCCCCGGCATTGATATTTCCACCGGCTCTCTGGGACAGGGTCTGGCCTGCGCCGCCGGTATGGCGCTGGCAGGGAAGCTGGATCACAAGGACTACAAGGTCTTCTGCGTGGTGGGCGACGGTGAATCGCAGGAGGGCGAGATCTGGGAGGCTGCCAATACCGCCCACAAGTACAAGCTGGATAACCTGATCGTCTTTGTAGACTACAACAATCTCCAGCTGGACGGCACCTGCGACGAGGTGATGCCCAACGGCGATCTGGGTGAGAAGTTCCGCGCCTTCGGCTGGGAAACGCTGGAGATCGACGGCCACAGCATGGAGGAGATCGTAGCTACACTGGATAAGTGCTACGCCTCCCGGAACGGCAAGCCCAAGTGCATCTATGCACACACCGTCAAGGGCAAGGGCGTCTCCTTTATGGAAAACCAGTGCGGCTGGCACGGCGTCGCCCCCAATGATGAGCAGTATAAGCAGGCCATGGCTGAGCTGAAGGCCCAGCTGGTTCACTAAGCAAGGAGGGACATGAAATGAGCGAAAAGAAGAATATCGCCACCCGCGACGGCTTCGGCCACGAGATCGTAGCACTGGGCAAGGAAAATCCCGACCTGCTGGTCGTGGATATCGACATCGGCAAGAGCTGCAAGACCGGTGATTTCCGCAAGGAGCTGCCCGGGCAGTATATCAACGTGGGCATTGCCGAGCAAAACGGCGCCGGTCTGGCCGCGGGCCTTGCCACCTGCGGGAAGGTCCCCTTCGTGGTAACCTACGCGGTGTTCGGCTCTCTGCGTATGTGCGAGATGATCCGTCAGGAGGTCTGCTATCCCAACCTGAATGTGAAGTTTGCCTGCTCCCACGGCGGCGTGACCCCTGCCAACGACGGCGCCTCTCACCAGTCCATTGAGGACATGGGCGTGCTGCGCACCATCCCCAACATGACGGTCATCATGCCCGCTGATTATAACGCCGCGCGCAAGCTGGTGCGGCAGGCCGCTGAGACTTACGGTCCCATGTATCTGCGCTTCACCCGTGACGCAGTGCCTCAGATCTATGACGAGGATGTGGAGTTCACCATTGGTAAGGCTCACACCATTCAGGACGGCAAGGATGTTGCCATCATCGCCAACGGCGATACCGTCCGTCTGGCCATCGAGGCCGCCAGGGAGCTGGCAGGCAAGGGCATCAGCGCCCGCGTTCTGGATATGCACACCATCAAGCCCCTGGATGTGGAGGCCGTCACCGCCGCCGTCAACGACATTGGCAAGATCATCACCGTGGAGGATCACAACATTCTCAACGGTCTCGGCTCCGCCGTGTGCGAGGTGGCTGCCGAAATGGGCAAGGGCATCGTCAAGCGCGTGGGTATTCAGGATCAGTTCGGTCAGTCCGCTCCCTATGAGCGTCTGCTGGCCATCAACGGCGTGACGGTGGAGCATATTGTGGAGCTGGCCCAGGAGCTGGCCCGGAAATAAATCAGACATACAGGAGGATATTTCCATGAAAATCGGATTTGTCGGCTGCGGCGCCATCGGCAGCTGCTATGCAAGCTATCTTTCTAAGGTACACGAGGTCTGTGTGCTGGACACCTATGCCCCGGTCATCGAGGCTATCCGGAAAAACGGCATTCTGCTGGATGAATGCGTTCCCGGCGTCGGGAATGGCGAAACCGTATCCTATCGTCCCGCCATGGCTACCACCGATCCCAAGGAGATCGGCGTGGTGGATCTGCTGATCGTTTTCGTACACTATCAGTACCTGGAGGCGGCTGTCCGCAATGCGCTGCCTATGATCGACAGGCACACCATGATCCTGTGCCTGCAAAACGGTCTGGGCAACTATGACGAGATCGCCAAGGTGGTCCCCGAGGAGCAGATCATCATCGGCAACACCGCCTTCGGCTCCACCCCCATCGAGCCGGGTCATGTCCGGCACACCGGCACCGGCGTTACCAACATGGGTTCCCTGAAGGCTCCCATGGAAAATGTGGAGCGCATGGCGGAGGGCTTGCGTGCCGCCGGTCTGGAGGTACAGGTTCACGAGAATGTGATGAACGCCATTTGGCACAAGCTGCTGGCCAATGTAGCCATCAACGGCATGAGCGCCCTGCTGGAAACGAAAAACGGCTTTGTAGACGCCAATCCCTACGCCCACGAGGCGGCCCGTATGCTGGTGGAGGAGGCCATCGTGGTGGCCAACGCCTGCGGCTGCACGCTGGAGCATGACGCAGAGCTGGAGCACGCCTTCGAGGTCGCCAGAATGACCGACGAGACCATCAGCTCCATGGTGCAGGATGTGACCCACCACAAGGAAACGGAGATCCGCATCATCACCGGCGCTGTGTGCCGTCTGGGACGGGAGCATCACGTCCCCACCCCCTGCAACGATCTGCTTTTGCAGTTGGTTTTGGCCAAGCAGTCCATCTATCTGGGCCGCTGAGCAAAGCCGGCGCGGCGCTTTTGGAGGCGTCAGGCGGCAAATATCTTGCCGTCTGGCGCCTTTTCCATGTACCGTATGGAAGTTCCTTCTTGACGCAGAGCGCCTTTTGTACTATGTTATACATAGTAGCGTATAAGGAGAGGAGCAAACTGCCATGAGTGAAACCCCGGCTTATGTGAAGAATTTAAAGAAGGAGTCTGTTGTGCAGAGCGTCATCAACTGTCTGACGGACGCTATGCGCAGCAAGGAGCTCAAGCCCGGCGACCGCATCCCGCCTGAGCCGGAGCTGGCCGCCTCTATGGGCGTTGCACGCAGCTCCGTGCGGGAGGCCATCAAGATCCTGTCGTATCTGGGTGTGCTGGAGAGTAAGCGAGCGGAGGGTACCTTTGTCTGCAGCGGCTTTCAGGAGAGCATGATCGATCCCATGATCTATGGCATCATCCTCAATCAGGATTCCTCCGAAAACCTGATGGAGCTGCGGGAAATGGTGGAGTCCGGCATTATGCGGCTGGCCAGCGCAAAATACAGCGAGGAGGCGGGCCGCGCACTGGCCGCCATACTGGATCAGATGACCGGCATCGTGCAGAGCGGTGAAAATGTGGTAGACCGCTTCTTCGAGGTGGATAACGTCTTCCACAACCTGATCTCACAGATGGGGAAGAACCCCCTGGCCGACAAGATCAGCCGCGTCGTCCGCACCCTGACCCATGCCATGCGCTATGAAACGGTAGCCACTATGCTCAACACCGGGCGCGGCGAGGAGCTGATTGCCGCCCACCGCTGCCTGCTGGAAACGCTGCAAAACCGCCGGCTGGAGAACGTGGAGGAGCTTGTCCGGACCACCTACTTCGAGGATGCCCTCCACATCTGACGGCGCAGCCGTGCGCCTCTTTGTGACCGTATGTTTTCTTTCATCCGCAACGATCTCATATTTTGTTTTGTAAGGAGGAATTCCCATGTCCGCATTGAGATCCCGTGTGCGCCTTGGCAGCAAGGCACCCCTGAGCGAACAGGAACTCCGGCAGATCGACGCCTATTGGCGTGCTGCCAACTATCTGACCGCCTGCCAGCTCTATCTGCTGGATAACCCCCTGCTGGAGCGTCCTCTCGTCAGGAGCGACATCAAGCAGACCGTGGTGGGTCACTGGGGCACCTGCCCCGGGCAGAACTTCATCTATACGCACCTGGACCGGGTCATCAAGCGGGACGACCTGGACATGATCTATCTCTCCGGCCCCGGCCACGGCGGCAACGCCATGGTGGCCCAGGACTGGCTGGACGGCAGCTACACGGAGGTGTATCCCAATATCACCCGGGATAAGGAGGGAATGCAGAAGCTCTTCAAGCGCTTCTCCTTCCCCGGCGGTATTCCCAGCCACGTAGCACCGGAGACCCCCGGCTCTATCCACGAGGGCGGTGAGCTGGGCTACTCCTTGGCCCACGCCTTCGGTGCGGTGGCGGATAACCCCAATCTGATCGCCGCCTGCGTGGTGGGCGACGGCGAGGCGGAAACCGGCCCGCTGGCCACCTCGTGGCACGGCAACAAGTTCGTCAACCCCATTACCGACGGCGCGGTGCTGCCCATTCTGCACCTCAACGGCTTCAAGATCGCCAATCCCACCATCTTCTCCCGCATGAGCCATGAGGAGGTGGAGTGCTTCTTCCTTGGCTGCGGCTGGAAGCCCTACTTTGTGGAGGGCAGCGATCCCATGACCATGCACCAGCAGATGGCGTCCGTTCTCGACGCGGCGATCCGTGAGATCAAGCGCATCCAGCGGGAGGCCCGGAAATCCGGCGAAGCCAAGCGTCCCCGCTGGCCCATGATCGTGCTGCGCACCCCCAAGGGCTGGACAGGCCCCAAGGAGGTGGACGGACTGCCGGTGGAGAACTGCTGGCGGGCCCATCAGGTGCCTATCTCCATGGGCGCGGACACGGACAGACACCTGGCCCAGCTGGAGACGTGGCTGCGGTCCTATAGGCCGGAGGAGCTGTTCAACGCCGACGGTACGCCTGTGGAGCTGGTAGCCTCCTTCCCCCCTGCGGGCAGCCGGCGCATGGGTGCAAATCCCCACGCCAACGGCGGCCTGCTGCTGCGGGACCTGCGCACTCCCGATTTCCGGGACTACGCCGTGGACGTCAAGTCCCCCGGCTCCGTGGAGGCCCAGGATATGTATGTTCTCGGCACCTATGTCCGGGATGTGATGAAGCTGAACATGGACGCCCGGAACTTCCGCATTTTTGCGCCGGACGAAACGGCGTCCAACCGTCTGCAGGCCGTTTTCGATGTAACCGGCCGCCGCTTCCTGGACCAGCAGATCCCCGGCATTGACGACCACCTGGACCCCGACGGGCGGGTGATGGACTCCATGCTCTCCGAGCATTTCTGCGAGGGCTTTTTGGAGGGCTACCTGCTCACAGGACGTCACGGCTTCTTTGACAGCTACGAGGCGTTCATCCGCATCGTGGACTCCATGTTTGCCCAGCACGCCAAGTGGCTGAAGATGTGCAGCGAGCTGCCCTGGCGGCACGACATCGCCTCCCTCAACTATATCCTCGCCTCCAATGTGTGGCAGCAGGACCACAACGGCTTCACCCACCAGGACCCCGGCTTCCTGGACCATGTGGCCAACAAGAAGGCGGATGTGGTGCGGATGTATCTGCCGCCGGATGCCAACTGCCTGCTGAGCTGCTTTGACCACTGCATCAAGAGCCGCAACTATGTGAATGTCATTGTGGCCAGCAAGCACCCCCGCCAGCAGTGGCTGACCATGGAGCAGGCGGTGAAGCACTGCACCCAGGGCATCGGCATCTGGAGCTGGGCCTCCAACGACCAGGGCGAGGAGCCGGATGTGGTCATGGCCTGCTGCGGCGACACACCTACGCTGGAAACGCTGGCTGCCGTCAGCATTCTGCGTAAGGAGCTGCCGGAGCTGAAGATCCGTGTGGTAAATGTGGTGGATCTGATGAAGCTCCAGCCCCACACGGAGCATCCCCACGGCCTGACCGACGAGGAATACGACGGTTTGTTCACCAAGGATAAGCCCATTATCTTCGCCTATCACGGGTATCCCACCCTGGTCCACGAGCTGACCTATCGCCGGCACAACCGGAATCTCCACGTCCGCGGCTACAAGGAGGAGGGCACCATCACCACGCCCTTCGATATGCGGGTGCTCAACGACATTGACCGGTTTGATCTGGTCATCGACACGGTGCGCCGTCTGCCGCAGCTGGGCAATCGCGGCGCATACCTGGTCCAGAAGATGCAGGATAAGCTGGTAGAGCATCGCCAGTACATCCGCGACAACGGTGTGGATCTGCCCGAGATCCGCAGCTGGAAGTGGGATGAAGGCCTGAACAGTGCCGAGTGAGGTTTGATGATCGCAGAGGTCATCCCCGGCGCGGCGGACAGAGCGCATGACACGGGCACCGGGCGGAGCCCGTTCGCGTTCTGACCTGCGCCGCGGCATACACCTATAAATTTCGCGCAAGAAAGCTCCCGGCATACCACGCGCGTGGTATGCCGGGAGCTTTTTGCTTGGATATCTCCGTGGTATGCCGTGAGCAGGAGGAGGGCGGCTTTGTTCCGGTCGGACAAGCGCCAGCAGCGTTCCCGCCAGTGTGTCCATCTTCGCCGGTGGGCATCGGACAGGAAGAAATGGAAGAATTGAGGGATTCTTTCTCTGAGTTGCTGATGCAGTCGCTTTCGGAGCTGTGGCCCCATAGAGAGTGCGAAGCAGTCCCGCACGAACTCATTCAGCTCCAAGACCCCCGCTTCGATCCGTTCCTCCAGACAGGTGCATTCATACAGGCGGCACGAATGCTTGCGGACATAGTTCTGGCAGTATTCGCACGCCACATCTTTGGGCGTGTAATGAAATGGGCTGCGGTATATCCCACCGCCTCTGGGTTTTTGACCGGGCTGAGACATCATCAACTGCTCCAACGCCTGCAGCGGCGTGTCTCGCATGAAATAGCGCGGCATAAGCGAACTCCTCTCTGAAACAAAAAAACGGCCGGAAACGGTTCGGTTTTCGTTGATAAGGCAGTAAATCAAATTATCACCGCAGCTGAATCGGCAATGGGAGAAAAACCGAGTTGCAAAGCCACGGACTGAAAACGAAATGTTAAAAGGACTTAGTTGTCAGGCGTAGCAATGGCAAGGAAAATCACCGAGATCAGTCTATCACAGACTTTTCTCGGTGATTTTTTTATATCCGTACATTCGATTACTGCTGTCAGTCTCGCTATAATGATTACAGAAAAGTCAAAGGAGGTGCGGCTGATGAAGCAGAAGTATAACCTTGCGCTTACAACTGAAGAATGGCGACTAATGATTGAGCCACTAAACAATCTCCGCAATCGGCTTGTATAGGAGGGACGATACACCGACGCCGTGGACGAGGTGCTTATCAAGGTGGCAAATGCCAAAACCAAGAAGTTCAAGATTGCAGAGCGGAGGGCTAGCGTATGGAAAAGTACATTACCGATGAACGCACAGGGTTGAAGTATGAACTGATCGGTGACTATTACCTGATTGCCGGAGATGATGAGCCGGAGGAAGATCAGCCAATCGGGACATGGGGGCAGCGGCACCTTCGCTATCTCAAGGAGCATCGTCGTGTGCGATATGCCAACCTGCTGACCATCGGCAAGCTGAACGATTACCTTGCAGACCTCAACGAGCAGGCAGAAGCAATGTTTTCTCAGCTTGTAAAGCTGCTTGCCGAAAAGGAAGGCGTAACGGAGGTCCTCAAAGCAGAAAACCAGATGCTTTGGGTGCAGAAAATGAACAATCTTCGAAACACTGCAATGGAAATCGTTTCAAACGAGCTTATCTACCGTTAGAAATGACGGCCATCAAAAAAAGCATAAGTGTGTTTGCAGAAAAGCCGGTGGATGCCGGCTTTCTTTTTCTGCGGTGAACCGAAAAAGGCCCACAGGATGTTCTATCCTGATAAGCGGAGGTGATGGAGGGGTGACTGCAAAACGGGGGCTGTTCTGGTATGCGGACGGAGAATTGCTGTGCTTTCCCGTTTCCGGTGACGAAGCCGATACGGTCAGCAACAATCATCGGCGGTTTTGGGAAACGCTTCCGCATTCCCTTACCGGCGGGATGTCCTACAACTACTTTCCCCGTGGGCGCGTAGAGCTGCGGCACGGGAAAGCGCTGGTCTATCTGCATCCCACGCTCTGCACACCGGGAATTTATGCCCGGATTCGCCATGCCTTTTCGCTGCCGGATGAGGTGCAGGTGTCGTTCAAGGCCGACGGGAGCCGGCATTACCGGAGTATTCAGGAGGAACAGGAGGGGTAGACTATGGATATTTTCAGATTTATAGACTCCGCCGACATCCGGCGATACCTGGCAGAAATTCGCTACCGATTCAGTACAGAGGAAAAAATGTTCTTAATCTGGTACTGCAAGGCCGCCACACTGAACGAAAAAATCGCCGCATGGCAGGAAATAGTCGGGTATGTGCCGAGTTGTCCTTGGGACGACGCTTGGGATATCCGAGAGCGGGTAGCTGCGTACATCGAACTGCAGGAAGAAATGTTGGGACAGTTTCAGTCGGCAGACAGTTGCGTCTATCAATACAAATTGATAGACAGTTTGACGGGAGAAACTGATTCGGGCAGCGTGTATCGCAGTTACAAGGATTGTCTTGCCGCTGCGATACATGCGGCACATGCTGCGGGCTGCTGCAAGCTGGAGATCCGCAAGGAACCGCTCAATGCGGCAGAGCACAGCCGTCGGATAGGCACCTGTCTCTTCAATCAGGACGGTGAGATCATGCAAATTAATTGCCTGCCGACGGATGCCGAAGATATGATGACCTATCTTCTCTTTGAGGAGATGTGGTTTGCATTCCCTACACCGTTTCATAGCGGCGACATTGTCTGCTCTCGATTTTCTCCCAATGAACCGTTTGTCCTAGCGGACATGGTCACTTGGGACTCTGAGCGAATGATCAAGGAATTGCCGCCCAGCGAGTATGACCGGCAGGTGTTGGATTGCGCCGACTGGACAGTAGAGCGCCTTCTCAAGCAGGGCGACAGCCGTATCATGGGCGCCTTTGGGTATCGCGCGGAAGGAAACTTGATTCGTCGGGAGAAAGCACCCATCTGTGATTATCTGGACCTGGAATATTACCGGGGATCGCTGGACAGTTCTCATAAAATTTTGCAGCCTGTCAGCACCTATCTCAAAGGAAATTGCGGAATCGAATTTTTACTGAACGCCTATTGCCTGCTTCGGCAGTCGACACTGCCGGGACAGGCAGAATGAACAGGAGGAAAAAGTTGGACATTTATCGTTTTATTGATTCCCGTGATATGCGGGAGCACCTGCAAAAGCTGAACTATTCATTTACCACGCCGGAGGCGGCTTTTCTGGTGTATTGGTGCAAAGCCGCCACGCTGGAGGAAAGGATCGCCGCATGGCGGGAAATCATCGACACCATGCCGAACTGCGCTATGGCGGAGCGGCTGAATCTGGAGGCCATTCCGGATTTTCACCAGTTTCTGCGGGACTATATTGACCTGCAGGAGCGGGATCTGCGGCGCTTCAAGGAGCCGGATGGCTGCATCTATGTCTGTGAGCTGTCCCGGCAGGGTGAATTATGCGGAGATATGGAGTTCGGCCCGTTCAGTGATTTTGACCGCTGCCTGTCCGCAGCGATCCGGAGGGCGGCAGAGGAAGAAACAGTCGGTCTCCGCATTTTCAAGCGTCCCATGGATCCCGGGGAGGATTCGCCGCGGGAGGATTATTGCATTCTGACCCCGCAGGGAGAGGTGTGCCAGCTGGAGTGCAGAGCGATCAGCGATCGCGACTTAGATCTGTCTCTTGCCTTCGACGGGATGTGGTTCGACTTCCCCACTCCGTTTCACGCCGGGGACATCGTGTGTTCCCACAGAAGGCCCGACGAGCCCTTTGTGCTGACCGACCTCTGCACCTGGAACGCTGAAACCCTTCGGCGGGAGATGCCCGTTTCGGAGTGCTCAGACAATTGGCTGAGCAACCAGGATCGCACACTGGCAAGAATGCGTGTCAGAGGCGATGTCAGCGACATGACCTGCAGTGGATACACCATGTCGGGCGATCCAGGAGAGACTATACCGTTTGTGTTTCACGATCATCTTCTCCACAATTATTTGGATCTGGAGTACTGCCGTGGTCCGCTGAAGGGCATCCACAAGCTGCTGAGGCCCATCAGCGACTTTCTCAAGGGCAACCGCAGCATTGAATATTTGCTGAACACCTACTGCCTGGCGCAGCAGCAAGCAATGTTGGAGAACAGCATCGCGTGGTTTCGGCGCTGTTATAACAAGGAAGCACTCGCAGATATTGGTATTCTTCCCAAAACCGAATCGTCTCAAGAAAAAACATGAAAATATGGACGATGCTCAACACCTGACACCGTAGGACGAAAAAGGCGCATGAAGTGCACTATCCTGTCCATATCAAACGAAAAGGAGAAAACACTATGGAACACGAAAAGCAAGTGGGAGTCGTCAAGCAGGCGCTGGAGCTGGAAACGCAGATTCAGGTGCTGGAACAGTTTCTGCCGGAGGAGCGGGCGGAGACCTACGCCGAACCGGAGCCCCAGCCGCCGGTGCGGCAGGAGGCCCATTACACCGAGCCGCCTATCCGGCACGGCTGCAAGGTCAACTGGCTGCTGATGCTGGGGCCTGCCGGGATCACGCTGGCCCTCTCCACCTTCAGCAACAGTGCTTTTCTCGTCTGGATGTTTGCACTGACGCTGTTTGTCTGGGTGCCTGTGTATTACTTCGCTCTTTACCGCAAGCAGAAGGCAGCGACCATCGAGAGAATCCAAAATTCCGCCGAATACCAACAGCAGTGCACAGCTGCCCGTATGGCCACAAACCGGCAGCAGCAGGAGTTTGACGAGGCATACACCAAGGCGAAGGAGGAATATGACTCCGTGCTCCTGCCCCGATATCAAGCCGCCCGCAGCGCATGGGAAGCGGAGCATCAAGCGCAAATCAGGAAAGAGGAACAGGAGCTGACCCAGGCAAAAAAGGAACTGGCGGCGCTCTACGGGGAGACCCGCATTGTTCCGGCACAGTACCGGCGGGTGGACGCCTTGCAGTACATCTATGACATGGTCTCCACCTCGGACTACGATGTGCGGCAGGCTATCGAGTACTTCGATAAGAGCCAGCAGCGGGCGCTGGAGGAAATGCGCCTGCAGGAACAGCAGCAGGCCAACGCCCTGGCCATGGAGCAGAATGACCTTCTGGACCGGCAGAACTCCATTGCGGAGAAAGCCCGGCGGGATGCCAACATTGCGGCGGCGGTGGGCGCTGTGCAGCGGCACAATACCAACAAAACCATCAAAAAGTGGATGGAGAAATAAGCAGCGGCGGCAGGTGCAATCCCCTGCCGCTGTATGCGTTTTATTGGGGCTGGGAGAAGCCTAAGTCGTGCCCGATTTCCCAAAGCACTTTTCCAAAGGCCGGATCCTTATGGAGCTTTTCGGACAGGGGCTTCATAAATTTGTACTCGCCGGACAGTTCACCGGTGTAAATCTTCGCACCGTACAGGGGCGAAAGATACTGCTTCCTATCGAAGCAGCCCGAAAAATAGTGTCCATGCTTCAGCGCCCCGAATTCGATGCGCCCGTTTTCGCCGGGATACAAGCACTGCACGCCGCAGCAGTCGTCGCCCACCTCGGTCAGAATACAGTAATGCGGCTCCGAAACATAGGGGTCGCAGCTGACTTCCAGAATGTCTCCGGGGCGATACGGTACCGGCAGATTCAAATGGACAGAGTCTCCTCCGAAAGCGCCCTCCGCCCACACACACCGGCGTTTTTTGGGATCGTGCATAAAATACTGTACTTCTCCATTCGTATCGGCGGCAAAGGTGTATTCGGGGCGTGCGAACCCATCGGGATCCGATGCGCCGCCCTGGCGATACTGCTCTATACTCCAGTATGCTATGGCCTTATCGCCATTCTCCCAGTATTTGGGAATGGCATGCTGAACTTCCTCTACAGATAAGGCGATGTAGGGGCCGTCAAGCTGTTCGCCGTCCATCCAAAGCTCCACCGAAAATGTAGCTTCCTTGCTTTCCAGCGCCTGCAGCGCCGTTTTCAAACAGGCGCTGTAATCCCGAATCAGACCGGCGTCTTCGCTGTGTGCCATATGCTCGGACAGACGCTCTAAAAGCCGCTTCTTTTCCATGAGCGCCACCGGCGCACCAGCGATGATATTGGCATAGTCGGTGGTTTGGAGCTGCTCCGGGCGGGCCAGCAGGTAGGCGTGCAGCTCCGGTGAGCCGGACAGCAGGCCCAAAATTTCTTCAAAAATGGTCATTGTACTACCTCCTTTAGGGGAACATGATCCAAAGTATGTCCGGCCTCATCTGTTAGATATTCGCTGTGTCCGGAGCTCTCCTGATCCCACAGCACGGTGACGGTGTCGGCTTCGGCGGCACGGGCCTCGGCAAACGCCCGGATCAGCGGCAGCCAATCAAAATTCGCCCCGGACACCCGAAAATAGAGATCCCGGCTGCCGGGCACGGTGTCATATAGTCCGCCCAGACGCACCCGCAGAAATTCGCTGTTCAGCGCCCGGTTTACGGCGGCGTTCAGCTCCGACAGCCGGGCCGGGTCCACATAGAAAAGCTCCCCGGCGTGCCGCTCCACAAAAGCACAGCTGAGGAAAACATAGGGCCGCTCCCGGATAGCCAGCAGCAGGTTCCGCACCAGATTGCGATTGGGCCGCAGCGCCACACCGTAGGCGGCGATCAGGTCAAGGCACCGCCGCTGGGTTTCCTCGCTTTGGGTAACATCATACAGCCATTCGGCGGCATAGAGGGTCTCCTCCACCTCCGCCGGGTCGGCGTTTCCGTAGTAGTGCCATTGACAGGGAAATGCAATCCCGTCCCGCCGCAGCATCCAGGCGGTAGGGGTCTTATTCATACACATCCGCTCCTTTCGGGGGATAGTGTAGCATGGCGGGTGGGGTAAAAATAGGGCACAGGGAAATGGATTCCCTGTGCCCTTATACATCATGTAGCTATCTCACCAAAAAAGCTTTCGTATTGCTTTTTCAAATCAGCCTTTTTTCGCTTTTCGGCTTGCTCTATCCATGCATCATTTTCCCAACACAAGGAATACTTTTCAGGCAAGCCGCTCCGAAAAGCTCCATACATTATATCATCCCATTGGCTCCAACCAAGGACATGATCGGATGGTTTTGCATAGGTTTTGCTCCTATCTCCATTTTCGGGTCTAAGAGGAAGATTTACATTTTGATCACTCCACATGGCATCGATAATAAAGCTGTCAATCGGAATATGCAGCCTTTCACAATCAACAGTATTATCCAGCAGGCCCAGCAACCAAAGATATTTCATGGTCATATTGACCCATTTTTGCGCATTTCCGTATGTAAAAAAAGGCTCATTTTCATTGAGACACACTTTGCTGTATTTTTTGTATAGTCCCTCACAGGTATTTTTGTGCCACTCTTCATAATTGCTTGCTAATGCGCTTAGTTTTTGGATTTGCAAAAAAAGGAATTTCGCAGAATCGTTTCTGGCTCTTTCAGAAGCAGATTTTAGTTGTTTCAGCTTTCCCGCTTCTATTGTTTTTTTGAACAGAGTGTTGTATGCGCCTTCATTTGTGGCATCTTCATATGCTTTCATGATTGCCTTTTTGATGCGATAGGTCAAATAATCGGGTTCTCTGCTATCACCGTAAATTACTTTCGGAATAATTTTGAAGTAACTATAGATCAAAAAATCCATCAACGCTTGTTGGCTGCTCATATTTTGTTTCCTCCTATGATTGGTATTTCTCCAACGCTTTCTCCAAAGCGCTTTTGACCTTTTCCCGCAGGCGCTGGGGCTCCAGCACCGTCACATCCGGGGCGAAGTTCATAGCGAACTGCTCCATGGCCATCTCGTTGGTGAAGGCCGTCACGGTAACGCCGGCGTCGTCCTCGTCGGAGAAGGTCACCTCTGTGCCAAACAGGTCGATGACATCGCTGACCATGGCCTTGGCCACCCGAAACACCGCCCGGACATTGTCGCTGGCATACATATAGGGGTGCTCCTTCATATAAGTGGCCAGATCCAGCGTCCGGCCGTTGGCCCATTTCAGGTGCTCAAAGGGCTTGGCAGGCTCGTCCAAAATCTTCAGCTCCGTAATGCGGTCCAGCCGATAGTTGGAAATGTCGTCATACTCGTCATAGTTGCAAATCAGGTAATATTTCCCCTCCTTGGCCGCCATCTGGTAGGGGGAGATGATGTACACCCGCTCTGTGCCGTCGGGGCGGATCTTGCTATGCTGGCGCTTGTCCGTGCCATACTCCAGGTACTTGAAGCTGACCTTCCTCCCCCGGCTGATGGCCTCGTCCAGCAGCTCGATGGTGAGAAAGAGCTGCTTGTTGTCGGTCTTGTCCTCCGGCAGGCGGGCAATGTGCTTCACCCGGCTGCGGAAATACACATTGGACAGGCCCTCCAGCTTGTTCACCAGCTCCTTGCACTGGCTGTAAGGGATATGCTTGGAGAATAGCAGACTGTCAATGAGCAGCCGCAGTTCGCCATCGGTGAAGTCCCGCTCCAGATAGAAGTCTGACCACAGGTAGCTCTCCTCCGGCACGCCGGTCTTGGGGTTCGGCACCATGCGAATGGATTCACTGTACTCGATGTTGTAGCCGCAGTCCATGAGGTTCAGAATGTTCCGCCGGATGGCTTTGCGGTCAGCGGTCATGTCGTATTCGGTTTTCAGAATCTCGGCGATGTCCTTCTGGCTTAGACGGTGCTCCTCGTCGGAATACTTCCGCAGGATATCCAAAATGTTCAGAATCAGCAGTTTTTTCGGCTGTTTCACAGGCATGGGATCACTTCCTCTTTTACCATATTCTATCACGGTATATCTTATAATACAAGATGGCGTGGGGCAAAAACAGGCCACAGAATACCGAAGCAGGCACACATGGCGCTAATCCGTGAAGGCTCCGCACTCCGCACGCACGGCGATCTGCTCGCGAAGCCGGCTGACCTCTTTTTCGCAGGCCGCCAATTGATCCGAATAGGAATGATCCGGTGACCGCACAAGGCTCTGAAGCTCCTCTTTTCTGGAAAGCACCTTGTCCAGGTGTTCCTTGTCCTGATCCGCAAACTTTTGGAACTCTTTCAAGGCGTTGATCACACGGCGAGCATTGCCCGCCGGTGTGTCACCCATGGGAACAAGGTATTTTTGTTCCGCATATTTCAGCAGGATATAAGGCTTCTTTTCATCTTGCTTTTCCGGAAGCTCCATGCCCATTCCCAAAACCATTGGCATCTGCAATGCGCTCCCGGAGGTGAGAAAGTCATCTGTCAGAAGTGACTTGATCCGCTGATAGGCATTCTTGCGTGCATCGGCATCATATTTTTTCAGGGTGTCTACTGCGGCTATCGATGTTTCCCAGCGCTGCCTGGCCGCTTCGATTTTTTCGTCGATTTGCGCAAGCTCCTTTTTCTGCTCTGCAAGAGTCTGCCGCTCCCTGGACAGCAGAATTTTCAGGTTCTTGACCTCGTTTTCTTTTTCAGCCAGCTGTTTCATCAGCGGCTCAGCCAATGCAAGCGCTTTCACCTGCGCATAGGTCAGCACCTGGTTCTCCAGATCCTCAATAGAGCGCTGATAGGTGGTTCCTGTGAGAAACTGTGTAATAAAGCGCTGCTTTGTTTCTAAAATCTGCCAGGAATAGGAATCAAAGCTGCTTTCGGTAATGTAACGGTAGATGATCACATTTTTATTCTGATTGCCCCGGCGCAGGATTCTGCCTTCACGCTGTATCATGTCCGCAGGGCGCCAGGGCACATCCAAATGGTGAATGGCTTTCAGCCTCTCCTGCACATTGGCCCCGATGCCCAGCTTAAAGGTCGAACCAATCAGAATGCGTATGTCCCCCGCATTGAATTTACGAAACAGCTCCAGTTTGCGGCTTTCTGTATGGTAGTGATGGATAAATGCGATCTGCGCAGCCGGAATGCCGCACTGTACCAGCTTCTCCTTCAGTGCATCGTAAACATTGAATGCATCCTTCTTTGGGGTCGCATAGTCACAAAATATCAGCTGTGTCATTTGGGGATACTTGTTGTACAGCGCCGTCACACGCTCCACGCATTGACAGATTTTGGAGCTCTCACCCGCCGGCTGCTCTTTTCCCACCAATCTCAGGTCAAGCGCAGCTTTTCGCCCGTCCGTGCTGACCTTCAGCATATTGTCTACGCGACGGTCCACCGCCTTGCCGCGAATTGCCTCGGTTCGTTCACATAGGGAATTCATATAGGCAGTGAGTACCGGAAACCTTTTGATGGTTACATCTGTATAGCTCTCCAGCTTCGGCATTTCTTCCGTGTCGTCCATCGCATGAAAAATGGCGATTTGCGAGAACATCCGTGAAAGCTCCGGAAGATTAAAAAATTTGGAGAACCTTCTCACAAAACGGAATTTGGAGGTATCCACATCGATCTCGCAGAGCTGCTCGGGTAAAGCAAAGGTTTTGACCCAGTTATCAAATACATCCAGATGACTCTTTTCCAATTCGTCATATTGCAGATAAAGCTGCATGGCATAGGCATCGGAAATGGAGTTGCACAGCGGCGTGCCTGTGGCGAGCACCACCCCTCGCCCACCATTTGTGCGCTGAACATAGCGCACCTTGTGCAGCAGATCCATGCATTTAGAGGAACCTTTGGTGTTGATACCATTCAGGTTTTTCAGCTTTGTCCGTATGGGGATATTTTTGTAGTTGTGCGCCTCATCCACAAACAAGGTGTTGATCTCTAATTCGTCAAAGGTTATATCACCGGTTTGGGGCGTCGTCATGCTATCCAAAAACTCCCGGGTCAGCTTTTTGATATACTTCTTTTCCCGGTCAATCGTATTGGAAAAATCCGTCCGCTGGCGCGCATCGAACAGCACATCATTCAGGCGGTTCAGCTTTTGCTTCATATTGTCAAGCACAACATCTTCTGACAGGGGAATCATTTCAAAGCAGCTATATGCCATGATGATCCCATCATAGTCGCCATCGCGTATCTGTTTCAGCACCTTCTGCCGCATCATCGGCTTAAAGGACTTCGGTTCGACAGCAAGAACCTTTGCTTTCGGATACAGGTCGGTGAATATCTTTTCCCACTGACCAACAATATGATTCGGTACAACAAACAGATTCTTCCGTGAGATCCCCTCCGAACGCATTTTCATGGCTGCGGCAATCATGATATAGGTCTTGCCCGCCCCTACATCAAAGGCAAGGAGGGTGTTCGGCGAAGAAAGGATCTTCTGCACAGCATCCTTTTGGTAGCCATAAAGGGTAAACGCCGGCGACATATCCGGAAATTGCAGCGCGCTTCCGTCATACTTCTGCGCTTCATAGCCGGTAAACATGTTGTTATAGGCTTCTTCCACCAACCAGCGGCGGTCCTCGTCAAGCCAGATCCACCGCTTGAATTCTTCATTAATCAGGCGCTGCTTTTCCAGGGCAGCAAGGGTATCCCGTTCGTTGTACTCCGTTCCGTTATCAAGCAGCTTGATCTCCCGCAGGTTCAGTGTATTTTCCATGATGCGCAGTGCATTGTATCGTTCAAGTCCGTACTTGAACATCGCGTTTTTACTGTTCAAGGAGGCCAGATATTCCTTATTGTAGATGCACCAGCTTCCGGTTACCTCTTCGTATCCCAAAAATCTGGAAAAATCCGATTCACTCTCCAGAATATGAGCAATGAAATCCGCAACAATCTGTTTGCCGACCCAGGGAACGCCCAAGGAAACCTCAATATCTGTGTAGGGGATCGCATGCGGTGTTCTGCCGACCGTTGGCGCTCGGTATAGCTGTTCCTTGTGCTCATGCACGGCGGCCGCTTGCCGATAGAGCTCAATCCACTTATCCAGCGTCATCTGCTCCAGATTCTTTTCCGACAGCATATCCACAATTTCCTCCGCCGGAAACCCTTCACCGTCATTGTAATAGAGCGTATGATCCTGCGCGTCATAAACGGAATAATCTCTTTGCAGCAGTTCCCGGGTAATTTGCCGCCCTAAAAGGCCGGGCTCCACTGTCGAAGCCAACTGCTCTGATATGTACTTACGATCCCTTTGCGCATAGAGGGGCATATTATTCCGAACCAGAAGATTCTTGAGCTCCAGCTTCCACAGTATGGTAAGCTGGTTTCTCCGGGATACCTGCTGGTTGCCGAGCGCTTCCCGAAACAAAGTGATATTGTCATTTTCGATGCACAGGATGCCCCAGTGGTTCGGCACATGATACTGCGCAGATTGACAGTGGCTTTTGCTGACCACCAAATAGTTTTCGTCAAAGAATCGGTCATATGCTTTTATTTGGCCGGCCAATCTGAAATAGTTGTCCAAGTCGCTTTTGATCTCATAGCCGGTCAGCCTGTCCGTTACCGCCATTACATCACAGATCGAAGTGCCTATGCTCTTTTCCTGATAAATGCGGATCTCGTGATTGGATGCCTTCAGGTACGCGATCAGAATATTCCGAATGGCCTTGTCGTTCATAAGTGCCTCCTATGGTGTCAGTCTAACCATAGTGTAAAATACCCGGTGAGGCGAAAATACCCCACCGGGTATGATTGCCCTTATGCGTTCTAAGTCGCCAGCATGCCTTCTGTAAACTCGTCATTCTCCTTGATTCCCTTACAAATTTTATTTATATAAAACATTGCATCAGGATAAATGCTCGATTCAAATTTTCCTACCCGAATATCCTGCAATACGGGCATAGTCATTTCTCTGCCGCCATTGAATTTAGGGCCCCTATTCAGTGTTGGATTGATATGATTATTTACTCTAAATAGTATAATGTACTTAACTTTTTCATCATGAATATATCCGTAATGCTTTACTTCAATGTTGTATGCGTAAGTTTTCTTTGCCCAATACTGTTTCGTAATTTTCAACCCATGAGACCAGATAATATGCAGTACACAGTTCAAAAAATCAATATACAAAGACAACGCTTCATCCGAAATTTTCCAGTCCTTTATCGCAGAAGGCCGAGAAACTTTCATGGGGAAATATGGGTTAACGGCAACAGAAGTATCCGGCTTGTAATCCTTGTAATCATCCATATTCACCACAATGTCAATATACTTTTTAACCACTCTAACCGGTCTAAACCATTTTTTCATATCGAAGACTCCCTCCATATATGCTTTTACTTGGCCGACCAATCCGGAATCATTATCCAAATTGTTTTTGATTCCATAGCTGGTCAGTCTAACCATAGTGTAAAATACCCGGTGAGGCAAAAATACTCCACCGGGTATGATCTGCCTTATCGCTTCTATCCTGCAAGCGCATTTGCGCATCAAGAATCAGCGCAGAAAACAGGACATGGGAAGTCACGCCGAAAAGCCTATCCTCGGCCTTGCTGGGGTTGCAATTTCCGGCATTTCAATATCCTCGGCACATAGGGTCGTGATCTCCTTTTGCGTGAGACTTTCATAGTCCTGAGTCAGCAGCCGGGTGGCCTGCGCCATTTTTGCTTTTTCGAGGATATTGCGGACATAGCGGCCATTGCCGAAATCCATCTGCTTCCGTGCCGTCTCAAAAACAGAGGCCAGTTTTTCCTGTGCCTGATCATCCAGGTGCAAGCCCTTCTTTCGGGCGGTCAGCGCCGCAATGCTGCATAGCTCCTCCACGCTGTAATCCGCAAAGGGCACATGATAGGCGATTCGGGAGCGCAGGCCGGGATTCTTCTGCAAAAATTCCTCCATCCTATCCGGGTACCCGGCGAAGATCACCACCATGTCGTCCCGGTAATTCTCCATCTCCTGCACGATGGTGTTGATGGCCTCATCCCCATAAGATCCGCTGCGGCCATCCACCAGCGAGTAGGCCTCGTCAATAAACAGTACGCCGCCCTCCGCCTGCTCGAACCTTTTCTGCACGGTCTGCGCTGTCCAGCCCACATATTTGCCCACCAGGTCGCCCCGCCCCACTTCCACCAAATGTCCCCGGGACAGCAGCCCGTTTTCCCGCATGATCCGGGCAAAGAGCCGGGCCACGGTGGTTTTGGCCGTACCGGGATTTCCGGTGAACACCATGTGCATGGCAGGGCGATCGACTTTCATGCCCTTGTCCGCAAAAAGCTTCTGCGCCTTGTGGTAGTTCAGCGCCTGCAAAATGACCTTCTTAGCCTCGGTCAGGCCGATCATTTCCATCAGCTCCTTGTAGGCGTCGCCCTTCGGTTTGGCTTTCTCCACCTCGGTTTTTACAGTGGTAATCTGTTTGTACTGGGGATACACGGTGGTTTTCAGCTTGTTGTTATACCAACCATCGAAGATTGTCCTCAGTTCCGGCGCTAGATACCCCCGGTTTCCCTCCAGCTTAGCAAACAGCTTTTTATCTGTGCGGACATGATTGTCCCGGGCCAACAGCTTCAAGTAATCTCCGGCTTGTTCACCCTCGAGGAATTCTTCCTTCAGCTCCACAAAACTGACCGTGCCGAGATTTTCGTAAAAAAGCTCTTTCAGCTTCGTGCATTCCCGGGGCAGACAAAGGATGGTCAGCACCTGATGACGGTATTTTTTGATGTAGCTGCATAGCTTTTCAATGGTATCACGGATCCCGTCAGCCGTATCCTCGTCGTCTATGTCGCCGTAGTCGGCGCTGTATTGGACGATCACTGTGCCACCGGCGTTGCTTTTATAAAACTGGTCGTAAGCCGAGGACTCCCCATGCAACGCCTCTCCGCGAAAGCGGACAGAGCTGTACCGCCTGTTTTGCAGCCGCCCATTGGCGTAGAGCGATGGCAGCAAGGCCTGGATCATCTCCCGGCGGATGCCTGCGTCATCAGTCTGTATCAAGTAGTGGACGGGATGACCAACGATTTTTCCGAAAGAACCTCCGGCGTAAATGCGGTCCAGCTCCGGGAGAAGGCAGTCCTTCGTAAAGAGCCGTCCGGCTTTGGCGTAGATCTCGTCCCTGCAAGCCTCGTCCATGAGATCCTCCCGGAAGCAGAAGTCACTGAAGCGCCGATTTACCATGTAGTCCAGATCCAGCGTCTTCAAAACATCGTCATCATCTTCAATATAATCACTTCGGCTGGCTCGGTGCAGCAAATTACAAGCAGCATGGAGAGAAATCTCCTCCGCATGGATATCCGTCAGCTTTAAGCCCAATGCCTCCGTATACGCAGGAAACTGAGGATTCATATTCATGCGAGGGTCCTTCTGCACGGCCATTGCCGTAAAAGTGCCGCCGGAGGCGTTGACCACATAGAAAAAAGCCCGGCCCCGAAGCCCTTTGTTGAAGGCCTCGCTCTTGGCGGCCAGTAAATCCACATTTTCATCAGCCGTCCGCTTTCTGCCCTGTCCGCCGCTCCCGGCTGCGAATGCCCCTACCAGCTTAAAAAACTGCATCTCTGTACCTCCCGTGTCTCTTTATCCTTGCAAAACGAGTATAGGAAATTGAGTGGGATAAAAAGGGGCCATCGGCTGGTCTGCTCATCATAGACGCCACCGCCTTTATGGTTTGGCCGTATATGGGCTTCGGCGAGTATATGGAAGTTTACTCCGGCTACGACCCGGCGTGGCGGTTTGCCCACTGCCCGGACTACTGGATTCAAGAGTTGACGGACGAAGGCATTCTGGCATCCGCCGGCGAATTATTCAAAGGTTGCCACTCGGAATTAGGGTATGTACCGGAATGGCAGATCGACATCTATCTGCGCTACATTGTGCCCAATGTGATGAAAAAGCACCGGATGGACGAGATCATCCAAGTGGCACGGGAGTACCCCTGCTTTGAGGACTTTGACTTCCGAAAGAGCAACCAGAAAACGGACTTTATCCGAAAATGGTACCACACCCGCACCAAGCACCCGATAATCTCTCTGGAGGAATTTCAAGAGGCCTATGCCGACGCCCATGGCGGACAGGAATACGAGGAGCCTGACCCGTCGCAGAATGTGGGAGAAACAGCGGTAGCACAGGCACTGGTGGATCAGTTCAAGGCCACGCTCAGCGAAAAGGATATGCAGATTCTTGAACTGCGCATGAACGGCGATACACTGGAGGAAATTGCCGAAAAGCTGGGCTACAAGAATCACAGCGGCGTTCTCAAGCGCATCCGCAAGATCGGGCAGGCCTATGAAGCCTACACTGGTGTGGACTACGGATTTGAGAGCGGCAAAATCATCGGATAACGCCTATCGGAAATCGGTAGGTGTTATTTTTATGTCCAAACGGAGGTGGAGATTATGAAATGGAGGATATACCCGTCTCAGCGAGGGCGGGTCAACAAACTGGTGCGCCGGCGATGCTGCTGCTATGACCACGGTAACTGTATCCTGCTGGATGACGGAGAGCCGCACTGCTGCGTGCAGATCATCAGCCGGAGCGGCATTTACTGCAACTATTTACGCCGGGCGGTGTTGCCGTCCGACAGTGAGCTGTACGCACAAATCAGAGATCAGAATAAATGAGGAGGATACGGAAATGAAAACAATCCACAACACGAAAATCATCGGCATCGACCACGGGTACGGGAATATGAAAACGGCCAACTGCTGCTTTCCCACCGGCATCACCGCCTATGACCACGAGCCACTGTTCACAGCAGATATGCTGGTCTACGGCGGCAGGTATTATCTCATCGGCGAGGGACACAAGGAATTTGCGCCGGACAAGATCAAGGACGAGGATTATTATGTGCTGACCCTTGCGGCCATCGCCAAGGAGCTGAAAGCCGAAAATCTTACCGAGGCGCACATTGTGGTTGCCGCCGGTCTGCCCCTGACCTGGACAAGCGGGCAAAAGGCGGACTTCAAGGAATATCTGATGAAGAATGCCGAGGTGGAGTTCTCCTACAAAAAGGCGGACTACCACCTCTACATCGACGATGTGCGTATCTATCCGCAGGGGTACGCCGCTATTGCCGGCTTTGCAACCACACTGAAAGGTGTCAACCTGATTGCTGACATCGGCAACGGCACAATGAACACCCTGTATATGATCAACGGCAAGCCGCAGCAGGGCAAAATGTTCACCGAGAAATTTGGGACTTATCAGTGTACCCTTGCTGTCCGGGAGGCGTTTATGCAGAAAACGCAACGGGAAATCAACGATGCCATCATCGACGAGGTGCTGATCACCGGCACGGCAAACATTGCGCCTGCTGATCTGAAAATCATTAAGAGCGTTGCCGCCGAGTATGTGCGGGACATCTTCCGCAGACTTCGTGAGCACGGCTATGACGAAAACACGATGACCTTGTATGTGACCGGTGGAGGCGGCTGCCTTGTGAAGAACTTTTATAAGTTCAACACTGATCGGGTGAAATTCATTGAGGACATCTGCGCCGCTGCAAAGGGGTATGAATATCTGGCCGAGGCACAGATGAAGGCTGAGGCGAAGGGATGAGCAAGTATCGGATCAATGTGCGGTTCGATTTGGACAAGCCAAAAGAGGCGAAAGCCGCACAATATTTACAGGCGCTGGATAAATCCCGCAACGCTTTTATGATAACGGCGGTCTTAAACGAAATGCAGCGGCAGACATCCGCAAGCGGGGTTTTGCTGGATGATATTCGGCAGGTCATACGGGAGGAACTGCAGGAGGTGTCGTTTGCTGCGGCACCTCCTGCCTTTGAGCAGGTACAGCCGGAGCTGACCGAGGAGCAGCAAGCCGAAAATGAAAAGAGCGTGCTGGATGACCTTGAAATGTTCGGCTGAGCCAAAACGCCGATATGTGGCTCAAATCGCAGTGTTCTCAGCAGAAGCAGAGCCAATTTGGCGCAGAAACAAGATGTATCCCCAAGGACAAGAAAGCGGTTTGCGGCATCGTGCAGCGCAGAGATTCGCTGAAATCTCTGTATCTGACAGCCGCTTTTCCTTATGCCCTGCGGGGTGCGTCTCACGATATAACAAGCAGGGACTTTGTGTGCCACAGAAGTCCCCATCACAGCCAGAATCGGCTGACTCTTTGGGGGCGCAGCCCCCAATCCCCCGAAAGGAGAGATGTGTATGGGGAAGGATGTACGAATTGCCGTAAGAGTTACGGCAATGGAAAAAGAGGAGATTCAAGCAAAGGCTCGAAAATGCGGGCTGAGTACAAGCGAATATGTGAAGCAAAGAGCGTTGGGGTACGAGCCGAGAGCGGTTCCGCCTGACACTCTTTTTGCTTGCCTTGAAAAGCTGGGCGAGTTTGGGGATAAGGCCAGTTCCCCGGAGCTGGACAAAGAAATCTGCACGGTGCTAAAACAGATCACAGCAGAATTCCTGCTGCCAGGAAAGGGGTAATGCAGTATGGCGGTGACAGGCTTTTGGCCTGTGTTCAAGAATCTGAAGTCCACACTGGATTACGCCGACAATCCCGACAAGACCACCGCCCCGGGATATTTGGACGAGGATCTGTACGCCGCTCTGCGCTATGCAGAGAACGATGATAAAACCGACCGCAAAATGTTCGTCGGCGGCATCAACTGCTCGGCACAGAACGCCTACGCCGAGATGATCGCCGTCCAGCGGCGGTTTGGGTTGCGTGGCAAGGTGATGGGCTACCACGGCATTCAGAGCTTCCGTGAGGGTGAGGTCACGCCGGAGCAGGCATTCGCCATTGGCAAGGAAACTGCACGGCGGATGTGGGGCGACCGGTATCAGGTGCTCGTTACCGTTCACCTGAACACCAACAATGTGCATTGCCACTTTGTTGTAAATCCTGTGTCCTTCAAGGACGGTGCAAAGTTCAAAAACAAAATCAGCGACCACAAGGAGCTGCGTAAAATCTCCGATGAGATCTGCCGAGAACGCGAGCTGTCTGTGCTGGAAAACAGCGATTTCTACTCCAGGGGCAAGAAAAAGGAATATTGGGTTCACAAGGCCGGCAAGAAAACCCACAGGGACTATCTGCGGGAGGATGTGGAGGAGGCGCTGGCCAAGTGCGGTTCATTCCGTGAAATTGAATATTACCTGAAATGTTTGGGCTATCGCTTCCAGCGGGACTTCCATTATGCCCACCCCTCCGTCATCATCGACGGCTGGCAGCGCCCTATTCGCATTGACAGCCTTGGGCCACAGTTTAGCGGAGAAGCCATCCGGGAGCGGTGCCTTGAAAACCAGCGGAAGCCGGAGCTGTACGGATACGCCTATCCGCAGCGAAAACGAGCACCGCTGCTAGCTATTGAGTATCATCTACGGCAGGCGCAGAGGCAAGATACCGTTACGCTGCTGTTCGAGATTTTCATTGAACTGCTGAAAATCTGCACCGGCAGCAACATTGAAAACACCGACCGCCGCCCTTTATCACCGGCCATGCGGGCGGAGGTACGGAAGCTGGATCAATATCTGGAAGAATACAAGCTCCTTTGCGACCACCGCATTGAGTCGTCAAAGGAGCTTTTGTCATTTCAGGAGGGGTTGACCGCCCGGATTTCGGCGCTGGAGGAACAGCGCTACGCCCTGCGCCTGAAGCTGCGCCGAGTGAAATCTCCGGAGGAAGAAGCTGGCCTGAAGGAACACTGCAAAAAGATTACAAAAGAGCTCACGCCTTTGCGACGGGAGAGGAAAATCGTTCTGCGTATCGCAGAGCACATTTCCAAAATACAGGAGCTTCTGGATGCCGAGCGTAAAACCGAAATGGAACACAACAACCTGACACGAAAGAAAGAGAGGAAGATTGAACGATGAAACAAACCAACATTGCAGTTTCCAAGCTGCGCCCCTTTGAAAATAACCCCTATCAGGTCCGGGACGATGCGGAGATGAATACGCTGATCGAAAGCATACAAACGCAAGGCGTTCTCTCGCCGCTGATCGTCCGACCGATAGAAGATACAGATGAATATGAGGTCATAAGCGGCCACCGCCGCTTACACGCCGCACAAAAGGCAGGGATCACCGAGGTCCCTGCCTTAATTTATGCCCTTGACCGGGATGTTGCCGCCATTGCGGTGGTAGACAGTAACCTGCACCGGGAGCATATTTTGCCCTCCGAAAAGGCGTTTGCGTATAAGTTGAAAATGGAGGCTCTGTCACATCAGGGCAAACGGACGGATTTAACTTCGGACCAAGTTGGACCGAAGTTGACAGCAGCAACAATTTCTGAAACAGACAGTGCTTCACAGGTTAAGCGCTATATCCGTCTGACTTACCTGATTCCTGAGTTCCTTGAAAAGATGGACGAGGGCGAAATTGCCTTGTCCGTCGGTGTGGAGCTGTCCTACTTTGACGAATCCAGCCAGCGGGAGGTGCTGGAGCAGTGCGCCATCAATGACTGCACCCCGTCCTATTCGCAGGCGTGGCGGATGCACAAGGCCGACCGGGAGGGGACGCTGACCACGGCGGTCATTCAAACCATTATGTCGGAGGAAAAAGCAAACCAGAAGGCCCGCCTGAAAATCCCAATGGAGCGCATCCGAAAGTATTTCCCGCAAAGCTATACTGCCGCCCAGATTGAGGATGCCGTGGTGAAGCTCTGCGAGCGGGACTACCGCCGACGAACCGACCGAGAGCGATAAGGAGGTGCGGCCTATGGGAGAATATCGCAAACTCGACTACACGCAGGTCGCACTGCCGGAGGAACTGCTTACCTCCTTTGCCAAGGCCATGCTCCCGGAGCTGCGTAAGTTTTACGCCAGCGACGAGGGCAGGAACTATTTTGCAAAGTGGCTTCTGAAGCACCCGGAATATGCGGCACATTCGACACCGGAGAGTGGATGACTATAATAAAAATCGGAGAGGAGGATTCTGTATGAATGTAGTCATTTACGCCCGCTTTTCCAGCCACAGCCAGACGGAGCAGTCCATTGAAGGACAGCTCAAGGTGTGCTATGAATATGCGGAGTCGAATCATTATACCGTTGTCGGAGAATATATTGACCGGGCCATCAGCGGCACCACGGACAACCGTGCCGAATTTCAGCGGATGATCTCCGACAGCGACAAGCACACCTTTGAGGGCGTTTTGGTATATCAGCTGGACAGCTTTGCCCGCAACCGCTATGACAGTGCCATCAACAAGGCGAAACTGAAAAAGAACGGTGTCCGGGTGCTGTCTGCCAAAGAGAATATTGCGGACGACGCTTCCGGCATCTTGGTGGAGGGCGTTCTGGAAAGCATGGCGGAATATTATTCCGTGGAGCTTTCTCAGAAGATCCATCGAGGCATGGCCATCAATGCCGAAAAGTGCCTGTCCAACGGCAGCAACCCCGGCATGGGCTTCAAGGTCGATGCCGAGCGGCGGTTCCATGTGGACGAGGAGGAAGCCGCCATTGTCCGTGAGATTTATGAGCGCTACGCCAGCGGCGAGACGAAAGCGGAGATCATCCGGGATCTGAAACGGCGCAGGGTCAAGACCTCCCTCGGCAAGGAATTCAGCCCCAACAGCCTCAGTCATCTGCTCAGCAACAAGCGTTATATCGGCGTCTATCTTTACAAAGGAAAGGAAACACCCGGCGGGATGCCTCGCATTCTGGATGATGACCTATTTTACCGGGTGCAATCGATGATGAACAAGAACAAAAATGCACCGGCTCGAACTCACGGCGAGGGCGAATATCTGCTGACCACAAAGCTGTTCTGCGGGCACTGCAAGGAAATGATGGTGGGCTACGGCGGCACCAGCAAGACCGGCAGGCAATATCACTACTATATGTGCAAAAATGCCCGCAGGAAAAAGTGCGGCAAGAAGATTGTCAGCAAGTCTTATATCGAGGACCGTGTGGTCAACGAATGTTTGAAAATGCTGACCGAGGAGAAAATCCGCTTCATTGCCAAGAAGGTGGCTGAGGAGTGCGCCAAAAGCCCGGACAACCTGACAGCCAAGGCGCTGAAAAAGGCGATCCGAGAGGCGGACACGGCCATTGAGAATCTCTGGAAAGCCATTGAGCAGGGGCAGGCCGTGGAAATGCTGACGGAACGGCTCAACAAGCGCATGGCGGAAAAGGCGGAGCTGGAGGCGCAGCTCGCCATCGAGGAAAACAAGAAGATCACGCTGACCGAGGCGCAGATTTTGGCCTTTCTGGACTATGTCTGCGAGATGCCCGCTGACGATGTGAATAAGTGCCGAGCCATCATCAATATCTTTGTTCATTCCATCTACCTGTATGACGACCACTTTACCCTCATCATCAACGCCAGCAAGAAGCCGTTGAGCATTGACAATATCCCGCTGGATGATATAGAAACGGCATTTGAAGGCGAAACCGGAGCTTTGGAGGGGTGTTCATCCTTGAGCACCCCTGCTCCACCAACTCGGTCACGATTGCATATGCAGTCGTGACTTTTTCTGTTTATGATAATTCCTATATCTATGCGGTGTTTTAGACAAAACGATAATCATTTATGTAGTAAAAAATGCTTCAATATAAATCATATAACCGTACACAGAATAACCCACCATATTACCCAAAAACTCCCATTCCAATCGGATTTTTTAGCGGTGTGAGTATGCATACGGTCAGTGTCCACCAAATAAGTCACTTTTTCTATGCTCCTTTTCTATGTTCCGATTCTGATTTGTTCAGTTTTTCTATGTTCCATTGCTCAAAATCAACCTTTTCGCAGACATAATCAAAAAGATATTTCCTCTTTATCATCTCAGTATGAACACAAAAATAATCCCCATCAGTATTACCTGATGGGGACATTGATACTTTGAATTGCACCTGAACATTTTCGTTTGAGATGTCAATTCTGTCTATATATTGCGAAAGAACATACTTTGTTCTTATTATATTCTTAGGGTTGTAAAAGTAATCTTTGAGATGATTGATTTGTTCTCTGATTTCATCTTCTGTTATTACTCTGTCAACTTTTTGCTTTTCATACTTTTGAATGAACTCGGCAGTCTTTTTGATTTGTTCTTCATACTCTTTGATTTTGTCTGACATTATGTCATTTATGCCTGTTTTGGCTATTGCTTCAACGAGATTGTTTCTGCTCTTTTCAAGAATTTTTAAGGTTGATTTTGCTTCGTTGTATTCCAAATCCGATATACAGGATTTGTTGTATTGCTCATTGAGTTGCTTTGTTATTACTTTTATATTATCATCATTAAAGAAGAATTCAACAAACTTATCAATAACAAAGCTGTCAAGATATTCGCACCTTATTTCTTTTGATTCGCATTTTCTTTTATTTTTCTTGGAACTACATCTATATACCAGATT
>OGOV01000700.1_pt1 | contig 33580 bp, 32 predicted proteins | sample 1552711 | NCBI WGS metagenome assembly OGOV01 (sample SAMEA2580216, study PRJEB22360) | human gut metagenome | biome: human gut; feature: human-associated habitat; material: faeces | place: Denmark | collected 2008/2010 | reverse complement strand
TGATGGATTAAAAATAACAAATGGAACAAAAGAGAATGCAGAAGTAAAAGAAATAGCAAAACCAACATATGGAATGAAAGCAACAGAGTATATAAGTAACTTATACGAATATGATGGAGAAGGGTTAAAGAAAGACAATACACCAGATGAAAATATAAGATATTATGGAAGTAATCCAAATAACTATGTAAGTTTCAATAATGAGTTATGGAGAATAATAGGAGTATTTGGTGATAATGTTAAACTAGTAAGAAGTGAAAAACTAGGTAACTTATCATGGGATAGTAGTGAATCAAGTGTAAATAGTGGTGTGGGAGTTAATGAATGGAGTCAAGCAGATTTAAAAACCTTCTTAAATACAATGTATTATGGAGGAACTAATGTAACATGTTATGGTGATAGGAAAAATGCAACAACAACATGTCCAAAAGATAGTAATGGTAATTTTCTAACTATGGATGAAACATCAAAAGAACTAATAGATTACCATACATGGAATACAGGTGCACCAAATAGTGCTACTTTATATGATAGTACAACGAAATCATTAGATACAGTTGAATTTTATAAAGCAGAAAGAGGAACAGTAAACGGAAAAATATGTACAAGTGGAGAATATTGTAATGACACAGTAACAAGGACAACAGAATGGACTGGATATATTGCACTACCATATATAACAGACTATGCATATGCAAGTAGTGAAAATGATTGCAATACAAAGATAGACCAATCATCTACATATAAATGTAAAAACAATAACTGGATGCATAGAATCGAGTTTACATGGTATATATCGCCTAGCGCTGACTCTAGCGATGCCCGCAATGTCTGGGATGTGTATGGTGATGGGGGTGCTGGCGACAACCGTGCGTGTAACTCTAATGGCTTTTCGCCCGCCATATATCTAAAAAGTAATGTTCTTAAATTAGAAGGAACAGGAACAAGTACTGACCCATATGAACTTAGTTTATAGGAGGAGTTATGGAATATTTAATTATTGGATTATTAATATTGATAATAATATTAGTAATTATATCTTTATCTAAAAATATAAATGAAGGTAATATTACTGAGAGATTAGGTAGATTTGAAACTAATATTACTAAAGAAATAGGTAATTTTAAATCAGATTTTAGTAGAGATATGAATAAGGATTTTAATGCTTTAAATGATAAGATTGAAGAAAGATTAATTAGAATAAATGAAAAAGTTAATAATAGATTAGATGAGAATTTTGAGAAAACTAATAAAACATTTATGTCTGTTTTAGAAAGATTATCAAAAATAGATGAAGCACAGAAAAAAATAGAAACATTATCTAGTGATATTGTTTCTTTACAAGGGATTTTAACTGATAAGAAAAGTAGGGGAACTTTTGGTGAAGTTAACTTAAATAATATATTAAGAAGTGTATTTGGAGAGAATAATACTAAAATATATGATTTACAACATAAGTTTCCTAATGGAAATATAGCAGATGCAGTTATATTCGCACCAAGTCCTCTTGGAACTGTTGCAATTGATTCTAAATTTCCTCTTGAAAATTATCAAAATATGGTAAACAGAGATATTTCTAAAGTAGAAAGAGAAATGTATGAAAAGAAGTTTAAGATGGATGTAAAAAAACATATTGATGATATAAAAAATAAATATATTATTGATGGAATTACATCTAATCAGGCATTTATGTTTTTACCAGCAGAAGCGTTATTTGCAGAACTAAATGCATATCACCAAGATATAATTGAATATGCGTATAAAAGTAGAGTATGGATTACATCTCCTACAACATTAATGTCTATGCTTACAGTAGTTCAAACTGTAATTAAAAATATGGAAAGAGATAAATATGCAGTTATAATACAAAAAGAATTGAGTGCATTAAGTTTGGAATTTGCAAGATATAAAGAAAGATGGGATTCTTTACAAAGAAGTATTGATAGAGTTTCAAAAGATGTTAAAGATGTAAATGTTACTACTGAAAAAATAACAAGTAAGTTTGAATCTATAAACAAGGTAGAAATAGATAAGTTTATAACTAATAAAAGTGATAATAATGGTTAATAAAAAGCTTCATTTAGAAGTTTTTTTATTAAAATAATTATGTTATAATTATTTGGTAGGTAAGTAGGTGGTAGTATGGATAATAATTTAAAGAGGTTACTTGACAAAATATCTTTGGATATGGAGTATTATAAGTATTTTGATAATGGAACTTTGGATAAAATAGTAATTCAGAGGGAACTTAAGAGAAGTATTTTTAGGTTGACTTTGGATAGTACTTTGCCACTATCTTGTTTTTTGTTATTTAAAAGTTTAGTTACTAATGTATTTGTTAATGGTACTTCAATTGTTAGTGTTGATTTTGATATAAATTGTAGGAAAGTTAATTATGATTATCTAAGTGAATATTACAAGTATGTTATTGATTCAATGGGTGGAGTTTCTGTTAAGATGTTTCATGATAATAATATTTATTATTCTGATGGGATAGTTATTGAGGTTTTGAATGTAGTTGAGGAAGCCAAGTTAAAAATGTTTATTGAGGAAATTGAAAGTAATTTGTGTAAATTTGGTTTTAGGGAAGAGGCGAAGATAGTAATAAATAGGGAACTTAATGATGAGATTAAAAAGCAAATAGAGGAGGAAACTAGGGAGTTAGTAATAGAGAATAACGAGGTTAAGAGTGATGTGATTTTTGGTTCTTTTTTTGATAATAAAGCAAATTATGAGATAAGAGATATTATTGGTGAAGATAATAATGTAATAGTTGAGTGTTATATATTTGGTACTGATATTTTTGAATCTTCGAAGAGTAATTTTAAGATATTAACATTAAAGATTAGTGATAATACTGATAGTATTTATTCTAAGGTTTTTTCTAAAGATGCGAGTGAGTTTGCTAGATTATGTTCTCTTTTAAAAGTTGGAAAATGGGTAAAGATAAGGGGTTATACTAAGAATGATACTTTTTCTCATGATTTAGTATTAAATGCTAGGGATATAGTTGAGATTCCTTCTAAGGATGTTTTAATGGTAGATGATAGTTTAGAAAAAAGAGTGGAACTTCATGCTCATACTATGATGAGTCAGATGGATGGTGTATCTAAGTTTGATTTGGGAAAACATACATGTGAACTTGTTTCTAATGCAATAAGAATGGGATATAGGGGTGTTGCTATAACAGATCATAATGGATGTCAGGCATTTCCCATTGCTTATGATATTATAAATAGTTATAATAAGAAAATAGAAGATAAAACTAAGCATTTTAAGGGCCTTTATGGTGTTGAGTTAACACTGGTAGATGATACTGTTAATATAGTAGTTAGACCAACTGATGATAGTTTGCTTGATTCGACTTTTGTAGTATTTGATACAGAAACAACTGGTTTTAATGCTGGTGGTGTTGATCAGATGATTGAAATAGGTGCTGTTAAGATTAAGAACGGTGCGATTATTGATAGATTTGATGAATTAATTGATCCTAAAAGACATATACCAGATAAAATAACTGAACTTACTTGTATAACTGATGAGATGGTATCTGGTAAAGATGATGAGATGACTGTAACTAAGAGATTTTTGGAGTGGACGGGTGATAACCCAATGGTTGCTCATAATGCTAAGTTTGATATTTCTTTTATAGAAATGGCTATGAAGAAGTATGATTTAGGGGAATTTAAGAATACTGTAATAGATACTTTGGAACTATCTAGAATAATAGATCAGGGTTATTCAAGACATGGATTATCTCAACTTGTCAAAAGATATAATGTTCCGTGGGATGAAGATGCGCATCATAGGGCTGATTATGATGCTGAGGGAACTGCATTAGTGTTTCATAAGATGATTGAAAAGTTATCAATGCAAAATATAATTAAAATAAGTGATTTGGATAGTTTGATACCTAAGGATGAAATATATAAATTTGGTAGGACATATCATTTTAATGCAATAGCAAAGAATAAAACTGGTTTAAAAAATTTATTTAAGATAATATCACTTGCAAATACGACTTATTTATATAAAACACCAAGGATTTTGAGAAGTAAGCTTAATGAACTTAGGGATGGACTGTTAATTGGTAGTGGTTGTTATTTATCTGAAGTATTTTTAGAGGCAAGAAGTAAGAGTGGTGAAGAGTTAAGTAATATAATAAACTTTTATGATTATGTAGAAGTGCAACCACCTGAAGTGTATAGTCATTTAATAGATTTGAGTGATTTTAAGAATGAGTTAGAATTAGAGGAACATCTTAAGAAGATAATTGATGAAACTAAGGCGGCTGGAAAAATTATAGTTGCAACTGGAGATGTGCATCATTTTAAGAGAGAGGATAAGATATATAGAGAAATAATTGTTAATCAGAAGGTTCCTGGTGGGGGTAGACATCCACTTTGTAAAAGAGAAATTAAATCCATTCCATCACAACATTTTAGGACTACTAGTGAAATGCTTAATGACTTTAAGTTTTTAGGTGATGATTTGGCTTGTGAAATAGTTATTGATAATACTAATAAAATAGTTGATTTAGTAGATGAGATAGAAGTAATAATAGATACGAAGGGAATTCCATTTTCTCCAAGGGTAAAATCTGATGATGGAAAGGGTTATTTGGATTGTCCAAGAGTTGTGACGGATTTAGTATACGATAGAGCATTATCATGGTATGGAGATCCTCTTCCTCATAATATAGAGGAAAGAATTTCTAAGGAATTGTATGGAGATGCAATATATAATGCAGTTAAGGAAAATATATTAAAAGAAAATAAGGATATTAGTGATGATGAACTTGAGATGCTTGTATTTAGTGAGTTACATAAAATATTAATATCTGGGTTTGATTCTGTTAAGTCAATATTAAGAGAAAATATAAAAGAAAAATGGACAGAAGAAGATGGAGAATTAAATGATGAATCATTAGAGAAAAAGTTAAAGAAGGAATTGGGTGGAATTATAGGTGGTGGATTTGATCCTATATATTTAATTGCACAGAGATTAGTAAAACATTCTAATGATGAGGGTTATTTAGTTGGTTCCCGTGGTTCTGTTGGTTCTTCGTTTGTTGCTACAATGATGGGAATTACAGAAGTTAATCCACTTCCTGCACATTATAGGTGTACTAATTGTAAATGCAGTATATTTAATGATGAAGATGGTAGTCCGCTTGGTAGTAAGTATTCTACTGGTATAGATTTACCTAATAAGAAATGCCCTAATTGTGGTTGTGATTTATATAAAGATGGACAAGATATGCCATTTGCTACATTCCTTGGATTTAATGCAGATAAGGTTCCAGATATAGATCTTAATTTCAGTGATTTAAATCAAGCGTCTGCACATGCATATACAAAGGTATTATTTGGTAGTGATAATGTATATAGGGCTGGTACGATAGGTACAGTTGCTGAAAAAACTGCTTTTGGATATGTAAGAGGTTATATGGAAGAGAAGGGAATAAATAAAAGAATGGCTGAAGTGGAAAGATTAGCCATTGGATGTACTGGTGTTAAAAGAACGACAGGACAACATCCAGGGGGTATAGTAGTTATACCTGATTATATGGAAGTATTTGATTTTACACCATTTCAATTTCCAGCAGAGGATGTTACTTCGCCTTGGAGAACAACGCATTTTGATTACCATGCAATAGATCAATGTGTGTTAAAACTAGATATATTGGGACATTCTGATCCTACTCAGCTTCGTATGATACAAGATATTACTAAAACAGATATTACTAAGGTGCCACTTGATGATGTGGATACTATGAGTATTTTTACATCAACAAAAGCACTTGGTGTAACAAATGAACAAATACTTTGTGAAACAGGTACATTGGGTATTCCTGAATTTGGCACGCCATTTACAATAAGTATGGTTGCGGAAACAAAACCAACAACATTTGCAGAACTTATTAAGATATCTGGATTATCACATGGTACTGATGTATGGCTAGGTAATGCGCAAGAGCTTATTAAAAATAATATTGTTCCTTTTAAAGAGGTTATTGGTTGTCGTGATGATATAATGGTTTATTTGATGTATCATGGTGTAAAACCAATAAAAGCGTTTAAGATAATGGAATTTGTTCGTAAAGGGAAAGCATCTAAAGATCCAGAGGGATGGAGTGAACATGTTAAAACAATGAAAGAAGCAGGAATAGAAGATTGGTATATAGATTCATGCCAAAAGATTAAATATATGTTTCCTAAGGCACATGCTGCTGCGTATGTAATAAGTGCATTTAGGATTGCGTGGTATAAAGTTCATATGCCTGTTGTATTTTATGCTTCTTGGCTTACTTCTAAAGCGACTGATGTTGGTGTTGAATTTATGATATCTGGTTATGATTCGATTAAATCCAAAATAATTGATATACAGAATAAAGGATATGATGCAACTAATAAGGAAACTGGTATGTTAGAAAGTTTAAAAGTATCATTAGAGGCAACAGCAAGGGGAATAAAATTTTTACCAATTGACTTATATAAGAGTGAGGCAACTACATGGAAGGTAGAGGATGATACATCTATTTATCCTCCATTTAATGCAATAGATGGACTTGGTGATGTAGTTGCAAGGAATATAGTAGAGGAAAGAAGTAAGCAGGAATTCTTTAGTATTGAAGATGTTCAAAATAGGGCAAAAGTATCTCAAACTTTAATAGATAAAATGAGAGTTATGGGTATATTTAAGGATATGCCTGAAACAAGTCAATTGAGTTTATTTTAAGTATAAGAATTATTAGAAATATTTTCTTTTAATTCTTTTTTTGTCAAAAAAAATAGTATGTTTTTAAACATACTATAAATTATACTAGAAATGATAACAACCAACCTATTGAAAAACCAATTACCAACATGAATATGCAAAGTAAAATTATTGCACCATTACTAACTTCTTTACTTGCTAATTTTTTTGAACTTTTCTTTTCAACTACTTTAGTATCTTTTTTTGCCATTAAAACTCCTCCTATCATAATAAGGATACCATTAAGTGCTTTTTTAGTCAATCACATTTACCAAATAAGCACATATTATATAGTGGTGAATATATGAAGTGTGAATGTATAGAAACTAATGTTTATAAAGTGTATTTATATAAAACTTATTATAAATATTCTAAAGAAACTATAGAGGGTATGCTTTTAAAAATCTTACAAAAATTAAAAAAAATGTATCATTTTGATATTTATGCTATATTTGATATAGATTGCTATATTGATGATAATTTTGGAATGATACTTGATATAAATAGAGAATATAGTCCATTTTTATTGTATTCTAAAAATACTGATATTAAGATGAGAATGCATGAAGTTAAATTTTTATATGAAACAGATGATTATTTTCTTAAGGATAGAGTTAATAGCAAGATTTATATTTATAAAAATAGATTTTATTTGGATTTAGATGATGAATATATAAAAATATGTGAATATGTGGATGATATAATATATAAAGATAATAAGTTAATAAATAATAATTAGTTTGATTATTATTTATTTTATGTTATAATTTTTGACGAAGTGAGGTGGCGTTATGAAAATACCTACAGTTGCATTAGTTGGTAAACCAAATGTTGGTAAGTCAACATTATTTAATAGGATAGCTGGTAAAAGAATATCTATAATAGAAGATACTCCAGGTGTAACAAGGGATAGAATTTATAGTTTAGTAAGTTATAATGATCATAAATTTCATTTAATAGATACTGGTGGAATAGATTTAGGTAATGAGGATTTTAATAAGGAAATAAGAATTCAAGCATCTTTGGCTATGGATGAGGCGGATGTGATAGTTTTTATAGTTGATGGAAAAGATTCTTTGGGACCTAATGATTATCTTATAAAGGATATGCTTAAAAAGAGTAATAAAAAGGTAATTGTTGCAATAAATAAAGTTGATTCTAAGTCGGCTTCTTTAAATATTTATAGTTTTTATGAACTTGGGTTTGATGAATATATACCTATTAGTGCTGAACAAAATAGTGGTATATATAATTTACTTGATAAGATTGTAGAGGATTTTAAGGATGTTTCTGATATAGAATATGATGAGAGTGTTATTAAGTTTTCTGTTATAGGAAGACCAAATGTCGGTAAGAGTAGTTTAGTTAATGCTCTTTTAAATGAAGAGAGGGCAATTGTATCTAATGTGAGTGGTACTACTCGTGATGCGGTTGATACACCTTTTACGTATAATAAAAGAGATTTTGTTGTAATAGATACTGCTGGAATAAGGAAACAAGGAAAAATATATGAAAATGTTGAAAGATATAGTGTGTTAAGAGCACTTAAGGCAATAGATAGATCTGATGTGTGTTTGATTGTGTTAAATATAGAAGAGGGTATTATTGAAATGGATAAGCATATAGCTGGTTATGCGATTGAAGCGGGTAAAGCAGTTGTAATAGTTGTTAATAAGTGGGATAAAAGTGAGAAAGATATGAGTTTGGTTACAAAGGAAATTAGAAGTCATTTTCAGTTTATTCCATATGCTCCAATAGTATTTACTTCTGCTTTAACTAAAAAGAGAATACATACGGTTATGCCAGAAGTTATAAAAGTTTATGATAATGCTCATAAGCAAATTAAAACAAGTGTTTTAAATGAAGTTATAGGAGAGGCAACTACACTTAATCCAGCACCTTCTTATAAGGGAAAAAGGTTAAAAATATATTATGTGAATCAAGTAGATACTGCTCCACCTAAAATATTATTTCATGTAAATGATAAAACATTAATACATTTTTCATATGAAAGATATATCGAGAATAAAATAAGAGAATCTTTTGATTTAGAGGGAACACCTATAGTATTGCAGTTTAAGAATAGAGGAGAGTAATAAAAATAACTATCTTATTATAATGAGATAGTTTTATTAACAAAAAATGCCTAAATTCATATAATATGCTAGGAGGAATTTATGGGTTTTAGTGATAGTTTTTATAAGAAAGTTGAAAGGAAAACTAATGTTAATAAGGAAACAATTTTGTCTTTGGCTAAGAAATTACAAGGAGATAATTTAAAAGATGAGAGTAAACTTAGGGATTTAATTCATGAAATTGGTTCAATTACTGGAAAAGATGTTCCTAAAGAACAGGAAGATAAAATAATAAAAGCAATAGTAAATGATAAGGTACCTAAGAATTTAGATAACATGGTATAAAATACTAAAAATATTTAGTATTTTTTTTATTAAGAAAATTTACAATTGTATTTATTCGTGTTATTATTGTTATAGTAGGTGATGATATGAAAAAAGTTATAGTGTTTTTATCTTTTATATTTCTATTAGTTGGATGTGGAAAAAAGAGTGATGAGATTGTTATGGTAACGGAAGCGGGTTTCGCTCCGTATGAGTTTTATGAAAATGGAGAAGTTATTGGTGTAGATATAGAGATATCGAAAAAGATTGCTGATAAACTAGGGAAGAAATTGGTTATTAAGGATGTTGCTTTTGATTCGATAATAAATGAGCTTAATTCAGGTAAAGCGGATTTTGCGGCGGCAGGTATGAGTATAGATCCTGAAAGAAGTGAGAAAGTGGATTTTTCCATTGAATATATTACTTCTAATCAAGTAGTGGTTGTAAAAAAAGACAGTGATATAAAAAGTATTGATGATATTAAAGATAAAAGAATATCTGTTCAATTAGGTACTGTTGCGGATACTTATGTAACTAAGAATTATAAGGATGCAAAGATAAATCGTTTAAAGAAGTTTTTGGTTGCAGCAGAGGATGTAAAGAATAATAAGAGTGATTGTATTGTGATGGATGCTATTCCTGCAAATGAGTTAGTTAAAAGTAATCCTGAACTTAAGGTATTAGATGGAATATTATTTCAAGATAAATATGGTATGGCTGTTAAGAAGGGAAATAAGGAGTTACTTAATAGTATAAATTTAGTGTTAGAAGAATTAATAAAAGATGGAAAAATAGATGAGTATATTATTAAGTTTAGTGAGTAGGTAATATGATAGATAGTTTTTATAGAACATTAATTTATGATGATAGATATAAGTATATTTTAGAGGGATTAAAGAATACTCTTGTAATTGCTTTTTTTGCTATTTTAATTGGTATTATACTTGGGATTTTGATATCACTTGTAAAAAACAGATATAAGGAGAATGGAAAAGGTAAAATATTAAATGGTATAGCAAACATATATGTAACAATAATTAGAGGTACTCCTGCAGTATTACAGTTAATGATACTTTATTATGTTATATTTAAGAAGGTAGATATAAATATAGTTATAGTTGGTATTATTTCTTTTGGGCTTAATTCAGCAGCATATGTATCAGAAATTATAAGAGCAGGTATTGATTCAGTTGATATTGGTCAAAAAGAAGCTGCTAGGTCGCTTGGGTTAAGTTATAAGCAAGAGATGTTTAATATAGTTCTTCCACAGGCAATAAAAAATGTACTTCCTGCACTTGGAAATGAATTTATTACCTTATTAAAAGAAACATCAGTGGCTGGTTATATAGGAATAACAGAATTAATTAAAGCAAGTGATATTATCGCATCTAATACTTTTGATTATTTCTTTCCACTTATTATAGTAGCAATTATATATTTGATTTTAACGTTAGGTCTTTCTAAATTATTGGGTGTTTTTGAAAGGAAGTTTAAGAATGAAAAAGTTATTAGAAATTAAACATTTATATAAGTCATTTGATAAACTTGATATATTAAAAGATATAAATTTAGATGTAAATGAGGGTGATGTAGTTGTTATTATTGGACCTAGTGGAAGTGGTAAAAGTACACTTTTGAGATGTATAAATAAGTTAGAAACATTAACTAAAGGAAGTGTATTGTTAGATGGTAAGAATATAGATGATAGTTTAGAATTTCATAAAAAAATAGGTATGGTGTTTCAGAGTTTTAATTTGTTTGAAAATTTGACTGTACTAGATAATATTACTTTAGCACCTATTAAAACTAAAACTTTGAGTGAAATTGATGCGGTAAAACGTGCTAAAGAGTTACTAAAGATGATAAATTTAGAAAGTAAAATAAATGAATATCCGAGAAGTTTATCTGGTGGAGAAAAGCAAAGGGTTGCTATTGTTAGAAGTTTAATAATGTCACCAGAAATAATGCTTTTTGATGAGCCAACTTCAGCACTTGATCCTGAGATGATAGGCGAGGTGTTGAGTTTGATGAAAACTTTATCTAGTAATATGACAATGGTAATAGTAACTCATGAACTTGATTTTGCTAAAGAAATTGCTAATAGAGTAATATTTATGGATGGTGGAATGATTGTTGAAGAGGGAACTGTAGATGATATTTTTAATCATTCTAAATCAAAGAGATTAAAAGATTTCTTATCTAAGATAGCTTGAGTTTATAGGTATCTCTTACAAAAACCTATAGAAAGAGGTAATTATGAGAAAAATTAATGTGACAAGTGAAATTGCACCATTAAAAAAGGTATTATTGCATCGACCAGGTAAAGAATTGCTTAATTTAACACCTGATACATTAGGTAGATTGTTATTCGATGATATACCATTTTTACCAGTTGCGATAAAAGAACATGAGGAGTTTGCACAGATATTAAAAGACAATGGAGTAGAAGTTGTTTATTTAGAAGATTTAATGGCTGAGGTATTAGATTTAAGTGATGAAATACGTGATAAGTTTATTAAACAATTTGTATATGAAGCAGGTATAAGAGCACCTAAGTATAAGAAATTAGCTATTAAGTATTTGAAAAATATTAAAGATAATAAAGAATTAGTTTTAAAAACTATGGAAGGAATTCAAATATCTGATATTTCAAAAGAAGAAAGAGAGATAGATAGGTCATTAACTGATTTAATAGATGAGGAAGATAAGTTTATAGCAGATCCAATGCCAAATTTATATTTTACAAGAGATCCATTTGCAAGTATAGGCAGTGGAATATCATTAAATAAAATGTATTCTGTAACAAGAAATAGGGAAACTATATATGCTGAATATATATTTAATTATCATCCAGAATATAAAGAGCAAGTTACAAAATATTATGATAGATATAATCCATATCATATAGAAGGTGGAGATATACTTAATATAAATAATCATGTGCTTGCTGTTGGTATTTCACAGAGAACTGAACCAGAAGCGATTGATGAATTAGCAAAAAATTTATTTAAGAATCCAGAATGTGAAATAGATACTGTTCTTGCATTTAATATTCCAAATAGTAGAGCATTTATGCATTTGGATACAGTATTTACTCAAATAGATTATGATAAATTTACTTATCATCCAGGAATAATGGATACACTTCAAGTATTTGAAATAACAGAAGGTGATGATCCAGATAGTTTTGAGGATTTGACTGTAACTGAGATAAATGATTCACTTGAGAATATTTTGAGAAAGTATGTAGGTCGTGATATAACTTTAATTCCATGTGCTGGAGGAGATAAAGTTGCTGCAGAAAGAGAACAATGGAATGATGGAAGTAATACATTATGTATCGCACCTGGAGTTGTAATAGTTTATGATAGAAATGATATTACTAATGCTACTTTAAGAAGTCATGGATTAAAAGTACTTGAAATGCATGGAGCAGAATTATCAAGAGGTCGTGGAGGACCAAGATGTATGAGTATGCCACTTGTAAGGGAGGATTTATGAATCTAAAAAATAGAAATTTTTTAACATTGTTAGATTTTTCAAAAGAGGAAATTAGATATCTTTTGGATTTATCAAAAGATTTAAAGGAAAAAAAGAAAAAAGGCATAAATCATAAATATTTAGAAGGAAAAAATATAGTTTTATTATTTGAAAAAACATCAACAAGAACTCGTTGTGCATTTGAAGTGGCTGGTCTTGATCTTGGTATGGGTGTAACGTATTTAGATCCAGCAGCATCTCAAATGGGTAAAAAGGAAAGTATTGCTGATACAGCAAAAGTATTAGGAAGAATGTATGATGGAATTGAATATAGAGGATTTGAACAAAAAATAGTTGAAGAACTTGCAGATAATGCAGGAGTACCTGTATGGAATGGTTTAACAACTGAATTTCATCCTACACAAATGCTTGCAGATGTACTTACGATAGAAGAGAATTTTGGACATTTAGAGGGCATTAAGTTAGTGTTTATGGGGGATGCAAGAAATAATGTTGCAAATTCACTTATGGTTGTTTCTGCAAAAATGGGTATGCATTTTGTTGCATGTGCACCAAAAAATTTATGGCCAAATAATGAATTAGTTGAAAAGTGTAAGGAAATTGCAAAAGAATCTGGTGCAGTAATTGAGTTAACAGAAGATGTTACTTATGCATCAAAGGATGCAGATGCAATATATACTGATGTTTGGGTATCAATGGGTGAACCAGCTGAAATATGGAATGAAAGAATTAACTTGTTAAAACCATATCAAGTAAATTCAACTGTTATGAATAATGCAAAGGAAAATGCAATATTCTTACATTGTTTGCCATCTTTTCATGATTTAAATACAACAATAGGAAAAGAAATATATGAGAAATTTGGATTAAAAGAAATGGAAGTAACAGATGAAGTATTTTTATCAGAAAAATCAAAGGTATTTGATGAGGCAGAAAATAGATTGCATACAATAAAAGCGGTTGTTTATGCAACAATGAAATAATATTGGTTATAAGATTATTTAATAATCTATAACATAGATTTATGTTTAAAATATAAGCCATAATTTTAGACATAGCAAAAAATAAGGAAGTGAGGTAAAAAAACATGACAAAAAAGAAGAGTAAAGCAATGTTATCGGCTTACTCAATAATAATGATTTTAATAGTTTTACTGGCTATACTATCACATGTACTACCTGCTGCTAAATTCGTGGGTGAAGATATAGTAAATGGTAGTGGTACAGTAGGTGCTACTTTATCACAAGTGTTAATGGCACCAATACTTGGTTTTGAGGATGCTGTCGATGTTGCAATATTTATCATGATGCTTGGTGGTTTATTAAAAATAATCGATAAAACTAAAGCACTTGAAACAGGAATTAAAGTATTAGTTCAAAAACTAAAAGGAAAGGAATTATGGTTAATTCCGATATTGATGTTTATATTCTCAATATGTGGAACAACATATGGTATGTTAGAAGAAACTGTTGGATTCTATGTACTTCTTGCAGCAACAATGTTTGCAGCAGGTATGGATCCATTAGTTGGATCAGCAGTTATATTATTAGGTGCTGGTTCTGGTGTTCTTGGATCAACCATTAACCCATTTGCAACAGGTGTTGCATTATCAGCATTGCCAGATGGTGTAGCAGCTAGTCAAGGAATAGTTTTACTAATAGCAGTTGTATTATGGCTTACAACATATGCTATATCAACATTGTTCGTACTTGCATATGCTAAAAAGGTAAAGAAGGATAAGGGTTCAACAATCTTATCATTAAGAGAGCAACAACAAGCAGAAAAAAGGTTTGGTAAATTTGTTGAAGCATCTTCAGAAAAAGCAGTTTTATCAACAAAACAAAAAGTTACTTTATGGTTATTTGCATTAACATTCTTAGTAATGGTTATTGGATTTGTACCATGGGGTGAATTTGGAATTACATTCTTTGATGGATTTACAGGATGGCTTACTGGTTCATCATTAGGAAATTGGTGGTTCTATGAAGCAGCACTTTGGTTCTTACTTATGTCAATAGTTATTACTATTGTAAACGGATATAGCGAAAAAGAATTCGTTGATACATATGTAGATGGTGCTGATGATATGATAGGTGTTATTCTTGTAATAGCTGTTGCAAGAGGTGCTAGTGTACTTATGGCACAAACACATCTAGATAATTATATAATTTATAATGCAACTGATATGTTAGCAAAATTACCAGAAATTGCATTCGTACCACTTAATTATTTATTACATATAGTATTATCTATATTGGTACCATCATCATCTGGAATTGCAACATTATCAACACCAATAATCACACCACTTGCTGCAAACTTAGGTTATAGTACAGAAGTTGCTGTTATGACAATTGTTTCTGCAAATGGACTTGTTAATTTAATATCTCCAACTTGTGGTGCTATTATGGGTGGACTTGCTCTTGCTAAAGTAGACTATTCTACATGGTTTAAATGGGCATTTAAAGTTGTTGCTGTAATTGCACTTGCAAATATAGTAATATTAACAGTTGCATCACTTATAATGTAGTTAAAAGGGTTATACCCTTTTTTCTTTTGTAAGTTCTTTCAAGTGATAAAGGTAGATATAAATGATATAATATAACCATAGATAGGATTAGGATATAGTATAGAAGGAGGAACCGATGTAATAATACCAGAGAAAATAAACGGAAAAACAGTTGTAGGAATATCTGAATATGCATTTACAACAAAAGGTGTAACCCCAACAGGAGTAAGTTCTAATAACGTAGAATATAAAGTAAAACCATTGTATATTTATGAAAATAAATATGATGTTGTTAAAGTTCTTACAATTAACTACGGTTTAGAGATAACAAGTGTAGAAATACCTGATACAGTTACAAGTATAGGAAAATTTGTATTTTGTCGTAATAAATTAACAAACTCAACAATAACATTTCCAACTACACCACTAACTATTGATTGTAACGCATTTGATAGTAATCTTGAAGAATTAATATATCCATCTAATGTAACTAACGTTTGCGAAAATTAATCACTTTAATAGTGAATTTTTTTTCTGATATTGAATAAAAGTGGTTTTTAGGTTAAAATATAAGTGTATTATGAATAGGAGAATAGTTATGGCAGTTAAGTATGATGAGAGTTCAATAAAAATTTTGGAGGGCTTGGAAGCTGTTAGGAAGAGGCCTGGAATGTATATTGGATCAACAGATAAGAGGGGTTTGCATCATCTTGTGTGGGAAATAGTTGATAATAGCATGGATGAGGTTATAAATGGTTATGGCAATTATATTAAAATAATTATTCATAGTGATGGTTCTGTTAGTGTTAGTGATGAGGGTAGAGGTGTTCCTGTTGGAATGCATGAGAGTGGTGTATCTACTCCTCAAGTTATATATACTATTTTGCATGCCGGTGGTAAGTTTACTGAAGGTGGATATAAGGTTTCTGGTGGACTTCATGGAGTAGGTGCTTCTGTTGTTAATGCACTTAGTAAATGGATGGAGGTAACTATAAAAAGAGATGGTGGGGAGTATTATATAAGGTTTGAAAATGGTGGACATGTTAGTGTTCCTTTAAAGAAAATTGGAAATACTAATAGAACTGGTACAACTGTTAGATTTATGCCTGATAATGAAATATTTTCTAGTACTACTTTTAGTTATACTACTATTTGTGAGAGAATGCAGGAAAGTGCATTTTTGCTTAAGGGACTTACTGTGGAAGTAATTGATGAAGAGGATAAAAAGCAGGATAAGTTTCATTATGATAATGGGATTGAATCATTTGTTGAGTATATAAATGAAGATAAGAAAACTTTACATAAGGTAATAAGTTTTGAGGGTGTGAAGGATAGAATAGAAGTGGATATTGCAATGCAATATACTGATACTTATTCTGAAAATATTATTTCGTTTGTTAATAATGTTAAGACAATAGATGGTGGATCTCATGAGGTTGGATTTAAAACTGCTTTGACAAGGGTATTTAATGATTATGCGAAAACTAATAATTATTTAAAGCAGAAGGATAAGTCGTTTGAAGGATCTGATGTAAGAGAGGGATTAACTGCGGTAATATCTTTGAAAATACCAGAAGATTTATTGCAATTTGAAGGTCAAACTAAGGGTAAACTTGGTACTCCTATAGCAAGAACTATAGTTGAAAGTATTGTTACTGAAAAGTTAGAGTTTTATTTAGAAGAGAATAAAGAAATAGCTGTTAATATAATAAATAAAGCATTAAAGGGGAAGAGTGCAAGAGAAGCAGCAAGGAAAGCAAGGGAAGATGCGAGAAAGGCAAGTGGAACTAAGAAGGAAAAAGTATTGAGTGGTAAGTTAACACCTGCTCAAACGAAGAATCCTAAGAAGAATGAATTATTTTTAGTAGAGGGAGATAGTGCTGGTGGAAGTGCAAAGCAAGGTCGTGATAGAAAATTCCAAGCCATATTGCCTCTTCGTGGTAAAGTAATAAATACGGAAAAAGCAAAATTGGAAGATATATTTAAAAATGAAGAAATAAATACTATGATATATACAATTGGTGCGGGGGTTGGAAATGATTTTGATATAAAATATTGTAATTATGATAAAGTAATTATAATGACCGATGCTGATGATGATGGTGCTCATATTCAAGTTCTTTTATTAACATTCTTTTATAGATATATGAGACCGTTGATAGAAAATGGTAGGTTGTATATTGCAATGCCTCCTTTGTATAAATTAGATTATCCAAAAGGTAAATTTGAGTATGTTTGGACAAATGATGATTTAAAAGAAAAAAATGGTTATACTAATATACAAAGGTATAAAGGACTTGGTGAAATGAACCCTGATCAGTTATGGGATACTACGATGGATCCTGATAAAAGAAGTTTAATAAAAGTTAATATTACTGATGCAGCATTAGCAGAAAAAAGAGTTAGTGTTCTTATGGGAGATGCGGTTGAACCGAGAAAAGAATGGATTGAGGAGAATGTAGAATTTTCCTTGGAAGATGATTATAAAATTAAAAAGTGAGGTAATTATGAAGAAGTTTTTAAGAATTTTAATTTTTGTAGTATCAATATGGGTAATAATATTTTGCATTGATTTTATATGCATTAGAACTATAAAAAGGCCGATATTTATGATAAAAACTAATACATATAAAGATGGTGGTTCTACTGAATATGTTGGACTTTTCTATAAAGTAATAAAGTGTAATACTGTTGATGGAGATAAAACTATTACACTTGGAACATATAGTTTAAAGTATTCATGTCAAGCATTAACAGATAGTGAAAAATTTAGTAAAGAATATTCTAGTATAGATAAAGATAATATATTTGTCTATAAAACAAATAATGAAATAATAAATATATTAAAGCATGGAAAAGGGTTAGTTTATCTTGGATTTAAAGAATGTCCGTGGTGTATGGCCTATGTACCTATGTTAAATGATATAGCAAAAGAAAATAATATTGAAAAAATATATTATTTAAATATTCTTAATGAAAGAAAAGAAAATACAAAGGAATATTTAGAAATAGTTGATATTTTAAAAGAACATTTAAGATATGATGATGAAGGTAAAAAAAGAATATATGTTCCAGCTGTTATAGCAATAAATAATGGTAATATAGTTGGGTTTGATGATGAAACTTCATATGATACGCTTGGATATGATGATCCGAAGGATTATTGGACGGAAGAGAGAAAGCAAAATCTAAAAGAAAAACTAGTGTCTATGATATCAAAAATAGAAATAAATGATTGTACAGAATGTAATAAACCTGAATAAAGATTGATAGAAAAACTATCAATTTTTTTAGTAAATTTATTATTTGTAAGTGAAATTCATGGTATTATTTAATATATGATAATTTAAACAAGGAGTGCTTTTATGAAAAAAATAACTTATGTGACTGGCAATTGGTATAAAATTATGTGTGCTAGAAGTATATTAGAACCACTAGGGTTTGAAGTTGATAATATTAAAATGGAAACAACAGAAATTCAAGCGAATAATGTAGAAGATGTTGCTATGTATTCTGCTAAAGAAGCGAGTGACAAATTGAAATGCGATGTGTTAAAGAATGATACCGGTTTATATGTTGAAGCATTGGGCGGTTTTCCTGGACCTTATACGCATTATGTTGATGAAAAACTTGGAGAGGATGGGTTGTTAAAACTTCTCAAGGGCGTTGATAATAGAAATGCTTGTTTTATAGAGGCATTTGCATATTGTGAATATGGAAAAGATCCTGTTGTATTTAAATCAATAACAAAAGGGAGAATTGCAACAGAAAAATCTGGAATATATGGTTGGAGTTGGGATTTTATCTTTATACCTGATGGATATGATAAAACAATGGGAAATTATCCGGATGAAGAAAGATGTTATATTTGGAATACTGATGCGTATGCAGAGTTAGTTAAGTTTTTAAAATAAATTAACTTTGAGTTTATTGTGAAGTGTGTTAAAATTGTAATAGGAGATGTGTGATGAATATGAAAAAAGAAGATTTAATTAAATTAAAGGAAAAAATTTATAAATTATCAGATGAAGAAAAAACAGAAAGGGATAAATATTTAAGGGATATATCAGTTGGAGAAGTTTATGGACCAAAAGTCGGTTATCCAGAGATAGATAAACCATGGTTACAATTTTATGATGAGAAGTTATTTGAAGTTAATGTACCTAATATGAGTGCTTATGATTTTATGTCAACAAGTAATAAAGATAATATGGATAATGTGGCATTATATTATTTTGGTAAGAAATATACATATAAAGATTTAATTGATAATATAGCAAAAACTGAGGTGGCACTAAGAGCAAATAATATTAAAAAAGGCGATATTGTAACTATTGCAATACCTAATGTGCCTGAAAATGTGTTTGTATTCTATGCATTAAATAAAATAGGTGCGATAGCAAATATGGTTGATTTAAGAATGAAAGATGATTTACTTGTTAATGCAATAAATGGAGTTAATTCTAAGCTGATGTTTGGTTGTGATTTGTTTTTAGAGAATGTAAATAATATTATTGATAAAACTAATTTGGAAAAAGTTGTTGTTGTCTCACCATCTGATTCACTACCTCCACTTGTAAAACAATTATATAAATTATCAGATAAAACAAAGAAAGTTATTAATTCTAAATTTCAAATGTGGAAGGATTTTAGTAAAGAAAAACCTAAGTATGAAGTAATAAGAGAAACTGTAGATGGTAATACTGATGCATGTATATTGTATACTAGTGGTACTTCTGGATTACCGAAGGGAGTAGTTCATACTAATAACACATTTAACAATATGGCAGTTCAATATAACAATCTTGGAATAAAACAACGTGTAGGTGAAAGATTTATGAATCAAGTACCACCATTTCTTGCATATAACCTTATTGTTTCTACTCACATGCCACTTTCAATTGGTTTAGATATTATAATGCTTCCTAATTACGAACCGGATAAATTTGCAGAACATGTCATGAAATATAAAATTAATCATGTTTTAGCAGGACCTGCCGATTGGACTAATTTTTTAGAAAATGAAAAAGCATTAAAACATGATTTTAGCCATTTGGTGTCTATGGGCAGTGGGAGTGATAAATTAAATACAAAAATTAAGGAAGAAGTAAATGAGTTAGTCGCAGATAGAGGTGGAAATTATAGGGTTCTAGAGGGCTATGGACAAACAGAAGTTGGATCTGCTGCTGTTACAAACTTACCAAATATTGATGTCAGAGATAGTGTTGGTGTTCCTTTTCCTAAAATGTCTGTTGCGATATTTGATGATGATAACAATGAACTTCCATATGGAAGTATTGGTAATATATGCATAACTGGTCCAACTATGATGAGTAGTTATTATAACAATGAAGAAGAGACAAAAGAAACTATGCAAAAACATGCAGATGGTACTGTATGGGTTCATACAGGTGATATTGGTTATATGGATGAAAGAGGAGTACTTTTCTTAAAAGGTCGTAAAAAAAGGTTAATCATAAGACATGATGGAATAAAAATATCACCATCTGATATTGAAAAAGTAGTAGATGCTCTTGATTGTGTTTGTGCATCTTGCGTGGTAGGAGTTGATGACTTAAAACATGGAAGTGGTCATGTTCCATATGTTAATGTTGTTAAAAGCCCAGATACAAGTTTAACTGATAACCAAATTTTAGAAGCAATTAAAGAGGAATGCGGTAAAAAATTAACCGAAAAATATTGCATAGATAAGATTGAAATATTAGATGAGTTCCCACTAACACCAGTTGGTAAAGTTGATTATAGAAAATTAGAAAAGATATGCAATGAAAAAAATAGAGAAGAACAATTAGAAAAGAGTAGATAATATGACAAGTAGTATTATATTTAGTGTTTGTAGTTTGATATATTTAGTTTTGATAGGTGTAGTTTATTTATCAAAGCAAAGAATTGACAATGATTAAAATAGAGTTTATATATTTCTAATAATTTCAAATTTTTGTGGTTTAACTTTAGAAATTGTATCTACGTTATTTAAATACTTTAATCCAGGAGCTACTTTTCTATTTAGTATTTTTTTAAGATTAATAATTACATATTTTGTTGCTTGGCCTTTTATATTTCTATTATATTTAATAGTTGTTTGTAAGCAAAGATGTGTAAATAAAAAGATTGCGTTTGATTATTTTTTTTTGTTTTTTTGACAAATATATAAAAATATGTATAATACATATCAATGAAAGGGGATTTTTATATGAATAAAGAAGAATTAATTATTTATCTAAAAAACAAAAGAGAAACATTATTAGGTATAAAATTTAGAAATATAATTCATCCAATACTTTTAAAAGTTATGGAAAAAATGAGAAATTATAAATTAGAACCTAGATTAGATACAGAAAAAAATTTAAAATTATTAAGAGAAGAACTAGAAAATGGACCTGTTATTTATGCTTTTAATCATTCTAACATGCATGATGTTCCAACAGCAGGAGAAATTATAAAGGAACATAGTTATTTACTTGCAAGTGATGAAATAAGAGGAAAAATCCCCGGTATGTTATTTGAATTAATGGGTGTTGTATGGACAAATAGATTTAAAGAACCATCAAAACACACTGAATTATCACCTTTTGATCATATGTTAAAATTATTAAATGAAGGAGAATCAATAAAAACATTTCCAGAAAGAACATGGAATTTAAGTGAAAATTCATTAGTATATCCATTTAAATGGGGAAATGTTAAAATGGCACAATGTAGTGGTAGACCTATTATACCAATAGTTATGGAATATGATTATAAGAACAATATATGCAACTATAGTATCGGTGAACCAATTCATGTTAAAAAAACAGATGATTTAGAAGAAACTAATAATAAATTAAGAGATGCACTTGCAACAATGAGATATAAAATAATTGAAACTAAGGGAATTTATGATAGAGAAACAGCTAAAAAAGAGTTTGATGAATATAAAAAACAAGTATTAGAAGAATTTCCTTTTGATGAAGAAATGGAAAAAACAACAATTTATAGAAGATATGCTACAAATGAAGAAGTATTTGCACATCTTAACAATATTTGTCCTAATTTAGATAATGCATATTTATTTGGAAAAAGAAAAACGAAATAACTACTTATAACTTTTTAAGTAGTTTTTATCTTGTTCTTAAAAAAAAACATTGATATAATAAAAAAAAGATAGGAGTGATTAAAAATGAGCAATTTATATTTCCCAATATGTGCCTTATTTATCTCATCATTATTATTAATTATATTTTTTTCTAAAGAAAGAATAAATATTTTAGATACAAAGCTATTTTCATTTTTATTAATTGTTAATTTTCTTGATTCATTACTTAATACCATAATAATATATTTAGGTTATACCAAACCAACAGGAATTACTTTAATAAAAATTTTAAATAGAATTGATTTTCCTTTATATATTTTATGGGCATGGCTATTTTTCTTATATATTTTTCATATAAGTACAGAAAAGAAAAAAACTCATAATTTATTTAAAATTATATTTAATATTAGTTTAGTTATTAATATTATTGCTATTTTATTTTCTATAATTTTACCTTTTGAAATACAAAATTCAAATAATATTATGTATGCTTATGGAAATAGTGTAAATGTTTTATATATAATGTGTGGTATATATATGTTTCTAACTTTATTTTGTGTTTTATTAAATATAAAAAGATTATTAAATAAAAAATATGCACCCGTTTATGTATTAATATTGTTTGCATTTATCATTGGGTATATTAGATTAATTAATCCAAGCTTAATACTCATCTCGGCTGTTATCTCTTATATTAACTTAGTTCTTTATTTTACAATAGAAAATCCAGATATGAAAATGATAAATGAACTTAATATGGCTAAGAATAATGCAGAAAAAGCAAATAGAGCAAAAAGTGATTTTTTAAGTAGCATGAGTCATGAAATAAGGACACCACTTAATGCAATAGTAGGTTTATCCGTTGATATAAAAGAAAGAAATATATGTCCAGATAGTATGAAAGAAGATTTAGATGATATTATATCCGCATCTAATACACTTCTTGAAATAGTTGGTAATATAATGGATATTAATAAAATAGAAAGTGATAAAATAGAAATAATAGAAGTACCTTATAACTTCAAACATGAATTAGAAACTTTATGTAGAGTAAATAAAGTAAAACTAGAAGATAAACCTATTGAATTTAGATTAAATATAGCAGAAGATATGCCATATGAGTTACTAGGAGATAAACCACATATAAAACAAATAATAAATAATTTAGTTTCAAACGCAATAAAATATACAAAAGAAGGATTTATAGAAGTAAGCGCTAAATGTATAAATAGAAATAATACTTGTACAATAATATTAACTGTACAAGATTCAGGAATAGGAATAAAAGAAGAAAATATAAAGAAATTATTTACTAAATTTGAACGATTAGATGTAGAAAAAAATACAACAACAGAAGGTACAGGACTAGGACTTGCAATAACTAAAAAATTAGTTGAACTTATGGGTGGGAAAATAAATGTGTCATCACAATATGGAAGTGGTTCCATATTTATGGTTACTATTCCACAGAAAATAAGTAAAATGAATGAGGAATTAACAAATACGCAAAAATTAAATTTAGGAATAAATGTTAAGAATGTAGATTGTAGTAATAAATCTATTCTGGTTGTTGATGATAACAAATTAAATATAAAAGTAGCAAGAAGAAGTATAGAAGCACTTGGGTTTAAAAATATAGATGAATGTTATAATGGACAAGAATGTTTAGACAAAATAAAAAATGGAAATAAGTATGATGTGATTCTTATGGATATAATGATGCCTATTATGAGTGGAGAAACTTGTATAAAAGAATTAAAACAAATACCTAATTTTGATACACCAGTTATTGCACTTACAGCAGATGCAGTAGCTGGTTCAGAAGAAAAATATAAGTCCGAAGGATTTATAGATTACATAGCAAAACCATTTAGTAAAGATCAAATAAAAGAGAAAATATCAAATATATTTGGTACTAAAGAAGTATGTGCAGGCAATACTGAAACTTTATCAAGTAAAACTATTAAGGATTTTAAGGAAGATTATTTAGAAGAAAATAATATTGATTATAAAAATGGAATAGAATTATTTGGTAGTATGGATATGTATAATAATATGTTATCTGATTGGTATAAAGGTATAAATGATAAGTGGAGTAAGATAATTAGTTATAAAAATAATAAAGATATGACTAACTATAGTATAGAAGTGCATTCATTAAAAAGTGATTCTAAGTATTTTGGATTTACTAGGTTGGCAGAATTATCATTAAATCATGAACTAAAAAGTAAAGAGAATGATATAGAATATGTAAATAATAATTTTAATGAGTTAGAGATTGAATATAGGAGAATTATGAATATAGTAAATAACTATTTAAATAAATGAAGTGATAAAGTAGAATTTTTTTGTTGAATTGAATAAAACAGTTGACAATACAATATATTTATAATATAATTAGACACGTAAGAAAAAGGAAAGCGATGTATTCATCCACCTGAGAGCGAGTAGTTCTAGGTATAAAGCCATAATATGTTTATGAGTTTTTGAGTGGATACATTGTATCTACTTTTTTAAATTGGAGGTGCTTACTATAGCAAATAAAGAACGTGATTTACCAATTAATGATCAAATAAGATGTGGATCTATGTTGGTAATTGGACCAAAGGGAGAACAATTAGGTGTAAAGACAAAATCTGATGCTTTAACATTAGCAGATTATGCTGGATTTGATCTTGTACTTATTAATGATTCGGCTAATCCACCGGTTTGTAAATTAATGGATTATAAGAAATATAAGTATGAGAAGAAGAAAAAGCAAAAGGAAAATGATAAGAAGCAAAGGGAAACTAGTTTTGAGATTAAGGAATATAGGTTATCTGTAACAATAGATAAACATGATTTTGAGACGAAGTTAAGGAATGCAGAAAAGCAATTGCAAAAAGGAAATAAGGTTAAAGCAACTGTAAGATTTAAGGGTAGACAACTAGCACATACTGAGTTAGGTGAGGAAGTACTTAATAGGTTTAAAGAGGGTTTAAATGAAGTTAGTGTTGTTGAAATGCCACCTAAGTTTGAATTTAAAGCTATGTATATGATTTTAGCACCAAAAAAGTAAGGAGGAAATAATATGCCAAAATTAAAAACACACAAAGGAACAAAAAAAGTATTAAAGGTTCGTAAAGGTGGAACTATATCAATGGGAAGACCTGGTAGTAGACATAATACAGGTAAGAAAAATACAAGTGCAAATAGAAAAAATAGAAAAGGATCAGTTTTGAGTAAATCAGATTCAAAGAGATTAAAAACTGTAAAATTTAATTAAGGAGGTAAATTATGGCAAGAGTTAAAGGCGGAACTGTAGCAAGAGCAAGAAGAAAAAAAGTTTTAAAAGAAGCTAGCGGTTACTTTGGTAGTAAACATAGATTATTTAAAACAGCAAAAGAACAATTATTACATTCTGGTGTATATGCTTATCGTGATAGAAGACAAAAGAAAAGAGATTTTAGAAAATTATGGATTACAAGAATTAATGCTGCTTGTAGAGAGAATGAAATTAGTTATTCTAAGTTTATAGATGGATTAAATAAAGCTGGTTTAACTGTTAATAGAAAGATGTTATCAGAACTTGCAATAGATAATCCAAAGGCATTTAGCGATTTAGTTATAATTGCTAAGGATGCTTTAAATGGTAAGGAATATAAGCCATCAAAGGTTGTTTTGGAAAGTAAGAAAGATGATAAAAAGATAGTTAAAGAAACTAAAACAGCAACTAAAAAAGTAGAAGCTAAGGAAGAGAAAACAACAAAAGGTACTACTAAGAAAGCAACTACAAAAAAGGCAACAACTAAGAAAGAAGAAAAATAGTACTTAGGTACTATTTTATTGTAATAGGGGTCATTATGGATGAACAATTAAAAGAGTTGTTAAAAGATGTTGATGACAAATGTGAGTACTCTGATGAAACGATAGATGTACAAACATTTACAGATATGTTATCTTCATATTTTGTTGACTATAGAATTTTGCTTTATGAAAAAGAGAAAAAAGTTAGGGACAGTAAAAGTTTAGAAGATATTTCATTTTATCTTGGAAATGATGTTGAGATATCTTTTGATTATCCTAAATCAAACTTTACGGTAACATATGATAAATATAAGAAAACTTTGAATTATAGACATGAAGGAATGAGCGCATTTAAGGCGAAGGCATTTCTTGTTGCAAATTCAAAATTTATTAATAGATCAATGACTGTTTTAAGAGATGTAGATTCTATGTTAAAGAGTGATATGGCATTATATCGTTTGGAAGAATTGGAACAGGAAGTTGTGTATGGAGATATAAAAATAGTTTTTAATATAATCGGACAGTATGCAGTTTATTTTAAAGATAGAAATATTACTAGAGAAAAAAATGTGATAAATTATGTGGATAATATTTTATCTAATATAAGAATAAATGTTTCTGATTTGAAACCGGAATTTAAAAAATTATATTTTAAGTTTGATGAAATGTTAGGAGAAAAAGAGTACAAATATAAATAAAATAAGGAAAAACTTTGGTTTTTCTTTTTTTTCGTGATATAATTTTATTGGTGAATTATAATGCAAGACGTAATAAAAAAAATATATGATTATTCACTCGAAGAGATAATGGGTGAAAGATTTGGAAGATATTCGAAGTATATTATTCAAGATAGAGCAATACCAGATGTAAGGGATGGTTTAAAACCAGTTCAGAGAAGAATATTGTATTCTATGTATAAAGAAAAAAATACTTATGATAAACCATATAGAAAGAGCGCTAGAAGTGTTGGAGATATTATGGGTAAATTTCATCCACATGGAGATTCCTCAATATATGATGCTTTGGTAAGGTTGAGTCAACCATGGAAGAGTAATACTCCATTTGTTGATATGCACGGTAATAATGGTTCAATAGATGGGGATAGTCCTGCTGCAATGCGTTATACAGAGGCAAGATTATCTAAAATAGCAATGGAAATGCTAAAGGATATTGATAAAGATACAGTTATATTTGCTCCTAATTATGACGATTCATTGCTTGAACCAACTATATTACCTGCTAAATTTCCTAATTTGCTTGTAAATGGTACAACTGGAATAAGTGCTGGATATGCAACTAATATTCCTCCACATAATTTATCTGAGGTAATAGATGCGACTATATATAGAATTGATTATCCTAATTCTAAATTAGAAACAATAATGGATATAATAAAGGGACCTGATTTTCCTACTGGTGCTATTGTAGAAGGAATTAATGAAATAAAGAAGGCATATCAAACAGGTAAAGGTAAAATAGTAATAAAGGCAAAAACAAGGATTGAAAAAAATCAAATAATAATAGATGAAATACCATTTGAGGTAAATAAGGCAAATTTAGTAAAAACAATTGATGAAATAAGAGTTAATAAGAAAATAGATGGAATAACTGAGGTACGTGATGAAACTGATAGAGATGGTATTAGAATAGCAATAGATATAAAAAAGGAAGCAAATAGTGATTTAATACTTAATTATTTATTTAAGAATACAGAGCTTCAGGTATCATATGGGTTTAATATGATAGCTATTGTAAATAGAAGACCAAAATTATTAGGTATACTTGATATATTGGATGCTTATATTGTACATAAAAAGGAAGTAACTATAAAGAAAAATGAGTTTGATCTTGCGCATGCTAAAGCAAGATTGCATATAGTAGAGGGCTTAATTAAAGCAATAGGCATATTAGATGAGGTTATATCTACGATTAGAAGTAGTAAAAATAGAAGTGATTCTGAAATTAATCTTATGAATAAGTTTGGTTTTACTGATAAGCAAGCAAAGGCAATAGTTGAATTGCAATTATATAGATTGTCTAATACTGATATAACTTTATTAGAAGAAGAAATGAGTAATTTAAATAAAATTATAAGTGCAATAGAAGAAATATTGAAAGATGAGAATAAGTTGAAAACATATATGAAGGAAGAACTTAGGAAAATAAAACAGGAATATGGTGTTGAAAGAAAAACATTAATAAAAGATGAAATAACAGAAATAAAAATAGATACTACTATGATGATTCCAAAAGAAGATGTGATAGTTGTTGTTAGTAAAGATGGATATGTAAAGAGGGTATCTTTAAGAAGTTATTCTGCATCAATGAATGAAGATACGTTAGTAAAAGAAGATGATTATGTAATTGGTTTATATGAAATGAATACATTAGATACATTACTTTTATTTACTAATTTAGGTAATTATTTATATGTTCCAGTATATGAAATAGTCGAGGCGAAGTGGAAAGAACTTGGAAAGCATATAAGTAATATAATACCTTTAAAAGAAAATGAAAATATAGTTGGTTGTATGCCTGTTTATGATTTTGATAAAGATTTATATGTAACAACATTTACACGTTTAGGTATGATAAAAAGAACTAGGTTATCTGATTATAAGTTGCTTAGATATTCAAAACCAGTTTTAAACATAAAATTAAAAGATAATGATTATGTTACTAATATAAGTTATATGACTTATAATAATGTAATAATTACTACAGAGAATGGTTATTCATTAATATTTGATATAAGTGAAGTACCAATAACAGGTGTGAAATCTTCTGGAGTAAAATCAATAAATCTAAAAGATGATTATGTAACAAATGGAATAATATTTAATGAATCAAATGAATTTTTATCTGTTATTACAAATAAAGGTACAGGTAAAAGAGTAAGATTACATGATCTTGAGAAATGTGTAAGAGCAAGAAGAGGAACAATGGTTATAAGGGAGGTTAAAACTAATCCACATAAGATAGTTAAAACGCTTATAATTAATTCAAAAGATTTACTATTAATAAAGACGAAAAATGACATTAAGAAAATAAAGAATACAGAACTTCCTATAATGGATAGGTATAGTACTGGTTCTGCTATATCAAAAGAAATAATAGATGTTGGTGTAGTGAAAAGGTTAGAAAACAAAGATAATATGTTTGAAATAATAAAGGAGGATATTAGTGAAAAGGAAGTGTCATTAGAGGAAGTTGATAATAAAATACTTACAATAGATGATTTTTTAAAAGATATAAGTTCTATGTAAAAGAAAACATACATTTGCATAAGATATTATAGGTGAATGTAATGGATAGAAAAGAAGAATTTAAAACGTTTGTGAGAAAATATCCCTCATTTGCAGAATATGTTGGGAATAAAAGTACATCATGGCAAGAGTTGTATGAACTCTGGGATATGTATGGAGATGATGACAATGTATTTAAAAAATACAAAACTACTACTTCAAATGATTTAGGGAATATAATTTCAAGTATTAAGAATATAAATATGAATAATGTAAAAAAGAATTTAAATAGTATAGAAAAGGGTATTAAATTATTACAAGATTTTGTGAAGAAAGAAGATGTAATGCCTACATATACTCCAAGACCAATATTTAAGAAGTTTGAGGATTAATGAATTTAAATACACAATTTAAAATTTATAATGATGAATTATTGCATAGATATATTAGAGAGAATTCTTATTGGTATAAAATTTTAAATAGAAATCCAGATTTGATTAATGAAATGGTAAAAGAAATGAAAGATAGATATAAACTTAATACGGGAGATAAAATAGAACGAATTGGTGAAAAACTTTCTATGATAGATACTATTCTTAAAGTAATAGAATAATAATGTTTGAAATATTAGATGAATTAGATAATTTGATAGATAAATTTAATAATACTGATTTTGTTAATAATATGAGGTATTTGAAAGATGAAATAAGAAATAATAAATTAATTAATACAAAAGATGTTAAGAAATTATATGAAAATGAGGTAATACATAAATATATTGAAAATGAAAATATATTGGATTTTCATATATATTATTTGAATAAGGAAATAAATAAACTAATAAATAATAAAATATGTAGGTGAAATATGCGAGTAATAAGTGGAATATATAAACATATAAAATTAGATGGGTATGATATAGATGTGATAAGACCGACTATGGACAAAGTAAAGGAATCTATGTTTGCTATGATATATGAGTATGTTAATAATGCTTTGTGCTTAGATTTATTTAGTGGAACTGGTTCACTTGGAATAGAGGCATTAAGTAATGGAGCGAAAGAAGTATATTTTGTTGATAATAATAAGAAATCTTTGAATATAACTAAGAGTAATATAAATAAATTAAAAACTGATAAAATTGTTCATACAATATTATCAGATTATATGTCTATACTAAAAAAATTTAGGGATGAAGGTATTAAATTTGATATTATATTTTTAGATCCTCCGTATGGACAAATTAAAATAGAGAAGTTATTAAATAAAATAAAAGAGTTAGATATATTAAATGATAATGGAATAGTTGTATGTGAATATGAGTTTGAAAAGTTAGATGAAATATATGGATGTTTAGAATTGATAAAGGATAGAAAATATGGAAAAACTTCTTTGAAAATATATAAAAATAGGAGGTAAATATGCGTGTAATTATAAGTGCGGGTGGTACAGGTGGACATATATATCCTGCTTTATCTATAATAAATAAAATAAAACAAAGAGATAAAAATGCAGAAATATTATATGTTGGTACTACTAACAGGATGGAAAAAGATATTATACCAAAATATAATATTCCATATTATGCAATAAAAGTAACTGGTCTTGAGAGAAAATTATCTATTAATAATTTAAAAACATTAAAAAACTTTATATTTGCAGTTATAAAGATGAAAAAGAAAATAAAGGAATTTAAACCAGATATAGTAATTGGTGTAGGTGGATATGTAACTGCACCTGTTATATATGCTGCTAAAATATGTAAAGTTAAAACAATAATACATGAACAAAATAGTGTTTTAGGTGTAACTAATAGATTTTTATCAAAATATGTAGATGCTGTTTTAGTATCTTTCCCTGATACTGTAGTAAAAGCAAAGAGGGTAGTTTATACCGGAAATCCGAGTTCAGAAGAACTTAATATACCTTTTTCAAAAAGTGAACTTGGTTTATCAAGTACAAAAAAATTAGTACTAATAGTTATGGGTTCTTTAGGATCTAAGGTTATAAATGATAGAATGAAGGAAATACTCCCTAAATTCAGTAATAAAGATTATGAGATTTTATTTATAACTGGAAAAGATTATTATGATGAATTCTCATCACTAAAATTAGGAAAAAATATTAAAGTATTTGATTATATTGACAATATGAAGAAGGTATTTAAAAAAGTTGATGTAATGGTAAGTAGAGCAGGTGCTACTACATTGAGTGAAATAATATCTTATAAAGTTGCAACTGTACTTGTACCTAGTCCATATGTAACTGATAATCATCAATATAAAAATGCAATGAGTTTAGTAAATAAGAATGCAGCATTGTTATTAGAAGAAAAAGATTTAAATTATGAAATATTAAGTAAGGATATAGAGGAGTTACTAAATAATAAGGAAAAAGTAAAATGTATTAAAGATAATTTATCTAAAATGAAAGTGGTGGATAGTGCTTCTAAGATATATGATTTAATACAAGAAGTAATAAGGTGATTTTATGATATTAGAACGTGAGATAGAAAAAAGGAAAATAGGTAAGTGTGAAAAAAATATACCTATAAAAAAGATTACTACATATAAAGCAGGTGGTATAGCTAGTTTAATAGTGACTCCAAAAAACAGAGATAAATTGTTAGAACTTTTGAAGTTGCTGAATGATAAAAATATAAAATATAAAATATTAGGTAATGGTTCAAATCTATTATTTTCGGATAAAGTTTATGATGGAGTTTTGATAAAACTAAGCGAATTAAATGAATGTGAAATAGACGATACAGTTATTAAAGTTGGAGCTGGATATAGTTTAATTGCACTTTCAATAAAAGCATCTAAATTAGGACTTACAGGAATGGAATTTGCAACAGGGATACCAGGAACTGTTGGTGGTGCAGTTTATATGAATGCTGGTGCATACAAATCCGATATGGGATATATAGTAAGTGAAGTAACAGCAATAACGCCTAATTTAGAGGTAATAACAATGTATAATAACGAACTTGGTTTTAAATATAGAACTTCTTTCTTTCAAAGAAATCCTGGATATATATGTATTTCTGCAACAATTGTATTAAGACGTGGAGATAAAAAGATAATAAAAGAAATTATAGAAGAAAGAAGACAAAAACGTCTTATGACTCAACCACTTGAGTTCCCATCTGCAGGAAGTGTATTTAGAAATCCTGATGGAGATTATGCATGGAGATTAATTGATGTATGTGGATTAAAAGGATATAGTATAGGTGGTGCTGAAGTAAGTAAAAAACATGCAAATTTTATAATAAATAAAGGTAATGCAACAGGAAAAGACATACATGATTTGATATTATATGTAAAAGAAACAGTAAAAAGAGAAACAGGTGTAGATCTTAAAATAGAACAAGAATTTGTAAATTGGGAGTAATTATGAAAGAGAATAAAAAAGAGGAAGTTGTAGTAAAAAGAAAATTTAAATTCGTAAAATTTCTAGTAGTAATTCTGATACTATATATAATTTTATTTCTTGGATATAAATTATTTACAGCAAAAATAAAAAATATATTTATATTAAATAACAATTATTTAACAGATCAAGAAGTAATAGATGAAAGCGGTTTGAGAAACTATCCAAGTTTCTTATTAACAACAAAATATAAAATTAAAAAAAATCTACTAAAAAATAGTCTAATAAAAGAAGCAAAAATAAAAAAGAAATTATGGGGAATTATATATATAGAAATATCTGAATATGAACCACTATTTATATATCAAGATAAAGTTATATTAGATAATGGTACGAAAATAGATAATAATGATTATATATTGCCAATATTAATAAATGATGTAAATGAAGAAATATTAACAAAATTTATAAACAAATACAAGGATATAGATAAGGAAATTAAAATGCAAATATCTGAAATAGAATATTTACCTAATGATATAGATAAAGAAAGATTTTTATTCACAATGAATGATGGAAATTATGTATATATAACTATTTATAAGACATTAGCAATAAATGAATATAATAAAATATTACCTAATTTAGAAGGTAAGAAGGGCATTTTATATTTAGATTCTGGTAATTATTTTGAGATATTAAGTTAAAGTAAATAGAACAAATATTATTATTTGTTTTTTTATATCAAAAAAAGGACAAACGTTCTCTTGATAAATAATGTGGGGAGGGAGTATAATAGATATATAGTATAAATAGAAGGAGAGGGAAATATGAGAAAAAAGAGAAATGCATTTACATTAATAGAACTACTTGCAGTAATAGTAATACTAGCAGTAATACTAGTAATAGCAAT
>OGOV01000696.1_pt1 | contig 33772 bp, 26 predicted proteins | sample 1552711 | NCBI WGS metagenome assembly OGOV01 (sample SAMEA2580216, study PRJEB22360) | human gut metagenome | biome: human gut; feature: human-associated habitat; material: faeces | place: Denmark | collected 2008/2010 | reverse complement strand
CCGCGGACTACGAGGAGAAGCTGACCGCGATCCTCACGGAGAACGACGTGCGCAGCGTGACGCTTACGCGCATGGAGGTGCCGTGCTGCGGCTGGCTCGAGCACGCGGCGCGGGAGGCGCTGCGCGCGAGCGGAAAGTTCCTGCCATGGCAGGTCGTCACGATCTCGATCGACGGCAAGATCCTCGACCGCTGAGCCCGGTTTCCCGGCCCTGCCTGCGTGAGCAGGCAGGGCCAACGGGCTGTTTTTCATTTCGTGAAAAATATGCGGCAGGGGGTTGACAAATCCAAAAATATCTGTATAATATCATTTGTTCGTAGCGGAATTGTGTAATGGTAGCACCTACGACTCTGACTCGTATTGTCTAGGTTCGAATCCTAGTTCCGCAGCCAAAACCCCGTACTGATGTACGGGGTTTTATGTTATATATTTGCGGTATGTTATTCAGCAGTATAAAGTGTTTGTAGAATATAAAGAGAGATTGGATATGATTTCAATATGAAAGGGTATGTGTTTTACGATACAGATATGCGAGGGGAAGCCGATTACGACATATGCGGAAGCGACTATGAGAAGCTAATAGATGTATGCTGTCAATATGGGTGTACATTGTCTTTAATGATAGCAAACCGGCATACAAAACTCGTAAAGCATCTTGAAGCGTTCCGTATGCCTCAACCGCAGAATATTCGAAATGAGTATATGCGTTATTCGCAGAATAGCGATGGTTCGGACTTAGATATCAGGTATTATCATGTATGTGATGAGTTATGCAGCCTGCTGAAGGCATCTGCCAATAGCATATTTGACTGGGTGTATGGGCAGGGTCATAAGAATCCGGAAGATCCAATATTTTATAGGGCTGATGGAAGTAAGTTCTTCTTGTCGGTTATCCATGAAGGGGAATTGGAGTTATATGTTAACGACAGTGAGGACATAAGTGCTATACTGGATAGCATAGGGTTCAAATTGCAGCAAAAGTGATGGTTTGCCTATTATGTGATAAGCCGTACATAAGTTAAGGAACATTAACAATACCGAATAGAGACTTGTTAAGAATACTGAAAGAAAGGCAACGTCATTCAGTGCGGAATATTATGAATTCAATAAGCTGCTAAAACTCGGCTAAATATCTATATATTGAGTCGGTGTATGTATTCGCAAATGCTGCAACAGCCATAAGCATTACTTTTAACTATAAAGAAAATGAGACGAATACGATAATTTATATAGAATATGACTTGCTTTTATAGGCAAAATTGATATAATTAATGCATGAAGAATTGCCAAAGCATGAACGGCAAATTGCAAAACCTGACGGAAAGGCAGTGAATAGTTATGGGCGCGTGGGGAACTACGCTTTATTCGAATGACACGACGAGCGCTATAAGAGACGAGTATATAAAGAAGTTGAACAGCGGCGAGCCGAACGAAGAAATAACTATGGATCTCATTAAAGAGTTTCAAGCGTTGATTTGTGATACCGAAGAACAGGCGTTATTCTGGTATGCCTTAGCGGATATGCAGTTAAGCCACGGCATGCTTATGCAGTATGTACGTGACAAGGCGTTGCTTTGCATGGAGGATATAAAGGAATCCGAGCGCTGGGCGCGTCCGGATCAAGACATGGTCACGGGCTGGGTCAAAACACTTGAAGCGTTGAAAAAGAGGTTGGAGGCCGAACTGCCGAAGAACACGGGCAAGATTGAGTAAAGTCTGCTTTTTGGCGGGTATGGCCTGAGGTGGCTATACTGGAGTGTTTTTAGAGAATTTGATTAAGCAATTAAAAGAGCCTATTTTGTGGTAGGCTCTTTTTATTTACCCGACCTTATCAGCACAATTTGACTGAATACGCGCAATGTAATATAATATTTTAGCGTAATATGGCTATACATATTAGCACAACGGTGCTTTTATTGCGGTAAGGAGGATATTATGGGCAGAATGTTTGGTACGGACGGCGTGAGGGGGATTGCAAACGCCGACCTTAGCTGTGAATTGGCAATGAAAATAGGCGCGGCTGGCGCATATGTGCTGACAAGCGTACATAATCCGCGCATACTGGTTGGGCAGGATACCCGGAAGTCGGGCGATATGCTCGCATGCGCGCTGAGTGCCGGCATATGCTCGATAGGCGGCGATGTGATAAACGTAGGCGTCATCCCTACGCCCGCAATGGCATACCTTGCGCGGCTGTATTCTGCGGATGCCGCCGTTATGATAAGCGCATCGCACAACACAATGGAATACAACGGCATAAAATGGTTCGATGGCGATGGCTATAAGCTTTCCGATGAACTTGAGGACCGCATAGAAGCCATTGTAAAGGGCGAAGAAATAATGGATAAGCCTACGGGAAGCGGCGTTGGCAACTGCCTGAGCGCACCGCGAGCCGTTGAAAAATACAAGGAATTTCTCAAATCCACCGCTACGGAAAGCTTCAGCGGCATGACCGTAGTGCTCGATTGCGCAAACGGGTCTGCATCAAATATAGCAGCCGACGTATTCAGCGAACTTGGCGCAAAGGTGATATCCTGGGCCGATGAGCCGGACGGCTGTAATATAAACGACCTTTGCGGCTCCACACATCCCGATAGCTTGCAGGAACTTATGACGGAGCGCATGGCGGATGCAGGCTTTGCTTTTGATGGCGATGCAGACAGGGTGATAGCCGCGGATGAAATGGGCAACATTGTTGATGGCGACAGGATAATGGGCATCTGCGCTAAATATATGAAGAAAGAAGGGAAGCTTAAGGACGATACGCTTGTTGTTACCGTGCTTTCCAATCTTGGCCTTAAACTGCGCATGAAGGAACTTGGCATAAATATAGAAGAAACCGCCGTAGGCGACAGATACATACTCGAGCGCATGCGCCAGAAGGGGTATTCCCTTGGCGGCGAGCAGTCTGGCCATATTATATTCTATGACAAGAATACCACGGGCGATGGTATGCTCAGTGCAATACAGGTGATGAACATACTGGCAAAGACAAAGAAGCGCTTTTCGGAGCTTGCAAATGATGTTCCTATACTGCCGCAGGTTATGGTGAACGTTGTAGTATCACCGGAGGACAAGGCTGCTGCGCTTAAGGATGAAGACATGATAAACGATATACGCGCGGTGGAAAAGCTGCTTGAAGGCGAAGGAAGGGTGCTGGTGCGCGCAAGCGGCACGGAACCGCTTATAAGAATAATGCTTGAAGGCAGGAGTGAGGAGCAGATAAATCCCCTTGCCCTGAGAATAGCCAAAATACTTGAAGCGAAGTATGCCGGCAGAATAAAATAATGCTCCGCTTTACTTTATCGGTAAACGGTGATATTATATAGGGTAGGAAATTGAATACACTTTCATGTTCCGCCCCGCTTTGGGGAGGCTAAGAGGGAAGCAGGTTAAAGGCCTGCGCGGTCCCGCCGCTGTATGCGCGGAGCGTTCTGCATATGTGCTAACTTACTTGGCACGGTCACTGGGCTATAAGCACCTGGGAAGGCATTGCAGAATGCGATGAAGCGCGAGCCAGAAGACCTGCTTGAAAGTTCGCCTTACCACGGGTCAATGGTACATGGGGCGGGGTATACTAAGCTTATTTTTCGTATGCCCGATTGATTTATGTGTGCAGAAATACGGCTGCGGCGATTATCGCCGCAGCTTTTTGCGTACAAAAAACTTGGAAAGGAACATATTGGTAAGGTGAGTATTCAAAAAAAACTTTTTACAGCGATTGCGCTTATTATGGCGCTTTTGCTCGCGGGATGCAGCGCGATAGGCTCTAACGGTCACAGGGGTTCGCTTGACGTTGACTATATCGCAAACGGCGATGAGGGCGAGGACAGGCTTAACCAGCTTAAGGGCCTTGCCGCAGAGAACGCCATGCCGGAACCGGAGGACAAGCTTAGAACGCCGGCGCCTGTCGATAGCGGAGACGATGAGGATACCGCATCCGTTGGCAGGGCGCAGGCAGAGGCAAGGGATAATGAAATAACTTCCGAAGCCGTACAGACTGAGCAGACAACGGCTCCCGTGAGCAGTAAAGAGCCGGAGGCGAACACCTGCACCATAACGATACGGTGCGATACTGCCGTTGCAAAGGGCATGCATCTTGAAAAAAAGTGGCAGGGGATAGTCCCTGCAAGCGGCGAGATACTCAAAACCACCACGATGACGTTTGAGCAGGGGGATACGGTTTTTGATGTTCTGTGCGCCGTGCGCGATAAGTATAAGCTGCATATGGAATACTCCGGCGCAAAGGGCAACGAGTATATAGAAGGAATAAACAACCTTTATGAATTTGATGGCGGCCGCTGGAGCGGATGGATGTATTGCGTAAATGATTGGTACCCCAACTATGGCTGCGGGCAATACGTGGTCAAAAGCGGGGATGTAATAGAATGGAACTACACGTGCGACCTGGGTAAGGACCTTGGCCAAACGTGGCTGGCGGGATAAGAGCATGGGCGAAAGCGCGATAAGCATAAAAGGGCTTAAGAAGGACTATAACGCGGGCGCGGGCGAGGTGCATGCCCTGCGCGGTATAGATATGGAGATAGCATGCGGCGAATTTGTCTGTATTGCCGGCAAAAGCGGCAGCGGCAAATCGACTCTGCTCAATCTTGTTGCCGGGCTTGAAAGCCCGACCGATGGCAGCATAAACGTGCTTGGTCAGCGGATAGACCGAATGAGCGAGATTGAGCGCATTCGCTTCCGCCGCTCGCATATAGGGTTTGTATTTCAGTCTTATAGACTGCTGCCGCAGTATACGGCAATAGAAAACGTTGCGCTGCCGCTGATGCTGCGCGGCGTTGAAAAGCGGGAACGCGAACGACGCGCGCTTGAGGCGCTGGATATGGTAGGCATAGCCAAATGCGCCCGCCAGCGCCCTGCGCAGATGAGCGGCGGAGAGCAGCAGCGTGCGGGCATAGCGCGCTCCATAATCACTTCGCCCGCAATAGTAATGGCGGACGAGCCTACGGGCAATCTTGATACGGCAACGGGCGAAATGGTGCTTACGCTGTTTCAAAAGCTGTTCAGGCAGAACGGCACAACGCTGATGATAGTTTCGCATGATGATGATATGCCGCGCCATGTGGACAGGACGATAAGACTGAGCGATGGAGCATTGATAGGGGAGGAAATAAACGCATGAATATAAAAAGAACAATTGCGGTGGTGATAATGCTAAGCATATTGCTTACGGCCCTGCCAACACTTGCCGCCGGCAAGGTGGAGCTGAGCTTTGATTGCGACCCGTCTACCGCAAGCATAGAGGTCATAGGCGGCAAGGCATACCTTGGTAACTACACCGTACCCGGAGACGGCACATATCCGTTTACGGCTACGGCAGACGGATATATGGATTACAACGGCTCATTTGACGTGGTGGACGGCAAAGTATACTTCAACGGCGCTGAGTGCGGCGGCAATAAGATACATATTGTTATGAGCAAGCAGCTTTATCCTGTGCTCATAACCAAGAATCCGCAGAATATGACGCTTAATGTTACCGACTCGCTCGGCAATCCGGTAAGCGACACAGCCAACCTGCCCGCGGGAACGTATCTTTATACTGCATTTGCAGATGGGTACGAAAGTGCGGCAGGCAAGTTTGCCGTTGAAAATGCCCCTGCGGTGGTGAACATAACGCTCAAAGCAATAGCTAAAACCATGCCGACTACAAGCGGCATAGGCGCGCTTGCGCTGCTGCCGGCAAACATTGCCGGGGAATATTACAGCGCGCCCACGGGAAGCCCGGGAGAACTGGTTAGCCTGTATCTTCCCGTTATAAATAACGGAGAACCGCTTACTGACATAACAATAGAGCCCATAATATCGAATAACGTTGAGGAATTCCCGTTTGCTGCGGATGCAGCAAATTATGGGCTGAGGCTGCCGGATCTTGATACCGGGGCATGGGCTGTGGCCCAATATATGCTGAAAATATCGCCTTACGCCACAAATGGTGTAAAGACTGTGCAGTTCCGCGCCATATACCGCGAGAACGGCGTGCTTAGGGACAGCACGCTGAGCGCGAGCGTGACAATAGTGAATGGCTATGAAGCGCCGCAGGAAACGCTGCATACCGCGCCAAAGCTGATGGTGAGCGGCTATGCCGTGAATCTTGACACCATTTATGCAGGCGATGATTTCACGCTTACGGTGTTTGTAAAGAACACATCGGCCTCGGCTTCCGCCGTAAACATTACGGGTGCGCTTACGCTTGATCCGTCCGCGCTTATGGCGGCGCTTGGCAGGAGTGATACCGGCTATGCGGCCAAGATAGCGCCCGGCGATACTGCGGAAATAGTTTATGACCTTACCGCAATGCCTGATATCCAGGGCAATGCTCAAATAGCCATAAAGCTTGAATACGAGGATAAAGAAAACACCGCCGCAAACGTTACGCAGACCATAACGCTGCCCATAAAGCAAAGGATGCGCATAAGCGTGGATCAGCCGGAAATATTCGCGGAAGGCGCAGCGGAGGGGGATTACATCGCCGTGTCGCTGCCGATAGTGAACAAGGGCAAAACGAAGGCATACAACGTTGAAGTAAAGCTTGAGAGCGAAAAGCTGAGCATGAGCGAAAGCTATTACGGCGGCGATATACTGCCGGGTGCTAAGCAAAGCGCAGAGTTTCAGCTGCTTTGCCTTAAGGGCGGTGCAGCGGACGGAACGCTGACGGTAAGCTTTGAAGATGCCGAAGGCAATGTATATGAACAGAGCGTGCCTATACGGGTTGATATTGCCGAAAGCATAAGCGCACCGGCTGCGGCGGATACGGAAGCCGAACAACCGCAGGAGAAGCCCGAAGCATTCCCAATATGGATAGCTGCGGCGGGCGCGGCGGCGGTAATCGCGGTGGCGGCAGCGCTGATAATAAAAAAGGGGCGTAGCAATGCGGCCAAGTGACTTTATACGCACAGGCATAATAAACCTATCACGGCGGCGCGTGCGCACAAGCCTTACCGCGTTATCAATGGCGATAGGCGTAATGTGCATACTGATGCTGGTTTCGGTGGGCATAGGGTATGAACAGGCGTATAGAGAATCGATAGAGGCCATGGGCAGCCTTACAAAAATAGATGTTACGCAAAAGAACGGCTCAAACGGGAAAATAGCCATTCTTAACAAAAAGGCGGTCGCTGCGTTTAAGGGTATAGACGGCGTTGAGGCGGTGACGCCCGTGCTGCAGTCAACGGCGTACCTTAAAAGCGGGAAATACATAACGATGGTAAAGCTGTATGGCATAGATATGGATACGGCGGCATGCTTCGGCATAGCTCCAATTGAAGGCGAACTGCCAAAGAAAGGCACACGGCTCATGCCGGAGCTTATGGCAACGGATGACCTGGCGGCAAGCTTTGCGGAGCCGGATACATGGAAAGAAGCAATAGACCGCAACGGCAAGCCGCTGATAGATCTTATGCGCGCAAACGTGAAGATGACGTTTGATTATGCAAGCCTTGTGGGCGACTATACAGAGGGCGAGGACGGCAGGGCCGTGCCGCTTGGCCAAAGCCTTAGGGCGAGCGTTACGGGAATATGCAGCGCAATGAACTATACCTATTCATGCTCGGCGTTTTTGCACATGGATACGCTCAAGGCGATAGCTGGAAACAGCAACGCCGCGGCGGACAAAAACGCGGCCGAATACCCGTTGGTCTGGGTAAAGGTAGGCGATGCTGACGACGTTATGGAAATAGCTTCGCTTATACGAAGCGCGGGCTTTGAAACATACAGCCTTACGGACATGCTGGAATCCGTAAAGGAGCAGACGGCAAGGATACAGGGATTGCTGTTCGCAATAGGTGCCGTGGCGCTGCTGGTTGCGGGGCTATGCATAGCGAACACAATGATGATGGCCATAAACGAACGGCGCACGGAGGTTGGCATACTGAAGGTACTTGGCAGCGAACTTCGCGATATTGCGGCTATGTTCCTTACCGAGGCAGCAATGATAGGCTTGCTTGGCGGGCTTGTTGGAATAGGGCTGAGTTTTGCGCTGCGTGCCGCGCTGAACGGCATGCTGAGCGAAATGGATGTGCGTTCCGTAATGCCGGTATGGCTTGCTGGATTCGCGCTGGCGTTTTCGGTGGTAATTGCGGTTATAAGCGCGCTTATACCTGCAATGAACGCAATGAGAATATCCCCGCTTTGCGCAATGCGGGATGAATAGAAATAAGGAGAGCATGTATATGAAACTAAGGATGCGAATATGCGCGGCGCTTATTGCGATGCTGATGCTTTGCACATCGTTTGGATCGCTTGCGCTTGAAGGGGAGAGCTACACTTCATCCGAACAGCAGCTCATATTGTCCGTACAGTCCGCAATACAGCAGGGCGCGGCATATATGCTCAATCCCGTAGGCAGCTATTATCCGGAAAACGGGCTGAGTTTCGGCACGCTGCAGGGCGACTGGGCGGCATTTGCCCTGGGCAGGAGCGGCTTGGCGATACCGTATGACATATGGCAAAAATATGCGGATAATTCAAGCGCGGCAATGGCAAAAGCCATAGAGAAGGTGAGGGCTGAGCACAGCGACATAACAACGCTGCCGCTTCTGCATTACCGCAAGCGTACCGAGAATATGCGCGCAATGATAGGATATACATCGCTTGGCCTTGACGTGCATAACGTGGCGGGATACGACATAACCCGCGCGCTGGGCAACTATACGGATATTATATGGCAGGGCATAAATGCTACCATATTCACGCTTATCGCCCTGGATACGCTGAATTACGATATGCCGCAGCTTACATATGAAGAAATGAGTCAAGGCGTTCATGGTACGGCCGTACAGGCCACACGGGAAATGCTTGTCACGCGTATAATGTCTCAGGAACTGCCAGGCGGCGGCTGGGTACTGGATACAGGCTTTGAGGTTGAAGACGGGGACGGTTCCGGCAGCTTTACGCCGTCCACCGATAAGGCCGATCCTGATATTACCGCAATGGCAATACAGGCGCTCGCGCGGTACAGCAGCATGAACGTTACCGTGAACGGTACGGAGAAAAACGTTGGCGATGCGATAGAGCGCGGACTTAACGCGCTGAGCGCAATGCAAAAGAGCGCGGGCGATTTCGATTCATGGGGCACTACGAACGTTGAAAGCACGGCGCAGGTGCTTATGGCGCTTATAGCAATGGGCATAGACCCGCTAAAGGATGATCGGTTTATAACAGCAAGCGGTAACACGCTTATAAACGGAATATTGCGCTATCATGTTGCGGGTTCGGGCTTCCGACATGTTATGGACGGCTCTGTCAACGCTATGGCGACCGATCAGGCAATGTATGCGCTGGTAGCTTACGACCGCTTTCTGAAAGGCAAGAATTATATATACAACATGAGCGACAATTTAGAAGCTCATGCAATATCGATAGATACAGCTGAGCATGGCACGCTGAGCGCAGCTGAGAGCGCATCCCAAGGGCAGCGGATAACCGTGTATGCATCCCCTGAGGGCGGTTATATTCTAAGCGACGTTAAAGCATATCTGTATCAGTCTGAAATAAGCTTCACGGACGGCATTATGCAAGTTTCATGGGAACTTACGCCAACGTATCAGCAGGCTGATGTAAGCCAAGACGGGCTGAGCGCAAGCTTCACAATGCCAAACGTACCCGTGCTGATACGGGCGGAGTTTGGCGAGGGTGGCCAAACCGGCGAAAGCTATGGATTTATACAGACCAGCGTTAACGGCTCCGTGCGCGTATCCAAGGATAGCGCAAGGGCGGGCGAAAGGGTGCTTATAAGCCCCAAGCCGCTTGACGGTTATGAATACATAGAAGGCACAATCAGCGCAATAGGGCCAAACGGCGAAAGCATTGCACTGAGCGAGAACGCGAGCGGCGGCTGGGAATTCACAATGCCCAGCGGCAGCGTGACGCTGTATGCGGAGTTCAGCGAGCTGCAAGCCATAGGCCATGTGACGATATCCATAGAGAAATTCACGCTCGGTCAGGGATACATGATTGAGCCTATGCAGGTAGAGCTGCGCCAGAATGACAGCGTTGCAAAGATAATAACCCGCCTGCTTGATGACTATGGCATGACATATACACTTGGGCCGAGTGCGAGCATAGAGAGCGGATTCTATCTTGCAACCATAACCGATGGCAGCGACCCTAACGAGGAGATAAATCCGCCGCAGTACATTGTGGATGCCATAAACAAGGATGGCGGCGAGCTTGAATACACGCGCGACGGCGAAAGCCTTGGCGAATTCGACTACGCGCAGAAGTCCGGCTGGATGTATTCGGTGAATGGTGCGTTCCCGAACTACGGCGCATCGGACTTCACGACCACTTCTGGTACAAATCCGCTGAAGGATGGCGACGTTATACGCTGGCAGTTCACCCTTTGGGGACTTGGTGCGGACATAGGCGGCGGCTTTGATGACGATGAAACGTCCGGCTCGTTTGAACATTCATATACCGCAATAGCCGACAGAACTGCTGCAACAAGCAGCCTTGCGGACGCCAACAGCAACTATCACGCATGGGTAGATGCAAACAGCGGCACATATTCCGCGGCATTGAGCGCCATGGCGGACCTTACTATATCCGAATCCGCCCTGAACGAAGCGCTTGCGCCTGTGCGCGCAATGCTTGCGGCGAACAAGGACGAGTTCAGGATAATACTGCCCAACAGCGCCGCTGCGAACGGCCACAAGATAACCGTAAGCAGCAAGGCGAAGGCGGGCGACGACGTTACGTTAACGGTAACGCCTGCGGACGGGTACGAGCTGTATCTTGGCAGCCTTAAAGCGAACGGCGTGAAGGTAAGCAAAAAAGGCGATGCATACAGCTTTGTTATGCCGGCGGCGGATGTTGCCATAACGGCAAGCTTCTGCAAGGAAGGCACCGGCCCAGCCGAAGTGAAGGGAGACGCCAACGGCGACGGCAGCGTGAATATAGCGGACGTTGCGCTGATTTGCCGCTACATAATGGGCGAAGCACAGCTTAGCGTGGATGCGCGCGAGCTTTGCGACATGAACGGAGACGGCAGCATAAACGTTACGGACGCGGTGCTTGTTTGCATGAAGGTAGCCGGAAATTAACTTTAGGTATTTTAGCCCCTTACCCAATGAAGGTATAAAGGCTTTAATATAAAGACCAGAAAGGAAGGTAAACCAATGAAAAAAAGAGTATTGGCATTGATGCTCGCGCTTGTTATGGCGCTTTCCCTGCTGCCGATGATGGTGGCGGCGGAAGGCGAAGCACAGGGCGGTGTGAATGTCGAAAACACTGAAGTTGCCGCCACGCCTGAACAGGCTGGCACCACGCAGCCGGAAGAGAGTCCCGCTGCTGTACCGGAGCCCACAATAGAGGTTCCGGCTGAGTTAGGCGCGCCTATGATGGCTCCTGCAGCGACCGTTGCGGCTAATCAGTTGTCTGCGCTTCGCGTGCAGATTGGCTTCGCTATACATCCGGATTATGATTATCTGCTTAAGAATGATGGCGAAGATTACAACGCCCCCTACACATTTGATCCGACTGACTATGACTATGACTTCGGTGCCATTAGCGTAGAACGTGCTACGATAGATGGTATGCAGAAGTTGAATTCGCTGCGGTTCAAAATGGAGGCGGCCGAAGGCGCAAAAGGAACCATAGAGTATAGCAACGCCGATGGCACAAGGAGCAGCAAAGAGGCTTTTTGCGTAAATCATGAGTCCAATACCGATTGGGTACAGCTTATAAAGGGCGAAAATGTTGTTAAGCTGACTGTCACCCCGCCCACGGACAGCGGACTGAGCGAAACCACCTATACGCTGACCCTTTACGTCGGCGAAAAGCCGGTTGTTAAGGACCCTGCCAAGGTAAAGGTATACTTTACATTCTATGATGGCAAGAATTATTGCTTCCCCGTCGGCAGAACCGAGATAACCGCCGTTGAAGGCACCGCTGCCAAGTATGGCATGGAGAACGCTAAGGCCGGCCACCTGGTGGGCGGAATGGACCACAGCATAAAGGCCGGTCAGGTCAGCGTGCTTGATGCGCTGCTGTGTGCGCATGAGGCTGTATATGGCGATGCATTCACCAAGGATGCAATGAGCAGCTATTTTGGCGGCAGCAGCAGCTTTGTATCGAAAATATTCGGCGTGGATGGCAGCATCGGCTATGCAGTAAACGACCGTCTGCCCGTAGGCCCAAAATACGATGGCTATGCCATAAACGAGTATGCGCTCAGCGAGGGCGACGACGTATATTTCTTTATATACGCCAGCCCCTACTGGGGAGATTACCTCAGCTACTTTGATAAGAAGCAGCTTACGGTTAACGCGGGCGAGGAAATAACGCTTAAGCTTTCCGGTTACATGGCCATGGAGCAGATGGGCACTCCCGGCAAGGATACAAGACCAATCACCACGATGGAAAACATCGAGGGGGCTGAAATAGATCTGCTTGATGAAAAATACGAATTTGGCGATTACCTCGGACTGACTGATGCGGAAGGTAAAGTAACGCTGAAATTCGATAAGGCGGGAACATATTATGTTTCGGCGATAGGCGAATCAAGCACAACATTCCCCATAACCGGGCCGTGGTGCGAAATAACCGTAAACGAAGCCAAGCCAGGCGACAGCGACCTGAACGGTATGCTGGTATATAACGGTACCGTTGCAAATAATACCACCGTTATACTGAAAAACAGCACGGATTCATTTACCACCACAAATATATTTGAGTGGAACAAGTATGAATACGACCTTGGCACAGTGACCGATAGCAGTAATCAGCTTCGCTTTAAGCTGAAGCTTCCCACGGGCGCAAAGGCCACGCTGCATTATACCGACCTTAGCGGCAACCCCGCTACCAAGGACGCCACCAATTCAAGCAACGGCGCGTGGATCAACTGCCTCAAGCCCGGTAAGAACACCGTTAAGGTGGTTATTACCCCGCCCGCAGGCAGCACCGTTGGCGAAAAGACCTATACCATAAACGTAAACTGCCAGCCCAGCCTTACCGCGCTTGCGCTGTCCGCTAACGGCAATGAGGCGTATCTCAACCCCACGTTCAAGAACAGCGTGTATGATTATAGCGCGGATATCAGTGCAGCTATTGAAACCGTGCTTGTTACCGCCACGCCAAAGGATGCCTCCTGCACCGTTACCTATAACGGACAGACTGACAGCAACGTGGACATAAAGGATACCGACACGATAGTCGTCCGCGTCGAAAAGGACGGTATATACAGCGAATATACCATAAAGCTTAACAAGAAAACCGCATATACCGTTAAGTTTGAAACCTACCCCGCAAATGCTGTTGTAAGGCTTCAGGATGCTAAGAAGGCCGTTCTTTCGCCCAATGCGGATGGCGTATATGAAAACCTGATGCCGGATACCGATTACACTTGGGTAGTTACCTGCAAGGGATATGTTACCAAGACCGGCACGCTGAATACCCCCGCGCAGCTTATCAACGGCGTACTGTCCGTTATACTTTCCGCTGCGCCGTCGTCCGGCCTGCCCAACTATTCGGGCGAATGGCCGACATTCAGGAACAGCAAGAACAATAACGCCCTTACCAACACCGTAACGCCTGACAGCGCAGCAACCGCTGAACTCAAGTGGGTTAAAAAGTACGGTGAAGGTTGGATGAGACCTGTAAATCTGCCAATAATTGTAAATAATCACGTTTACATTGCTAGGAATGACGATATCTTCTGCCTGAGCAAAGATTCCGGCGAGGCAGTCGTAAGCGGCAAGCTTGCAGCATCCTTAGGTGGCCACGGAACCAACTCTATGGTTTATGCCGAGGGAATGGTGTTTGTGCAGCTTGATAATGGACACATACAGGCGCTTCGTGCGGATACGTTGGAAAGCCTTTGGGTGACCGAATCCATAGGTGACCAGACCATATCTCCCATAACTTACTATAACGGCTATATTTACACCGGTACATGGGGCAGCGAAACCAAAGAGCAGAATTTTGCCTGCTTCTCCGTAACCGATGAAGACCCCACAAACGGCTTTGAAACCAAGTACGCAACGTGGCTCAGGCCGCATGCAGGCGGTTATTACTGGGTAGGCGCATATGTGAACGACGTTTGCGCGGTATTTGGTTCCGATGACGGCACGAGCGACAGCAATAGCCCCACTGCGGTGCTGTACTCCGTAAACCCCGTAACCGGCAGCGTCATTGACACCATAAATGATGTAAAGGGCGATATCCGCTGCTGCGTCGTATATGATTCCGGCCGCGTGTATTTCACTACCAAGGGGGGTTATCTCTACTCCGTTGGTCTTAATTCCAACGGCACGTTTGACCATGCTTCCATCAAGTCTATCCAGATAGGCAGCATGTCCACCAGCACCCCCGTAATATATAAGGGCAGGCTGTATGTTGGCTGTTCCGGTAAGGGATATGACTGGGACGGCGATTCCGGCAGCGGCATAGCCGTGGTAGATGTATCCGGCGGCAAGCTTGATATAATTTATAAGGCCTCTACGCCCGGCTACCCGCAGGCAGGCCCGCTGGTAAGCACCGCGTTTGAAAACAGCACCGGCAAGGTGTATGTGTATACCACTTACAACAACAACCCCGGCGGAATATACATAATAGAGGACAGCGCGGGCCAGACCGAACCCAGCGCGAACAACGGCAACCTGTATGTGCCAGAGACATATCAGAATTTTTGCATAAGCACCATCTGCGCAGACAGTGAAGGCACGCTCTATTATAAGAACGACTCCGGCGCACTGATAGCCGTTAAGAGCAAGGCTAAGCTGGCCGAGCCTCCCAAGCCCGACTATAAGCCCGACTGGCCCGGAGGAAGCGTATTCGGCCCGGGCTCAAATGTGCCTACTCCGCCCACGGCTCAAATGCCCGTTACAGGCGGCGAAGAGAGTATGCTGCCCATAGCCATGCTTATTGCCGGCGCGGTTATGCTGGTTGCACTCAGGCGCAAAAAGAGGGTATAATATAAACAAAAACGGGAGATAAGCCGAAATGGAGTTAATGTTTAACGATATGCATGCACAGGTTGATATGACGCAGTATATAAAGGATTGCGTTGATGTGCCGCGCATAATAAAGGGATGCCAAGGCTGTAAAAACTATGCCAAGCTTTGGTCATGCCCGCCATTCGGCTTTGACCCCGTTAAGATTTGGCGTGATTATTCTAAGCTGACGCTGTACGCAAGGAAGATATCCTTCCCAAAGGAGCTTACGGAAAAAACATTCGATGCATATGGGCTTACGGCGCAATATTTTGAAATATGGAATAAGGAACGCAGGAAGTTTTTTATTGAGCTGATGGAACGGGAACAGAGCACGCCGGGTAGCCTTATGCTTGCCGCGGGCTGCTGCGACGAATGCGCAACGTGCGCGCGGGCAAACGGTGTGCCGTGCATAAAGCCCGACAGGCTCAGATATTCCATAGAGTCCCTTGGCGGGGACGTTGAAAAAACGTTGGAGCTTTATTTTAACGAAAGGCTGCTTTGGGGCAGGGAAGGGCATATGCCCGAATATATGCTGCTTGTGGGCGGACTGATGCAAAAATAAATATCGCCTATATTCCCGCGCCATGGCTTCTGTTGGACCGGAGGGCCAGCGCGCGGGGATATAAATAAAAATAAGCTTACCCTTTTGGGCAAGCTTATTTTGTGTATTTAATGATTAAAAGTCACATTCCTGCTCGATATGCGCTATAAGCTGATCGATGGGCATGCGGATCTGCTCCATGGTGTCGCGGTCGCGCACGGTAACGGTATTGTCCTCAAGGGTATCGAAGTCAACCGTTATGCACATGGGCGTGCCGATTTCGTCATGGCGGCGATAACGCTTGCCGATGGCGCCGGAATCATCGTAATCTACCATGAACTTCTTGGAAAGCATGTTGTAAATCTCGCGCGCCTTGTCGCCCAGCTTGTTCTTCTGCAGCGGCAGAACTGCGGCTTTATAAGGAGCGATGGCGGGATGCAGATGCAGAATGTTCCTCACGTCGCCGTTTTCAAGCGTTTCTTCATCGTAAGCGTCGCACAGGAGCATCAGCAGCATTCTTTCTACGCCGACGGAAGGCTCTATGACATAAGGCACATACTTTTCGTTGGTGAAAGGATCGGTATAGGTAAGATCCTGACCGGACTGCTTGGCATGTGCGCTCAGGTCGAAATTGGTGCGGCTCGCAACGCCCCAAAGCTCGCCCCAGCCGAACGGGAACTTGTATTCTATATCGGTGGTGCCGTTGGAGTAATGCGAAAGCTCGGCCTTCTCATGCTCCCTCAGGCGCATATTTTCCTCGTGTATGCCAAGGGACAGCACGAAGTTCTTGCAGTATTCCTTCCAATACTGGTACCAGTCAAGCTCGGTGCCGGGCGCGCAGAAGAATTCAAGCTCCATCTGCTCAAACTCGCGGGTACGGAATATGAAGTTGCCCGGGGTTATCTCATTGCGGAAGGACTTACCGATCTGGCCTATACCGAAAGGTATCTTGCGGCGAGTGGTGCGCTGCACGTTCTTGAAGTTTACGAATATGCCCTGCGCGGTTTCGGGACGCAGATATATCTGGCTGGCAGTGTCCTCGTTAACGCCCTGGAATGTTTTGAACATCATGTTAAACTTGCGGATAGGTGTGAACTCGCTCTTTCCGCATTCGGGGCATACTATGCCTTTTTCGGCAATGTATGCGGACATCTGCTCATGTGTCCATCCGTCGGGATGTACGTCCTCAAGGCCGTGCTTTTCGGCATATTCTTCAATAAGCTTGTCCGCACGGAAACGGGCTTTGCAGCTCTTGCAGTCCATAAGCGGGTCGTTGAAGTTCACAACGTGTCCGCTGGCTACCCAAACCTCCGGGTTCATCAGTATGGCGGAGTCGAGACCGACATTGTATTCGCATTCCTGCACAAATTTGCGCCACCATGCTTTTTTTACGTTGTTTTTCATCTCCACGCCCAGAGGGCCATAATCCCACGCGTTTGCAAGGCCGCCGTAAAGTTCGGAGCCGGCGAAAACAAAGCCGCGATTTTTGCAAAGCGCAACTATTTTATCCATACTATATCCGCTCATTAGGTATAACCTCCTAAAAATTTATAGCGATTTTTTCAATATTAAATATGATACCATAGGCATGGCGTTTGTTCAAGTGTTGCTAAAACATATGGGTTAGGGATATAATATAGTGTCTGTATATATGTATATAAGAAAGGATGCGTATGAGGAAAGATACTGCTGTGCCGCAGGGTGAGCTGGAAAGCGCACGCTTGGCGGCTGAAAGGATAAATAACAACCTGGACGGGCGTAAGCCTACCTATTATATAGAGACGTATGGCTGCCAGATGAACGAGCATGACTCGGAAAAAATAGCGGGCATACTTGAACGCTGCGGCTATGTTCCGGCAGCGGATAAGGCTGCGGCTAACATTATATTTTTCAATACATGCTGCGTAAGGGAGCACGCGGAAAAGAAGGTGTTCGGCAACATAGGCGCGCTTAAAAAGGTGAAGGACGAAAACCCTTCGCTGATAATAGGCGTGTGCGGCTGCATGATGCAGCAAAAAGAAGTTGCGGACAAGCTGTTCAAGCGTTTTCCATACCTTGACATGGTGTTTGGCACGAATGAGCTGCATATGCTGCCGAATCTGCTTGAAAAGGTGCTCAACGGCGAACGCATAGAGCTTGTGCGCCAGATGGACGGCGAAATAGCCGAAGGGTTGCCGGTTAAGCGTATAGACAGCGTATCCCAATTCGTTACCATAATGTATGGCTGCAATAACTTCTGCTCGTATTGCATAGTGCCATACGTTCGCGGGCGCGAAAGGTCAAGGAGCGTTGAAAGTATAGTTAACGAGGTAAAAGATCTTGCGGCGAACGGCGTGAAGGAGATAACGCTGCTTGGGCAGAACGTTAACTCCTATTACAGCGAAGATGATAATGCGGATTTTCCCGCGCTGCTCAGAGCAGTATGCAAGGTTGACGGAATCGAGCGCGTGCGTTTTATGACCTCGCACCCAAAGGATCTGTCTGATGGATTGATAGCCGCCATGGCGGAAGAAGAGAAGGTCTGCCCGCATATACATCTTCCCGTGCAATCTGGAAGCGACAGAATACTGAAGCTTATGAACCGCCATTATGACCGTGAACGGTATTTTACGGTTGTGGACAAGCTGAAGGCCGCAGTCTCGGGAGTTGAGCTGACAACGGACATAATAGTCGGCTTCCCTGGAGAAACGGAGGAGGATTTTGAAGCGACGCTCGACATGGTTGAAAAAATAGGATACAGCGCTGCGTATACATTCAAATATTCCCCGCGCATCGGAACAAAGGCCGCCACTATGGATGAGCAAATAAGCGAAGAGGTGAAGAAAGAGCGATTGAAGCGGCTCAATGACACCGTTGCGAAGGGGCTTAAAGCGGGCAGCGAAAAGTATATCGGGCAGGAAGGCGAAGTGCTTGTTGAAGGCTGCGACCACCGCGGCGAACCAATGGCCTACGGTAAGCTTCCGTGTTTTAAGATGGTATACTTCAAGGGCGATGAAAGCATGATAGGCTCACTGTGCCGCGTGAGAATAACTGGAATAACGAAAAACTCCCTTGTCGGGGAACTGATATAATAACATAAGATATTGAAAGGAAATAACATGATACTTGAAAAAGCAAGAGAACTTGGCATTGCGCTGAGCGAATCCGACGAATTTATAAACATGACCCGCACGCGAGAGGCCATGGAGGCGGATACGCAGCTGATGGATGAACTGAACGAATATAACGCCATGCAGGAATCAATAGCACGGCTGCTCACGATGGACGGCGATAATCAGGCCGAAATACAGCAGATGTCCCGCGATATAGAGAGGCTGCATGATGAACTGATAGCCAACGAAACATTCCGCGCTATGCTTGAAGCACAGGCGGAGTTTCAGCAGCTTATGAAGCGCGTGAACGCAATAATAGGCATGTGCATAGGCGCGGAGAACAGGGCTGAAGAAACCGATGGCGGTGAAGATGACGAAGGCGGATGCGGAGGATGCAGCGGCTGCTGCGCAAATTGCTCCGGCTGCCACTAAGAATCGAACTAAAGCGTACTAACAACAAAGGGGAAACACTATGCCAGCAGGCCTTACGCCCATGATGAGCCAATACCTTGCGCTGAAGGAAAAATACAGCGATTGTTTGCTGTTCTTCAGGCTTGGTGATTTTTATGAAATGTTCTTTGAGGACGCGGTAACCGCATCCAAGGTGCTTGATATAGCGCTTACGGGGCGGGATTGCGGCCTTGAAACACGCGCGCCGATGTGCGGCGTGCCGTTCCACGCGGTGGATTCATATATTGCAAAGCTTATCGAAAACGGCTATAAGGTTGCGCTGTGCGAACAGCTTACTGACCCCGCGCTTTCAAAGGGACTTGTTGAACGGGATGTTGTAAGGGTATATACCGCTGGTACGGTAATAGAAGAAAATATGCTGGACGAGCGTGCGAATAACTACATAATCGCCATGTATGCTTCTTCTGACGAGGTCGGACTTGCCTGCTGCGACGTTTCAACGGGCAGCTTTACCGTGAGCGAGATATCGATTGCGGATAAGATGGACGACCTTGTGAACGAACTTGCAAGGATAGCCCCGCGCGAGGCGATAGCCAATGAAGCATACTTCCTTAGGGAAGATATGGCAAAGTCTTTGCAGCTTAGCTGCGCGGTGACCTGCGCCGATTCGCGGGACTTTGAACCCACGCGCGCGGAGGCAAAGGTGCTTATGCACTTCCGTGCGACGTCGCTGCAAACGCTTGGGTGCGACGCGCTCAAAAGCGCTGTGTGCGCCGCCGGAGCGCTTATAAGCTACCTTGAGCAGACGCAGAAGAACAGCCTTGAGCACATAAAAAAGCTTACAGTGCTGCAAAGGAGCCTGTATTTGGGGCTTGATGCGTCCACAAGGCGAAATCTGGAACTGACAAAACCGCTGCATACGGACAGCGGGAAGAAAAGCACGCTGCTATATCACCTTGATAAAACGTCCACTTCCATGGGCGCAAGGTTTCTGCGCGCGGCGATAGAGCAGCCGCTGCAAAGCATAGATGCCATAAACGAGCGTTTGAACGCCGTTGACGAACTTGTGAACAAGCGGGCGGAACGCGAGGAATTATCTAGTCTGCTTGACAATATATACGATATTGAGCGGCTATGCAGCCGCATAGCCTACGGCAGCGTGAATGGGCGTGACTGCGTATCGCTTAGAGTATCGCTTGAAAAACTGCCCGCCGTGATAGAAAAGGCGCACTCACTTGAGTCTGAAGCATTCTGCCGCATAGCAAAAAATCTTGACGCGATGGAGGACATATGCGCGCTGCTGAGGGACGCGATAGTGGACGATCCCCCCATAGGAGTGAAGGATGGCGGCGTTATACGCGCCGGATACAACAGCGAAGTGGACGAACTTAGAGAGGCCGCCACAAACGGCAAGGGCATGATGGCCGCTGTAGAAGCGCGTGAACGCGCTGCCACGGGTATAAAAAATCTGAGAGTTGGATATAACAGAGTATTCGGTTATTATATTGAAGTTACCAAGGCGTATCAGCATTTGGTGCCGTATGGCTATATAAGAAAGCAAACGCTTGCTAATTCGGAGCGCTATGTTACCGAAGAACTGAAAGAATTGGAAGAGAAGATAACGGGCGCAGAAAGCAACCTTATCAGCCTTGAATACAAGCTGTTTACGGAAATAAGGGAAACTCTGTTGGGCTGCATAGACCGGCTGCAAAGCGATTCGGCGTTGATAGCGGAGCTGGACTTCTATTGCTCGCTTGCGCATGTTGCTTTCGAAAACAACTATTGCAGGCCAAAAATGCAGCTGAACGGCGCAATAAACATAGTTGAAGGCCGCCATCCGGTCGTTGAAAGCGGAATGAAGGGCGTGTTTGTGCCAAATAACGTGCAGCTTGACCAGAAGGATAACCGCCTGCTTATAATCACCGGCCCAAATATGGCCGGTAAAAGCACATATTTAAGGCAGGTTGCTATAATAACGCTGATGGCACACATAGGCTCGTTCGTGCCGGCAAAAAAGGCCGCAATAACCATAGTGGACAGAATATTTACCCGCATAGGAGCATCGGATAATCTTTCCGGCGGGCAAAGCACGTTTATGGTTGAAATGAGCGAGGTTGCAGGCATACTGAATAATGCTACCAGCCGCAGCCTGCTTATATTGGACGAAATAGGCCGCGGCACAAGCACGTTTGACGGGCTGAGCATAGCATGGGCTGTGCTTGAATATATTGCCGACCCTGCGCGCTGCGGCGCAAAGGCGCTGTTTGCAACGCATTACCATGAGCTGACGGAGCTTGAGGGCAAACTGCCGGGCATAAAGAATTACCGCATAACGGTAAAGGAAGTTGGGGACGACATAATATTCCTTCGGCGCATCGTACGCGGAGGGGCGGACAGAAGCTTCGGCGTGCAGGTGGCGCGGCTTGCGGGGCTGCCTGACGATGTTATAGCAAGGGCTAAAGAGCTGCTGAAACAGCTTGAAGCGGCGGACATAAATCACGATATAGAGCCGGTATTGAGCGGCGGTGAGGATCAGCAGATGTCGCTTTTCGGCTCATGCGCAGCGGATGATATAATAGGCACGCTGAGCGATATGCAGCTTGATACAATGACGCCTATGGACGCCATGAACGCATTATACGATTTACAAATGAGAGCAAAGCTCAGAAAGGGAAAAAAATGAGCCGTATCCATGTGCTGGATAGCTATACGGCGAACCGCATAGCTGCGGGCGAGGTCGTGGAAAGGCCGGCCTCGGTCGTAAAAGAATTGCTTGAAAACGCGATAGATGCGGGCGCAACCGCCGTGACGATAGAAACAAAAGGCGGCGGGCTTGAATCTATCCGCGTGAGCGATAACGGCATCGGCATAAACGCGGACGATGTTGCAACCGCCTTTTTGCCGCATGCTACGAGTAAGATCGCCACAACGGACGATTTATTTTCAATAAACACGCTGGGCTTCCGCGGGGAGGCTTTGCCGAGCATTGCGGCTGTATCCAAGGTCACCATGCGCACGAAGCAGAAAGACGCGGCAAACGGCGTACTGCTGCGCATAAGCGGAGGGGACATAATAGAAAACCACGAAGCGGGCGTGCCTGACGGAACAACGATAGAATGTGAAGATCTTTTCTATAATGTTCCCGCAAGGCTTAAATTTATAAAGAGCGCGCGGGCGGAATCGGCACATATAAGCGACTATGTTTCCCGCATGATAATGGCGCGGCCTGATATAAAAATAAAGCTGATACAGTCCGGCAGAACGGTGTTCCACAGCGAAGGCGACGGCGAACTGGACAGCGCCATAGCCTGCGTTTACGGTAACGACATTCTGCCGAACCTTAGGGAAATATACTATGATGACGGGTATTTCAACCTTGTAGGGTTCATTGGTACGGAGCAGATAGGCCGCGCGGCGCGCACGGCACAGTCGTTCTATGTAAACTGCCGCTATATACGTTCCCAGAAGCTTTCCTATGCGCTGCAGCGGGCGTATGATACGCGTCTTATGCAGGGCCGCTTCCCGTTTGCAGTGCTGCATATAGGAATATTGCCCGAAGAGATAGACGTAAACGTTCATCCGAATAAGCTGGAGGTACGCTTCAGGCACGAGGACAGGATAATGGGGCCGTTCGTTACTCAATGCCGTAAGGCGCTGGAGCAGACAGAGGAAGATTTGACGCTTGATTTTAACGCGCCTGAGATAAAGAAAATAGTATATGTTCAAAACGAAATGCCAAGTGCTGCCGCCAAGGATGATACCATGAAACGAGTTGCCCATATGGCGTTCAGCCAAAGGGACGAAAGCCGCATCGAACTTAGCGCACTTCCGGCGGAAGCATTTATTCCCAAGCATGATACTGCGCCTGCATATGCCATGCATGATAAAGAATCGGCTAAAACGGCGCACAGCGAATACGTTGATGATAGGACGGCCGGTACGCCTATAATACCTCCTGTTTGGCAGGAAATAAGGAAGGCAGAGGAGACGGCGTACATAGAGGCGGATGAAAAAACAGCCCCTCAGCCGGCAAAGCAGGAGGAAGCATATATACCGCAGCCTAAGGTGGAAATACCCAAAATAACGCCGGTGCAGCAGAGGGTGGACTTTACTCAATATGAAATAATAGGCCAGCTTTTCAGCTGCTATTGGATAGTACAGCATGATGACGAGGTTATATTTATCGATCAGCATGCCATGCATGAGCGCAGGCTGTACGAAAGAATAATTGAAAGGGATATTCCTGCCGATTCCCAGCAGCTTTTAACACCGGAGATAATAAAGCTTACGCCGGTTGAGTTTGCGCTGCTTATGGATAATATAGACCGGTTCAGCGAGATAGGATTTGATATAGAGGAATTCGGAGCTATGAGCGTGAGTGTGCGCGCAGTGCCTGTAATTATGGGGAAAACGGATATAAAACGCTTTCTTACGGATGCAATAGCGCTGTTTGATGCAAAGAATAAGCTTACGACTATTGATATGAAGCGCGGCGCGCTTATAACGCGGGCGTGCAAATCCGCAATAAAGGCGGGGGAGAGAATAAGCGAAACGGAAATAAGGGCGCTGCTTGATCAATACGATAAGGAAGGCGTGCCGCTTACCTGCCCGCACGGCCGCCCGGTGATGGCGCGCATGACGAAAACAGAATTTGAAAAGCTATTCAAACGGATAGTATGATGAAGCATAAACTGTTTATAATCACCGGACCTACCGCCAGCGGAAAAACAGCCACATCGGTATCGGCCGCACGGCTGATGAATGCGGAGATAATATCCGCTGACGCAATACAGCTATATAAAAAGCTGGACATAGGTTCGGCAAAGCCGACGGAGGAAGAACGCCGCGGCATAGTTCACCACATGATGGACTGCATAGAACCCGATGAGCCGCGCTTTACCGTGTCACGATTCCGCGACGGGGCGATAGAGGCGGCAAACTGGATAATTGCAAAAGGAAAAAGGCCGCTTGTTGTGGGCGGTACGGGCTTATATATAAACGCGCTCACATACCCGCTCACTTTTTCACAAATTGCGCCGGATGATGAATTGCGGGCGGAACTTATGGAAAAAGAGCAGGCTGAAAAGGGCGCGTTGCATAAAATGCTTGCGGAGCTGGATGCAAAAACAGCCGAGCGTCTGCACCCGAACGACACAAAGCGTATAGTGAGGGCGCTTGAAATATGCATAAAAAGCGGCAAGAAAGCATCTGAGCAAGGAGAGGGCTTTAACTATCGCAACGATGATGCGCTCGAGTTTACGCCGGTAATGGCGGGCATAACCATGCCGCGGGATATGCTGTATGCAAGAATAGAAAAGCGCGTGGACGATATGTTTAACGCGGGACTTGTGGATGAAGTTCGCGATTTGCTTTCGCGCGGCTGTACGCGGGATTTGCCGGCAATGCAGGGGCTTGGATATAAGGAAACGATCGAATACATAATGGGCGAATGCACGCTTGACGAAGCGAAGGAGACAATAAAGCGCGAAACGCGCCGCTTTGCTAAGCGGCAGCTTACATGGTTCCGCAGGGAGGAACGCATACGTTGGTTCGATGCAACGGAATACGGCTGCGCGGAGGAACTGGGCAAGGCGATAGCGGAGCATTTTTTGACACAGGAGGAGCAAAATGGCTGATACACGCGGCAATTTGCAGGATGAATTCCTTAACCAAATACGGAAGGAAAAGCTTCCTGTCAGCATACATGTTATAAACGGATACCAATTTAACCATCTTAAGGTTATCAGTTTTGATAATTATGTCATTCTGGTTGAGGATGACGGGGGAGTGCAGCGGCTTATATATAAGCATGCCGTATCGACCATAACAATAGAACAGAACGCAGCAAGGAAGGAGCAACTAACAGCAAAATGACGAATGAAGGCAATGGTGCGATAATGCGCGAATTGGGAATATCAAAGCAGGCATACGATTTCGTCCGTTCGGCCGAAAACAGCATAAAACCTGTTTTTGAAAGGATAGATGCAAATGCGGAAGTGAACCTTGCCCGAGTATTGGCCGGATTCAGGAAAGAGAACGTTGGCCTTAGGCATTTTGCTCCAACGACCGGCTATGGTTACGATGATGCGGGCAGGGATACGCTGGACAGGCTGTTTGCACATGCACTGTTTGCGGAGGATGCATTGGTGCGGCCGCAGCTCACCTCCGGAACGCATGCGCTGTATCTTGCGTTGTCCGGTTTGTGCCAAATGGGAGATGCTGTTGTTGCTGCATCAGGAAAGCCGTATGATACGCTTGAAAACGCGATAGGACTGAGCGGTGACCATCCGCATTCGCTCAAAAAGCAAGGGGTTTCGTTTGATTATGTTGACCTTAATGATGACGGCAGCATAAACATAGACGGCGTGCTGAATATGGTGGCGCAAAAGAACGCCGCCGTGCTGTATGTTCAGCGTTCGCGCGGCTATGCGTGGCGCGATTCGCTTCTGGTGAATGAGCATATGGTGCCGCTGTTCAGGGCGGTAAAGGAAAGATTTCCAAATATAGCTATATTTGTGGATAACTGCTACGGCGAATTTACTGACGTTGTGGAGCCGCTGTGCGCCGGTGCGGATATAATTGCAGGTTCGCTTATAAAGAATCCGGGCGGCGGAATAGCGCCTACAGGCGGTTATATAGCAGGCAAGGCGAAATATATTCAGCGGATAGAAAACCTGCTCACGGTGCCCGGAATGGGGCGGGAGGTGGGCTCCTACGCGGCGAGTTATCGTCCGTTCTATCAGGGGCTGTATATGGCGCCGCATACAACAGCGCAGGCTTTGAAGGGCGCGGCGTTGTTTGCGCGCATATTTGAAATGCTTGGCATGGAAACAATGCCCTCGTCCAATGCAAAACGATCGGACATAGTGCAGGCCGTGCGCTTTGAGGAAGCAGAGGGGCTAATATCATTCTGCCGAAGCATACAAAGTGCGTCTCCGGTCGATTCGGCTGCCGTGCCGGAACCGTGGGATATGCCCGGCTATACATCGCAGGTGATAATGGCCGCGGGTGCGTTTGTGCAGGGATCTTCCATAGAGCTCAGCGCGGATGCGCCTATAAGAAAGCCCTACACGGCGTATGTGCAGGGCGGGTTGACATATGAACATTGTTCGCTTGCAGCTATGCTTGTGCTGACGGATCTTATAAAGAAAGGCATAGCGAAGCTTTAATATTCACGGTAAAGGCCGATGAGCTTGCCGACTATTTCAACATCGTTTATATCTACTATAATGGGCTGCATGCTGCTGTTTTCGGGCTGCAGCCTTATTTTATTGCCATTTTCATAGAATACGCGCTTTAGCGTTGCTGATTCGCCGGATACGCGCACAACGCCTATTTCGCCGGACTCAACGGACATGCCGCGGTGGATTATTATAATATCGCCGTCGTTTATTCCGGCTTCTATCATGCTTTGGCCCTGAACCCTAAGCATGAATACTTCAGTATCGTTTGCACCTTTAAGGAGGTGCTTGGGCATGACATAGTATTCCTGGATGTTATCCACGGCAAGGATGGGTATGCCCGCAGCTACATTGCCGACCAGCGGCACGGATTGCATGTGCGTGTTTACGGCGCGGTCATTTGTACCCTCAGGCAGCGTTATGCTGCGCTGCTTTGACGGATTGCATATTATAAGCCCCTTCTCGGCCAGATTGCTTATATGCATATGCACGGTGGACGTGGATCTCAGCCCAAGTGCCGCGCCTATTTCGCGAACGGTAGGAGGATAGGAGTTGATTGCTATGAACTCCTTTATATAATTATATACTGCTTTTTGCGTTTCGCCGGATTTACGCATGGTTAACCTCCTTGGTTTGTGGTATTATAGTATCGCGTTGATTGATTATAGCACATGCCGGCAGTCAATGCAAACCTTTGTTCTGAAAGAACGCAAAGAAACGGAGTACGTTATGAATGCAAAGCAACCTTACAGAACCCCGGAAGGGGATATGTGCGATTTAGACCCGAATAAGATATGCGATAATTGCATGAAATGCGTGAATAAAAACGGCGCGGATTATACGGAAATACTTGCCGATTTTGACCCGGAATCGATACGGGTATTCACGCCGGGCGATGACGAGGACGATATAAGCGAACCTATAGAGCAGCTGGATATAGCCCCTGAACTTATGGCGGAGTGGGAAGAAAAGCTTCGCCTTGCGGAGGAAGCTGAACGCGAAGGCGAAGCCGAAGCGGTAGAGGAGGAGTTGATTGAACCGATAGGCTACCGCGGCGTGCGCCAAAGGCGGGCGCATGTTTCCCATGTGCAAAGGCGCGGTTAATCGTCCCTAAGTTTTATTACCTTTGCGGCAAGCCTGCGCCTGTCTTCCGATACTGCGGCGTAATGCTTGCGCGTGGTGTTAACGTCCTTATGGCCCAAAACATCGGCCACCAGATATATGTCGCCGGTTTCCCTGTAAAGATTCGTACCGTATGTGCTCCTAAGCTTATGCGGGGATATCTTTTTCAGCGGAACGGCGATTTTTGCGTATTTTTCAACCAGGTTTTCAACTGCGCGGACGGTGAGCCGCGTTTTTTGCAGCGAAAGGAACAGCGCGTCCTCATGCCCTGGGGCAGCCTGTATGCGTTCGCGCTCAAGCATATATTGCAGCAGCGCTTCACGCGCTTCGTCGCCGAACACCAATATGTCCTGCTTGCCGCCTTTGCGCACGATGGAAAACTCGTTTGAAGTAAAGTTTATGTCGTCCATATCTATGCCCACCAGTTCGCTTATACGTATGCCTGTACCGAGGAACAGGGTGAGAATGGCCAAATCGCGTGCCTGCGTCTTTTTATGGTATGCTTTTTGCTTATCAGTTAATCCGTCGCCGTTTTGCACAACGTCAAGCAGGTCTGCTACTTCGTTCGGCTCAAGGCGTATTATGGCCCTATCACGTATCGTGGGCAGGTCAACGAGAGACGGCGCGTTGTGCGTAAGCTTTTCTTTTTTATAGAAATATTTATACAGGGCGCGGATGCTTGAAAGCTTTCTTGCCTTCGCGCGATCCTGATTCACCTTTTCGCGTTCATCATCGTCAACGTACATGGTGACATAGCTTAAATATATCTCAACATCCGTAACGCTTACCCTGTCAATGTCCGAAAGGGTAAGGGAGCGAATATTATCCCTCTTGAAATTCTCGGTTTCCTTTATAAGAAAGCCAAAGAAATTCTTTAAGTCGCCCGCGTATGCCACGCGCGTGCGTATGAGCGTTTCGTTTTCTATGCCGCGGAAAAACTCCGCGCAGAACGGCGGCAGCTCGCTGATCATGCGCTTGAGCTGAGCCATGTATTCTTTATATTGAGCCGAATCAAATGTTTGGTTCGCCATAGGGAACCCATCTCCTTCCAATTATCAACTATTCGCTAAACACAAGTTTAACGAATAGTTGTGTAGGAATCAAGTCCTGTTTTGCAAGCAGAAGCTTATTTTGTGCTGAGCGACTTTATAGCGTCCCGTGCAAGCTTATCGCAGCGGTTGTTGTTTTCGTTGTCGCTGTGACCTTTAACCTTAATAAATCTGACTTTGTGCGTGCTTGTCAAATCTATAAGCGTCTGCCAAAGATCCTGATTTTCAACCGGTTTTCCTGCGGCGGTTTTCCAGCCGTTGGCTATCCAGCGGTCAAGCCATGCTTCATTGAAGGAACGGCAAAGATACGCGCTGTCTGTATACAGGTCAACCTTGCAGGACTCCTTTAGTGCATTCAGCGCCTCAATGGCGGCTGTAAGCTCCATACGGTTGTTCGTGGTGTGCGCGTAGCCGCCGGAGAGTTCCTTTTCATGCCCTTCGCAGCGCAGGATGCAGCCCCAGCCTCCGCGACCGGGGTTGCCGAGGCATGAGCCGTCCGTAAATATCGTCACATTTCGCATAGCTTCTCTTTTTTGGGCACAAAACAGGGGACGCCGGCCGGAAAGGAAAGAATCCACCGGCCCGAACCCGCCAGCGCCCCATACAAAAGTCTTTGAAAGGAAAGGGGAGGTATGTGGAGGGGAAGGAAAACGTGGGGGGGGCTCCCCTCTTCTTCAGAATGTTCTTCTTCCCCCTCCCCACATTTTATTCAAACATATCGATATTCGCCAGAGCCTGATGCATGAGGCCTTCCGGAGAATCGGCGGCATCGAGGACGACGATGCGCTTGGTGTTGTGGGCGGCCCAGAGCTTGAACCCTTCCCGGATGCGGGTGTGGAAAGGCATCTGCTCGGCTTCGAAACGCCCCTCTTTTTCGGAGAGGCCCAGCTCCGCGTTGCGGCGGCGGGCGCGTTTCAGCGCATCGGCGGGGTCCATGTCGAGCACAAAGGTCCTGTCGGGCCAGAGGCCGCCGATGGCCACATCGTTGAGCGAGCGCAGTTTTTCGATGTCGAGGCCGCGCCCGTAGCCCTGATAGACCACGGTGGAGTCCGCGTAGCGGTCGCAGAGCACCACCTCGCCGCGTTTCAGCGCCGGGCGGATGACCTCCGCGACGTGCTGCGCCCGGTCCGCGAGGAACAGGAACAGTTCCGCCTCAGGGCAGATTTCCGTTTCCGGATTCAGGAGCATCTGGCGCAACTCCCGGCCCAGCGCGCACCCGCCGGGCTCGCGCGTCACCAGCACCTCATGGTTCAGGGTGCGGAACACGTCGGCGAGGTTCTCGATGAGCGTGGTTTTGCCCGAGCCCTCAATGCCTTCTAGAGTAATGAACACTGGTTCAACCTTGGGGCTTCGGGTTCCGCCGCCGTGCGCTTTGAAGTGCGGGGCTTGCGCGATTCGGCTTCCGGGGTCTTGGGGGCCTGGAACAATTGGCGCTCCAGCGATTTCTGGTAGGGCGACCAGCCGCTTTCGCCGTCTTCGAGTTCCCCGAACAGGCTCCGGCTCTGGGTGATCTTGGCGTCGATGTTGTCCGCGTAGTGCAGGGCGAAGGCTTCGGCCGTTTGCGGCAGGCGCGGCGAACCGTATTCGTACAGCCCGTGATGGCTTAGAATGAGGTGCTGGAAATGGAGGATCAGCTCCTCGTCGAGCCCGGATTTGGCGAGATGGCGGTCAAGCTTTCCGAGGCACAGATTGATGTGCCCGACCAGCCGCCCGGCGTCGGTGTAGTCGTTGGCAAGGCCGCCGGAGAATTCCCATATTTTGCCGAGATCGTGGCAAATGGCTCCGGCGAGCAGCGTCTGGCGATCCAGATCCGGGTAATGGTCGCAGAGGCGCAGGCACAGCGTCGCCACCGAAAGCGTATGTTCAAGCAGTCCGCCGACCCATGCATGGTGTACGCTCTTGGCGGCGGGGGCGGTGAGCAGCGGGACGCGGATGGCCTCGTCCTCAAGGACGGACAGGATGAACTTGCGCCACGGCTTGTACGTGAATTCCTTGCGGCAGAGGGCTTCGAGCTCGTCGAGCATCTCCTGCGGCGGGCGGCTGCTGGAGGCCATGAAAACGGACGTATCCACCGAAGCCGTTTCTTCCGGGGAGAGCACGCGCAGCGCGTTGACATTCACCTGCAATTTGTCGCGGAAGCTTTCGGCGCGGCCTTCCACTTCGGCGATGACGCCGGAAGGGATCTCCGCAAACTGCTGGCTGAGGGGGCTCCAGATCCGGGCCTCAAGATTTCCGGAGGCGTCTTTCAGCTCAAGCCGCCAGAACGGGCCGTTCTTGGCTTGCAGCTGCGACGCCGAGCCGATGAGGTACAGCGCTCTGATTTCGTCGCCGGGAGCCACGTCTTTGGCCCACCGGCGGTCGGGCGCGGATTGTATTTTCTGCATATTCAACCTACAATAAAAAACTGTGCGATCGGCTTTCCGTGCGGAAAGCATCGCCGTACAGTCGGAATGTTTGGCGGGAGTTCACCCGTTTTCGCCTGTGTTGTCAACAGAAAGCCTGCGGGCCGTCCGGGCTCCGGCTTTCCGTCTGTTTCCTATGGGAAAACTGTTTTTGCTGTTTCGGGAGGTTGCGTGCGTATCTTGCTTTCCAACGATGACGGCATCCACTCCCCGTGTCTCCGCGCGTTGCACGACGCGCTGTGCGAGGCCGGGCATGAGCTTGACGTGGTCGCCCCGCTCACGGAGCAGTCGGGCGTGGGCTGTTCCGTCACCCTGCACAATCCCTTGCGCCTGTACCCGGTGCAAGAGCCCGGCTTCAGCGGCACGGCGGTCGCGGGAACGCCCGTGGACTGCGTGAAGCTCGCCCTGACCACGCTCCTGCCGCAGCCGCCGGATTTGGTCGTCGTGGGCATCAACAACGGCGCGAACAAGGGTGTGGACGTCTTTTACAGCGGGACCGTTGGCGCGGCGACCGAAGCCGCCCTGCGCGGGCTGCCCGCCGTGGCCTTCTCGCGTCCGCGTCCCGAGCTTGAGCCGCCGCAGGCGCTGGCCCGTCACGCCGCCTCGCTGGTGGATGCCGTGGACTGGCGCTGTTGCGCCGGGAAAGTCCTGAACGTCAACTATCCGCGCTGCCGCGTCGCCGAGATCAAGGGCATCCGGGCCGCGCGCATGGCCGAGAGCCGCTGGGCCGAGAACTACGAACGCCGCGAGGACCCCGCCGGGCGTCCCTACTGGTGGATCGCCGATTTCCTCAAGCGGGACAGCGGGGGCGACGATACGGACATCGCCCTGATGGAAGGCAACTGGGTGGCGGTCACGCCGCTTCAGGTGGATCGGACGGACCGGGAACTGCTCGGCCGCTTGCAGGAGCGGTTCGGCGTCTAGTTCCAATCCTTCGGGAAATAGGCTACAATAGGACCATCAATATGTGTGGCGGAGTCGCCGCTGCGGTCTTCCGGTGCGGGAGCCGCCTTATTTCACCATCCCAATCGCAGCCGCAAGGCTGAGGCGAGGAGCAACTATGCCGCTTACCTCTCCCAGAGCCATGTTTGAACGGGCCTACAAAGAAGGTTATGCCATCGGCGCCTTCAACGTCAACAACATGGAAATCATTCAGGGGATCATGGAGGCAGGAACCGAGGAAAAGGCCCCGCTCATCCTTCAGGTTTCCGCCGGAGCCCGCAAATATGCGGGACAGAATTATATTGTGAAGCTTATTGAGGCCGGTCTGCTGGAAGCGGATCTTCCGGTTGTGCTCCATCTGGACCACGGCGCGGATTTCGACATCTGCAAGGCCTGCGTGGACGGCGGCTTCACCTCCGTGATGATCGACGGTTCGCACCACTCCTTCGAAGAGAATATCGCCGTGACCAAACGGGTCGTGGAATACGCCCACGCCCACGGCGTCTGGGTGGAAGCCGAGCTGGGCCGCCTTGCCGGGGTTGAGGAAGACGTCTCTTCCGAGCACAGCATCTATACCGATCCCGATCAGGCCGTGGAGTTCGTGGAGCGTTCCGGCTGCGACTCGCTCGCCATCGCCATCGGCACCAGCCACGGCGCATACAAGTTCACCCCTGCACAGTGCACCCGCAATGCGGACGGCGTTCTCGTGCCCCCTCCGCTCCGCTTTGACATTCTCGAAGAGGTCGGCAAGAGACTGCCCGGCTTCCCGATCGTGCTCCACGGCGCATCCTCGGTCCCGCAGGAATACGTCAGAGAGATCAACGCCCTCGGCGGCAAGCACAACCTCGCAGATGTGCTCCACCTCCTGCGCATCGAGCAGCGTATCGAGTTCGGCATCGTTGCTGATCAATACACTCAACGGGACTCCTTTCGGTCACGTACGCGCTTCTCGCGCACATCATCATAAGTATCGTATGCCTCGACGATACGTCCCACCAAGGCATGGCGCACCACGTCGGCACGCTCGAGGTGCGAAAATGCGACATCGTCGACACGGCCCAAAATCTTCTCGAAATCCGCCAAGCCACCACGACGACCCACCAGGTCACGCTGGCTCAGGTCGCCGGTAATCACGAACTTGGAGTTAAAGCCCAAGCGCGTCAGGAACATCTTCATCTGCTCGGGCGTGGTATTTTGCGCCTCGTCGAGCACCACGAAAGCATCGCTCAGCGTGCGGCCGCGCATGTAGGCAAGCGGGGCGATCTCGATCACGCCGCGCTCCATAAGCTCATCGGTGCGCTCGCGATCCATCATGTCAAAAAGGGCGTCGTAGAGCGGACGCATGTAGGGATCGATCTTTTCCTCGAGGGTACCGGGCAAAAAGCCCAGGTTCTCCCCCGCCTCGACAACCGGACGCGTCAAGATCAGACGGCCCACCTCGTGACGCTTGAGCGCGGCAACGGCGAGCGCCATGGCCAGATAGGTCTTACCGGTACCGGCAGGACCCAAGCCAAAGGTGATGGTATGCGAGCGAATGGCATCCACATAGCGCTTTTGCCCGAGCGTTTTGGGGCGAATGGCACGACCGCGATACGAAAGCAGCACGTCATCGCGAAGCGACGTAGCCTCGTGCTCACCGTCGCGCAGAACGGCCAGACAGCGCGAGACATCGTCGGCAGAAAGCGTGCGCCCGGCAGCAGCCTCACGAAAGGCATGTTCGAAAAAACGCGCCACGAGTTCGACCTCATCCGGGTCACCGCTCACGGCGATGCTATCGCCACGGGCGACCACATGGGCGCGAACCAAGTTCTCGAGTGCACGAAGGACGCCGTCGCCGGCGCCCAAAACGCGCGAGGGGTCGATACCCTCGGGAACGGTAAGTCTAATCTTCGAGGCTTCCATGAACCTCCCTGCGCGCATGGACCAAGCCGGAATCATCGACTCCGATGATAGCAACATCGAGCAGGCACGGGGCTGTGAGTCCACAGGTATCGTCAAGACGGGCATGATGGAACGAGCCGAGCGTCAGGTTGTCACCATACTCGAGCACGGCACGCTCGACCGTGCCCACGCGACGAC
>OGOV01000691.1_pt1 | contig 34011 bp, 39 predicted proteins | sample 1552711 | NCBI WGS metagenome assembly OGOV01 (sample SAMEA2580216, study PRJEB22360) | human gut metagenome | biome: human gut; feature: human-associated habitat; material: faeces | place: Denmark | collected 2008/2010 | reverse complement strand
GCCTGCAATTCACAGACAGCAAGCCCTTTCGGCTGCTTGAACAATTTTTACTTCAGAATATTGTCTAACTTTTTGGGGGCACTTCACCAGCCGCCCAAACCCAAAAAGAAGCCCAAATCGAAAGAGAGGTAATCTGTGATGAATAATTTTGACGATCTGTTTGAACAGCAGCCCCAGGCGGAGGCCGCGCCGCAAAAGCAGGAAAGCCAGAAAGAGCGCCCCAAGCGCCAGTGGTGGCAGATCCGGGAGGAAAAACAGCGAAAAGAAGCCTATGCCACCTTGGACCGGATTTTTGGAGAGTTCTCCGAGGGTACGGGCAGTATGGAGGCATATCTGGATGTGCAGAGCCGTTTTCCCTTCCACTCTGCTCGCAATGCACTTCTGATTGGGGATAAATGCCCCGACGCGGTGCGTGTAGGCGGCTACAAGGAGTGGCACGCCCAGGGGATCGAGATTTTGGAGGATGAGAAGCGTTTGCCCATCATCATTCTGGAGCCGGGCAAGGCATACCGGCGTGAGGATGGCAGCGTGGGCCAGAACTTTTACGCCAAGGAAGTCTATGATATTTCCCAGACTACGGCGCGGGATCAGGTTCAGCCCCAGGTGCGCTACGATGACCGTCTGCTCTTAAAGGGCCTGATTGCCAGTTCCCCGGTGCCCATCCGGGCCGTGGAGGAACTGCCACAGGGCCGTGGGGCCATGTTTTCTGCAGAGCAGAACGCCATCCTGGTGAAAAAGGGCATGGACGCGCCGGACATCTTCCGCTGTGTTTCTCTGGAGGTTGCCAACGTGCAGCTTGCCCAAAGCATGGACGGCTATTCCAGAGAGACAGATGGCTACAAAGCCTATGCTGTCAGCTATATGCTCTGCAAGCGGTATGGCGTGGACGCCAAAGAGTATGAGATTTCCAAACTGGACGGCGTGTTTCAGGGGCAGGTCCCCAGGGAGGATATTCCTGCTGCCCTCACCGATATGCGGGATACGTTCAAATCCCTCAATGGCCGTATGGCCAGGGCTATGGGCCTCACCCGCGACAGCAAGCAGAAGGAACAGGAACGGTAAAGGAGGAGTAGACCCATGGAAAAACAGGAAAAAGTCGTCCTCACCCTGGACAGCTATGAGCATGGGATCATGATTCGCGCCCTCAACGAACTGCGCAACGATATGCTGGAGGAACAGCGTGACCCCGGCCCGGTGGAGGACGTTCTGCTGAAAACCATTGACGCCCCAGCCCAAAAAGACAAGAAAGCGAAGCGCCGGGATGAAGCCAGATAATAAGGCGGGCGGCCCCTGGCTCTATGCCCTGGGGCTGGTCCCGGTGATCTGGTTCGCCCTGCTGATTGCGCCTGCCATTTCCGGGGGACTTTCGGAGATCGTCAGCGCCCTGCCTGCGGCAATGAACAATCCATTCAAAATCGTGTGGTGTGAGGACAGTGTAAAAACTGTCCTCATTTTTATTGCCGCCTATGGGCTGGGCATTGGCATTTATCTTTCTTCCCGGCGCAATTACAGACGAGGTGAAGAACACGGTTCCGCCAAATGGGGCGATCCGCGGGCCGTGAATAAGAAATACCGGGACAAGGATCCGTTCAAAAACCGCATTTTTACCCAGCACGTCCGCATGGGGCTGGATGGCCGGAAGCACCGCCGCAACCTCAACACTTTGGTGGTGGGCGGCAGTGGTGCGGGAAAAAGTCGGTTCTACGCCAAAGTGAACATCTGCCAATGCAATACGTCCCTTTTTATTTTGGACTGTAAGGGGGAACTGCTTCGTGACTGCGGCGGCCTGTTGGAACAGATGGGCTATGAGATCAAGGTGGTGGACCTTCTGAACATGGAGAAAAGCCATTGCTACAATCCCTTTGCCTATCTGAAATCCGACAACGATGTGCAGAAGATGGTGACGAACCTTTTCAAAGCCACCACTCCGAAAGGGAGCCAGTCCAACGACCCTTTCTGGGATACTGCGGCCAGTATGCTCCTCATGGCGCTGGTGTTTTATCTGTGGTACGAAGCGCCGGAGGATGAGAAGAATTTCCCCATGATTATGGAGATGCTCCGAGCCGGGGAGGTGCGGGAGGATGATGATTCCTACCAATCGCCGCTTGACGAACTGTTTGACCGGCTGGAAATGCGCTCCCCGGATCACATCGCTGTGAAGTATTACAAGGATTACCGTTCCGGCTCTGCCAAAACGCTGAAATCCATCCAAATCACCTTGGCGTCCCGCCTGGAAAAATTCAATCTTTCTTCGGTGGCGGCTCTTACCGCCACGGATGAACTGGACCTTTCCAGCCTGGGCGAGAAAAAAGTGGCACTCTTTGCCCTCATCCCGGACAACGACGCCAGCTTCAATTTCTTGGTAAGTTTGCTGTATGCCAGCACTTTCCAGGAACTTTTTTATTCTGCCGACCGGGTACACGGCGGTAGCCTGCCCGTACCGGTGCATTTTCTCATGGATGAGTTCGCCAACGTGAGCTTGCCGGATGATTTCGACAAGCTGCTGGCCACCATGCGCTCCCGGAATATCAGCGTTTCCATCATCATTCAGAACATTGCCCAGCTCAAGGCGCTGTTTGAAAAGCAATGGGAATCCATCATCGGCAACTGTGATGAATTTTTGTACCTGGGCGGCAATGAAACGTCCACTCACAAGCTGATCTCTGAGAACTACCTGGGGAAAAGCACCCTCTGGCTGGACACCTACGGCAAGAGCACCGGGCATTCCGGCAGCTACTCCACCAACAACCAGATCACGGGCCGGGAGCTGATGACGCCCGATGAGGTCCGTATGCTGGACAATAACCTGGCCCTGCTCTTTATCCGTGGCGAAGCGCCGCTGATGGATGAAAAGTATGACCTTTTGAAACATCCCAACATCAAGTACACCACCGATGGCGGCGCGCCTGTCTATTCCCACGGCGGCACTGAAAACGCCGTGGCGGATATGACCATTGGCCGCCTCACCCCCGGCGACCTTGCCAATATCCAGGAGCCGGAAACCCTTTACGAACTTCTGTCCGATGAGGACATGGAGAATATCTTTCAATTTAAGGAGGACACCAAAAATGAAACTGTTTCATAAGGAAAGCAAGCAGAAGAAAGAAACCCGCAGCCTGCCCATGGGAAAAAAGAGCCGGAGCGCCTTTGCTGTTTATGCAGCCCTGGTGCTCATGCTGTGCTGCTGCACCACTACGGCCTTTGCCGCCAGCGACCCGTTGACTGTTATCAACAACCTCAGTGATTTCATCTTCGGCCTGATCCGCGCCGTGGGTATGATCCTGCTGGGCTTCGGCGTCGTGCAGATCGGCCTTTCTCTGAAAAGCCATGACCCCAGCCAGAGGGCTAACGGCTTTCTCACCTTGGCCGGCGGTGTTGTGATTACGTTTGCGAAGGAGATTTTGACCCTGATTACCGGCTGATTCTAATAACGGCAGTGTGGGGGCAGGCCCATGGCGGCCTGCCCCTTACCGTTGCCGGAAAGGAGGTTGTTGAATGTCCGATAACTGGGTTGTTCAAAATTTGCAAAATGCCCTCGACACCTGGAACAAGTACCTGTCCGAGATCTGGCAGCTCATCACCCAAAGCCCGGAACAGTTTAAGGGTGGCTCCATCTGGGGCGTCATTGTCAACATCCACGACGCGGTGCGGGCCATTGGCCTTGCGCTTTTGGTGCTGTTCTTTGTAGTGGGCGTCATGCGTACCTGCGGCAGCTTTGCCGAGGTGAAAAAGCCGGAGCACGCGCTGAAGCTGTTCATCCGGTTCGCCATCGCCAAAGGCGTCGTGACCTATGGGCTGGAGCTGATGATGGCCCTCTTTAATATCGTCCAGGGCCTCGTTTCAACAATAATGAACGCGGCGGGCTTTGGAACCGCGCAGCAGACGGTTCTCCCCCAGGAGATTGTCACGGCGGTGGAAAGCTGCGGCTTTTTCGAGAGTATCCCCCTCTGGGCGGTGACGCTCATTGGCGGGCTGTTTATCACGATATTGTCTTTCATTATGATAATGACCGTCTACGGGCGGTTTTTTAAGCTCTATTTATACACGGCCATCGCGCCGGTGCCCCTGTCCACCTTCGCCGGGGAACCGACCCAAAACGTGGGCAAGAGCTTTATCAAGAGCTATGCCGCTGTCTGCCTTGAAGGTGCCATCATTGTGCTGGCCTGCATTATCTTTTCCCTGTTTGCTTCTTCTCCGCCCGTAGTCAATCCCGATGCGGCTGCGGTATCTATGGTGTGGAGCTATATCGGGGAGCTGGTCTTTAATATGCTTGTCCTCGTGGGCGCGGTGAAAATGGCCGACCGCGTGGTGCGCGAGATGATGGGCCTGTAAAAAAGGAGGAAAATAAATGCGTTATCAAACCTATGTGCTGCACTTGATTGATGGAACCGCCATCCCAATGGTGGAGGATTACGACCTGCCCGCTGAAAAGGGAATTGTGGGCACTTCTCCAAAGCAGCCCCAGACGAGATTTTTACCGTGGGCGACCGGCTGCTGGGCTTTGCCTATATACCCAAGAGCAGCATTGTTTACCTGGAAACCGGCGATGTGATTGTGAGGTGATATTTTGGAAGTCAAGATCAACCGGGAAATCCGCAACTACACCGAATCCATGTTTTTCGGGCTGAGTATGCGGCAGTTCATCTTTTCTGTCCTCGCCTGCAGCGTGGCCGTGGGCCTTTACTTTATCCTGCGCCCCTACTTTGGGGTGGAAACCCTGTCCTGGATGTGCATTTTGGGGGCGGCCCCCTTTGCCATGCTGGGGTTCATCACCTATCACGGTATGACGGCGGAACAATTTATCTGGGCGTGGCTGCGCTCGGAAATGCTGGAGCCGAAGGAGTTTAAGTTCGAGGACAGCAACTACTACTATGCGGCCCTGAAAGATACCATCGAGGAGCTGCAAACCGGGCGGCCCGGCAAGAAGCGCCGGAAGGAGCCGAAACACTTTAGCAAACGGAAGGAGGCCAAGCATGATTAAGACCATCAAAACCATGTCCAAGCAGGAAAAGGAGCGTTACACCGTCCCCCGGAAGGTGCAGGATGTGATCCCCGTCCGCCGTATCTGGCCGGACGGCATCTTCCTTGTGGGGAACAAGTTCTCCAAAACCTATAAATTCAGCGACATCAACTATCTGGTGGCCAGCCGCGAGGACAAGGAATCCATGTTCCTCACCTATTCGGAGCTGCTCAATTCCCTGGATTCCGGTGCGGTGACGAAAATCACCATCAATAACCGCCGTATGAATCAGGCCAACTTTGAAACGTCCATCCTCATGCCCATGCAGGGGGATTTCCGGGACGAGTACCGGGGGGAATATAACCAAATGCTGCTGGATAAAGCCACCGGAGCCAACGGCATTATGCAGGAAAAGTATATCACCATCTCCGTGGTGAAGAAGGATGTTGAGGAGGCCCGCGCCTATTTTTCTCGTGTGGGAGCCGACCTCATTTCCCACTTTGCGGCCCTTGGCTCCAAGTGCGTGGAGCTGGACGCCACCGAGCGCCTGCGTATCCTGCACGACTTCTACCGCCAGGGCGAGGAATCCGAGTTTGTTTTCAATGCCCGTGAGATGATGAAGCGGGGCCACAGCTTCAAGGACTATATCTGCCCGGACGGGATCGAGAAAAACAGCGACTATCTGAAGCTGGGCGGCAAATTCTGCCGGGTGCTGTTCCTCAAAGACTATGCCTCTTATATTAAGGATAACATGGTGACGGAGCTTACCGATTTCAACCGCAATCTGATGTTCTCCATCGACATTGTGCCGGTTCCCACGGATGAGGCCGTGCGGGAGGTGGAAAACCGCCTGCTGGGTGTGGAAACCAACATCACCAACTGGCAGCGCCGCCAGAACGCCAACAACAACTTCTCTGCTGTGGTTCCCTACGATATGGAATTGCAGCGCAAAGAGAGCAAGGAGTTTTTGGATGACCTCACCACCCGCGACCAGAGGATGATGTTTGCGGTAATGACCCTGGCCATCACCGCCGACACCAAGGAGCAGCTTGACAGCGACACCGAAGCGGTGCTTTCCGTGGCGCGAAAGCACATGTGCCAGCTTGCGGTGCTCAAGTTCCAGCAGCTTGATGGCCTGAACACCGCCCTGCCCATCGGGGTGCGGAAAATCAACGCCTTCCGTACCCTCACCACGGAATCCCTGGCCGTATTCATCCCCTTCAAGGTCCAGGAGATCCAGGATAAGGGCGGCATTTACTTTGGAGAGAACGCCATTTCCCACAACCTCATCATGTGCAACAAGGCGAACCTTTTGAACCAGTCGGCCTTCCTGCTGGGCGTCCCCGGCGCGGGCAAGTCCTTCAGCGCCAAGGAGCTGATCGCGTTTCTTATGCTCCACCCAGATTACGCAAATGACGACATCCTGATCTGTGACCCGGAGGGAGAATTTGGCGCACTCGTCAAAGCCCTGGGCCGGGAGAAAGCGACGGTGGCCCATCTGGTGGCAGGCGGCAAGGACCGCCTCAACGCCATGTATATGGTGGAGGGCTACGGTGAGCAAAACCCCATCGTGGAAAAGAGCCAGTTTGTCATGTCCCTCATCGAGCAGATCGACAAGCGCGGCGTGGGGCCGCAGCATAAATCCATCATCGACCGCTGCACCGCCCTGGTGTACCCGGAGGCGGAGAATGCCGGGAGGGTGGCTACCCTCTGCGACCTGCGCCAAAAACTGCTGGAGCAGCCGGAGGATAAGGCCAAGGAGATCGCCCTTTCCCTGGAGCTTTACACCACCGGTTCCCTGGACATCTTTGGCCGGGAAAGCACGGTGGATTTGAACAAGCCCTATGTGGTGTTCGACATCCACGGCCTGGGCGAGCAGCTAAAGCCTGCCGGTTCCCTGGTCATCACCGATACGATCCTCAACCGCGTCACCCTCAACTGGAAACGGGGCAAGCGCACCCATGTGTTCATCGACGAGTTCCATGTGATGTTTGAGAATGAGCAAAGCGGCATTTTCTTTAATTCCGCATGGAGGCAGTTTAGAAAGCGTGGGGCCTACCCGACTGCTATCACCCAGAACGTGGAGTACCTTTTGGATTCCGTCCAGGCCAGCACCATGCTCTCTAACTCGGAGTTTATCGTCATGCTGAACCAGGCGGCGTCCGACCGGGCAAAGCTGGCGAAGCTCCTCAATATCTCCAACGAGCAGATGAGCTATGTCACCAATGCGGACGCTGGCTGCGGCCTCATCCGGTATGGCAGCGCCCTGGTGCCGTTCATCAACCGATTCCCCCGTGACACCAAGCTCTATGCCCTGATGACGACCAAGCCCGGTGAAGGCGTATTCGGCGGCGAGGAGGTGCCGGTATGAGCAATCTTCGCTTTGCGTCCCCGGAACACCGGGATTTCTTTTTGGATATGATGAGCGAGGCTCGGAGGAACGACTGTTACCACCGGGCCTTTTTCTATGTGATGGGGATTGCCCCGGAAACGCGGTCAAACATCCGCCAGATGTTTGACTTCAAGCAGGACTGTATCGAGCCGGATGGTATGCACGGCGGCTGGCAGACCAGCGGCACCGTCCGGGTGTGCCGCCTTGCTTTTAATCTCTGGAACGGCTATACCGACCCGGAGCACAGCAACGCCTATTCCCCGGAGGATTTGTTCTGCTGCGAGTTCGCCCCCTACTTTATGGAAGGCGTGAAAATCCGTTACCCGAAATACTGCCGGGAGCTGCCCCCTGTAAGAAAGCAGGCGGAACCGGCGCGATGATACGTTTGAGAATGGAGGAATGAACAATGGCTGAACCGGCTCTTACGTTGCGGGACCACCCGCAGATCATAGACCTGATTTCCGTTCTGGAACAGAGCGGGCTTCAAAAGCAGAAGGAAGAAGTACAGGCCCTGGTGGGCTATATCGACGGTATGGAAGAAAAGCTGTCCCAGATGATGGACGAAATGAAGGAAATGCGCCTGGAGGTGGGCAAGCTCCACGACAAGGGAATCCGCGCACGGTGCTCCCAGCTTGCGGACACTGTGGAGGGTAAAGTCCGCCAGACCAAAGTGATGGTTTCCACGGCAAAGGAAAACCTCATTTCATCTGCAAAGCAGATGGTGCAGACCTTCCGGGAAAAAGGGCGCTCTGCCCTGTGCCATGCGGCCCAGGCCCTGCACATCCCCTCAGTTCTTTCCCGGATGGGACGGGGCTTTGCCCATTCGGAAAAAAGCATGGGGCAACTCGCTGTGAGACTGGACTCCATGCGGGAAGAATTGCACCAGGCGGGTGGCCACATCAAAAACGCCGGGCTTGCCCTTACGGGAAAGGAACCCCAGGAAAGCAAGGAATTATCTGCGGATAAGGGTGTGCTTGCCAAGCTGCGGAGCTTTGTGCTGTCTTGCGGCAAGGTGTTTTCGGAAATGGAACGCGACATGGCGCTCACGGTGGAGCGAATCAATGGCGGGCGCTCATCGGTGAAAACCGAACTGCAGGGGTTGAGATCGGCCCAGGCCGGGCAGCGCCGCCAAGCGGCCAGCAAGGAACAGGCACGATAAGTACAGGAGGGTGAAATATGAGTGACAAAGTGAAAAGCAGACTGATGATCGCTGGGGCGGCCTTTTGTGCCGCCCTGTTCCTTTTCTCCGGGGCTATGTTGGCCCGCGAATATCTGGACCAAAAGCAAAGCGCCGAAGCCTTTGACGAGGTGGCCGGGCTGGTCAAGGAAGATGTGGAGTTGCCCGCGCTGGAGCTGGCCGATGACCCGGCCCAGGAGCCGGAAGAACTCACGGCTTTTGAAAAGTATGCGGATGTGTACGCCAAGAACAGCGATTTGGTGGGCTGGATTTCTATTCCCGGCACCCGGATTGATTATCCCGTCATGCAGACCAAGGATAACCCCAACTTCTATCTGAAGCACGCTTTTGATAAGTCGTACAGCAGCTATGGGGTGCCCTATATGCAGGAAAACTGCGACGTCGGCATTTCCGACAATCTGATGCTGTACGGCCATCACATGAACAACGGCAGTATGTTCTCCGATCTGTGCAAGTACGAGAGTGAGGATTTCTACCAGGACCACAAGACCATTCATTTTGATACGCTGGACAGCTTTGGCGAGTATGAGGTAATCGCCGCATTTAAGACGGTGGCCTACTCAGAGCAAGGCTTCAAGTATTACCACTTCGTCCGGGCCGAACAGGAAGAAGATTTTGACGAGTTTATTGCCAAGTGCAAGGAACTGGCGCTCTATGACACGGGCGTGACTGCGGAATACGGCGACCAGCTCATTACCCTTTCCACCTGCGAGTATTCCCGAACCAACGGGCGGATGGTGGTTGTCGCCAAGCTGCTGGAGGAATAAGGGCGGCCCCGCCCGGGGAAGGAGGTGAAGCCCATGGGCAAGGGTATAAAAACAAGAGTTTCTGCGAAAAAAGGCATTAAAGCGATTGATAAAGCGGCGGTTGCTTCTGAACGGATGAAGGAGGCATATATCCGCACCAAGGATAAGGCCGACCACAGCCTGTATGCGGAGGAAAGCTCTCCTGGTGAATATGCGTCCGACCGCCTTTCCGCTGGGGTGGATAACGTCACCCATGAAGCGGTTCACCAGTTTGATAAACAGGGCCGCAGAGGGGTTCAGACGACTAAGGAGAATATCTCCCAGCTCAAGGAGAAAATCCAAAAGCGGAAAGCCGCAGCCGAACAGCTGAAAAAACAAGCGGAGAAACAGGCGGCTCAGCAGGCTGGGCAGCCCGCCACACGCTGGAGTGGCCGTCAGGCAGCCGATACGGTTTCCGAGCCGGCCAAGGCGGTCCGTCAGGAGCGCGGGGCCATCAAGACCCTGGACCGCGGCAAGAAAGGCATTAAGACAGTGGACAGGGGCCGAAAAAACATCAAGCAGGCTTCTTCCACGGCCAAGGGAACCATAAAAACCACCAGCAAATCCATTAAGACGGCGGAAAAGACTGCCAAGGCCAGTATCAAGACCAGCCAACAGGCGGCTAAAGCTGCCCAGCGGACTGCCCAGGCCACGGCGCGGGCGGCCAGGGCTGCAGCTCATGCCGCCCGCATAGCGGCTCGAACTGCGGTAGTTGCGGCAAAGGCAGCGGTCAAGGCTACGGTTGCGGCGGTGAAAGCCATCATTGCAGCCACCAAGGCGCTGATTGCCGCCATCGCTGCCGGGGGCTGGATCGCCGTGCTGGTAATTATTGTAATCTGCCTCATCGGTATGATTATCGGCTCCTGCTTTGGGATTTTCTTTTCCGGCGAGGATTCCGGCACCGGGCAGACCATGCAGACTGCTGTACAGGAGATCAATACAGATTACCAGGAGAACCTGGATGAGATCAAGACGTCCCACAGCTATGATGTGTTGGAGATGTCCGGTTCCCGCGCTGTGTGGAAAGAGGTATTGGCGGTTTACGCCGTCAAAACCACCACCGATTCGGACAACGCCCAGGAAGTGGCCACCATGGATGATGAGAAGCTAGAGCTGTTAAAGGACATCTTCTGGCAGATGAATGAGATCTCGTCCAACACGTCCACCCAGACGGAAACAGTGATTGAAACATCCGATGACGGCAACGGCAATATCGTGGAAACGGAAACCACGGTCACGCAAACCTATCTGTATATCACTGTCAGCCACAAGACTGCGGAGGAAATGGCCAACCAGTTCGGCTTTAACGAGGACCAGCGGGAACAGATGGCGGAGCTGCTGGCCGACGAGAACAATTCCCTGTGGTCCCAGGTGCTCTACGGCATTACCGGAGGGGATGGCGAGATCGTCACGGTGGCGCTCTCCCAGGTGGGAAACATCGGCGGCGAACCGTACTGGAGCTGGTATGGCTTTGGCAGCCGTGTGGAATGGTGCGCCTGCTTTGTGAGCTGGTGCGCCAATGAGTGCGGTTATATTGAAGCCGGCGTGATCCCGAAATTTGCAGCCTGCGCGTCCCAGGGCGTTCCCTGGTTCCAATCGCATAGGTTGTGGCAGGACAACAGCTATGAGCCGCGCCCCGGCGACATCATCTTTTTTGACTGGGATGATGGAGGCCAAGACGGTTCTTCCGACCATGTGGGGATTGTGGAGAAGGTGGAGAATGGCCGCGTCTACACCGTGGAGGGCAACTCTGGCGACTCCGTGCGACAGAACAGCTATCCCGTGGGATACTATGAGATTTACGGGTATGGCACACCTGCCTGTTAACAGCTCCAAAAAAGAAGAAGCCCAGCCGCACAGGCGGCTGGGTACATAATGATAATAACAAAAGCATCGTCCCCTTGACAGCAAGACAAAAATATGCTATTCTGATTTTGGTTTGATAATTAGATTATCTTAAATAAAGCGATTATCAGAGAAGGGAGAAAATATTTTGAGTTACTGTTCCGACTTGACAAGAGAGCGAATTATGGAATGTGCGAAAGTGGAATTCCTAAAAAAAGGCTTTCAGGCAACGCAGCTTAAAGATATTGTTACCGCTGCAAAGGTTACAACAGGTGCAATATATCGACATTTTAAGGATAAAGAAGCGTTGTTTTTTGCCTTAATCGAAGATGTTTACCATTATACATTAGATTTTCTGGATAATGCAGAACCTTACGATAAAGTTGGAATTAGAGAAGCTATTGAAAGGGATTCTGTTGAAGCGTCATATGTTCAGGCAATGACATATGTCAACTATATGTACGAGCATTTGGAGGAATTTCAACTCTTGCTGAAATGCAGCAAAGGTTCTCGCGTCGAAAACTTTATAGAAGAAATTACAATTCAATATACGAAACAGAATGCCCTATTTGTAAAGGCGGCATATGAAGCGGGATATGCGAAATGTCTGCCAAACGATATAGAAATACACATTTTGACGCATGGATATATTACTGCACTATGTGAGTGTGTTTTGCACGATGTTCCTTATAAAAAGGCGGAGGATTATGTAAAAAATATCATAAAATTCCAGCACTATGGCTGGTATGGTGTATTAGGGCTTCCACTAAAATAAGTGGCTTTTGCCATTTATTTTTTGCCAAATAATTAGTTTTCGCTAACCTATTTAAGGAGGATTTTTCATGAAGAAAAAAACGAAACCTGGAGCAATTCAGCAATTGTTGAGTTATGCAGGAAATAATAAAAAGCAACTATATCTTTCAACCTTTCTTGCAACGCTGGGCGAACTATTCGGGATGGCCCCCTTTATTACAGTGTCATTATTAGTCGCGGAACTATTTAACAAAACAGCTACTATTCAAAATGTATGTATCTTGTTTGCAGTCGCTTTGGGCGGGCAAATATTAAAACTGTGGCTTACATATCAATCCTCTTTTATGTCGCATAAGGCTACATATAAAATATTGAAAAATATCCGTAGCAAAATCGCAGATAAAATGCTTCGGGTTCCAATGGGCGTCATGTTGGATACGCCGACCGGAAATTTCAAAAATTTGATGGCAGATACAGTTTCAAAATTAGAGGATTCGATGGCTCATTTTATGCCTGAAATAACCTCTAATGTAGTGGCTCCCCTATGCTGTATACTACTGGTATTTATTCTTGACTGGCGCATGGGATTAGCTGCATTGATTACAATTCCCCTCGGACTTTTGGGTTACATTGGAATGATGAACGATTATGTGAATAAAAGTACCACTTATATGAAATCACAAAATGCGATGAACAGTACGCTGGTTGAGTATGTAAATGGTATAGAGGTTATTAAGGCATTTAATCAAGGAAGTGCTTCTTATAGTAAATTTACAGGTGCAATTAACTTCTTCCATGACAGTACTCTGGCATGGTGGAAGCAGAGTTGGCTTTGGTCAGCAGTCATTCAGGCTGTAATGCCGACAACATTGTTGGGAACGCTTCCGATTGGCGCATGGCTTTATATGACTGGAACATTACCATTATCAGATTTTATCACTTGCATTATCCTTCCTATTGGATTTATTGCCCCGCTTATGCGAGTAGGAAAATATTCTGAACAATTTAATATGGTGAAAGCCTGCCTCGATCAAATACGGGATTTTATTGAAAAACCGGAACTGAAACGTCCAGAAAAAAATGTTGCACTGGATGAAACAGCCTATCGCTTTGAAAATGTTTCTTTCGCTTATAACGAGACGGAAGTTCTGAAGAATGTATCCTTTGAAATCAAACCAGGTACTGTTTCAGCAATTGTCGGCCCTTCCGGTTCCGGAAAATCAACGATTGCAAAACTCATGGCTGGTTTTTGGGACGCCACAAAAGGAAAAGTTATTTTTGGCGGAAAGAATATTAAAGAGATTCCTTTCGCACAGTTGATGGGTGAAGTCAGTTATGTTGCACAGGACAATTTTCTGTTCGATGAAAGTATCCGTGAAAACATCCGGCTCGGAAAACCGGATGCGACAGACGATGAGGTGGTAGCTGCTGCAAAAGCTGCCTGCTGTCATGAGTTTATTGTAAAGTTGGAAAACGGATATGATACAAATGCCGGAGACGCAGGAGGAAAACTTTCTGGCGGAGAACGTCAGCGAATTACTATCGCAAGGGCAATTCTAAAAAATGCAAGAGTAATTATTCTTGATGAGGCCACGGCCTATGCTGATCCAGAAAATGAGTATCTCATTCAAAACGCTATCAGTAAACTTGTAAAAGGAAAAACCCTCATCGTAGTAGCTCATCGTCTTGCGACCATCCAGAAGGCTGATCAAATCCTTGTGGTGGAAAATGGAAAGATTGTTGGCTGCGGCAGGCAGGAAGAGCTTTTATCAGAATGCCCACTTTATCAAAGATTATGGAGTGATTATGTGAGTTCAGCTGATCAAGTGGAAGGAGGGACATTTTAATATGTTTTCAATTATAAAAAGGATTTTACGGTTATCTGGGAAATATCGTCCCCGTGTAATTGCCGGACTGATCTTCAATGCTCTGAAATCCTGCTGCGCCGCCTTTGTATTTTTTGCTGTGCTATTGGTAATGTTGAATATCGAACACTTAACAGAGACTGTCATTTTACAGGCATTTGGAATTGTTGCACTTAGTGTTTTGGGCCGCTTTTTGTTTCAGTACCTAAGCGATGTGCTAATGAGTGCGTCTGGATATGAGATTTTCCGGGAAAAGCGTCTTGAGATTGGAAATCAGCTCAAAAGGGCACCAATGGGCTATTTTACAGAAAATAATCTCGGCACCGTACAAACAGTATTGACAACAACAATTTCCGATCTGGAAGGGAATTGTATGCTTGCACTAACATTTTTGGTAGGAGGTTTTGTACAGGCGCTTGCCATGACGCTAATGTTGGGTATATTTTGCTGGCAGATTGGGTTTTTGGCTTTAACAGGAATTTTAGCGGGAATTCTTGTACTGGGCCAGATAAAAAAGCGGGCCGGCGCGCATACGGAAGATATGCAAAATGCTCAGGAATTGTTGGTGGGAAGTGCATTAGAATACATAAAAGGCATTTCTGTTCTGCGCATATTCGGAAAAGGCAAAGAAGGAAAAGGAAAAGTGGATCAAGCCTTTGAAAATAAGTGTCGCAGCGATATAGCGGTTACAATTTCTACTGCCGGAATTATGAAGCTGTATGAAGCCGTATTTAAGATTACAAGTTGCCTGTTATTTTTATTGTCAGCTTTGCTCTATTTGTGGGGAGTTATCACATTGCCCTATTGCCTTTTATTTATCATCTGTGCATTTTTAATGTTCATGGAATTGGAATTGATGAATGACGGGGCCTTTTTGAGTAAAATGCTCGCTACGCAGTTGGATCGGCTGGATTTCATCTCAGATATACCGGTTTTAGATGGAGACGGAAAGGATATTGTCCTGAAATCATATGAGATTGAACTGAAAGATGTTATTTTCGCTTATGACAGCCGTCCGGTTTTAGATGGAATCACCTTGAAAATCCCACAGAACTCTACTTGTGCTATCGTTGGGCCGTCAGGTTCAGGGAAAACAACTTTGTGTAATATGATTGCAAGATTTTGGGACGTAAATTCTGGAAGTGTTAAAATTGGAGGACACGATGTAAAAGAATTTACTTGTGATAGCCTTTTATCATATGTAAGTATGGTATTCCAAAAGGTGTATCTGTTTAATGATACGATTGAAAATAACATCAAATTCGGAAAACCTAACGCGACCCATGCGGAGGTGGTAGAGGCCGCTAAAAGGGCCCGCTGCCATGATTTTATAGAGGCGCTCCCACAAGGCTATGAAACAATGATAGGAGAAGCAGGTTCCACTTTGTCTGGGGGAGAAAAACAGAGAATTTCAATAGCAAGGGCGATATTGAAAGACGCGCCCATCGTTATTTTGGATGAAGCGACATCCAGCGTAGACCCGGAAAATGAAAAAGCTCTTTTGGACGCAATTTTTGAATTGACGAAAAATAAAACACTAATTTCTATCGCTCACAGGCTGTCTACTGTTCGGACGGCAGATCAAATTATTGTCATTGATCAAGGCCATATTGTTCAAAAGGGAACCCATAAGGAATTAGCAGAAAAAGAAGGGATTTATCGTACTTTTTTGAAGTGCAGGGAGAAATCCATCAGTTGGAAGCTATGAGGTGTGTTGCCATGAAAAAACAATTTCCAATTATATCTTTTGAACATGCCTCTTTTCAGTATGAAGGACAGTCTCAGGAAAGTCTAAAGGATGTAAAGCTTATCATAAAATCGGGAGAATTTCTTGTTATTACTGGGCAGAGCGGATGTGGAAAGACCACATTAACCAGGTGTATCAATAATTTGATTCCCCGCTTTTTTGAAGGCAGATTATCCGGCGAAGTCATTGTATTGGGACGTTCCATAAAAGAATCGGACGCCGGTGAGGCTGGCAAAGAGATTGCTTCAATTTTTCAAGATCCCCGCAGTCAATTTTTTACTACAAACAGTTCCAGCGAAGTTGCATTTGCCTGCGAAAACTATGGAATTCCACATAAAGAAATCGTTAAACGTGTTAACAGCGCCTTTCAGTCACTGAATATGGAGAACCTAAAAGACAGAGATATTTTTGCCCTGTCCAGTGGAGAAAGGCAAAAAGTTGCTTTTCTCGCAGCGACTACTCTTAATCCACAAATTTATGTTCTGGATGAGCCTTCGGCTAATTTAGACATTCATACAATCTTACAGGTAAGAGAGATTCTTTCTGCTTTGAAAGCCGCTGGACACACGATTATTGTTTCAGAACACAGATTGTTTTACTTATACGGACTCGCAGATCGCTTTTTAATTATGGAGGATGGTCAAATCTGCGAAGAATTAACAGGTGAGGAAATGGCAGAATTATCTGCTGTCCAAATGCACAACAGAAGGCTTCGCCCGTTAAATTTGGATTTAATACAAATAGAAAGGAAAGAATCTATTTGCCGCTCGGAAGTATTTCTCCAAATTAGAAATTTGAGCTTTTCGCATAAAGCCATGCCGGAACTTCTTCACAACATTTCATTAGAAGCCTACAAAGGCGAAACGATTGCCTTGATTGGAGAAAATGGTTGCGGGAAAACAACATTGGGGAAAATCTTGTCTGGCTTGATTCGCTGCCGCCAAGGTGCGTTTTACATTGATGGAAAGAATGTGAAGCAACAAAAATTATCCGACTATGTGTACTTTGTTATGCAGGAGGCAGATCACCAGCTTTATACAGACAGTGTGACGGAGGAATTGAGGTTAGGAAATAAAAGGATTCCAAGCATAGATGAAAAAGTGTCTCAAATTTTGAAAATGCTCCATCTGGAAAACTTCAAAGACTGCCATCCGTATGCTTTATCAGGCGGTCAAAAACAGAGACTGACAATAGGAGCGGCAATGCTTTCGGAAAAACCAATCATCGTTTTGGATGAACCAACAAGCGGGTTAGACTGGGATAATATGTGCGCTGTTGCCAATGCTGTTAATTATATGCGTGAGGCTGGAAAGCTGGTCTTTATTATTACGCATGATCTGGAGTTTATCAGCCTGACCGCCTCGCGCGCTTTGCTTTTGAAGGAAGGGATTATTAAAGATGATTTACAAATGACGGAACAAAACAATTTCAAAATCGTAAAGAATTTTATGGTGGAGGAAGGTGGTGAATAAATTGAGAAAGCATGGAGTATATTACGATTCTCGCATAAAACTTCTGTTGATTCTATTGACATCAGCTTTGGCGTTTGCTTTGGGTGGAGGCTTAACAGGCTTGTTACTCTTTGGCGTCGTTTGCCTGTTTGCTTTGCTAAGTGGACTTTGGAAAACAAGTATCAAAGTTGCAATAGTTTATATAGTTCTGCTTATGTTGGCGCAAGTCCTTCCAATTCATTTATCTTCCGTGATAACATTCTTTTTACTAAGAATTTTGACTATTGCACTTGCTTTGAATATTCTATTTCAGACTACGGAAATATCGGAATTGATAGCAGCGCTTCAGGCAAGTCATATCCCTCAAGCAATTGTGATACCAGTGGCTATCATATTGAGATTTCTTCCATCTTTGAAACAAGATGTGCTTTATATAAAACAAGGGATGAAAACGAGGGGCGTGGGATTGTCTTTTTGGAGAATAGTAAGTCATCCGGCGCAGACATACGAAGGCTTTTTAGTCCCTATACTTATGCGCCTTCTGATGACGGCGACAGAATTATCCGCATCAGCGGAAACGCGAGGCATCAGCTATCCTTGTGAAAAAACTCACTATATATTAGTTGATTTCCGCTTAAGAGATAGTATTTTGTTGATAGGTATGCTTGCTCTTTTTGCGGTTATCATATGGACATCGTTCCAACCAATATCATTTTAAGGAGGATTTATTTCATGCAAACCGAAAACAAAAAAGGATTTCAAGTAAAGGATTTGATCGTCACAGCTCTTTTATCTTTGTGCGCACTTGTTATCTATATCATTTGTGCGTTCCTATCTTTTTCTCCCTACACGATGTTAGTGGTAAGTCCATTGTGGTCATTATTGGCAGCTATTACATATTTCCTTGTAGCAGCTAAGACTAAGAAACCGTGGGCACTGTTCATTTTTTGTGCGGTAACAGGCATTTATGGATTTTATCCGCCCATGATAATTTGCTGCATTATTGCTGGCATTATTTCTGCGTTGATCGCGTGGAAAACAGGTTGCACTAATGGAAAAACACTTACGTTCAGTTATATCATTTATATGGTTTTAGCAGCATTCAGTGGTACATATATTCCCTTCTTGTTTTTCTCAAATCAAACACTTGAGCAGTATGCGGGAATGTTTGGCGAAAGTTATTTGGGAATTTTGCAAACGTTAGTATCACCTGTAACAGCTATCATAATGCTTGTCGTTGTTGCAATTTGCGCCTTTGTTGGCGCGCTCATCGCTAAGAAACTGCTCAAGAAGCATTTCAAAAAAGCAGGTATGGTGTAAATGAAGTAATTATATGTGTCAGAAGGAGGTGTACCATTATGCCCTTAACATCATCTATGGAGGACTATTTAGAGGCAGTTTTAATAGTAGCTAAAAAACAAATTGAGGTGCGCTCTGTTGATATAGCTCGACAATTAAATGTTAGCAAACCAAGCGTCTGGCGGGCAATGACTGTCCTAAAAGATGGTGGTTTCCTTACAATGGATGATCACAGTTTTCTTTTACTCACAGATTTAGGACAAGAAACAGCCAAGAAAATCTATGAGCGTCACTGTTTTTTTACTGAACAGCTTATCGCCGCAGGTATTGACCCCAAGACTGCGGAGGCCGACGCCTGCCGGATTGAACACAACATCAGCGACGAAAGTTTCTCACGGCTGAAAGAGACAGCAACACAGAAACAAGATTAACCTGGATAAATTTTTAATGGCTAACTTATGGGAGGAAAAATGAAGATTAAATAGAAAAGACACGCCGACGGGCTTGCAGAGTAGCAAGTCCTCAGCCATGTCTTGGAAACAAGAGAATGGAGGTGGTTCCCATGCAGCAAACAGAATGGGTTTATTGTCCCGTCTGCGGGAATAAAACCCGTGATCGAATCAGGGAGGATACGGTTTTAATCAATTATCCTCTCTACTGCCCGAAGTGCAAACGAAAGAGCTTGATTCAGGCGAAACAGCTACACATCGTTGTCATCAAAGAGCCAGACGCATAGACGCAGAGCCGATGAACCCGTGAGAATTTCCCACGGACATCGGCTCTTTTTCACTCTTTGGGCTGGCTATCCAAGGCCGCTCTAACTGTCGCCTTGATGATCTGCATAGAACGCTCATCGCAGTTATACAGCATACGGACAAGGCTTTCCATTTCAGAATCCTCAATCTTCTTTTCCGGGAAGAAAATCTGATCGGGTAAAATGGACAGCTCCCGAATCAGCTTGTACAGGATGTCGTAGCTGGGCTTTTTGCCTTCGTTCTCGATACGATATATAAATCTCTCGCCTACTCCGACCTTGGCTGCCAGATCTTCGACCGTAATATCTGCTTTCATGCGGGCATTCTTGATGATCTCGCCAAGCATTTCATGTTCATTCTGCACTTTCAGTTCACCTCTCCTTCTATTTTACGGATTTATGCCAGATTTATAATGGCATAGCAGTTCAAATTTTAGAGAACTGATAGTGCGGATAAAAGTGAACTGACCAGGATCGTATAACTGGCCCTGTCAATAAAAAAAACGAGGCTTTGGCAGGTTGGTTTGTCATGCCCATCCCTCCAGACCACGTTTTGGCCTGGAGGGATATTTCATGCGTTGGTCATCCTTCGCACCGCTGCTTATTAGAAGCAGCGAGTATGATTCTATGTCGTAGGCCGCCTGCTTGACGGTGTACGGTCAAAAAAACTTCCCGTTTTTCAGCGGGATACTATGCCCTTCGCACTGAACCATCATGCCATGATTTATACGAACTAAAAAGAAACGCACTTGCTGTTTGGGGGAATACCCCATTCTGCAGGTGCGTTTTTCAATATAGAGAAACCCCATTTTCACGTTGTAGGGGACCGCCGGCCAGTCTGAATTTCTCGCAATTCAGACTGATCGGAGGTAAAACAGCGTGGACGCTGATAAAAAAAGAATATGGATTCGCGGCCAATTTGTCGAGGTCACGGATGAAGTGTACCGGGCCTATATGCAGGGCGACCGGAAAATGCGCTATTTTGAGAACGATTTGAAAACCGAGCGGTTCGTTCTCGGAAAGGAGGGCCAAGTGGTGCAGATCATCCCCAGCCGCGAAGATTCTTTGGACCGGCTGGTGGATGAAAATGCCCGGCAATTCTCCGATGAGCAGGAAAGCGTGGAGAGCGTGGTGCTCCACAAGCTGGAAGTGGACAGGCTACATACCGCGCTTTCCCTGCTTACCCCAGAAGAACGTGCGCTGATCCAGGCATTATTCTTTGATGAGCGCAAGGAGAGCGAGCTGGCGGTGGAACTCGGCATTTCTCAGCCCGCCGTTTATAAGAGGAAAATGAAAATCCTCAAAAAGCTAAAAATTTTTCTGGAAAAATAAGTTTTAGCGGTTATAGAACCTCTCACCCAACGGCAAATAGGGTGAGAGGTTCTTTTTATGGCCTCATGGCACCTTGAAAACTGCATACCCATTCATCAGGCACATTCCCGCTGCTTTGGCGAAAGCCAAAGCCCAGGTAGCGGCTGCGCGGCGATCTGCCGGAAGAAAACAACGAGACACCACCGAAAAAAGAGATTGTAGGTCTTTGGTTTGTTCTTCCAGGCAAGGAGCGAGAAACAGCAGGCTGCCAGTACCGGGCGGCTCCCGGTACGGCCATAACCAGCAGCGGGGACAATGATACTCCCGTCCAGCCTAACGTCCGAGCGTTGAAGCGGTTTGCCGCCGTGATCCGTCGCAGGCAATGGGGGCGGTTGCGTGAGAACCACGCGAGGGGTGAGATTCCCCGTGGAGCTGGTGAGCCGCCAGCCGTTTGATGACTTCCCGCAGTGTTCCGGGGTGTCGAGGACAAATAGGAACACTTTGAAATACGGGCCGTACAGCAGGACGGGCCAATGAAAACAGGAGGATTGTTTTATCTCTCCCTGGCCTTCATTCTGTTCTGCTGTCCGGCTCTACATAGGCGGCACCTGCCGCCTGCATTTCAAAGGGAGGTCATAGACATGAATAAGACATATCTGCGCGGCGATATGTACTATGCCGATCTGGGCCGGGGAATCGGCTCCGAACAGGAAGGGTATCGCCCTGTCCTTATTATTCAGAACGATACTGGAAACAAGCACAGCCCCACGGTCATTGTGGCAGCCATATCCAGCAAAGTGGACGCCAAGGCCAAGCTGCCCACTCATTACCTTCTCAAAGCAGAGAACGGCCTGGAGCTGCCTTCTCTGGTGCTGATGGAGCAGCTCCGCACCATTGATAAAAGACGGCTGGAAACGTACATCGGACATCTGGAGGAACAGCATATCCGCCGGCTCAACCGCGCTCTGGCAGTCAGCGTGGGATTGATTGAAGAAACGTCGAAAAATTTAATCATGTGCCTTTGTCCGGCCTGTGCCAATAACTTCTACGGCACAGGCTCTTATTATTTGCGCCGGGTCCACCCTGGCCGGGTGGAAAAGGACATCTGCACCTACTGCGGCCAGCGGCCCGGTTTTGATTATGAAGTGATAAAAAGAAAACAGGAGGCTGAAAAATGACCATAGACAGCGCATATCAGCTTATGTTTTCGGAATATCCCGATATAGTTACGGTTCCGCAAATGTGTAAAATGCTTGGAGGAATCAGTCTAAAGACCGGATACCGGCTTCTTAAAAAAGGCGAGATCGAGTCGTTCTCTATCGGGCGAATCTACCGTATTCCCAAAATCAGCATTCTCCAATATTTGGGGTTGAACGAAGAATCCAATGCGTAAAACCTCGTCGCACATTTGCCGTGTTTAGAAACTCTTGCTACAATAAAAGGGTCAACGGCAGATGAATTGCGCTGCACCACCAAAGGAGGTTTTATTTTATGGTTGCAGGACATCTGCGTGAAAAAAGAGGATACTACCATATCGTCCTCAGTTATACAGACGAAAACGGAAAGCGTCAAACGCCTTCCAAATCCACAGGGCTGCCCGTCAAGGGCAATAAAAAGCGTGCCGAAGCCATGCTTCAGGAGGCGCGCCGCACGATGGAGGCTGAATTACAGCTCCGTCAGATGGAAAGGGAAAAAGGATACACCGACAACCCTGCGGACATTCTTTTTACCCGGTTCCTACTGGATTGGCTGGAAATGATGAAGGCCAGCGTGGAAATCACCACTTATGCGGCTTATTCATCCGGTATCAAGAATCGGATTGTCCCTTATTTTGAGGAACACCATCCAGGGCTTCGGCTGAGGCAGGTTACACCTAAACAGTTGCAGGACTACTACACTTACGAAATGAAGGTGAATGGAGTGTCGGCCAATACGGTGATCCACCGCCATGCCAACATCCGAAAGGCCCTGCAATATGCGTTTAAGTCGGGGCTTCTGTCGAGCAATCCGGCGGATCGAATTGAACGCCCCAAAAAGCAGAAATTTGTGGGCAGCATTTACGATGAGCATGAGCTGGAAAAGTTATTCCAGATCGTGCGCGGCGATCCGATTGAACTGGGCGTCATACTGGCGGCTTTCTACGGGTTGCGCCGGAGCGAAGTCGTGGGTTTGAAATGGGACGCTATTGACTTTAAGAAAAAGACCATCACCATCCGCCATACCGTGACCCAGGTGACGCTCAACGGGAAAAGTACGATCATTGAAAAGGACCGTACCAAAACCAAGTCCAGCTACCGCACGTTGCCGCTGGTTCCACCCTTTGAGGAATTGCTGCACCGGTTAAAACTCCAACAGGAGCAAAACCGAAAGCTCTGCGGCAAGTCCTACAACACCGAAGCCGAAGGATATATCTATGTCAATGAAATTGGCGAACTTGTGAAGCCGGGTTATATCACACAGCACTTTCCGCTGATTTTAGAGAAGTATGGCCTACGAAAAATACGATTCCACGATCTTCGTCATAGCTGCGCGAGTTTGCTGTATGCAAACGGGGTCAGCTTGAAAGAAATCCAGGAATGGCTGGGTCACAGCGATATTTCTACGACCTCTAATATCTATACTCATTTGGATTTCAATTCCAAAGTGGCGTCTGCCAACGCGATCATGGGGGTATATCCTACGGTGGTCCATGACTGAAATGGACCTCCAAATTTGCCTCAAAACAGGAGGTCCATTGTCAAAAAAGCCTGATTTTGCTGATGTGCATGGAGAAGAATCCAATGCGCCAAGCAAAAAAGAAAGCCCGCAAACCCTTGATATTACTGGGCTTGCGAGCCATTGAATTCTGGTGCCGGTGGTGGGACTCGAACCCACACACCCTTGCGGATAACAGATTTTGAGTCTGTCTCGTCTGCCAATTCCGACACACCGGCATTTATATTTTTAAGTCTTACCCCGGATGGAGCCTCTGAGAAATCGGAGGTCCATCGTGGGGGGACATTAAAAATCACTTACATATTGAATTGTCAAATTTCCTTGAAAAATCAAGGACTTCAGCCGAAGTGGTAACAATAGACGAATGGGATTTTGAGTCTGCTTCGTCTACCACTGTGCCTAGCAGCCATTATAACATAAGATCACCAACATTAGGAAAGGCGGTTTTATGCATGGTTGCTGGACATTTGCGTGTGCAAAATGGATATTGGCAGATGATTTTATCTTACAAAGATAGCACGGGGAAACGGCGAACAAAATCGGTGACGACCCACTTGAAGGAAAAAGGAAACAAACGGCGGGCAGAGGAGATGCTACTGGATCTGCGCAGAGCATTTACGAAGGAACGGCAACATGCCCTACAACATGGGCCCATGTTTTCCGACTTTATGCGAGATTGGCTGGCGCAAATTTGCGCCACCGTAGCACCTACAACATTTGCATCTTACTGTCGGGTTGTCGAACGATCCATTATCCCATACTTTGAAGAAAGACAGATTGCACTTCGGGATCTGACAACTGGGGACATCACAAACTATTGAGGAAGCTTCCCGGCTTTTGAATCTACTCCATGGACAAACTCTGGAGCTTCCTGTGGCGTTGGCTCTTGTGTTCGGCCTGCGGCGCAGTGAGGTACTGGGACTTCGCTGGGAAGCCCTGGATTTGGAACGTAAATTGCTCTCTGTCCGCTGTGCAGTTACCCAAACGTCTTTGCATGGAAAAAGCAAAGTGCACAGTCGGGAAGTATTGAAGCGAAAGGCGAGTTATCGGACCTTGCCCATTCCGGAAAATATACTGCCCCTGTTACGCCAGTATCAGCGAGAAAACGGTTGGCTTTGCTTGAATGAGAACGGCGTACCTTTCCGTCCCGACCAGTTGAGCCGCCGCTTTCAGTCTTTTTTGCAGAAAAACAATCTTCGGAAGATACGGTTTCATGACCTGCGCCATAGTTGTGCCGGGATTTTGATTTCCTCTGGGGTCCCATTGCTGGAAGTGCAGCAGTGGCTGGGACACAGCACCTATCAAACCACTGCGGATTTATATGTCCACCTTGATTTCTCAACCAAACTGAAAAGTTCCGAAACCATCAACACAATTCTTGAAAAGGAGTAAAAGCTATGAAATTACCGGATATTCATGATTTTAGCACTACTGCCCTATACCAACAAGCAACACAAATCCTGCACAGCTCACAGACGTTCTCTATCGAGGAGGAAACCCCAAACGAGTTTGCGGGATTGTTCCAAACCGAAAAAGAACTTCTCCAAATCCGCTTGCAGCTGGATGATGACCTGACCATACAATCCATCCTCAGCAGCGCCAGCGACGAGTGGATTTGTCCTCTTGTATTCGCTGTTTTGATCGCAGCGGATGCTATGCGAGGATATGGTATATCCGATTGGGACACAATCCGTGCAAGTGCTTCCTCTATTTCATAAGCAATTCTCATCGCCACTCGAACGGGTGGCGATTTTTTATGCCTTTTTCAATGGACAGGCAATGCTTAGCGGATTGGCACATATTCTTTTCTATATCGTAAAGGAGGATGATACCATGCTGAAAAACGCCCCTGTTGTACGTTGTGTTTTTGAGTCAGCAGAAAGAGCACTGCCAGAGCTTCTGGAAGAGTCCTTTCGGCTGTATCTTCACCGCATCCTTGCCGGATATGGAAAAGCTACGATACAATAATGTCGATGAATGGCCGCTTATCTCAGGAGGTATGGTATGTACTTAGAGATAAGCAACCCCATGGATTACCATGTGGCTTTATACATCAGACTATCAAAGGAGGATGAAAACGAAGGACCATCCCAGAGTGTCCAGAACCAGGAATCTTTGCTGCGAGAGTTTGTTCAGCAGCACCGCCTGTCCGTCTTCGACACTTATGTAGATGACGGATGGAGCGGCACCAGTTTTGACCGTCCCAGCTTCCAGCGGATGATTGGCGACATTGAAGCCAAAAAAGTCAATATGGTCATCACCAAGGACCTTTCCCGTTTGGGCCGTGATTATATTATGACCGGCCACTATATGGAGCGGTACTTTCCAGAACACCGGGTGCGGTATATTTCCCTGCTGGACGGCATCGACACTGGCGTAGACTCCACAGCCAACGACATCACCCCTTTCCGTGCCATCATGAACGACATGTACGCGAAGGACATCTCCAAGAAGATCAAAAGTGTCAAGCAAGATAAGCAACGGAAGGGACAGTTCATCGGCGGTAAGCCCATGTATGGGTACAAGATGCACCCTACCGAGAAAAACAAGATCGTCATTGACGAGGAAGTAGCTCCGGTAGTGCGGCGGATTTTTGCCCTGGCGCTTTCGGGTATGAGCTGCCGCAAAATTGCCACTACACTCAATGAAGAAGGTGTCCCTACACCCGCTACCTACTGCGGCTGGAAAGTTGGGAATCCCGGCCCCTACACCGGACTGTGGAGTAGCGAGCGGATCTCTGAAATGCTGAGAAACGAGACCTACATCGGCAATATGGTGCAGGGACGCATGGTGAAAATCAGCTACAAATCCAAGAAGTGTCTGAGGCAATCACCGGAAAACTGGGTGGTAGTGGAAGGAACGCATGAATCGATCATTGACCCGGAGACCTTTCAAAAGGTGCAGATGCTGGTGAACAGCCGCAAGCACACCAGAAGCCGAACCTATGACTTCTTGCTGAAAGGGCTGATTTTCTGCCACGAGTGCGGCTATCCCATGGCGGTGCTTAACCGCAAGAATGCCGCAGGTGAAGATCGCCTGTTCTTTGTCTGCCGGACCTATCAGCGATTCACCAAGGCGGGTGTCTGCACCTGTCATTCCATCAAGGAAGAAACGGTGAATGAAGCCGTACTCGCCAAAGTGCGGGAGGTCTGCCAGGCCTATCTGAACCCTGACCGGCTGCGCCCGATTGCAGAAGAAGCGGTGGAGAACGCCAGCAAAGAGTCCAGCTGTGAAGCGGAGATGCAAGCGCTGCAATCCAAAATCACTGCTCTGACCACCAATCTGGATCAGATGTACATGGACCGGCTGAACGGGCTGCTCTCCGAAGAGGACTTTCAGCGCATCTATCAGAAGGTCAAGATGGACCGCACAGTTCTGGAAGATCGGTTGAAGAGCCTACAGGAACAGGCAAAGCAGCCGGTGAACACCGAAGAAAAAGCCAAGGCACTGGTGAAACAGTTTCTGGACTCGGCACTGACCAGTCGGGAACTGCTGGTCAGCCTCATCGAACGGGTGGAGCTGACCGAGGAAAAAGAGATCATCATCAAATTCCGCTTCCACGAGCTGGAGGCGATTTCTTAAAGGGCATCGTTTACAATAGGCGTGTCGCTATGTTTCCCGCATTGAAAAAGCCGCCCTGGAAAAACTCGCGGACGGCTTTAAGATCAGCAATGGTCAAAATGGAAGTTCGGGTGATTGACCTGATTTTCACTGTTTTTCAGACGATTTCAATCCGATTGGAGTCGTAGTATTCGCCGGGAATGCCGAACTCGGCAAGCAGGCGCAGATAGTATGCACAGATGATGTTTTCCGTATAGAAATGTCCGGCTTCGATGAGCGTAATCCCCATTTCCGCAGCTTCCGCCATGGTATTATAGCTGAGTCTGCCGGACACATAGGTGTCCGCGCCTGCAGCGATTGCCCCGCAGATAAAATCCTTGCCGTCCCCGCCGAGCACCGCCACGCGATGCGCCGTATCGTGCGCTTTTGCAAGCAGCAGCGCATCCGAATCCAGCGCCCGCTTGATTTGCGCACAGAAATCGTAGATGTCGGTCTCGGCGGGCAGCATGCCGACACGCCCCATGTCACTCTCACCGTCGCCGAACGCCTGTACATCTGCGAGACCGAGCGTTTCGGCAAGCAAATCGTTCATACCGCCGGGCATTGCATCAAAGCGCGTGTGGTACGACAGCACCGAAATGCCTTGTTGCAAGGCGTAAAGTACCTTCTTTGCGACATGCTCCTCCGGCGTTATAGCCCCCAGCGGGCGGAAAATGAGCGGATGGTGCGACAGCACCACATCAAAGCCGTTTTCTGCTGCATGCAGCAAAGCGGCATCGGTCACATCCAATGTGCAAAGCACGCGGCGTACCTCCGCATCTGCATCCGGCGTGCACATCAGTCCGTCGTTGTCCCAAGTGCAGGCATATTCTTTCGGGATGCGCGCTTCCAGCGCGGCATGCAATTCACGCAGTTTCATCTTTGCCCTCCAAAATTCTGTTGTAGCCGTCGAGCAGTAAAAGCTCCGCTGCCGCGTCTGCGTCTGCCAGCCGCTTGCCGGCAACCTGCTTTTCCACAATGGATTTTCTGCGGCGGACATAACGCAGGAAAAGCGGCGTGCGCCGCTCGATATTCAGCCGTCCAAGCTCTGCTTCAAGCGGAGTCAGCGTGTACGACTCGCCTGTATAAGCGGCACACAGACACTGATACATGCGTCCCTCGGACAGCACAATTTCCTCGTCGATTACGGCAAAGCCCTGCGCGGCGAGGTACTCCCGCAGCATGGAAAAGTCGGTCATCGGCTGTAAAATCAGCCGCACGCGCGCGTCGCGGATGAACGCCGCTGCGGCAAGAATACCAACGATGGTCTCGCCGCCCATGCCGGCGATGAGGACGGTGTCGCACTCCTCCGGCGCGATGGCGTCAAGCCCCGCGCAGAGACGGAGGTCGATGCCGCCGACGCCGTATTCCTCCGCGGTGCGCCGCGCGTGCTCCAGCGGCTCCCGCCCGATGTCGGACGCGATGGCGCGGTCGATCACGCCCCTCTGCCGCAGGCAGACCGGTATGTAGCCGTGGTCGGTGCCGACGTCGGCGAGCACAGCGCCCTGCGGCACGAGCGACGCGAGCAGCGCGAGCCGCGGCTGAAGCGATAATTCTCTTGTCACGGCGCGACCTCCTTTGCAGCAGAAAAAGGCGCATACGAGCGTATGCGCCTTCCGGCCTGTCCGGTTATTCCTCGGCGGGCTTGTTCGCTTCCTCGTTCACGAGCGCAAGGAGCTTGTCCACGTCCACGCCGTGCACGGCGCAGGCCTCCTCCACGGTCTCGCCGCGGGACGCGGGGCAGCCGAGGCAGTGCATCCCGATGCCGAAGAAGATCGGCGCGGTCTGCGGAGCGACGTCAAGAATATCACCGATGATGGTGTCCTTCGTGATCTCAACCATTTTGAAAATACCTCCGGAAAAGAATGTCGGAGATAGTTTACCCCATTTTCCGCGTTTTTTCAATAGGAAAAAATGCAAACGTGCCGCATTCGTTCGATACGGACGCGGACGACCGGAACAGAACGCAGAAAAGCGACCGTCTCCGGACGGTCGCTTTCGGAAAAGTCAAAGCAATGACTTAGCCCTGCTCCTTCATCTTGGCGAAGCAGTCGCTGCAATAGACGGGACGGTCGGACTTGGGCTCGAAGGGAACCTTCGCCTCGCCGCCGCAGGCAGCGCAGACAGCGGTGAAGTACTCGCGGGGACCGCGGGCGGCGTTCTTGCGAGCGTCGCGGCAGGCCTTGCAGCGCTGGGGCTCGTTCTGGAAGCCGCGCTCCGCGTAGAACTCCTGCTCACCGGCGGTGAACACGAACTCGTTGCCGCACTCTTTGCAAACTAAAGTCTTGTCTTCGTACATGATTTTACCCTCTCTTTGAAATAAAGAAAAATATATGCGTTCAGCGTTTGCTGATATCGCCGGATGAAAGCTGCCGTGCCGCCTTGCGCCTAACGCGCTGCACGGCGTTGTCCACAGACTTGGGGGACTTCCCTACCGCCTTTGCGATCTCCTGGCAGGAAAGACCGTCTAAATACAACCCTAAGATCTTCGCCTCGAACTCGGACAACTGCTTTCGGGTGCTCTCAAGCGCCTCGGCCACGCGGTCGCGGTCGATGATAAGCTCCTCCGGATCGGCGGAGGAGGCGCGCAGAGCGCCGAACGGATAGGAATTGCCATCAAAGAAAGGGGTATCCAAGGGAACGGACTGGTTGAGCGGTGAATGCTTGTCGCGCGAGGCCGCGCGAAGCGCGGAAATGAGGCGGTTGCGGATGCACACCTCGGCAAAGGTCCGGAAGGACGCGGCCTTTGCGCCGTCGTACTCGCGAATGGCCCGGATGAGCCCGAACATCCCCTCCTGGATCAGGTCCTCGCTGTCGCCGCCCGCCAGAAAGAGCGGGCGCGCGCATGAGCGCACAAGACCGGAATAGCGCCGGACAAGCGCTTCCTCCGCCTCGCGGCTGCCGTCGGCAGCGCGGCGGCAGAGCGCCTCGTCCGAGGGCTCCATCGGGGTATTTCTATCCTCTGCCACATTTACCATACTGCATTATACCTGTACTTGCACGGTTTTGTCAAGTATTTACGAAAATAAACTGAAAAAAAGATAAAATTCGGGCAACAAGATACAATTCCTGTTTCATTTGTCGCCCGCTCACCGACAAATCGACGAATCAGACCGATCGAATGACCTTCACCAACCGCTCGGCGACCAGCTGCGCGACGCTTTCGGTCTTAGCCTCGACCATCACGCGGATGAGCGCCTCGGTGCCGGAGGGGCGCACGAGGATGCGGCCCTCGCCGCGCAGGAACTTCTCCTCGTCCGCGACGGCGGTCTTGAGCGCATCGCTCGCCATGATGGCCTCCTTCACGCCGCGGTCGTGGCTGACGACGACGTTCAGCAGCACCTGCGGGTACTGCGGGCAGTCGGCGGTGAGCACGGACGCGCTCTTGCCGGAGAGCGCGAGGATCTGCAGGAACTGGAGCGCGGAGAGCTGACCGTCGCCGGTGGTGGCGTAGTCGGTGAAGATCATGTGGCCCGACTGCTCGCCGCCGAGCTTGTAGCCGCACTCCACCATCTTTTCGAGCACATTGCGGTCGCCCACGTTGGTGCAGACGAGGTCGATGCCGTTCTTCCGGCAGAACTCGTGCAGTCCGAGGTTCGACATGACGGTCGCCACGATGGTGTTGCCGGTGAGCCTGCCGTTGCGCTTCATATAGGCTCCGCAGACCGCCATGATCTTGTCGCCGTCGATCTCATGGCCCAGCTCGTCGACCATCAGGCAGCGGTCGGCGTCGCCGTCGAAGGCCACGCCCACGTCGTACTTCCCCGCCACGACGCGCTGGCCGAGGCTTTCGAGGTGCGTGGAGCCGCAGCGGTCGTTGATGTTCGTGCCGTTCGGCTCGCGGTGGATGAAATCGGCATAGCACTTGAAGCGTCCGAACAGCTCGGGCGCGGTGGCGCTCGCCGCGCCGTTGGCGCAGTCTACCAGCACGCGCAGACCGGAGAGGTCGGAGTCGATGGTGGTGGTGAGATGGTGGATGTACTCGAGCTTCGACTGCTTGAGACCGTGGTGCAGCACGCCGATCTCGCCGCGCGTGGCGACGGGAATGGTCTCGCCGGAGAGGATCTTTTCCTCGATCTTTGCCTCCGTCGCGTCGGGCAGCTTGTAGCCCTTTTCATTAAAGACCTTGATGCCGTTATGCTCGAAGGGGTTGTGGCTCGCGGAGATGACGATGCCCGCGTCCGCGCCCTTGAGAACCGTCAGGTACGCGACCGCCGGAGTCGGCAGCACGCCGAAGGGCATCACGTCGCCGCCGACGGAGCAGATGCCGCAGATGAGCGCGGATTCGAGCATATCGGAGGAAATGCGCGTGTCCTTGCCGATGGTGATGAGGGGCGCTCTCCCCTTCTCCTCCTTCAAAACGGCGGCGATGGCCTGACCGGTATGGAATGCCAGCTCGACGGTCAGATTCTCGCCCACGATTCCGCGGATGCCGTCGGTGCCAAATAGCTTGCCCATAGATGAAAGTCTCCTTATTGATTCAGTTTAAGCTGAGCTGCTCCGCCTCGTCCGCAAGGGACGCGGGAACGCTCAGGCCGAGATGCTCATACGCCTTGCGCGTCACGCAGCGGCCGCGCGGCGTGCGCGTGAGGAAGCCGAGCTGCATGAGGTACGGCTCGTACACGTCCCAGAGCGTGACGGATTCCTCGCCGATGGTCGCGGCGAGCGTGTCGATGCCGACCGGGCCGCCGCCGTAGTTCTCGATGATGGCGCGCAGCATCCGGTAGTCGATGGGGTCGAGGCCGAGCCGGTCGATCTCCAACGCGCGCAGCGCCTCGTCCGCCACCTCGCGCGTGATGACGCCGTCGGCCCTGACCTCGGCAAAATCGCGCACGCGGCGGAGCATCCGGTTGGCGATGCGCGGCGTGCCGCGCGAGCGGCGCGCGATCTCCATCGCGCCCTCGGGGGCGATGGAAACGTTCAGGATGCCCGCCGAGCGCGTGACGATCTTCGCAAGCTCCTCGGGCGTATAAAGCTCCAGACGCAGCGTGACGCCGAAGCGGTCGCGCAGCGGCGCGGAGAGCTGACCGGCGCGGGTCGTCGCGCCGATGAGCGTGAAGTGCGGCAGGTCGAGCCGAATGGAGTTCGCGCTGGGGCCCTTGCCGATGATGATGTCGATGGCATAGTCCTCCATCGCGGGATAGAGGATCTCCTCCACCGCGCGGTTGAGGCGGTGGATCTCATCGACAAAGAGAATGTCATTCTCGCTCAGATTTGTGAGCAGCGCGGCGAGGTCGCCCGCCTTTTCGATGGCGGGGCCGGAGGTGATGCGGATGTTGACGCCCATCTCGGCGGCGATGATGCCCGCGAGCGTCGTTTTGCCAAGGCCCGGAGGGCCGTGGAGCAGAACGTGGTCGAGCGACTCATTGCGCCGCTTCGCCGCCTCGATGAAGACGGCAAGGTTGCCCTTGGCCTTCTCCTGCCCGATGTATTCGCGGAGCGTTTTCGGGCGCAGCGAGCCCTCCTGCGCGTCCTCGCTCAGGAAGGTCTTGGCCACGATGGGCTCTTCATAAATGTCGGTCCCGAAATCAATGCTCAAGTGCTCACACTCCTTTTCACGCTTTGCAGAAGAATCATCAGTACGTGACCACAAAATAAATCACATACAGCCAGCTCAGCAATCCGTGAAAAATCGCCCATCCAACGCTGTTCCATGACGTATAGGAAATAACCATAGCAAGACAGGTTCCAAAGGTAATGCCGTTCTTAACAGCTTTTTTTGTGTTTTCGTTCATTCCGCGTTCACCTTCTTTACTTCACCATTTTTTTCAGGCTCTGGCGCACGATCTCCTCGAGCGGCAGAGTCTCCACGTCCACGCCCTTGAGCGCCGTGGAAATGTCCTGCTGCGTGTAGCCGAGCACCGCGAGCGCCGCGGCGGCCTCCGCCGCCTTGCTCCCGCTGCCGAGCGCCGCACCGCCGGCCGAGGCCGGCAGGCCGATCTCCTGCGTTTCCTTGGCGATCTTGTCCTTCAATTCCAGAAGAATGCGCTGGGCGAGCTTTTTCCCGACGCCGGGCGCGGCGGTCAGCGCCTTTTCGTCGCCGGTGATGACCGCCATCGTCAGATGCTCCGGTGTACCGACGGAGAGGATGGCGAGCGCCGCCTTCGGCCCCACGCCCGAGACGCCGATGAGCTGCTTGAAGCTCCCGAGCTCACCCTGCGTGGCAAAACCGTAAAGGTCAAAGATCCCCTCACCCACGTGCAAATAGGTGTAAAGCTTTCTTGCTTTACCCACTTGCAGCTGTGAGATCGTCGTGCTGGTGGTCTTGCAGGCATAGCCCACGCCGCCGCAGTCGATCACCGCCAAGTTGGGGGCCAAGTGGGCCGCTCTGCCCTTGAGATAGTAAAACACGGGAACTCTCTCCTTCCTGTCACTGCCGGCTCAGCCGGGAGGGGTGGGACCGGGCGTGGCACAGGGCGATGGCCACTGCGTCGGCCGCGTCGTCCGGCTTGGGCACAGCTGCCAGATGGAGCAGCCGTCTCGTCATGTCCATCACCTGGCGTTTTTCCGCCTTGCCGTACCCCACCACAGCCTGCTTCACCTGGGAGGGTGTGTATTCATACACGGTGACCCCCAGTTGGGCTGCGGTCATGAGGATGACGCCTCGGGCCTGGGCCACGCCAATGCCGGTGGTCACATTGGTGTTGAAAAAGAGCTCCTCAATGGCCATGACATCCGGGGCAAACCGCTTGATCAATGTCTCCAAATCCTCATGGATTTGGAGCAGGCGCCGGGGCATGGGGACCCCTGCCTGGGTATTGATGGCCCCGCACCGAAGCAAGCGGGCCTGTCCCCGCTGTGCCTCTAAAATGCCAAATCCCACAATGGCATACCCCGGGTCGATGCCAAGAATCCGCACATTCTTTCCTCCCCTCTGCTGCATTCGGCACCCATTATAGCATAGGAATCCGGAGGGGTGCAACCCGGTCACCTCTGTTTTCGCGCCGCCGCCTCCAGGAGAATCCCAATGCGTTCCCGCAGGGCAGAATTCCCCCTGCCGTTCCCTCCTCCATTCCATGAAACAAGCTGCTGACCAGACCTCCGGCCAGCAGCTTTGTTGTTTCTGTCAATCCTTCAGACGGTCCTCCAGGCCCGCCAGCTCTTCCCGCAGCGCCTGGGGCAGCTTGTCGCCAAACTGTGCGTAGAAGCTGTGGATTCCCTCTGTCTCTTTGCGCCAGAGGTCCCGGTCCACAGACAGCAGGCCAGCCAAGGTCTCCCGGCTCACGTCGATGCCCTCCAGGTTGATGTCCTCCGGGTTGGGCAGGTAGCCGATCTCGGTCTCCCGGGCGCCCACCTCATCGAAGCAGCGTTTGAGAATCCACTCCACCACCCGCAT
>OGOV01000659.1_pt1 | contig 34795 bp, 30 predicted proteins | sample 1552711 | NCBI WGS metagenome assembly OGOV01 (sample SAMEA2580216, study PRJEB22360) | human gut metagenome | biome: human gut; feature: human-associated habitat; material: faeces | place: Denmark | collected 2008/2010 | reverse complement strand
CTGCACGCAGATTGCGTGCAAAGCCGTCAGGCGGGCTTTGTGCGGTGTTGCCTTAGAATTCGCCCAGACACTGTCCGAACAGCAGGCAGCGGATTCCGTCGTCTGCACCGGAGTTACAGGTTTGCAGGGCAATCATCTTGTCCCCGTATGCAGGCGGGTCGTCGTCCGGTGCGTACCAGATCAACGCCGTACTGCGAATCTCCTCAATGTACTTCTGGAATTCCTCCTGATTCAGAGTGATGCGGTTCCAGTAGTCGAATGCTGTACCGTCCTCACCGTTCAGCACGGAAGATGCCACGATGCGGTACAGATACCGCTTGTCCAGTGTTGCCACCTCGAAATAAATGTGCTGTCTGCCCCATTCTTCTTCCTTGAAACTCTTGACCGAGTGGAACATGGAGCCATTTCCCATGTTATGCCCATAGAGCAGGGTGTTTTCCGTTTCGCCGATCTTGCCGCGGAAGTCCTCGAAGATACTGCCGGCAGAGCTGTGATTGCCCTCCCAGTCACGGTCGATATAATATACATTGTCGTCCTTCTGTACAATGGGGTAATCAATGGGTGTATCATTGACATAGACCCAGCCCACAACGTCCGGATTTTTCTCATGATGCTGCTTGACCTTTTCCATATCGATGTGCATGGTGTAATCATATGTGATCGTCGTGGTCGTGGTGACTGTCGTCGTTGTCGTTGTCGTCGTTGTCGTCAGAATCGGAATCGCGTCCGGTGCAGAAACCTTGTCCGCACGGCTGACCACGATAATGCAGATGATGATCATCGCCAGCAAAGCAATTCCCAGTCCGATCAGGAATTTTTCCAGTTGTTTTACTCGTTTGGTTGCCAATTTGATACCCCCGTTATCAGAAAAAAATACCGCATATTCAGCGTTCCTGTTCTAGTATACTGTTTTTTTACAGATTTGTCAAGACAATATTTCCGATAAAACAACACTGCACAAGCTTTATTCAGTATTGCCCTAAAAAAAATTCGGTGCCACGGCAGATTAGTGACACCGATTCCGGATTTCATTTTTTCAATAAGCTCTTATATTCACTGGATCGTGAAAACATAGTACTTTTCTTCCCCTGCATACTGTACTGCTACCTGCTGTACAGGATCCACGCCAACAATAGAGTAGATCAACACGGTATACGTATCTTCCACATCATTGCCCCGTGTCACGCCGTATCCCAAATACTGATCCAGAGAACTGCTGGACACTTCCATATAATCTGTATCGTAGGGATTTCCCTCCCACGTCAGCTTATAATACAGGTAGATGTTCTGCCGGATCGGCACAGTTTCCATAGATGATGCTGTGGTTGCCGGCGGTTCGGTGACCGTTTCCGGTGCCGCAGTGGTTTCCGCTTTCGGAACAGTCGTTGCTGCGGCAGTGGTCTGCGGAGCCGCAGTCGTCACGACCGGCTGGGTTTCCTGCTGCTGCGGCTTCTGCGGCACGGTGATTTCCGGAGAAACCGGAGAAACGATTTCATCTTCCGCCGGAACAGTACTGCTTTCCGCGGCAGCACTGGCATTTCCCGCAGAGTGCACTGTCACGCCGGTTTCTGCGGCAGTGGTTTCTGTCTGCGGTCTTGTTTCTGTTTCGTCCGGCTGCTCCGTGTCTGCCGGCAGTTCAGAAGCCTGTGTCGTCACTGTGGGAGAAACAATATCCAGTTGACCGGTGCCGCCCTGCGGCATTCTCCCGTGCACTGCCGCCGCCACCACAACGACACAGAGCAGTGCTGCGGTACAGGCTCCGGCACTGGTCTGCCACCGGAGATACCACGGCTTCGGCTTTGCCGGCGGTGTTTCAGCAACAGAGGCACGCCGCATGATCTCCAGATACATGCGGTCTTTCGCATCTTCATCAGGCTGGATCTGCTCCATCACTTGATGCAGACGGCGTTCCAGCTTTTCATCTTCCTGTTTCTGCATACGGCTCACCTCCTAACTTTTTCAACAGCATCTTCTTGCTGCGGTGCAGCAGCGAACGAACTGTGGATTCTTTTTTTCCCAGCATTCCGGCAATTTCTGCTCCGGAATACCCTTCATAATAAAATAAATACACTACGGTCTTGTATTGATCCGGTAATCCCATTACTGCCGACATCACAGCAGAAACCTCATCCGGCGATGCCGTTGTTCCAAGAGTTGCCTCCCAGTCTTCGACTTCTTCCCGCTTGGTCCGTGACCAGTGATGCATCGCATTTTTACAAAGATTCGACGCAGTCACCAACAGCCATGCTCTGGCATGGTCATCATCTGACCAAAGCTGCGGTTGCTGCATCGCTCGCAAAAAAACGTCCTGCGTCACATCTTCCGCATCCATCTGATTTTTCATCCGCATGTAGCACATACGATATACCGTATCGACATGCCGTGCATAAAACTTCGCAAACGCGGCTTCGTCCTGCGGCACGGGAATACCCCCTATCGTCTACATTTCGGCATATATTTTAAGGCAATATCGCACAAAGAGCGTCTGACAACTTTGCACGCCATCTGCTTGCAAATTTCCCGTCATATTTCACAAAAATGCTCGTGAATACAGCAAGTATTCACTCCGCTTTTTGTTTCATCTGACGAAAAATTTGACGACGCATCTGTCGCACAATCTTTGTGCGATATTGCCTTAACAGAATACGCTGGCATGCTGTTGCACATGCATTCGACAGGCACACGCCTGCCACACAACGCATTCCATTTTCATCATACCGCATATTTTTAGACGCAATATGTATATAAAGCAAATAATGAGGGAATATAGCAAATATCTCTCGTTTTTGCCGATACGCATCTGACAGTATTCCCGCGGGAACACTGCCAAACAGAGGAAATGAGAAACGAGAGCCACGCTCTCTCGATCGCGTTCGCATTTTGATGTGAACGCCTCTTGTGGGAAGCACTGATGAAATTCACCTGTCATCCTTTCCGCGGCAAGTTTCTTTCATCAGTGTTTCCACTGCACATCGACCGACAGCAGACACACGCCCGATCCCGCCAGCTTTCCCTTGCTGTCCCTTCGCGGCATCAGGTCCACAGGCGGAGAAGTGCTCCTGCTCCGCTGCCTGTCCATGTATTATGGAAACACTGAATAAAGCCCGCCTGACGGCTTTGTACGCAATCTGCTTGCAGATTTTCCGTCATATTGCCCAGAAATCCCTTGCCATACGGCAGTATGCCTGCGGAATTTCTATGCAATCTGCCGAAAAATCTGACGACGCATCTTACGCACAAGCTTTATTCTGTGTTTCCATTATGATTTCACATTTCCGTTCCTTTCGGACGATTTCTGATCGCCCATTTCTGCGGGGTTCTTCACCCCACAAAAAATCCCTTCACTATATACACAATCGAGCACCCCGAAATGTTGCACTTTCCAGAAAAAATTTTTGAGGTTTGTATATATGTACAATTTTGCGATCATCAAATTGTTAAAGATGCACAAATTCTGTTTTCCGGCAGAGATTTGCAAAAAAAGATTCCATTTTGCATCGATTTATGTTATAATAAGAAGAAGCACCGAAAAAATCGACGGCATGACAGGCAACTGTGCGAAACCTGTGCATAAGAGGCGTTGTCAGATTTTCCGGTGCGGTGAAACACAGATAAAGGTGGGCTTTCATGAACAAATACAAAAAACTCGTTTCGAATACGCTGATATTTGCGATCGGCTCATTCGGTTCCAAGATTCTGCTCCTGCTGCTGACGCGGCTTTATACGGGAAACATCAACCCCGGCGACAACAGCACGAAGGAGCTGCTGGAACAGACCGCAAACTTTCTGATTCCGATCATTACTTTTTCCATTGCCGATGCAGTCATTCGCTACGGCATTGACAAAAACTTCGACAACCGCAAGGTCTTTACTTCCGCCTGTGTGACAGAGCTGTTCGGCATCGGCATTCTGCTGCTGCTTTCGCCGGCACTCACCCTGCTGCCCTATACAGAGGGCTATGTGGTGCTGCTGGTGATCTACTGTATCACTTCCGGATTCCGACAGATCGCCTCCCAGTTTGTGCGGGCACGAGGGTTGGTGCGATTGTTTGCCATAGACGGCATACTCGCCACGCTGACCCTGTTCCTGTTCAATGTGACCTTTATTGCGGGATTCCATCTAGGTGTAACAGGCTTCCTGATCTCCGTGATCTTGTCCGACCTGCTGTCGGGGCTGTTCCTGTGGGCGGTCGCCGGACTGCACCGGTACTTCCGGCTGCGGTACATGGACAAGAAGATCTTACGCATGATGCTGCGGTTTTCCATTCCGCTGATCCCGTCCGCCCTGCTGTGGCTGGTGACCGGCTTTTCCGACCGGCTGTTTATCCGGTACATGTCCGGTCCGGCAGGACTGGTGGGCGAAACTGCCGCCGGTATCTACGGTGTTTCCACCAAGATCCCGAACCTGATCTCCACCATTTCCACGATTTTCTTTCAGGCGTGGAACATGTCCGCCATTGAGGAAAACGACTCCAAGGACAGAAGCCGGTTCTATCACCGTGTATTCGATACCTACCAGTCGTTCATGTTTATCGCCAGTACCGGACTGATCGTATTTGTCCGGATCCTGTCCAACATTCTGATCGATTCCAACACCTATCCGGAATACGCCACCGCGTTCCTCTATACGCCGGTACTGATCGTAGGCGTGCTGATGATGTGCTTCAACCAGTTCCTGAGCAGCGTTTACTCTGCGACCCAGCACACCACACACTCGTTCTGGACCAGTCTGGTGGCTGCAATCGTGAACATCGTGCTGAACATTATCCTCATTCACATCTGGGGCATCATGGGTGCGGCAATTGCCACATTCGCCAGCTACTTTGTCTGCTACTGTATCCGGATCGTGGACGCACGGAAGTATGTTCCGTTTCCGGTCAACCACGCCAAATTCGCCGCCAACACCGCCGCCCTGTTCCTGCTGGGCATTGTCGTGGTGGAGGCTCCGCCTATGTGGATTTTGATTCTGGCTGTGGGATTTGTCTTTATGGTGCTGTACAACTTCAACGCTATCACCCAGACACTGGGACAGCTTCGCCGCAGAAAATAACCTCATTTCATATGTGAAAGGACTGATTTTTATGGCAACCCCTCATAACGCAGCCGCCAAAGGCGACATTGCCAAAACCGTACTCATGCCCGGCGACCCGCTGCGGGCGAAATTCATCGCAGAACATTTTCTGGAAAATGCGGTATGCTACAATGCCGTCCGCGGCATGTACGGCTACACCGGCACCTATCACGGCGTACCGGTTTCCGTACAGGGCAGCGGCATGGGCATGCCCTCGATCGGCATCTATTCCTATGAGTTGTTCCACGAGTATGACGTAGACCGGATTCTCCGCATCGGCACTGCCGGCGGCGTTGCCGACCACATTCACCTCCGTGATGTGGTACTGGGACAGGCTGCCTGCACGGACTCCAACTATGCGGCACAGTATCACCTCGCCGGCACATACGCCCCTATCGCCTCCTTCGCCCTGCTGGAACAAGCCTACCAGACTGCCGGCAGGCTGGGGATTCCGGTGCATGTGGGCAACCTGCTCTCCACCGATGTGTTTTACAACGAGCCAAGCCCTTTGCCGCAGTGGGCGAAAATGGGCGTGCTTGCCACGGAAATGGAGTCGGCTGCACTGTACATGAATGCTGCTGCCGCCGGAAAGGAAGCCCTGTGCATCGTAACTGTTTCGGACTGTCCGCTGCGGGGCGAATCCACCACCGCAGAAGAACGACAGACTTCTTTCACCGATATGATGCGAATCGCACTGGAAACTGCCTGTGCATAACACCAAAAAACAACAGCCCGAGAATACTAGGCAATACCGTGCAAAGTCGCCAGACGCTCTTTATGCGGTATTGCCACTGTTATTCTCGGGCTGTATTTGTATATCATGTAAAGAAAGGGACATCTTATGCAAACACAGTTGATCTACCATTCCCCTCTGGGAAATATCCGCCTTACTGCCGAGGACAATGCTCTGACAGAAGCGGCTTTTGATGTGCCGGCAACACTGCCGCAGTCAGCCACACCGTTTCTGGAAAGCGTGTGCCGCTGTCTGGACACCTACTTCAATGGCAAGGCTCCGGAAACTACGCCCCTGCTCCGTCCGGCTGGAACGCCGTTTCAGCTGCGGATCTGGCGGCTGGCACAGCAGATTCCCTTTGGCTGCACTGCCACATACGGCATGCTGGCACAGGAAGCTGCACGGGAAATGGGCATTCCCAAGATGTCCGCACAGGCGGTAGGCGGTGCCATGAAACGAAACCCCATTGCCATTTTCATTCCCTGTCATCGGGTGGTCGGTGCCAACGGCAAGCTGGGCGGCTATTTCGGCAATGACCGCCGGAAGATCGACCTGCTGACACTGGAGGGACAGGATATGCGGGGATTCCGGTTTTAGGCAATACCGCACAATCTTTGTGCGGTATTGCCTTTAATCTTCCCAGTCGTCGTCCTCGTCATCATACTCCGGCTCATCGCCGTAATCTTCGTATTCGAAATCGTCGTAGTCGTCGATCATGTAGTAATTTTTCAGCAGTTCAATGGCATCATAATCCCGACACTCTGCCGCTCTTTTGAGCCAGACCCTTGCCATTTCGTCGTCTTGCTCTACACCGGTGCCGTTCATGTAGCAATAGCCCAGCATGCCCATGGCACCGCCGTGATTCTGATACCGTGCTGCCATTCGAAACCATGCGACAGCTTCCTCATCTTCTTCGCTGTCATCGCCCTCATAGAGAAACATACCCATTAAATACTGTGCTTCCGGACAGTCCATCTGGGCCGCTTTATACACCAGACGCTTGGCAGTTTCCACATCGTCCTCCTCGTCCAGATAGTACATGCCCACGGAACAAATGGCATCGGGATAATTCTGGGCAGCGGAACGCTCATACCAGTCCATTGCCTTCTCTATATCCGCTTTTACACCGATACCGTCCTGATAGCAGATCCCCAGTGCATACTGTGCCTCTGCATAGCCCTGCATGGCAGACAGCCGCAGCCAGTACAGCATTTTCGGCACATTCTTTTTCACGCCTAAACCGAAACGATAGCTGTTGGCAAGCTGGAATTGTCCTTCTGCATCGCCCTGTTCCGCAGCATTCTGAAACAATTCCACTGCTTTTTCCATGTCCTCCTTGAAGCAGACCTTTCCCTGCTCCAGCACGTTGTATCCATCCTGATAGCAAACGCCCAGCTTCACCTGAGAACCAATATCGCCCAGTTCTGCGGCACGTTCCAGCCAACGGACTGCTTCGGCATCGTTTTCTCCGCTATCCTCATTCCGGAACAGAAGCGTGCCCAATGCGTACTGTGCCCCGACATAGTCCTGTTCAGCAGCTTTTCGAAGCCAGTGCAGTGCCAGTTCTTCATTCGGCGAAACGCCCTTTCCAAAATGATAACAGGTTCCCAGCATGTACTGGGCAATGGAAATGTTCGCTTCGGCGGCTTTCTGATACCACGGGACTGCCTGTTCTTCGGACTGCTCCGTTCCCAGCCCGTTGAAATAACAGTCTGCCAGATTAAACATAGCAGATTCGTCACCAGCTTCTGATGCCTTCTGAAAATACTGAAATGCCTTTTCCTGATCTTGCTCTACGCCGTTCCCGTCCATATAGCAGCGTCCCACCATATTGACCGCAGCGGGGTTGCCAAGCTCCGCTGACTTCTGAAACCACTGAAAAGCTTCTTCCGCATCTTTGGGCACCACGTTGCCTTCCAGATAGCATTCCCCTAACCGCATCGTGGAATACATACAGCCCTGTTCTGCTGCCTGCCGCAGCCACGCAATGGCTTTTGCGGTATCCGTTTCAGAACACCGCTTGTCCAGTATCAAAGATGCCGCCAAATATTGAGCACCTTCACTCCCCGATTCCGCAGCACGGGCATACCACGTATAAGCTTCTTCAATATTTGTTTCTGTTCCAATGCCGTAATAATAACAATGCCCTAATTCAAAAAACGCCTGTATCCGCAGATGATCTTCAAGGTTGCCTTCCAGAGCAGAAGATTGCAGCAACAAAAAGCCGCGGTGCCTGCGTTCTTCCTCATGGCAGTCCTCTTTCGGAGTTTCCACAAGATATACACCCAATATCGCAGCCGCATTATCATCGTGCTGTTCTATGGCACGTTCCATCCACGGAATCCCCTGTTCTGTTTCTTCTACGGCATCAAAATCATAGAAATAATGAATCCCCATTGTCGTCAGTGCCTCGCCGTACTCCTGTTCCGCAGACTTTGTGAGCCAATACAGGAATTGTTCCTCATCTTTTTCCACACCAACTCCATGCAGAAAACACATTGCGGTCTGATACTGTGCAGATGCATCGCCTTCTTCTGCGTGCTTCTGAAACCACGTATATGCTTCTTTCTGTTCTGCCGGATTGTCATCGTCCAGCTGTTTCAGCCGATATTCATAATTTTTCGGGTTCATCACATCTGCCGAACTGGTCTTTCGCAGCCAGTCAAATCTTCTCTTTTTCATCACCGTTCCCCTTTCTGAGAGCCTGTGCGTAGTTGCCCATATTTCTCCGTAATCGTGATACTTATTATAATGCAAAATAACAAGTGTGTCAAGTGACATAAGGCAATACCGCATAAAGCCCGCCTGACGATGCATCCTATACACAAGCTTTAATCCGTGTTTCCCTAAGGCAATACCGCACAAAGAGCGTCTGGCGACTTTGCACGCCATCTGCTTGCAAATTTCCCTTCAGAGCCTGTTTCGTATCTTCCCGCACGCATCTGTCGCACAATCTTTGTGCGGTATTGCCCTAAAAATCTATATGTTAATTTTTTGTAACTAGTTGAGAATACATCTTGACAAGGAATTATTCTTATGCTATAATAAAGACAAGCTGAGGGGGACAAAAAGATCTCCTGGCAAATGATATTTTATGGAGGTAGTTACTCATGAAAAAGTTTGTATGTTCTGTTTGCGGTTATGTATACGAAGGCGAATCTGCTCCGGCAGCATGTCCTCTCTGCGGTGCACCGGCAGACAAGTTCGTGGAGCAGAAGGAAGAAAATCTGGCATGGGCTGATCAGCACGTTGTCGGCGTGGCACAGGGCGTAGACGAAGAAATCGTGCAGGGTCTGCGGGAAAATTTCAACGGCGAATGCTCCGAAGTCGGCATGTATCTGGCAATGGCTCGCGTCGCTTTCCGTGAGGGCTATCCGGAAATCGGTCTGTACTGGGAAAAGGCTGCTTATGAAGAAGCAGAACACGCTGCAAAGTTTGCAGAACTGCTGGGCGAAGTGGTTACCGATTCCACCAAGAAGAATCTGGAAATGCGTGTCGCTGCGGAAAACGGTGCATGTGCCGGCAAGAAGGCTCTGGCAGCAAAGGCAAAGCAGCTGAATCTGGACGCGATCCACGACACTGTACACGAAATGGCAAAGGACGAAGCAAGACACGGCTGTGCATTTGCCGGCTTCCTGAAGCGTTACTTCAACGACTAATTGCGAAAGAATATTTCCTTTCATAACTGAAAACAACCCCGCACAAAAAAGCCGAAAGGCAAATTTTGTGCGGGGTTGTTTTGTTTTATATGGTATTGCGGAATCCTTTTCCGATAATTTCGCTGCTGTTGGTAATCATCATGAACGCCTGGGGCTGTACTTTTTTGATATAGTTTCGCAGCTGCACAGCCTGGCTTCGTTTCATGACGGTCAGTACAATATATTCCTCCTGTCCGCTGTATGTTCCCTCCGCAGTAAACAACGTCGCGCTTCGCCCCAGTTCTGTGTGGATAAAGTCACAGATCGGCGTGGGGTCTTTGCAGACTATGGTGAAATATTTGCACAGGTTGATGTTTTCAATGGCGGTATCAATGACAATGGTTTTCGTAAACAAGCCGCACAGGGAAAACAGACCGGTGGTAATATCGAACACAAAGCAGGCTGAAACGGCAATCAGCAGGTCCACCGCCAGCAAAGCGGTCCCGATATTCATAGAGGTATACTTTTTCAGGATCATGGCGACAATGTCCGTGCCGCCGCTGGAGGCACCCATGTTAAACATGATTGCGGAGCTGATGCCCGGAATGGCAATGGCAAAAATCAGTTCCAGAACCGGCTGGTCAGTCAGCGGTCCGGACATGGGAAATAGCTTTTCTGCCGCAGACAGTGCCACAGACATCAGAACGCTGATATACACCGTCTTTACGCCAAAGCCTTTCCCCAGAAACAGAAATCCCAGCACCAGCAGTGCCATGTTGATGATAAAATTGTACGTTCCCGCAGACAGCGGTGAAACAGCACTCAGCACCACTGCCAGACCGGTAACACCGCCAAAGGAAAAGTTGTTTGGGAATTTGAAAAGATAGGTTCCTGCGGACATCACCAGTGTTGCCAGCGTCAGAATGGCATATTCCTTGCACACCGATGCCGCCGTTCTCTCAAATCGCCTGGTTTTTTTCTGCATTTGCATCGCCTCCTTGTATGAGAAATCCGTATCAATGACTAAATTTCGGATATTTACAAATAAATTGTTGGAATATAGCCGCAGTCCAATGTATAATTTTATTATAATCTATTACACCGCAGCTGTCAATACCAATTGATTCAAATTTTCTCCCCGGCAAAAACTCACAGATACTGCCGCAGTTCCTGCTCGTATGGTTCTTCAAAGATGCAGTCGTCAATGGTGATGGTTTTGTTGAAGTGGTCTATGGTGATGTAAAGTTTTGTGGACACTGTCATATATGGAAATGGTTCAAAATCAATCTCTCTTTCATATTTCACACTTTTAGATAAATCTGATTCTTCGGTAATACAATCGTAAAGCGGTGCAATTATTTGCCCGATGCCATCGAACCTCTTTCCTATTTGCTGTACTATGTTCGGATTGATACAATGTGCTGCTGCAATGCTTAATAATCTTCTTTTTACCAGATCATTGCAGTATAAAATCTCATATTTTCTGTTTACGATCAATGGAGAACGATATGGTTCTAAGCTCGGATTCTTCTGATGCAGCACCTGATTTACAGAATTTTTGAAGTTCTTCCAAAAATTTTCCTGCACCATCTTTTCGCACACATCCAAAAACGCATCACTAAACCAATCCATCAGAAAAACAAACTGCATTGTGTAGTTCGCTTTTCTGATATCGTCCAGCGTCTGAAGCTTACAGGAAAAAGTCTCCTGCATCACCAGCAGCATTTTCTTTTTGATGGCATTTTTGCAGTCTGTGATCTCTGGCGAACTGTGCATTTGCGCAATACAGTCCCAGGTAAACTGATGCAGGATCGCAGCAGAATGCATTTCTTTTCTGTCTTCCCTTTCCTTTCGCCTGGAATGGGGATCGTCAGACAATGATTTTACATTTCTGTCCGCATTATAGCTCTTGAAGATCGATGACATAGTTTTTAGAACCTTTTTTCCCTCCCAGTTGTAGGAGATCAGTTTTTGCTCAAACTGCAAACCATCATAAACGATCTTGAATAATAAACACCATTGGGTAACCGCTCTTTTCACATCATGAGAAGATGTAATCGGCTCTTCTATGTTTTTCATGTACTTTATGATCTTGGAAAATTCACCCCGGCTCTGAAAGAATTCCTTTCCCGGAATCTCAGGAGCGTACTTTGAAGTAATGCCCCGCCACAAGCACAGTTTGTCTTCGTCGCTGCCAAAACGCAAAAGCTCTGTAAACTCCTCAAAGGAGATCTCTTTTTTATAGAGTTCGTTCTTTCCAAACTCCTTCAGAACTCTTATATCCATCACACGGTCAGCCAACACTTTTTCCTTTGTATAGTCAAATGTGCCGAGGAGCATATCGTTGATCTCCGCTCTTTTTTGCGCAGTGACCAGCATAATAAAGAAACGTTCTTTCAAATTGGAGTATGTTTGCGGCTCTTGTGTTTCTGCTGTATCCGAATTTACTCCTTTTCCATTCTTTGGTGTAGAAAGAATGCGACTCGGATCGAATGCAATCTTTTCAACAGCATCTCTTTGCTTTTTCATCTCTGAGAGTTTATCCCCAAAAACATTGCCTGTACAAATACCTAAACAGAAAAACGCATTGATATGAAACCAACCGCTGTATAGCGCATCTACCGTCCACTCAATTTCATCTGCATTTTTCACAGACGCTTGGACATTCGTGTATACTGTGTCAAACGCCTCCATAATTTCATTGTTGTAATCATCATAATTATTGTACACATACATCCCTTTCGGGTTTGCGATAATATCCAGAACCTTGCATCGGCTCAAAAACTCCCGTTCCGGCAGTTCGGCATTTTTCGTCGAATATAAATATACGCCGATCTTTTCTGCAACGTAGATCTGTTCCAGCAGCCAGAGCTTGTCCGACCTTTCCTCCGGGCTGTCTGTTTCTTTGAGTTCCAGATCCAGGTTGATCTTATTTTTTATCTTTGGGATCAGTCCACCGGCTTTGTTCTTTTCGACATAATAAAAATGCCGCTTGATCTGTTCTATGGTGCTTGGACTTTCCTCTGCCTCGCCGTATTTGTCAGCGTGTTCCTGCCGGTACATATCATAAGAATCCCATATGTCTGCTATGGTGTTATACAGTTCTTCCATCGATGCCATACGGATGCAACCCCTTTTGTTTTACAAGATATCTATATCATACCACATATTCCGGGGAAAGAAAAGAGGATTTGAAAAAAACTGTTCTTTTTTCAGCTGCTTGGCAGCACTATAAATCTCTTTTCCAAAATTTTTTTACCTGGCACACGGCACAGCCCCAATTCTCCCACCCGCATAATTTTTACCCGGCACACGGCACAAGAGCGTCCTCCGAAAAAAGTCCGGACAATTTTTGTTCCCCTTTTTCCAAAAACGCATCGGAGAAGTTTGATTTTCGCCCAAACAGGAACTTTTCCGACGGCAATTTCAGAAAAGGAGTACAAAAACAAACGGGTTTTGATTTTTTTCTGTGCCGTGTGCCAGGTGTTTTTTGTTCGTTTTACGTTTTCCACCCCTCCCCCAGAGCGCCTGCAAAAAAATAAGAGCGTTTTGTCTGCATGAAATTTTCCGATGTGCTATAATGTTTTTTGAAAATACAGAACCGCCTGTGCCGTGTGCCAGGTAAAATGTATTTCAATAAAAAGTTTTTAGGAGGTCACCTATATGAACGGAATGTACGGAATGTCAACCGCAGAACAATTGATCGCCATAAATCACATGCAGGTAGCTGCAAATCATGCTGTGCCAAGCGGGGCAATGCCATTTCAGGAGGTTCTCAGAGTATATGGCGAAGATCAAATAACGGGTGTCGGAAGCTGCATAGATCAAGAAAAAAGAAAAATAAAAAGAATCGGCAAGCTAAGAATTCACAGCATTCACCATTGCTATATTGACAAAGACGGACAACGAAAAGAGTTTTTATATGTCTCATATTCCAGTATGGATGACAGCACCCATCTTGCAGTCGTTCCTTGTGACAAATTAGCCAGCAAGAACCTGTTGCCCCTGTTTGAATCTTTTCAATGGATGTGCAAAAGCAAGGCGATGGCAAACGATTATATTGCGTACTGCATTCGCTGTTTTCCCCCAAAAAGCACGCAATATTTTCCGGAATATGCCGGCTTTTCTTTCATTGAACAGAGTGAAAACAGCACCTCTATTCGATTTGACTGCAACAGAAAATGCTTTGACATGAAATTGCTGAAACACTGCTCCCCCTATTTCACCAAAAAAGTTCTTCCCAGTACAAAAGACCGCCCTCTCGGTATAAAGGGAATCTGCGAAAAGTACCTTGACACAGACAAGAAGATGATGCTCTTCGTTTTTTCCCTCTGCGGTCTGCTGAGTTCTTTTTTCCGGGAAGAGAAATACAGCATGGAGCGTATTCTGACCATATCTGCACCTGATGCCGCATCGGAACGATTTGCGACGCTCCTCATGCAGATCTTCAACAGAGGCACAAAGCCGCTGACCCTCTGTTCCAACAAGCGTGCGGTGAGAACGGAACTGCTCCACGCAAAGGATGAAACCGTTATCCTGAGCGACCGCAGCATTATCGACGATGACAAAAAAAGAACGGAAATGCTGCAGCACATCCTAACGGAAAATGACAGCATGGATTGTCAGCCCCATAATCTTGCGATTTTCTCCACCCATGCACAATACCTGCTCCCTCCGGAGAAAAAGATCTGTCTGACGCTGCCGGAAAATTTTGCCCTTGCTATGACAAAGGAAGAAGAGGCGGAGATGTGTGATGACTTGAATTATCTCGTAAACATCATAGTATCTCACATCTGTAAAAACTACGAACTGTTTCGAGATAGGTTCAAACAAAGCTTTATCGATATCTTCAACTCTGAATTCGAGCAATACAGTCCCTATTTCCAAGGCAAAAGCAAAGAAATCATTGCGGTTGGTGCATTACTGGATACTGTTTACTTTTGCGTGATAGACTGCATTCTCGATTTCGACAGTCAGCCTATCGCCCCATTGATCTACCCCATTTTGTACGATTCTCAGACAGTTTCCGGCACTTCAGAAGATGCGGTGTCAGAGCATTTTATTGCTGCGCTCAATGATGCCATTCGCAGCGGCAAGCTCAAGATCCTCCGGCACAGCAAGGAAATGGACTTCCAGGAAGGCACAAACCAGCTGATCGTCAAGGACAAGCTGCTGATCCTGGAAGAATCTGCGATAGAGAATGTGCTGATCCCATCTATGAGAACTGCCGACAACACCTGCCGCATTCTGAAATGCCTGAAAGCGTGCGAATATCTCCATGCCACCAAGAAAAACCGTTATCCGCTGGTGGTGTATTCCAACCACAGAAGCCTGCGGCCTGCTCTGATTGCCCTGAAAAGCGACCGGATTCTGGATTCCGACGTGGAACTCATGATCGAGGAAAGCCGCTATGCAGAATGGTACAGCACAGCACCTGCACCAGAGCATTTTATCCCCCTCACAGAAAACTGCATCGGCGGTGTTTCCTACCAGGTCTTTGACGAAAAACGCAAGGATAATATGCACTTCTTTGCACTGGGGAAAAGCGGCTCCGGCAAAACACACTGTCTCACCGAACGAATGGTAAGCCTGCAAAAGCTGCACCGTCCCGTTATTGTCTTTGATACCAGTGAATCCTTTACAGAAGAGGAGATACTGGAAAAGCTGTCTGTGGGCTGCGGTGAAACGGCAGAGCAGGATGTCCGGGCGTATATCGCCAAGCATATCACCTTCCACCGCATCGAAGAGGACGGAATCCCCGTTGACCTGCTCAAACTGGGCGACTCCGGCAATGGGGAAGATACCATCCGAAAAATCGAGTCCATTGTGGAATCTCACAACCCCAATATGGGCAGCAAGCAGCAGGCAGCCGTGCATGCTGCCATCAGCGATATGATCCAGAAAGGCAATGTGGATATGGCATCTCTGTATGAGGTGCTGACCAGTGAACAGATCCCGTATGATCTGGCAGATCAGCTGGCGGATACGCTCTCCTTTTTCGTGAACTTCAAGGCAAACGACAGAGACTGGGGCGAGCTGATCGAAGAGAGCAAGGATATTATTATAAAGAAGCACTGAATAAAGTCGTCAAGCGGGCTTTATTCAGTGTTTCCTTAACTACGCTTTTGTTCAGCGTTTCCTAAGGAAAGCAATCGTCAGCAGCACTCTTTTACCAGTTTGTTATGTCCCTATGTTCCGCCCGAAGGCGGTTTTTCTATGCGGTCGACATGATCGTATCATCAGTACCTGGCACAGATTCACGATAATGATGTACAACTGCAAAATAAGAATATGACAAACTCCCTTGAAAGAGCAAGTAATTTATGGTATAATGATAACAGATTCAAAGTATTGGAAGGAGAACATAGTACAGCCGGCAATGTCAAATTTCAATACGCTGCAGCATCAAGATTTTGTCCAAACACAGTGAGAAAGGCGACATAATTTCATGTTAATTGAGATTTTAATTCTTATCATTATTTTTGCAGTTTTTCATTTTGTGTGTAAGAATGATCCCAGCACAAATAAAGTGAAATATCCTAAATTGTATCTTTGCATCGGAATTTTAAGCTTATCATTTTGGCTTTTCTTTATTATTTTAATGTTAATTGATAATGTGCCAATTTATAATATACCAATTTTTTGTTCGTTTGTATTAGCCGGAATGATCCTAATTTCAGTTATTATAATAATGTCATACTTTAATATTTATACGATATATGATGATGTATCATTTACGCATTCTAATTTTTGGAGAAGAAAGTGTACAATACATTATAGTGATATAAAAATTGTCTATCGAAAGAAACACGCAAAGTATCTAGTAGTATTTGAATCTGATGATGGAAGAATCACAATTGATTCCAAATATACAATTGGATATAGTGAATTCATTGAAAAAGTAAACAAAAATCGTTTCAAGGATTAGAAGCTGATATTGGTGCTTGCAGTCAAAGGCACTTTGTATCTATAGCATTTACACAAAAGATTGACAAAAGGTGTATATAGCCGCAAGAGTAAAACCGCCCAATGCAGTCTGATACACTGATTGTTTTAAGTGCATCATCAATAGCACCAGATAATTTATCAACTACACGAACTTTTTGTTTTCTAAGGGCGAAAACGGCAGTGTCCCGTTCCAAAGCCGTGCACACATCATCAACGCCTCCAACTACGACATTACCACGAAGATGCCGGATGCGGCATTTGATATGCGTAAGCTTGTGATCCCGTTCAAACACAGACTGACCGACAATGCAGAGCCCTTTGAGGTACTGATGGACAAGTTGGAGCGTGAGAAGGCAGCCATTGTGAGAAAGCTGATTCTGGCGTACAAGGCACTCAAGGACAACCACTACGAATTCAGCGACTCCGAAGAGGGCGAAAGCTATGACAGCTATGTGCCGCCCACGGCAGTCAGCCGCAGCACCAGCAAGTCTCTGGACTTCTTCTTTACGGCTTGTTATGTACGCACCGAGAACGACGATGACTACATTTTCACCGAGGATATGTACGCCGATTACAAGGAATATGCCCTGGATGAGAGCTACGCGTACTGCTTCCCGAACTACGATGCCTTTGCAAAGGCTGTCAGAGCGGAGCTACAGCTGAAATCCGGCCGCAAACGCAAAGACAGCGACGCCAACCCCAAGCGTTGCTACCTTGGCATCAAGCGAAAAGCACTGGTGACAGAAGAGCAGGCGGCGGAAGACTGAGTTTCCGCTCCGAAAGCACAAATCACCCGAATTTAAAATGATTTTTTACCCGATGGAAGGTGATCCATCGGGCTTTTTTGATGGTGCAGAAAATGCTGCTTTTTCGTTCCCCAGCGTGAATTTCTGCGAAATTGGCAGATGTTCCGGCGGGAAATTGACAATATGAACAGAAAAAATTAATTTTTCAGTGTTATTTTTTCGGTTTGTGAGCGTATTTGTCGAGGGATTTGCTTGACACTTGTGGGGGCGTGTGGTATAATTGTTTTATATAGGTGTAGGCAGATGTAAGAGGCGTTGGAAAAAGCTTTTTGGTTTGAAAAAACGTAGTATTCTGTCGTGTTTTATGGTGCTTTGCACAATGATAGGCTACAATTGGAGTTTGGAATCTAGAGGCGTTTTGTATTTAGATTTTGGCCCTGGTACAAAAATATCTTTGTGATGTCTTCCGGTTTTTTGTAGATGGGTTAAATAGAAAAAGGGGAGCATAATTTTGGAGAATAAAGCTACAATCATAATAGCTACGCATAAGAAGTATCAAATGCCAGCAGATAAAATGTACTTGCCTGTTCATGTTGGAGCAGAAGGGAAAAAGGATTCTGATGGAAATGATCTGGACTTAGGATATGTTAAAGACAATACCGGAGATAATATTTCCCTTAAGAACCCTTCGTTTTGCGAATTAACAGGTCTTTACTGGGCGTGGAAAAATGTTGACTCAGACTATGTTGGCTTGGCGCATTACAGACGCCATTTTTCTCTGAGCAAGAAGTCTAAAGATCCCTTTGATAATATTCTCACATACGATGAACTTGCACCGCTTCTGAGCAAATATAGAGTGTTTGTTCCCAAGAAACGGAAGTATTATATTGAAACGCTCTATTCTCATTATGCACATACACATTATGCAGAGCATCTTGATGTGACAAAAGAGATTATTGCCGAAAAGTACCCTGATTACACAGATTCCTGCAACAAGGTATACAAGCAGACCTATGGGTATATGTTTAATATGATGATCATGAGAAAAGATCTGTTCCAGAACTACTGCGAATGGCTCTTCAATATTCTTTTTGAGCTAGAAAAAAGAATTGGAGAATCTTCTAAAGAATTATCATTTTTTCAAGGTCGCTTTTACGGAAGAGTTAGCGAGATAATATTTAATGTCTGGCTCGACTATCAAGTAAAATCGGGTACAATAAGCCAAAAGGATATCAAGGAAATACCCTGCATTTACACTGAAAAAATTGACTGGAATCGGAAAGTAAAGTCGTTTATAGGTGCGAAGTTTGGGCATAAGAAGTATGAGGGGAGCTTTTGAACAAGGTTATGCGTATTTTGCATATTGTTAACGATTTATCCAATATTGGTGGAATTCAAAAATGGATTATGAACTATTTCGAATATATTGATCGTAATAAAATCGTTTTTGATTTTGCTTATCACAATAGTTGCGAGCCATTAAACCAATCTTTTGTTGATAAAATTTACAACTTAGGTGGTAATATAATTGAATTGCCTAAAATCTCTGTTTGTTCTCTCCAAGAAAACACCAAGATATTTCGAGAAGTGTTACATCGCGGGGAAAAATATAAAATTGTTCATTGCCACATGGCAAATGCTGCTTTTTTATATTTAAAAGTTGCAAAAGAAGAAAATGTACCCGTTAGAATATTACATAGTCATCAAAATAAAGCAGCTGATCAATTTTCGCATGTAGTCAGAAATATACCATTAATAAAAATGGGGCTGAAATATTCTAATTTAAGATTCGCTTGCTCCAGTTTAGCTGGAGATTGGTTGTTTAAAAATCAAAAATATCAAGTAATTCCTAATGCAATAGATCTTCAAAAATTTAATTATTCTGAGATTAGGCGAAAAAACATTAGGCAAAAAATGAATTGTGAAAATAAATTTGTTATCGGCAGCGTTGGAAGACTATGTGCACAAAAAAATTATTTTTTTGCAATTGATATTTTTTCTAAAATCAAAAAACTAAAACATAATGCTGTTTTCTGGATAATTGGAATCGGTCCATTGGAACAGAAACTGAAAGCATATGTAGAAGCACTTGATCTTAAAGAGAGCGTTATTTTTCTAGGGAGTAGAAATGATATATCAGATTTCTATCAAGGAATGGATGCTTTCTTCTTGCCATCATTGTATGAAGGCTTAGGTATTGTAAATATTGAAGCACAGGCATCTGGGCTACACTGTGTTGTTTCAGATGCTATGCCAAAAGAAGTTTTCGCCACAAATCTAATAGAAGCGCATTCTTTAGAAGCATCAAAAGATGAATGGGTGAATGCTTTTCTCGAAGTAGCTGATTCAAACATCAAAAGGAAAAGTAGTCTATCCTTACTACAACAAGCAAATTTTGATATTAAACAACAAGCTAAAAATTTAGAGAAATATTATCTTGATGCACTTGATGATACAAGGAGAATAGAAAAATGAAGCTATCAACATTTGATGCTCTAAAAAGAATACAAAGTAAGAACGCCGTTCAGTATGTGTGCATGGAGGGCGAAATATTAAAAAAATATCATCAGATCTTACTAGAAATAGCAAGTGATATTATATCTGTATGTGAAAAAGAAAAGATTGTATATCAATTATCTGGAGGAACGGCTCTTGGAGCAGTTCGCCATAAGGGTTTTATTCCGTGGGATGATGATCTAGATATTAATATTTTCGGCTCACAGTGCGATGAATTTGTAGAAAAATTTGAAAAGGACTTTGGAGATAAATATTGGGTAAACACCGTTAAAACACCTGGGTATTTTTCTATTGTTGGTTCCATAAAAATGAAAGGTACTGTCTCACGTGGATTTGAGGATAGTAATGATGAAAAATGTGGTATTGGTATAGATCTATTTAGAATTGAAAACACATTTGACAATTCTATATTAAGATTTTTTCATGGAGTTTTATGCATGGGATTTGGCTTTCTTCTCTCTTGTAGAAATTTTTATGAAAAAAGAAAATTAATGATGGAATTAGCCAATGATGATAAGGCGTTGAAGAAAGTCTTTCGCATAAAAATTAACATTGGTAGGCTTCTGAGCCTTATTTCATTAAAACATTGTCTGATAATAACTCAAAAGTGTTATGGTATGTGTAAAAACAACAAATCAAAGTATGTTACTATTCCAGCAGGTAGAAAACATTTTTTTGGAGAGTTATACAAACGAGATGGCATGGAAAATACCATTAAAGTATCGTTCGAAGGACATAATTGGGAAATTGCCAAAAATTATAACGATTATCTCACAAAGCTTTATGGTAATTATATGGAAATCCCTTCTGAGGAAAATCGAGAAACACATTTTCGAGTAGAATTAAAATTCCCAGATGAAAAAAAACACAAGTAACTATAAAAGTTTGAATTTTAGATTGTTAGGAGAAATGAAAAATGACAGTAGCGTTATTAACAGCAGCAGGATCAGGTACAAGAATGGGGCAAGACATTCCAAAACAATTTATTCATGTAGACAATAAGCCAGTAATTATTCATACTATGGAAGCGTTTCAAAAGCATCCAAGTGTTGATGCTATTATGGTTGTAACAATACCATCGTGGATTGAAGTTGTAAAAGCATATGCAAAGCAGTTTAACATTTCAAAACTACGTTGGGTTGTTGCGGGTGGTAAAACTGGACAAGAGTCTATTTATAATGGATTAAAATCTTTGGAGAATGAAATTCCATCTAACTCAATTGTAATGATTCATGATGGAAATCGTTGCATGGTTTCTGGAGAGATTATATCAGATAGCATTGCTACTTTTCATAAATACGGAAGTGCAGTTACTGCAATTCCGTGCGTTGAAGCCGTTTTTCGTAGTGATGATGATGGTATATCTTCCGTAGATTCAATCCCACGTGAACAGCTTTTTCGTACTCAAACACCACATACATATACATTAGAAAAATTGTTAGATGCACATAAAAAGGCAAAGGAAAAAAACATTACAAACACGGCTGCTACGTGTACGCTAATGCAAGCATTAGGAGAAACTGTTTATTTTTCCAAGGGATCTGAAGAAAATCTAAAGCTTACTACAATTGATGATATCATGATTTTTAAAGCTTTGCTGCATACAAAAAAGGATAACTGGTTAAAATGATGAGATACTGTGATTTATATTGGAAAGACGTAAAGAAAACAGTGCAAAACATTCCAGATATAACGCAGTTGTTCCATAAAAGTATTTGCATTACTGGTGCAAATGGTATGATATGTTCGGCAATTGCGGATATTATACTCTGGCTTAATTGCAATAAAAATGCAGGTATTCATTTGATTTTAGCTGGACGATCAAATGAAAAAATCAAAAAACGTTTTTTAGGATTTGAAAAATTCTATACATTTGCTTTTTATGATGCTACACAATTTAATTCAATTTGCTTTCAAGCAGACTACATTATTCACGGTGCATGTAATGCGAATCCTGCTAAATACGTAAAAGAACCTGTAGAAACTATGCTGGCCAATTTTATGGGCCTGGACTGTCTGTTAAAATCAGCCGTAAAAAATAAATCTAATCGTGTTGTTTATATTTCTTCTAGTGAAGTTTATGGAAGCAAGTTGAAAGATCAACCTTATCAAGAGTCTGATTATGGATATGTAGATTTACTAAATCCACGTTCGTGTTATCCTAGTTCTAAACGTGCTTCTGAAACACTGTGTAGTGCATATACATCTGAATATGGATTAGATACTGTGGTTGTTCGCCCAGGACATATATATGGTCCAACAATTACAGATACTGATGATCGTGCTTCCGCACAGTTTACACGTTGTGCGGTGGAAGGAAAAGATATTGTGATAAAATCTGCAGGAACGCAGTTACGTTCCTACTGTTATGTTCTTGACTGTGCTTCTGCAATTTTAACTGTGCTCTTATCTGGAGAAAGTGGACAGGCTTATAACATATCAAATCCAAATTCGATTGTATCAATTGCACAATTAGCAAAAGCCTTTGCAGCAACTGTAGGGAAAAATGTTTTGTTTGAACAAGCAAACGCAGAAGAACAAAAGGGCTACAACAAAATGATGAATTCTTCGTTAGATAGCACAAAATTAGAAGCATTGGGTTGGAAAGCTTTATTTTCATTGCAAGAAGGTACAAGCAAAACAATACAAATTTTAAAAACATGTTAGTTTTTTGATAGAGAATCTATAGGAGGTGCGTATAAAAATGGTATATTACACAGGATATGAGGAAGCAACAAGAAATACAGCAGGTGGAAAAGCACCTGCTGACATAAAAAAATTGTGTGAAAAGCGAGGGTATTCATTTGTTAAAATATTGATGCCATCGCCAAATCTTCCAGCCATTTTGCAAAAAATATGGAAGTATAATTTTGCGAAAAAGTACTGGGAAAACTTGTGCAACACATTGAAAAAAGGCGATGTTTTTATTTATCAGCATCCATTATACGTTAAGCATCTTGCTGCTAAATACATCTCAAAGATAAAGAAAAATGGCGTAAAACTGGTTGTTTTAATTCATGACCTTGAATCCCTACGAAAAGGTATCGAAGGATTTATAAAAAACAATGGGCATATTAATGATGAGGTAGAACTTACTTTATTTAAAGAATTTGATGTGATTATTTGTCATAATGAAAAAATGAAACAATTTCTATTGGATAATGGTTTCCAAGAACACCAGATTGTTTGCCTTGAAATTTTTGACTATCTAAGCGATGCCGTATGCCGACCAAGAGAAAAAACACTACCGCCATCTGTTGCAATTGCTGGAACATTACATATTAATAAAAGTGGTTATATTTATAAGATCTTAGATAACATTCACAACAAAAACCTTGTAGTGAATCTTTATGGAAATTACTTTGATGAATCGCAAACAAATGATAGACTCGTTTACAAAGGCTCTTTTCCTCCGGAAAAATTGCCTTCTTGTATAGAAGGTGATTTTGGATTAGTATGGGATGGAAGCGAAGCATACACTTGTGCAGGAAATACAGGAGAATATCTTAAGTACAATAATCCACATAAGACGTCATTATACCTTTCCTCTGGACTTCCCGTCATTGTATGGACGGAAGCTGCCATTGCTGATTTTGTAGTAAAAAATAAAGTGGGTATTACTGTAAGCAGCTTGTTTGACTTGGAAGAAGCAATTTCACAAGTTACAAAAGAAGAATATGTTATAATGTGTCAAAACGCAAAGGGAATAGCGGAAAAATTGCGAAATGGATATTACTTTTATAAAGCATTAGATAAAGGTATTTCGCAATTGGAACCGAAAGAAAGTTAAAGATGAAGAAAATAGCATTATGCAAAGAATATAAAATCACATTTACACATGAAGTGTTATATCTAATCACTTTTTTTCTGTTTGCTTTTGTTCGTATTTTGGATACGTCCCTGTTGAATATTGACTTCCTATCAAATGTTGTATTTATAATTGTTTGCGCAACGCTCGCAGTGCTATGGATAACATACGATAAAGTTTCCGTTAAAAAACTTTTGTGCCAAATTATAATTATAAGTGCTTTTCTACTAGTCACAATCACAACAACTAGAAAATATTTATTGATTTATGCTCTTTTTCTCCTTGCTTCTAATTGTGCAGAATTTAAAAAAATTGTGAAATATTCACTGATTGCGACACTCTCAGCTACGTGTATCGTAATGATTGCATCGCAAATAGGAATTGTGCAAGATTATGTATTTGAAAGAGAAACAGAAATTGCACACAGCATGGGTTTTTCTTATTATAGTGCATACCCGTATATTTTAATGTTTAATATGCTATCCTATATGTATATTCGAAAGAAGTCAATTACATGGATAGAAATAGCGGTTCTGCTAATAATCAATCAAGGCGTGTATCATCTAAGTACCTTGCGGCTCACTTACTATTTAACATTTTTAATTATCATACTGTATTTACTTGTTGCTAAAATGAAACGAATCAGACTAAATCATAAAGCTTTCTATGTAGGATCATTTTTACTGTACCCACTCATGCTGTTTATTACAGTGTGGTCGTCGTTTCAATATACTCATTATAATTTATTTTGGAGAAAGTTAGATGATATTTTATCGGGCAGACTACGTCTTCAGCATAAGGCTTTTGATTTATATTCCGTTAAACTATTTGGTCAGTATATTGAAACAAATAATATGACCAACGGCGTAGTTGCACAACACAATTACTTTTATATTGATTCTGGATTTATATATTCAATTTTGGGATATGGAATTCTTTTGACTTTTATTCTTTTATTTATGTATAGTTTTCTTTTATTTAAAGCGTGTCAGCACAACGATAAAGTTTTAGCAATTTGGATTGTTTCCCTTGCTATTTTTACCGTTGTTAACAACACATGGTTAAATATACACTATAATTGCCTGCTTCTGCTGTTCCCTCAAATTTATTTTAAAGGAGGGAGAAATAGAAGAATATTTCAGATTCCAAAGAATGGGAGAAAAAACATATGACCAAAAAACGAAATGTAAATTTAGACGGATTAAAACTATTAGCATGTTTTGCGGTAATTGGACTTCATGTTTTTACCTATAATTATAATAATACCATTATTACATATATTCATTATATGTGTGGATATGCTGTACCCATCTTTTTTTTAGTAAATGGATATTTGATTTTAAATAAAAAAGAAGTAACCTATACTTATACTGCAAAAAAGATCTTGAAAATCCTGTTTCTTATTGTACTGTGGAATTTAGTTTATTTTTTATTGAAATTAGTTATAAAACAACAATTAGAAAATCCAATAATTTTAGTTGCAGAATCACTAATTCAAGAAGGTTTTTTTTGGCAATTCTGGTTTTTAGGTGCCATGATACTTACTTACCTTTTTGCACCTTTGATTCATAAAGTAGTTAATCGCTTTCGATATAGTTATCCGCTACTTTTAATTCTTACATTACTTCCTTGCATAATAATTGTTTGCTTTAATTACCTTAGCAAATCACAATTATTAAACGACCAGAATTTTATTCAAACATTTATGATTTGGAAATGGTTGTTGTATTTTATATTAGGTGGGTATCTAAAGCATATAATACCATGGTTAAATGATAAAATATCATTTCCCACACATGGTGTTCTCACTGCAATATTATTTTTTTGGTTTCCATTGTATCAGCTATACGCAGTTAATCATATTAACTTTAATGACTACTATGGAGATCTCGTGGCTATTGCCAATAACACAATGATATTTACTTTTTTTATGCGTGTGAATTATAAAAATAAAATATCTAGAATTGTGGAGATACTTGCGCCATACAGCATGGGGTGCTATATTTTACACCCGATTGTTTTGAAGTTTATAAACAGATACATTAGTTATTCTTGTATATATTTACCGTTTTTAATATATCCGATTGTTACGCTTATTTCTTTTTCTTCAGCTTATGTGTTGAATAGAAGAAAATTAACAAAATATTTTGTTAATTTATAATTATTAGTGAGGAAAGTTCATCATGTCACAGCCAAGTATAAAGAAAAACTATATTTACAACACGCTTTATGAAATATTAGCAATTATAGCCCCTTTAATCACAGCGCCCTATGTATCTAGAGTATTCGGAGCTGATGGTGTTGGCATTTACAGTTATACAAGTGCCATTACAGCATATTTTACAATGTTCTCTGCTATGGGAATTAAATCCTATGGACAACGTGAAATTGCTCAGCATAGAGAAAATCCACAAGAATGTAGTAAACTCTTTTGGGAACTGGAGCTTATGTGTATTTCCACCACAGCAGTTTCTTTAATTGTATGGACTTTTTTAATTATTTTTAGCGCTAACTATTCTGTTTATTATCTTGTTTTAACTATGACAGTACTAGCTACTGCTTTTGATATCTCTTGGTTTTGGAGTGGACAAGAACAGTATCGATTTATTGTTATTCGAAATTCTATTATTAAAATTTTAGGGATAGTTCTGCTTTTTGCTTTTGTACGAAAAAGATCTGACCTAGTACTTTACATTGCATTAATTGCAGCAACAGGACTTTTAGGCAATATTTCAATGTGGAGTTATCTCCCAAAATTTCTTGTAAAGGTTGATTGGAAATTACTTTCGGTAAAACGTCATTACCGGCAAACATTTGTTTATTTTATCCCAACTATTGCTACTTCTATATATACTGTCTTAGACAAAGCTATGATTGGCTGGATTACTCAAAACGATTTTGAGAACGGTTATTATGAGCAAGCAACAAAAATTTTGAATATATGCAAAACTCTTGTTTTTTCAATTAATACAGTAGTGTCTTCTAGAATATCATTTTTATTTGCAAAAGAAGCACATGTTGAAATCAAGCAAAAATTGGAGACAACAATGAATTTCATTCTATTTTTGTCGATTCCAATTACATTTGGTTTAATTGGTGTAGCAAAGAGATTTGTTCCATTATTTTTTGGAAAAGGCTATGATGAAACAATAGCGATTTTATGTTTTATGTCTCCACTTATGATTATAATCGGAATTAGTAATTGTTTGGGATCTCTATATTTTACGCCAAGTGGACAAAGAGCTAGAAGCAATAAGGGGATTGTTACCGGTGCTGTGGTGAATCTAGTCTTAAATCTAATTTTGATTCCTTTTTTTGCATCACGAGGAGCAGTTATAGCATCTGTAGTAGCAGAATCAACAATAACAGGCATTTACTTATATATGTCTCGAGATTATTTCGATATATCATGTATATTTAAATTCGGCTGGAAACGTCTTATAGCTGCTATGGTTATGTTTATTGTCATTTTATTCGCAAATAATATTATTTCGCACCAGTTAATAGCTTTTATTGTTCAAGTAGTGCTTGGGATTGTTACATATGTTCTTTGCTTATTGATTATGCGAGATAGATTTCTACTAGATAATATAAAAAAATATGGAGAAAAGTTATTACATACAAAGTCAAAAAGGATGTGAGTATATGTTACCAATACAGATTGATCTTCCCAAAAATTTTCTTGAAGAAGAAATTCGTTGTGGTTATAAAATTAGCAGTGAAATGAAAAAAGTTTGGGCAGTTCAAATAGATTTACTAGAACAGGTAAAAAAAATATGCAAAAACCACGGCTTAAAGTATTTTGCTGATTCCGGGACGTTAATCGGTGCTATTAGGCATAAAGGATATATACCATGGGACGATGATATAGATCTTGTTATGATGAGAAACGATTATAATAAATTTATGGAATATGCAAAAAGCGAACTGGAATTTCCATATTTTCTGCAAACTGTGTATACAGATAAAGATATCATGAGGGCACATGCTCAGCTTAGAAATTCCAAAACTACTGGCTATATGCCCTATGAAAAAAATAGACCTTATAATAAAGGGATTTTTATTGATATATTTCCCTTAGATGTAATTCCAGAAGATCCCCAACTCAAAAAATTTTCTTTGAAAATAAAATTCAAATGGAAACTACTCAATAATTTAGTTAATTATAAGTATAATAAAAAAAATATTGTTTCTTGGGCTAAACATTATTTAATCGTGAAGCCTCTTACTTTATGGATGGATTATAAAATATTATATGCAAAATATGAAAGACTTTGTTCGCAGTATAATAATAGTGAATTTAATAGAGTTAGCTATATAGCCTACTCACATGGAAAGAAAAAGCATATTTGGAATAAAGAATGGTTTGATTCAGCAAAGGAGGTCGATTTTGAATTTACAAAAATCGATATACCTGTTGGATATAATGAGAGGTTGAAAACAGAATATGGAGATTACATGGTGATAAAAAATGTACCATCATCCCATGGAGAGTTGATTTTGTCTTCTGAAAAATCTTATATGGAGGAATAACTATGAAAAAGTATAAAATCGGATATACATGTGGTGTCTTTGATATGTTTCATGTAGGGCATCTAAACTTATTAGAAAAATGCAAATCAATGTGTGATTACTTGATTGTTGGAGTATGCAATGATGATTACGTTAGGAACATAAAACACAAAGAACCAGTATATAGTGAACAAGATAGAGTTAGGATATTAGAAGCATTAAAAGTTGTTGATAGAGCTGAACTTGTAACTATAGAGGAAACCAATGACAAAATACTGGCTATAGAAAAGTTCCATTTTGATGTTTTGTTTTCAGGTGATGATTGGAAAGGATCAGAAAGATATCAAAAAACAGAAGAGCAGTTTAAAAAATATGGAGCATTTATCGAATATTTCCCTTACACGCAAGGTATTTCAACAACTCAAATTAAGGAAAAAATAAAAAAATAATTATATACTGCGAGGAAATATAATACAAGCTATATGTACAATAACACATAATGATTTTGATCATATATAAGATTTAAGATTTTGTAATAAATTACATAGAATATTCGAAATGCTTACAAGATAATAAAATGTACTATATGCAGGAAACATCTACACACTGAGGTGTATGGGGTGAAATTATAGCTACCATATTATACTGAATGAAAGCATTTATATCAATGTAAGCAATGGCGATTTTCATTTTATGAGAAGAATTTCATATCCGTATTCCTAAAAACTTTTAAATATGATAGATAATAGGTAGTCCATGATTTGTTGTTTAAAATTAGAATATCATTGCTGGTATTCTAATTTCAAACACTACCCTATCATTAACTCCGGTCTAATTTCACAACAGAAAAAAGTGTATTGTAACGAAGTGCCAAAAACAAAGTTTGCAGCCGGCATCAAAAAGGTCATTCCGTGATGTCTTGACAACCAGAAATGGTAAAAGAATATCATTCCCGGTGAATCTCAAGACTTCTATGAAAAAATGTATAGAGAGTGTTTTTTATGGAAAACAAGTTGAACGAAAAAATAACATCTTTAAATGATCTAAGAGCATTATCAGCAATGCTGGTTGTTATGTCTCATATAAATTGTACAAGTGAATTTTTAGGAACACGGAGGGGTGCTTATGCTGTTTCAATTTTTTATATGTTAAGCAGCTTTTTGTGTATGTACACAACCAATACAGATATAAATTTCAAAGAAAAATTAGTCTATGTATCTCGAAAAATTATAAAATTAATACCATTGTACTATATATTTACGCTGTTTACCTTTCTTATTGTGCTAATAAAGCCAAGTTTATTTAATACAACAACAGCTAGTGCAGAACACTTAGTAAAATCTCTTTTATTTATCCCTTATCAGAATGAAAACGGAATAGTACGTCCGATTCTAGATGTTACATGGTTTTTGGTTTTAGTTTTCTGGTTTTATATTGTATTTGGTATATCAAGAATTATATCTAATAAAAATAGAGGTATTATCTGCATTGGGTTATTGGGTATATTCTTTACTGTTGGATCCATCTTTTTTAATAAGAACCCATTGTTCCTACAATATAAATCTGGTGTTGTTTCCTTGATATTGGGTATAGTTGTATATTATATCTATAATTGCCTCAAGCACAATTTTCCCAAAGAGGAAAAAAAGAAATCATGGGGAATCAATCTATTCCTATACGCTTTAATGATTGCTTTTGTATATCCATACTCGTTATTACATAATAATTTTAAGTATTTTGTTGAACTAATACCTCTTGTAATACTGCTTATATACGTATTGCTTAGCAAAAAAGCTGTAGAGTTTAAACTTATTAAAATTATAGCTGCTTCAAGTTATTCATTATATCTATGCCATGAGTTTGTTGTTAAAGGATTTAGCAGACTAATTTACAATTTGGATAATTTAACGGTAGCAACTTTTGTTTTATCATTTATTTGTCTCACAATTTCAGTGATGCTGTCAATAATGATTAATAGATTTATAGAACAGCCCTTAAATAACGCTTTATCAAAAAGATTATTTATACAAGGAGAAAAATAAAAATGAACTACAACTACCTTATCGTCGGCTCCGGTCTATACGGAGCAACAATTGCCCAGCAGGCAAAAAAAGCCGGAAAAAGCGTGCTTGTAATAGATAAGCGCCCCAATGTAGGCGGAAATATCTATACAGAAAAGGTCGAGGGCATCAATGTACACAAGTACGGTGCACACATTTTCCATACCAATAACAAAGAGGTATGGGACTATGTCACAAGCTTTGTTGACTTCAACCGATTCACAAACTCTCCGGTGGCCAATTACAAGGGAGAGCTCTATTCCATGCCATTCAACATGTACACATTTAATAAAATGTGGGGCGTTGTGACTCCCGAAGAAGCCGCAGCCAAAATTGAAGAGCAGAAAAAAGAAATCACTGGTGAGCCGAAAAATCTGGAAGAACAGGCAATCTCGCTTGTTGGACGAGATATCTATGAAAAGCTTGTAAAAGGTTATACAGAGAAACAGTGGGGACGTGACTGCAAGGATCTGCCTGCATTCATCATTAAGCGACTCCCAGTTCGCCTGACATTCGATAACAACTATTTCAACGCACTCTATCAAGGCATTCCCATCGGCGGATATACCAAGCTGATCGAGAAAATGCTGGAAGGTATTGAAGTTCGGCTGAATGTTGACTATCTGGAAAACAAAGAAGAACTGGACAAGCTCGCTGAAAAGGTGATCTACACCGGTCCAATCGATGCGTATTTCGATTATAAGCTGGGAACTTTGGAGTATCGCTCTGTCAGATTTGAGAATGAGATTCTTGATAAGCCAAACTTCCAAGGTAACGCAGCTGTAAACTACACAGACAGAGAAACTCCCTGGACAAGAATCATTGAACATAAATGGTTCGAGTTCGGCAAAGATGAAAACGGAAACGATCTGCCGAAAACAGTTATTTCGAGAGAGTATTCTTCGGAATGGAAACTTGGAGATGAACCCTACTACCCCGTCAACGACGCTAAAAACAGTGCACTGTATGAGCAGTACAAAGCCCTTGCAGAAGCAGAAGGCAATGTCATTTTCGGTGGCCGCCTCGGCGAATACAAATACTACGACATGGATAAAACCATAGAAGTCGCCCTCGCTGCAGCAAAGAAAGAACTCCCCTAACCCACTAAAACAACATCCCTAAATTTTCAATGGCAACCAAAAATGGCAACCTCTCCAAAAAAAGCCCGAAACTACGTCAAATCCACCCCAAATCCCGCAAGTTCGAATCTTGTCATCTGACACGCATGCAACCTGTTTGGATTTTCCCTGAGCCTGCAACCCCTGCAGGCTCTTTTTTATTGCAAAATCGCCGTTTTTGGAATCTCCGACGTTATCCTGTCAAATGTTCACAAAATATTTTCAATTAAAAGTGCAACATTTGACCCTCCTCAATTGTGTCTATATTCTTGGACAAAAGGGAAGGATTTTTATGAAAAAACAATTCACAACACTACTGGCACTCTCCACCGCAGCAGCGTGTATGCTGACCTGCACACCGATCACCACCAGTGCAGAGGACTCCCTCGAGGATCTACAGACATACGACGTTCTGGACAGCACCGATACCTTGGTACGGGAAGCTTGGGAAAGCCGTAACAACGAGGACGAAATGGAGGCAGACCTCTATGACTCCATGTCAGAGGGCGAGATTCCGTTTTATGAAGCGGAAGCTTCCTCGGAGCCCAGCGAACTGGAACAAGCCGCCATTGCAAACGGCATGTACAAAGACACTTTTGCCTTTGGCAACCACTTGTGCACGCTGACAAATGAGGAATTCCACGATAAGGTGTATGCTCCGTTGTCGGAAAGCATGACCTATTCCGAACTGGATTCCAACTATAACTTAGCCGCCAAAGATACCGCATATGCAGGCGGACTTTGCTACGGCATATCTTCTATCGCTGTACTAGTGCACAACGGCTTATTGACTCCCAGTGACATTCAGGAAGGTGCAGAAACGCTGCACGATGTAGAAATGACACCAGATGTGGAAGCACTGATCACCTACTACAATTCCCTGCAAGTGTACAAGGTTGTCGAACACGCCAATATTGTTTTTGCGGGAATGATGACAAAGGACGAACACACTGACGCGTTTCTGAACTGTGCAGCACGCTGCAAGGAAAAAGGCACCTATTTTATGGCATGCATTTCCTCTGCCAAAAGCGGCACACATGCAATGGTTGGCATGGACGAGCAGTTCGGCAACTGGACATTCAATGGTATCAGCTATGACACCTGCATTCTCACTTATGACAGCAACAGTGTACAAAAAGATACCAAGGAATCCATATTCAGCGATAAGACCTGCATCTATATCAATTCTGAAACCAAGCAGTACTGCGTTCCGGCATATGACCTCACCTCGGAGAACGGCGGCGTTCTGCTGGACGCAAGCGATGACGATTCGCTGCTGACCTATCGGGCACCCATTCGCGGCACCACCGAAGTCAATACAGACGTTTCCGAAACTGTAAAATGGCGTTTCTTCAGCGGCACCACAAAGGATCAGATCGATGTCACCTCTACCACCAAGGACGGCACCTCTTACGATTTCTGGAAAGCATGCAAAATGAACTATGGCGATACGATCTACTTCGGAAAGGGCAGCACATTCCACTTGGAGAAAAAAGAACGTGCACAGGGATTTGCTTTTGATGTCAACGGTATCGGATACCGTTTAAGAATGGAACAGTACGCAGAAAGCAGTCCGGAAACGCCCAAAGTACATGACAGAGGCACAAAGTGCAAAATGGACTTCTGCGGCGACAGCATTTCCTACACCAATACCGACACAGAGAGCATCTTGGTGTCCTATATCTTAACCTACGACCAAGGCACCTACAACTATGAACCGGTTGGCTCCGTCCATATTGCTCTTGTGATCTACCCGAATCAGACCGCAACAATTTCAAAACAGGACACCGGCTTGGCAATTACCGGTGACGGAGAGATTTTTGTACAGGCACTTCCGATGGCCACACAAAAATGTATCGATGAATTCGACGGCACATGGGAAGAATTCCTCAACTGGTTCGGCAGCTATTTCTTCAACTTTGTACGGTCAAAAGACGCTCTGCTTCAGTTCAATACCAAGGACGAATGCAGCGAACTTTGGTACGACTTTGACGGTGACGGCGTATATGACGATGCTCCCATTCTCGGCGATGCAGACGGCGACGGCGTACCGTATCAGCCCGGCGACATTTACCAGATCCTATGGCATATCAACGATATCGCAACTTCCGAGCACGGCGTAAGACGATATAACAGAGGCTACGTTCCCAACTCGGAGGGCGACACCGACGGCAACGGCGTGATCGACACCTGCGACCTGTTCGACATTGTGTACGAGTGTGCTCTGCGTGGAGCAGGGTTGAAGTAACCATTCACCCAGCGAAACTGGTGGAGGGATTCGACTGAAACCTTTCACTTTCATTTCAGATTTCCAGTAGGATAAATCCTACACAACTTTTTTCAATTCAAGAGGGAGGAATTTTTATGAAAAAACAATTTGCAGCATTACTGGCACTGTCTACCGCAGCAGCCTGCGTTCTGAGCTATCAGCCGGTACAGGCTGGTGCAGAAAGCGTTCTGGGCAGCATGACACAGGAAAACCTGACCGACATCACCAACGAACAGAAAGATGCGTTCTATCAGTCATCTCTGGGGGAAATAGAGCCGTCGGCAGAACCCAGCGAACTGAAACAGGCTGCCACTGCAAACGGCATGTACAAGGACACATTCTCGTTCACGAACCACTCCTGCAACCTGTCGGAGGACGACTTCAACCAGAAGGTATTCGAACCGATCTGGAACAGCATGACCAATATTGAACGGCTCGCCTATCTCAACAAGAGCAGTGTATACCGGAACGTCTGCCAAGGCAGCCAGTGCTTCGGCATGGCAGCCCTGTCCATTCTGGTACACAACGGCGAACTGTCCCCCAGCGACATTCAGGCAGGTGCAGAAACCCTGCATGACATCACGCTGACCAACGACGTAGAACAGCTGATCACCTACTATGACATGCTGCTGGAATATCAGGCAGTTTCCAACGTGGTCATGTATGCTCCGACACTGCTGACACAGGACGAACGAGTAGACAACCTGCTGAACTGTGCAGAACGCTGCAAGGAAAAGGGCACTTACTTCATGGTTGCCATTCGGGCCGGCGGTACGCACATGATCGTAGGCATGGACAAGGTTTCCGGCAGCTGGACATTTGACGGCGTGAACTACGACACCTGCATTGTTGCCTACGACAGCAACTTCTACAACAAGACCACCAAGGAATCGCTGTTCAACGACAACGCCTGCATCTATGTCAACTCCAAGACCAAGCAGTTCTGCATTCCGGCATACGGGTTCACTTCAGAAAAGGGTGAATCTGTACTGTATGCTTCCGATGACGATTCCGTATTGACCTATCGTGCACCGCTGAACGGCACCACAGAGATCAACACCGATGCTTCCAATATCGTAAATCTGCATTCTTACCGCGGCATCACACCGGAGGACGTATCGGTCACTGCCACCGATGCAGACGGCAGCACCCACGACTTTTTGAGCGAATGCAAGCTGCGGTCCTCGGATTCCAACTACTACGGCACCGGCTCTGCATTCCATCTGGAAAAGACCAAGCGTTCCAACGGCTTTGACTTCTACCTCAAGGGCAAGGGCTACCGCGTAGAAGTATCGCAGTATCCGCAGGGCGGCTCCATGAGCAATGTCATTAACTTAAAACGGCCCTTGAATGGCAAGCAGAATGTCTGGAAGTAT
>OGOV01000638.1_pt1 | contig 35519 bp, 18 predicted proteins | sample 1552711 | NCBI WGS metagenome assembly OGOV01 (sample SAMEA2580216, study PRJEB22360) | human gut metagenome | biome: human gut; feature: human-associated habitat; material: faeces | place: Denmark | collected 2008/2010 | reverse complement strand
AGAAGGGAGAAATAATAAAAATCAGCCCCTTTCTGACTGATTTTTATTATACGTGTAAGAAATGAAAAAAATACTGCTGATTATTTTATCGGTGCTGTGTGCGTCGGCGTTTTCGACCGCGGCTTTTGCCGAAACATCGGTGAAATACGATATGAACACAAGCTCTTTTATAATAAGCGGAAAGCTCGGCGATGCGGCGGCGCTCAAAGAGGTGTCGGTGATGATTCTTTATCCCGATTCGAACGCGGCGGAAATCGAAAGCGGAAGAGTCAAAGACGCCGTTGCGTTCAGTACGCAAAGCAAGGCGGCGGACGATTTAACATTTTCGATAACGGCAGAGGTCAGCGGAAGCACGGGATATTACACGGTTTATTATGATTATGAGGGCTGTGACGAACCCAAATATCAGGTGGTGTATTATGTGAACAAAGCCGATAACAAAGCGGCTCTTCAGGCTCTGAACGATGCCGAATCCGCCGACGAGGTGCTGGAGATATTAAATACCGCTTTTGATGATTTGTGCTTCGGTAACGAATTTGACAATACGGTGAACTTAAAGAGGGCGGCGCAGATTATGTACAACGAAATCAAGGATAATCCCCTCGATACCGATGATTATCTGTCGGCGGCGTATGTATACAACCGAGCGTGCATTTTTGACGCGGTGTATTCGGGCAGGACGATTGATTTTGAAAAGCACGCGGCGGAACTCGAATTGGATAAGTGCCGAACATACGATTGGTATTTTGAGTATAAGTCACAGGCTTTCAACGCCGAAGTTTCAAAACGGCTTAAAGGCAGAGAAATATTTACGCTCGCCGAGTTCGGCAATGTATTTGACGAGGCGGTTGTGACATCGGTTATCTATATGCCGAACGGAGCCGGAAACGTAAAGAAGATAATGACGGAATATAAATCGGATATAGGCATAACCGACCTTACCGATTCAGAGAACGTTTATAAAAATCTTTCGGGGCGCTCGGTTTATTCATACGCCGAATTAAAGGGCGAATACCAAAAGGAATTAAAAAATGCGGATTCGTCAAATAACAAACCGAGCGGCTCGGGCGGTTCGGGCGGCTCGGGCGGCGGCGTGAACGGAATAAAAACGGACGCCGTTTCAAAAGTCGGCCCGACCAATATTTCATCGCAATACCCGAATGTAAATTATGACGGTACGGCTGGGAATTATCCCGATGTTGACATTGTTCCGTGGGCAAAAGAAGCGGTGTCGGAGCTTAGTGCGCGCGGAATAATAAGCGGCGATGAAAACGGCAATTTTAACCCCGAAAAATTTGTAACTCGTGAGGAGTTTGCAAAGATGCTTGTTATGGCATTCGGAATGTCGGACAAGGGCGCGGATATTGACTTTGACGATGTTGATGATGCCGAATGGTATTATCCGTTTATAAAAACCGCGTATTCAAACGGCGTGATTTCGGGAATGGGTGATGTTTTCGGCATCGGTCAGAGTATAACAAGACAGGATATGGCTGTTATGATTATGAATGCAATGGAAAATTCGGGTAAGAATATTGACTTTTCCGAGCTTGAATATAACGACAGCGGCAATATCGCCGATTACGCAAAGAACGCGGTTTCGGCGGCAGTGTCGGGCGGTATACTGAAGGATATAGGAAACGGATATTTCAATCCGAACGGGTATGTCACGCGGGTGCACGCCGTTAAAGCGGTGTATCTCGCCGTCAGGTAAAGGAGGAACGAGATGAAAAGAATAATTTCAATTATCATAAGCATAATACTTGCGTTTTGCGTTTGCCCCGCGGGCTTTGCCGCGGTCGGCCTCGGCACGGCTGATGATGCCGAAAAGGCTGAGGCTCTGCTTGAAAGCATAGGTGTTTTAGAGATAGACAATAATCAATCCGACAAGGTTACGCGTGCCGACTTTGCGTGTTATGTCGGCAGGCTGATTGGCGTTGACGAATACACCGCGCCGACCGAAATGTATTTCAGAGACGTTCCGACAACGCACTGGGCGGCGAATTGTGTAAATTCGCTTGCCGCGTTCGGCGCAATCTCGTATGACGGGGTGACAATGTTCAGACCCGATGATATAATCACGGTTGACGAGGCGCTTAAAATTCTTGTCGAGATTCTCGGGTACGGCGTTGTCGCAGAGGTCAAGGGCGGATATCCGACGGGGTATTTCAGCGTTGCAAATATGATTGACCTGCGTTCGGGAATATCGGGCGCTCAAGAGGTTTCTCTGATTGACGCGGCAATGATGCTCTATAACGCCGCCAACGCAAAGCTCTATATACCCGTGTCATACGGCGGCAGCCAAAACGAGTATAAACAAAGCGATACAGATACCTTGCTCAGCGTATATCATAATATATACTATACCGAGGGAATCGTTGACGCGACCGAGCTTACCTCTGTCAGCTCACAGGGCGGCACGGGCGAAAACGAAATAAGCATTGACGGCGTTGTGTATGAGTGTGACGAAAATATGTTTGACTATATCGGTACACAGGTTTCGGTGTATTACAGACAGACCTACGGCGGCGATAAAAGAGAGATTGTTGTCATCGCCCTTGAAAACGATAAAGATGATATTATCACCGTTACCGATGACGATTTTATTTCGTTTGAAAGCGATTATGTTTTAAAATATTACGCTTTGGGTTCCGAAAAGGTCAAAAGCATTAATATCTCAAAGTCGGCGTCATTTATATATAACGGTGTTTATGTCAACGAAAACATCAGAGACTATATGAATATTGATTACGGCGAGATAAGAGCGATTAAAGACAAAAACGGTGCGTTTTCGACGATAATAATAACCGAATACCAAACCGTTCCGATAGGCTATACCGATACGGAACGCGGCTATGTTTATTCTGCGGCGGACAACAGCGTATATTTTGACCTTTCGGGCAAGGATACTTCCGTATATATTTTTGACGAAGACAAAAACAGGGTCAATGTCGGTTCGATTGCTCAAAACAACGTCCTGACGATATACGAAAGTCCGAATAAATTTATTTATGCTTACCTGTCGCGAAAGACCGTTGACGGAACGATAGAGAGACTTGTGAACACCGATAACAAAATAAAGATTACGATCGGCGGAAATGAGTATGTCGTTGACAAAAAGTTTTATGAGAAAAATAAAACCGCGATAAAGAGCGACAAGAGCGTAAACCTGTATCTTGATATAAGAGATACAGTTGCGTATATAACAATCAAAAATGATAACTCTTATGAATACGGATATCTGACGAACGCGGTTTTGACGGGTGACATTTCGCCCGAGCTGAGCGTTAAAATCTTTACGTCGGACGGAAGCCTCGGCGTATACAAAACGGATGAAACGGTTTACATAGATGAGGTGAAATATAAAGAATTGAGCGATGCGCGCGCCGCTCTCTGCAAACAGGGTACAACCGAAATTCAGCCGCGCCTGGTACGATTTATCGCCGATGACAAAGGAATAATCAAAAAAATCGATACCGAAAAAAGAGGTGTGAACGAGACGGATGACTCTCTGACGCGCACGGCGTATACCGCCGACGGAAAGTCGTATGACTATATTTCGGTCGGAATCCTCGGAAAGAAAATTGCGTTTGATAAATCAACGATTCTGTTTAAAGTTCCGAAAGACAAAGACGCGGTTAATGCGACCGAAAAAATGTTTTCGTCAACAAATCTGGCGCGGCGTATAGATTGGCTCGATACCGAGATTTCGGCATATACCGCGAATTCCGAAAGCGGCGTGTCAGAGGTGGTCGTTCAAAAGCTTGAATGGTCGAACGCAGCCCCCGAATCGAGGTATAATATAATGTTTGAGGAACTCTATACCGCGCTTGACGATGACGGAAACGAGGTAGAGCGTATTGTCGGAAGAAAGGACGGAGTTCAGGTCGAATATGATATCGATTCGGACGTTTCGCTCAAAGACAGCGGCATCGAAAAAGGCGACCTTTTGATACTTGCCGTAAACGCCGGTAACACAGTGCTGAACTATAAGCTTGTCTATGACGCGGACAAGAACATTATTTATGACAATGACGCGGCAGACGCGTATAAAGACAACATCTTTTCGTGCAACGGCGCGAATTATTTCGCCGCACAGAATATGCGTTTCGGATATGCGGCATCGGTCAAAGGAAGCGTTGTGAGTATGAGCTATACCAACGGCGGAGAGGTCGAAGAGATATATCCCGTTCCGTCAAGCGTTGCGGCAACGGTTTATGATTCCACCCTCGGTGACGGCGTTTTTTATAAAGGCGGAATAACCGATATTGCCGATTATGACAATTCGGGTGTGAATTGTTCAAGACTTATCGTCTATGCCGAATACGGCGTGTGGAAGTCATATTATATCTATAAATGATTTATTGTGTACAGAAAGGAATTTCGATATGAAGAAACATTTTCTTTTAACGGCGGCTTTGGTCTTATCAATGTCGCCGCACGGCGCATATGCTTACGGCGGCGTGTCCGAGTGGGCAAAGGATGAGATTGCGCTTGCTTTTGACAACGGAATAATCACCGAAAGCTTTAATGACAAAAACTTTTCCGACGCCGCAACAAGGGAACAGTTCGCCGAGATATGCGTGGCTCTTTATGAGTCTAAAACGGGCAAACGTGCAATAATGCCCGAGATTAATCCGTTTATCGATACGGATAATACAAAGGTGACAAAGGCATATGAGCTTGGCGTTATAAAAGGAATAACGGCGACCGAGTTTGAACCCTCGGCGAACGTTACGCGCGAAGAGGCGGCGGTAATGTTAAACCGCACCGCGGCGATTAGCGGAATCGATGATTCGGGCGAATCATCGCACGTATTCACCGATGATTTGGAGATATCCGATTGGGCAAAAGACGCTGTTTTAAAAATGAGCGATATGAATGTTATAAAGGGCAAGGAAAACGGAAGGTTTGCACCGCGCGATAACGTGACAACAGAAGAGGCTTTTGTTATTGCACAAAGGCTGTATAATATCACAAAGGATAACGGCGGCGAGAGTCAAGAGGTTAAGCTTACGGACTATATGCCCGCAATTTCGTTCGGTGAGGATTATACCGAACAAGAAGAGGACAACGGTTCTGTTACCGTGACGGTAAGCGGCGTAACCCTTGATAATTACAATGAGTATATTTCAGAGGTGCAAAGATTCGGATATACGGATGTTGAAAATATCTTCCCCGATACATTTATAATAGCAAACAACGGCACAATCGGAATAAATGTAAGCTTTGGCGGCGGAGTTTTAAAGGTCGTTTTGACAAAGATTAATTAATATAAGACAGGGGCGTGAGCGCGTATGATGAGCGGAGCAAAATGGATTGCCGAGAGCGATGTGACGGATAAGATAACGGCGGCACCGCTGCTCAGAAAAAGTTTTGTGCTGAGAAACGGGATAAAATCGGCGGTTTTGCATGCCTGCGGTTTGGGTCAGGCGTATTATTACATAAACGGCACGAAAATAACCGATGAAGTTATGCTCACGCCGATTTCGAAATATGATACACGGGTGTATGTCAGAGAGTTTGACGTGACGGATTTTTTGACCGAGGGTAAAAACGCAATCGGGTGTGTTCTCGGAAACGGTTGGTATCTTGTCACTTATCCGCGCTGGGATTATTATAAGCCGGCGTGGATGCATCACCCTAAGCTTATTCTAAAGCTTGTTGTCGAATACGCGGACGGAACGCACAGCGAAATTGTTTCGGATTCATCGTGGAAAGCGGCGAAAAGCCCGATTTTGTACAACGAGGACAGGCGCGGCGAGGTATATGACGCGCGGCTGTATATTGACGGCTGGAACAATGCCGATTTTAATGACGATGAGTGGAAAAACGCCTTTATCTGCCGCGGAGCGGGCGGAGTTCTCGAAAGGACGGACGCTCCGCCGATAAAAGTTACAAGAAGATTAAAGGGTGTAAAAATATCTGACAGAGTATATGATATGGGTCAGAATATAAGCGGTTGGGTCAGAATTGAGGTTAATGGAAAGCGCGGCGCGGAGGTAATAATAAGATATGCCGAAATGCTGAACGATGATGGCAGTATCGCGCCCGAACGCCTGAACACAATTACGGGAAGCGCAACGCACACGGACAAATATATTCTAAGCGGAGGCGGCACGGAAAAATGGTCGCCGAGATTTGCGTATCACGGGTTCAGATATGCCGAAATAACGGGAGACTTTGACAGTATAGAGATTGTCGGCGAGGTGGTACATTCCGCGGTCGAAATCATAGGGTGTTTTGAATGCAGCAATGATATGCTCAACAAAATACACGCCGCCTCGGTACAGTCAACGCTCACAAATATTCAAAGCGTCATTACCGATTGCCCCCAGCGCGAACAGAACGGCTGGACGGGTGACGCGCTTTTGTCGGCGGAACAGTCGCTTATGAATTTCGATATGACGGCTGTGTATAAAAAGTGGCTTGTCGATATTTGCGATACCCAAAGACCGAACGGACAGATATGCTGTATCGCGCCTACCGGCGGATGGGGATATAATTGGGGCAGCGGCCCTGCGTGGGACAGTGCGCTCATTTTGATTCCGTACTATATTTATTTTTATACGGGCGACAAATCAGTATTGGCGAATGTGTGGAATAATATGAAAGCATATATGCGATTTATCGAGTCTGTGTCCGATAACAACGAGGTGTGTTTCGGACTTGGCGACTGGTGCGCGCCGAAAGGCGCAGAGGTTTGTCCGACGGTCATAACCGATACGGCGTACTTTTATGTTGATAACAAGATTATGACGGAGTGCGCCGAGATTCTCGGCGAGGATGGAGCAAAATACAAAAAACGCGCGGCGGAAATCAAAAATTCTTTCAGAGAGAAATATATAAAAGATGATTTTTATTTGGGCGACAATACAACGGCGATTGCCTGTGCGATATATCAAGGGTTGTATGACGAAGCCGAAAAAGCCAAGGCGGCGCGGCGGCTCAATGAATTATATCGCAAGGGCGGCTTTCGGATTGATTGCGGAATACTCGGAATAAAGTATCTGTTCACCGCTCTGTCGGAGTACGGTTATGCCGAAACGGCGTATAAACTCGTCACGAACCCGAAATGTCCAAGTTATGCTTATTGGATTTTAAACGGAATGACAACGCTGTGCGAAAACTGGGATATGTCGGATTCATGCAATCATCATATGTTCAGCGAGGTCGATATGTGGTTTTACAAATACATCGGCGGAATACGCATCGACAAAGGCGCAAAGACGGCGCATATAAAGCCGTGCCGCCTTTCGGAAATCGAGTGGGTGCGTGCATCGTACGGCGGCATATCCGTTTATTATGACAGTGAGAAAATCGAAATTGAGTCTGATATACCGCTTATATATGACGACGGCGAAAATGAAATCCGTTTAGAGTCGGGCAGGCATTGCATAAGAAAACAACCGAAAGAAAAGTGATGTCAAAATCAAAGTTTATAAAAAATCAAGCAACTGTGTTGCAATATTAAGATTTTCAAAAATCGGGTCAATCCCTCATTTTGTATAAACCTCAAATTTAGCTCCAAAATGATGATATACTGCAGCGGTACAGAACATGAAAAAGATTGCCAATATCCTTTGGAAGAGGGATATGCACTTTTTATCGATAAGGATTAAAAATTTAATATGTATGACAAATATTTCGCTTGCTGTACAAAAAAAGCTGCAGAACGCGGCTGTCCCACGATTTTCTTTTGTTCTGAAAACATAGACAGACTGTATCGGGCAAAAATCGGAGACATCCAGCTTAATCAGCTCTGCCTGTTCCTTTTTTTCAAGCGATCTCACCAAGCCGAGGGTCAGCCCCATTCCTGCCTCGACATATTCCAAAAGGCACGTGCGGTCGCCTCAGTCCACTACTATGTTTTTGTCGCACCACTCCGCAAGACAGGTTTCTTTATACAAATTTCTCATTCCGCTGCCCTCGCCGTAATAAATTAACCGCACATTTCTGTGCGGCTTCAAAGGTATAATATATGATTGAAAATGGATGGATTTGGGAATATGTGTCGGTGTGTCGGTGCTGATAGTATAACTTTTTATTTGGCTTATATTATAGAATACAGTTTAAAAAGTTTATTATGTGACACCGACACGTTGACACGACGGTTGGATGAAAAAAGCATAAAATGGCAAAATCTATTGACAATGTGTTAATATTCAAATATAATGAATATATCAAATATCGATAAGGAATGATGAAAATGGATTTGCGTAAATTATCCGATAATACGGAATACAATCCGCAAACGGGTATGCCCACAGATGAAACACATTTTGAATGCGGGTTGCCGCAATATCTTTCCAAATCACTTGAAAATATGAAAAAATCGTATTATCGATTCCGAAAGAAATGGTTATGGTACGGAACTTAACGATATTTTATCGACAATTGATGAACAAACTTCCATGGATTCGGATGCTATTAAGACAAGATTTTGGGATATGTTCATAGTAGATGCGTTGATTGGAAACTGGGATAGGCACAACGGAAATTGGGGATTTTTATACAATAATTCAACGGATGAGGTTGTTCTTGCCCCTGTTTTTGATTGCGGCAGCAGTCTTTATCCGCAAGCGGATGATGAATTAATGACGATAATTTTAAATAATAAAAATGAGTTTAATCACAGGATTTTTGATATACCGCTGTCGGCCATAACTTATAACGGAAAGAAAATAAATTATTTTAACTTCTTATCAGAGGGAAAATTCGAAGATTGCAATACAGCTTTAAAACGAATTTTAAGCCGAATTGATATGAAAAAAATTTATGAAATTATAGATGATACACCAACTGTAACGGACATACAAAACGAATTTTATAAAACAATGCTGACCGCACGTAAAGAGCGTATTTTAGACTTTGCAATGAGTAAGATTTAATATTAAAAATCGAGCCGAAAGGGCTTGATTTTTTTATCTTAATATGTTACAATGTTGTTAGTCATTTAAATAAAACGGGTGATAATATGGAAAAGGATATAAAAAATATAGACTTAAACACAACAGCTGAGATATTCGGATATGCAAGAATTTCGGTTGATATTGAAAAAGAGGACGATAAAAATACAAGTATTGAAAACCAAATAGATTTTATTGAGGATTATGCCAAAACGCATTTTCCCAAAGCGGAATTAACCGTTTTTAAGGACCGCGACCGTTCGGGATATACGTTTGAACAAAGAGAACAGTATCAGCTTATGAGAAAACGGTTGATGAGCGGAGAGGTTAAAATCTTGATTGTTAAAGACTTTTCTCGGTTTTCAAGACGTAACAGTTTGGGATTGTATGAGCTTGAACTTTTGCGTGATGCAGGGGTTAGAATAATTTCTATATCCGACGCAATAGATTTTCCGACTCACGACGAATGGCTGCAGATACAATTCCGATTTCTTTTGAATGAACAACCCGTTACCGATACAAGCAAAAAAGTCAGAGCGGTAATAAACAAAAGCCAAAGCAAGGGGGAGTGGCTTTGTGCAGTCCCATATGGCTATGTGATAACAAATCAAAAGAAATTAATGTTCGATATTGTGCCTGATGAGGCGGAGATAATCCGAGAAATATTCAGACTTTATAATGACGGCTGGGGTTATAAAAAAATAGCGAATTATTTGACGGATAAAAACATTCCGACGCCTCGAATGAAAGAAAAAGAAAGAGCAGAGGTGGAAGATAAAGAATTTAATCGAACGGTAAAAAAAGAATGGAGCATTATTACTGTTTCAAATATTCTCAGCAACGATTTTTATATAGGCACATACAGACAGCATAAGTATCAAAGGGCTAAGATAAACGGAACGGATATGAGAGTTTCGGAAGAGGACAATATTGTTTTTGAAAAGCATCATAGTGCAATTATAGATGACAGGACATTTGCTTTCACACAAGAACAGCTGAAGTTACGCTCGAAATCAAATTACAGAGGGATAAAAAAATATGATACGGCGTATTCGGGGTATTTGATTTGCGGAGATTGCGGTTCGCCGATGTTTTCGATGAGCCGCTCCGATTTGGCACCGGCATATATTTGCGGAACTTATCATAAGCGGGGAAGAAAAGGCTGTTCCTCTCATCATGTAAGGGTAGATTTTCTGGATAGCATTTTAAAAGACTATATTAAAATGGTAAAGTTAAACTCGGAGAATATGATAGCACAACTCGAAGATGCGGTTGCCGATGAGGCAAAAGCGGTAAAAGAGAGTGATAACATAATTGAGATTCTGCAAACAAGACTAAATAATGCAAAAGAAGAACTGAAAGCTACTAAAAAGCAAAAGATAAGGGATATGCTAAAAAGTGCGGATGATAAGGCATTAATAGAAGAAACATACGCCGAGATTGAACGGGAGCTGACGGAGCGGATATACGGACTTGAAAATCAGCTTAAAACCAGCTGTGACAAAAGAAGTCAAATTATAGAGATAAACCGAACTGCTAAAACGGTTTTTGAGGCGTTTGATAATATCCTAAATAAAGAAAAACTTGATAAAGTGGATATTGGGTTGATAACCGATAAAATTATTGTGTATGATAATAATACGATTACAGTAAAATTAAAAGCCGATATAGAAAGCATATTACAAACCGGAAAGCTTCCGAATATGGAAATTGATATGACGGACGGTGAAGATGTAAATTTTAATTATGACAGTGTAGATAGCGCATATTCGGCTAAGTACACACAAAAGGCTCGAAATAAAGGAGCCAAGGTTTACACTGTCAATGTTTTCAATGAGGGCGACCCTCTTGAAATTTTCACCGAGAGCAACGGTACGGTTATATTTAAAAAGTATTCGCCGATTGGTGAACTGGGCGAGTTTGCCGCTCAATATGCGGAATCGTTGTCAAAATCAGCAGGAATTCCCGCGTGTATAACCGATAAGGATAACGTTATTGCCGTATCGGGCGTTCCGAAAAAGGAGCTGCGCGAAAAAAAGGTTTCGGGTGCATTGGAAAAAATAATGAACGCCAAATCGCTCTTTACGAGAACGCACGGTGATAAATCAATTCAAATTTCGGATGAAATAGACAAGTATGAGGCAGGCGTTGTTGCACCGATTGTTTATGACGGTGACAGCATCGGTGCGGTAGTGTTTATCGCAGAGCCGTCAACGGCGGTGGGCGAAGTTGAAACAAAACTTGCCGAAACAGCGGCAGGTTTTCTCGGTAAGACAATGGAGTAAGAATTTATTCCGTTTTTTGAACGCAAGAGATGAAAGTCGATTTGACAAAGCACAATAACAGCACAAGAGCGCCATTTGGAAATCTTGTGCTGTTGCGCATTTTTGGAACAATCATTGCTCATTTTTGCTCATTTTTCATTTTGTGACTTGTTTTATGCAAAATATTGCAAAATGCGTTTTGATGTATTATAATTATAACAGTGTTGAAATTTCGAAACGGAGGCTGAAAAAATGGATATTAATTCGATTTTAAAGGGCGTAAACTGTGACTGCGGTCATTTTCACAGCTGTGACATCGAGCGAGTATATATCGAAAAAGACGCAGCGAAAAGATTTAGGGATTTATGTTGCGGATATAACAAAATTCTGATTGTTGCAGATGAAAATACATATAATGTCGGCGGTGAATCGGTTGAGAGGGGGCTGGCAGACAAATCTTTGACAAAGGTTATGTTCAGCGGTTCAAAACTTCTCATTCCCGATGAAGCCGCAATAGCCGCAGTAGAAGAAAAGACGGACGGAATCGAACTTTTAATAGGTATTGGCTCGGGCGTAATTCAGGATTTATGCAAATATGTTTCGCACGATAAGAACATTCCGTATATGATTTTTGCAACAGCGCCGTCAATGGACGGATATGCATCTTCGGGGGCGGCGATGATATTGAAAGGAATGAAAGTTACGGTTGCGGCAGGCGTTCCGAAAGCAATCGTTGCGGACACAAAAATTTTAAAAGACGCACCGTTTGAAATGATTGCGGCAGGGTACGGAGATATAATCGGAAAATACTCCGCGCTTTGTGACTGGAAGCTCAGCCGTGCTGTGAATAATGAATATTTTTGCACCTATATCTATGACTTGACATATAAAATGATAGAAAAAACTCTTTCGCTTGCGGACGGGATAATTAAACGTGATGAAGAGAGTATAGGTGTTTTGACAGAGGCGTTGATAACTGTGGGGATTCTTATGAGTTTTGCCGGTTCATCGCGTCCTGCCTCGGGCAGTGAACATCATTTGTCGCATTTCTTTGAAATTACGGGAATTTTAGATGATAAAGAATACTTTCCGCACGGTATTGACGTTGCTTATTCAACGGTTATCACCGCAAGGCTGCGCGAACAAATGCTGAAAAAAGACTTCCCCGATTCAAAATTTGTTGAGAGCAAAGAGACGTACACCGAAAAGATGAACGAAATATACAAATCGGCGGCGGACGGTTGTATACAGCTTCAAAACAAGATTGGAAATTATGAAAAAGACAGAATGTCGGTCTATAATGCCAAAAAAGATGAAATTCGGGATATATTGTCCGAGGTGCCGTCGGGTGATAAAATCGAAGCTATACTTAAACCGATGGGATTTGATATGGATAAATTCTATAATATGTACGGCATTAATAAAATCAAAACCGCCGTTAAGTACGCAAAAGACCTTAAAGACAGATATACGGTGCTGTGGCTGAATTATGATTTGTTCGGCGGAACAATAGAAATTTAAATATCCGTAAGGTATATAACAATGCACAAATTTGTGCTGTTATATACCTTAAAACGTATTACAGATAAGTTTGGTGCAAGGTAGTGTTTTTAACAAACGTCTTAGGTGTGACACCGGTTATTTTTTTGAAAAGCTTAATAAAATATGACAGGTCATTGAATCCGCATTGCTCACAGGTAACGGAAACCGAACAGCCGTTTGTAAGCAGCTCGCACGCATATTGAACACGCAGGTTATTGACATAGTTTATATAACTTATGCCCGTCAGGCTCTTAAATTTATTGCAAAAATAATGCCTTTCATAACCGATTAACTTTGACGCGTCATCTAACGAAATTTTTGATTTATAGTTTTGCTCCGTCCATAGAATAACCTTTCGCAGATTATGATTATGAACATCGTTTTTTTCGTTATCAAAGCAGGAATGACCCGAGGCTTGAATCAGCCTGTTGAACAGGGTTAAGATGCATTCGCATATTTCCGCGATATGTGTGGATGTATCAAATGTGTCGGATATATGCTCAATTTCGTCAAAATACGACAGGTAAGCAGGCAGGGATAAAAAGCTCTTTTTCTCGCGCTTTAAAATTTCTTCAATATTGAGCAGGGGGTTCAGCTGTTCGATATTTATTTTTAAAACTTTAACATAGCCGTCGTTCTTTTGATAAAAAACGGAATGTACAATCCTCGGCGGAATATAAAAAATCTGTTTTCCGCAAAGTTCAAATTTGTTGCCGCCTATATATATGTCACCGACCAAATCACAGCACAAAAGAACCTCAATGGTATCGGCATAGTGAGGCGGTGCGGTGATTTTTGTCGGAAATATCATCTTATTTACGTCCCACGGACGATTTTGTTTAAAAATTTTATGCTCTTTAAAAGCGGTCATTAAATCATTCATATTTTTATGATAACATAAAAAACATAATATTGCAACAATTTTTCTTAAAATAATTTAATGACAATATCTCCAAAATGTGTTATTATTAAATTATAAAAATCAGGTATCGCCTTTGTAAAAGGCGTGAATATCGAAAATATATAAAAGGTGATGTAACGATAAAAGTTGTTACAGAGTTTTAATTCTAAAATTATTCAATAGTGTAAACAATTTCCTGTTTTAAAACGCTAAATGTCCAATTAGTGTAAAAAAATGTCCTTATATTGATTTTTAATCCGTTTCTTATATGGTATAATCATAATATCAAAGCTTACAAAAACACTTTATCATAAGATGAAATATATCAGTATTTTAAATAAAAGTTATCACGAACATCAGAAAAACGTAAACGAATTCGTGATGTTTCGGAAAAGAGGTATGAGCAGAAATGGGAAATAAGTGAAATTTTAAAGCGTTGTCTGACGAAAACGCCGAATTTTCGAGTTAAAAACAGCGATTCAAAGCGAAAAAATAAAAGGGGTACCCCTTTTATGCTATATTTATATTGCATAAAGTATTATCTTGTAAATTAAAATTATAATTTATATTAACATTCAAACGAAAGGGTGAATATTTATGAAGAAATTTTTGGGAAAGAGGCTGAGTGCTCTGCTTATAACGGTGATGAGCTTGTCTGTGATAAGCTGTCCGATAATGGCAGAGGGACGGGAGATTCTGTTGCTGACACAGAATTTTAACAATGTTGATTTGAGTTCCGACTGGGTTACAACAGAGAATACGGGTACGATTACCGATGTAGATTCGGATTTGTACGTAACGAATGCGGACGGGTTTGACAGTCTTGTTATTCCCGATATTACGGTGACGGATGCGGTTATGTCGGCTGACTTTAAAGCAACGGCGTTAAGTACGAATGCGGACGCATACTTTGGTATAAGAATGAGAAGCGGTGACGTCGGAAGCTATCAAATGGCGTATTATCCGAAAGCAAAGCAGCTGAAGCTTCAGAGAATGAAAGCTGACGGAATAACGGTTGACACAACAAGGGATTCATGTGGATTTACCATGAATGAGGGCGAGACATATAATATGGCGTTCTCGGTCAAAGACGGCTCGCTGAGAGGCGAAGTGAACGGCGTTGTGTGGCTCAGAGCATTTGACTATAATATAGATACAACCACCTGGACGTCTGACGGTAAGGCGGTTTTTGAGAGCGGCAGTGCGGCGGTTGTCAGCAATTTTCAGCAAGTAACGATAAGCAATCCCAAAATGACGGGCGAAGACAAACTTTTTTATGAAAATTTTGAATCGGGAAGAGTTTTTGCCGATGTTACAACAGGAAGCGGTTATGGAAGTGTGAGTGCGACAAAAAATACAGGCATTATTTCTACAACAGGCGGCAAGCTGGTATTAGCCGCAAACGAAACATGGTATCCGACAATATATATCAAACATCAGGGTTCAGATGCATCAAATGCATGGAAAAATACTGTGCTGTCTTTTGATGCCGTTACGGACGATGCATTTGACCATATGAATATTCAATCACATTTGTTAAATGATTTATCAAAGTCATATTTGGGATTTATACATAATTCCTGTCAGTATTCAAGTGTGAAAAAAAGCGGTACAACACTGTCGGATTCGGCTGTGACGGATTATGGAAAAACACAGAGTATAAAAAATAAAAGTTTTCAGTTTAAAGCCGAAACAAAGACAAATGCAGACAATACAATAACCGAATTAAAGTATTATACAGACAATCAGCAGATATTATCGGCATCGGACAGTTCAACGCCTGTAACGGGTGGAGGAATAGGGATTAATCCTGTTAAAGGCACGCTGACAATTGATAACCTCACAATCAAAGACGCAAACGCCGCAACGAAAGCGGAAAACACAATATCCTTACCCAAAATGGTGAATTGGACAAAAAGCGGAACGGTAAGCGGCACATTCAGCAAAGAAAAAGCATACAAGGTTTTAATCGGTCAAAACGGCGATTTGGTGTTAAATAATTTTTCACAAAAGAATGTTTCGGTCGGAATGGACGTTGATATAGATTCCGAAAATTGGAGTGACAACTCTCAAATCAACCTTTTTGCACGTTACATTTCAAACGGTCACAATGTAAGAATGACATTTTTCAAGAAATCAAATGCCGCAGTACCCACCGTTGCGATTCTTGTTTGCAACAACGGAGAAAAAGATAAAAAGTATGTGTCTATGACTTATGACCCCGGAACAAAATTCAGAATGGAGTTACAGGCAAAAGACGGAATATATCGTGCGCTTATTGACGGAAATGTTGTTGCAGAGCTGACATCTGCCGAAGAAATGAACCTTAAAGGAACGGTAGGAATACAGTTTAAAGATGCGTCGGCAACGGTTAAAAACGTTCTTGTGAAAGAAGAAAACAGAATGTGGATTTCGGACGTTCCGACAGTTGCAAGCAAACACTATACTTTCACAGCGGACACCAATGTTGTTAAAGGTACTGATTATACGGCGTTCTGTGCGGATATTCAAATTCCCGATTTAAAATGGAGTCAATTTTTTATGAATTCACGTGTAAATTCGGCGAATAAGGCATATATTGCACAGTTCAGAACAGGTAAAGACAGTAACACCGGGAATGCGGCTGTGTATGTTCAGCTTTATAAAGCGCTTTGGAACGAAACATTTGGGGATGCAGTGAATATTACATCCAATATAAATGTTGGCAGAACAAACAGAATAAAAATGGTGACAGAGGATTTATCGGACGGGAATGTTAAAATTGCAATTTCGGTAAACGGAACAGAAGTTTTAAGCAAGGTTACGGATGATAGCACAGATAAGCTGACATCTGCAAGCGGAGCGAACGGATATGATTTTTGGTATCCGAGTGCACCGGGAACATTCTTCACCAATGCAACGGCATGGATAGAGTGCTTGGGGGATGACAGCGATGAATCAGCATTGAATATTGACTATAAATTCAACAAAGAAAGTCTTGTTGCGGATGAAAAAGTTAAGGCCGATTTAACGGTTGAGAATACCACGGGCGAAGATTTCAGTGCGGTTATTTTTGCGGCATTATATAATGCGGACGGAGTATTGTGCGAGGTAACACCGATTACAGAGGTTACTGTTACGGCACAAGAAATGTATAAGACCGTTTCGACGGGCGAACTGACAGTGCCGAATAATCCGACGGGCTATCGCGCGGTAGCGTATTGCTGGAATTCAATCAGCGGAATGAAACCGCTGTATAACAACACCGTTAAAATTACTGCACTCGAGGACGACCTTTGAAGGACACAAAGCATAAGCGACAACAGCGTAAAACAGCTCGGTCGATATGCATATACAACGGAAATGGGTAGAACGTATAACTGGCCCGGCAGCGGAATAGCGTTTAAGTTTGTCGGTGCCAGCGCAGAGATTAATATAACAGAGGTGACGGGTGCGTACTCTTCAAAGACCGATTCCGACGGAAAGATAACAAACGAATCAATCGCATCCGTGCCGACTGTGCCGAACGCACCTTATTTTAACATAACCGTTGACGGTGTAACAAAAAGAGTCCCGATTTTAAACAGCGGCTGGTTAAATCTTGCTGACGGACTTGATAAAAAAAGAGAGCATATAATCAGATTCGAACGTTCGAGCGAGGCGACAAAGGGAAAGCTTTGTGCCTCACAGATACGAGTGTCGGGCAACAGTGCCGCTGAACCGACAGAAAACAAAAAACTTTTGTTTGAATTTTACGGCGATTCGTATACTGTCGGTTACGGAAACCTATATCCTGAGGTCGGCGGTGTTGAGTGGGAAACAGGCGAAAACACTGATTTTTCAAAATCTTTTTCTGCGTTGTGCGCAAAGGCGTTTGATGCGGACGTAAATGTTATTGCGAGGTCGGGCAAGGGAATAATAAAGAACAATGATAAGTCAGTTGATGCAAATGTTTCACAGCAAGCCGAGCTTGCCGACTTAAAAGTAATGACAACGGACAATCCGCAATTATGGGATTTTGATAACGCAAGAAAACCCGATGTTGTATCAATATATCTCGGTACAAATGATACGGCCGGCGGATGTCAAAAGGCCGAATACGTATCGGCATACCAATCTTTTTTGACAAAGCTTAGAACACGTTATCCCGATGCGAAAATAATATGTCTTGCCAAACCCGGTTCGACATTTTCGGGTTGGGTATCGGAAACGGTGACGGAGATGCAAAAGACAGATAATAAGTTATATTATTATTGTTTTAATGAATTTCCGTGCGGTGCATTATATCATCCGAGTGTGAGTGAAGATGAAGATATATCAAAAGAGCTTATCGCTGTTTTTAAAGATGAACTCGGAATTTAAACACATAAATAACAGAACTGATTGACAGGAGATGAAACAATTATGAATTCTGTAATTAAAAAGGGAATTGCGGTTATTTCCACAGCGTTATTAATAATCGGGAACGCGATGCTCCCGATTGCGGACGCGGCGGAGATTGTGGCGAAAAATGAAAAGGTTTTGTTCAGCGATGATTTTGAAAGTTATGATTCAACCGAGGATGCGGCGGATATATGGGATATCACCAACACCGATGCGGCAAGCATCGGACGGGATGTTTCGTATACATATACGAGCGCAGTCACGGGGACAAACAGGCTTTTGTATAATGAACAAAACTTGACGGACGCGAAAGTATCGGCGGCGTTTGATATAAAAAATGCCGAGCCGGACGGTGAAATCGCCGTTTATATACGGTACTCAGCCACAGGCGGTTATCGGTTTTCGCTCAACCCGACATCGGGATTGATGAAACTTGTTAAAAATGAGAGTGCCGGCGAGAGCGTTATTGATGAATATACATTGCCATCCGTTGATAATAAGTATACAATGTCTTTATCGGCAAAGGGCGGAATGATAATCGGAGAGGTAAACGGAACGGTTTGGCTCTCGGTATACGATTTGACTCCTGTCTCGGGCGGCGCGGCGGCAATTGAAACTCAAAATGTGCAAAGCGGCTTGACCGATATTGTAATATGCGGCGAAAACAGAATATTTTATAATGATTTTTCATCGGGCAGGGCGTTAAACAATTTGAGTTTTATAACGTTCACAAACCCCGATGGGGCAGAGTCGCTTGTTGATAATGACGGCTATCTGAAAATAAAGGGAGGCAGCACAAAAGAGAATGTTATGAAGATTAACGATTCATCTTTTGAAAGCTCGGCTGAATGGGGAAAGATAAAGGTTGACGCAAATTTCAAAATGAAAAATTGTGACCAGATGTTTTTGAGAACCGGTTTTAACCGAGCGGGAAATTCGTATGTGAATCTTATCCATTCGCACACTCAATACAGCGCGCTCAAGAGAAACGATGACTGGAACAATAATCTTGCGACATCACAAATAACGAACAGGGTTTTGGATGCAAATACAGATTTTAACATAGTAAGCATAAAAGATACGGATAAAGCGAACGGCTCAACACAAATCAAGACCTTGCTTGACAATTCCGTTTTGTATGAGGTAACAGATAATACGGCTTTATGCGGCGGTTTGACGATAACCTGTCCGAAAACAAAGGAATTGTGGATTAACTCTCTTGAAATTACGGATATGTCGTCTGTGATAACGCCGTCGGATATTTATCTCAACAGGGATTTTTCAAAATTAAAAGAGGACGGCGATGTAAGCGGTGACAAAGAAACGATTCAAAGCGGTTCTGCCGCAAGGTTCGGCGCTAACGGTTCGGCGAGAATTTTATTAAAGGATAAAAAGTATAAAAATATCGATTTATCTTGTAATATGAACATAAATGAATTTGCGGACGCAGACGGAAGCGCAAAGATTTGTTTCAGATATACGGACGAGAACAATTTCTCTTTTGTCAAATTTTCAAAGGACGGCGCAGAGCTTAAAGAAGTAAAAGACGGCGTTGAGAATTCGATTTCGAAATCTGCGAGTGCAATAAAAATCGGTTCACCTATAAACGTCAAAATATCGGCAAAAGAGGGAAGTTACAAAGTTATTGTGGATAACATTGCGCTTTTGTCATACACGGACGCGGCGAAATATAATCAATGCCTTTCGGGTACAATCGGATTTTATTCCGAAAATACATCGGTCGATTTTGATGATGTTGTCATAGAGAACAATACATTGGATTGGTTGGTTGACGAAACGGAAGTTTCGGACGGAAAAACATATGATTATTCCGCCCCCGAGGGTGCATCGGAACATACAAGGCTGAATGCCGAATGCCTGATTGCCGGAACGTCAACCGATGTTCAGGGAGGTTATCAGCTGTCATCGGGATTAAAGAGCGGAAAGGGTTATACCGCACATATTTATCCAACGGCGGACACGATAAAAGTTAATATTATATCCCCCGATTGGAGCAGCACTTTTGTGAGCGGTGCGGATATAGGCGGACTTATAAAGGTCGGCGAATACAATATTCTGTCACTCGAAAAAGAAACAACCGCCGATAATAACATAAAACTGACGTTTTATGCAAACGGCGAAAAAGCTTTTGAATTTACAGACAAAGATGTAAGATTTATGCCGAGTGACGGTTATCGGGGTTATCAGGTTAAGACAAAGTACGGCTCGAATCCGAGCGTTCCGACAAAGCGTGTTTGGCTTGAAGATATGCGATATAACGGAGACTTTTCAATAAGTTTGAACACGGATGTAAATTCATTGGTAACGGGTTCGAAAGTTAATATAAAGGTTAAGACGGATAACGGCGGATATGAAACAAAAGAGTTTATGGTGTTGTGTGCGATGTATTCGGCGAAAGGTACGCTTATGAATCTTGATATTAGTGACTTTTCGGCTGACAGCGGCGAGAGTTTTGAAAACAGTTTTGATGTTACAGTGCCTCAATCTTTGAAAAACGGAAGAATAAAGATTATGTGCATTGATAATACAAACAATCTTAATCTTTTATGTGACAGCATTGAGATAAAATGACATTAAAATGCGACAAAGAAAGGAATGGTTTGCGGATGAATATTATAAGGAAGTTTTTTGCGGTATTACTCTGTTTTTCAATGATTTGCGGCTGTGCTTTCGGACAGGTACTGTACGAGGATAAAATGGACAGTGCGTCCGATAAATGGAATTTCGGTGCGCTTGCTGAAATCACATCTGAATCGGACAATAAGGCATTAAAGCTTGACGGAAAGAATAACTTTGTATATGTGACAAAAGACAGTTATTACGATTTGGCGGCGCATGCAAAATTCAGCGGTGTGACCGCAAGTTCAGCGTCGGGGTACGTCGGCGCTGCGGTCAGATGTGCGGAAAATTCGAGGTATGAGGCAAGGGTTTACCCCGAATCAAAAAGAGTAACGCTTGTGCGGGTGGATAACGGCGAAAAGACTTTAGGCTCGGCTGAATTTAAGATAGCCGACAAGGCTTTTGACTTAAAGCTTGCGGTTAAGAATAATACCTTGCGTGTTTTCGCAAACGGCGGTTTGCTATTGTCGGTGATTGACGATAATCCGCTGTCCGATGGTGGGGTTGCCGTTGTTGCGGACAATGTTTCGGTGACAGCAGAAGAAGTTAATTTGTATACCGAAAGTTCTTGGCTTTATGAGGATTTCAACTGTGGAAAATTAAGCTCTTTTTCGGATAATTCGTTTATGCCCGAAATCACTTCAAGCGCAGGCGGAACATTTTCGGTGGTAAAAGACGGTGACAATTTGGTGCTTTCGCCGACATTAAATGACGATACGGCGAGGATTATATATCCCGTTTCAAAGATTAGTGATACCGCCGCAACAGCCGTGATTGCAAACGTAAAAACAAATGGCTGGGGTCTGAGCACGGAAGAGGGCGGATTTTCGCTTTATTCAAGATATACCGCGCTGAATCAGACCTATAAAATGAGTATTTCGAACGGAAGCGTTTTGATAAAAAAGATTATGCCGACAGAAACCGAAACTGTTGCAAAATCCGAAGTTTTGGCGTTTGATGAGGACGTATATCACGAAGTCGCTTTTGAAACTATAAACAAGGCTGACGGTTCGGTTTTGCTGAACGGATATATAGACGGAAGCCTTGCAGCATCGGCGGTTGACGATTACGCGCCGTATTCATACGGGAAATTCGGAATCGAAAAATCGGGTGTAATGTCGCTTTATATTAATGACATAAACTTTAAAAATGTTGATGCGGACAAGACGCTTGCCGATGAGTATGCAGGCAGACCAAAGAAAAAGATAACAATGCTTGTCAACGGTGCAGATGCCGAGTTTGATGTTGAGCCGAGAGAGGTTGACGGATGTATATCTATGTCGGTTCGTCAAATGTCGGAAATATTAAACGCGCAATACAGCGAGAGCGGAGATTCCGCATCAATATCAAAAGACGGATTGAACGTGAGTGTTACATCGGGGTCGGATAAGATACGTATAAACGGCACCGAAACAGAAATGAGCTTTGCCGCAGACAAAAGCAGCGACAAAATATGCGCATCGGCAAATTTTGTTATGGGTCTGTTCGGCGCGATAACATCATTTGATGCCGAATCAAAGGTGTTTACGGTTTCGTATGATAACAACGTTCTTTCCGAAACAAATATATACACAAAAGACGGAAACATCTTTGCGACAAGCCGTGACGGCTTGAAATTCAGATATGCAAAGGTCAGCGGAGTTGACGGATTTTATCGTTCGTCAGAGGAAAAAGAATCGCTGACAAGACCGATTTGGAAAGCGTATTTTATAGACGAAGCGACCGCGGCGGCAAACGTAATACCCGAGAATCCGACAAAGGGTTATTACGGCTCGAACTGGGTTCTCGGAAACTGTACGACCGACAGCCGCGAGGCTAAATTAAAAGACACGGCGTGGAACGCCGAAACGGGCGAGCTGATTCTTTATTACACGCACGAAAGAGTTGATGTTGCCGCACATATCAAGCTTGGCGGGAACAAGATAGAGATGTACGCGGATGTTACAAACAAGAGTGATTATCCTCTGCAGTTCATAACGATTCCGTCAGAATGGTCATATTGTTACTCGGTGAACAACACGCTGCTTTTGCCGACAAGCTATGCAATGGTTGAGTATGACACAATAACGTGGTACAGATATACATTTGCATCGTGCGTTATGGACGGATATGCGGTAACGGGTAACGGCGTTGCCTCGACATACTTTGTCCAGCACGAGCAAAAAGACGGCGATGATGAATATATAATGGCAACCGATACTCAAATTTACGGCGGTGACTTTGCACGCTCGATGCGTGTAAGCCCCGGAACGGTGGTATATCGAGAAAAGGGAGAGAGTGTGACGAGCGTTCCGTGCGTTATCTCGTCAACACCGAATCTGCGCACGATGGCGGATGAATATGTAAAAACCTGTTATCCGAACGCGCGGCGAGTCAGAGAAAAGATTCAAAAGGAACAGGATAAAGAAACCGTTCCGAAAAGCAATGTCTTTCATTTGAGCACGATTGGTAACAAGTTTACGGATATGACCGAGTTTGCAAAGAAAGCCCCGGGTCATTCAATGTTTCATATGACGGCTGTTCTCGGACATACGAATAAAGGCTATAGCTATTGGGACGCTTTTCCGAATTATTTTCCGCCTTATGAGTATTTGGGAACAATGGAAGATTGGACGGAATTTATGACTGTGGCAAACGAGAACGGTCACTCTTATCTGCCGCGAAACTCTCTGTTCTATGGCACAGAGGGGTCGAGACTCGATGAACAAATTAAAGCCGAACAAGCGGCGAACGGCGAGGAACAGACAGGTATATATGACCTCGCAATTAAGCATTTCAGCGGTCCGCGCCAAAAGGCGGTTTGGGGTGTTCCGGGTGTGTTATACTCGCCGGCGTCAAAGCGTGCGATGCAATTCTTTGAGGAAACGTGGAAGACGTGGCAGAGTATGGGCGTCAGCAACTTCTTTACCAATGTTATAACGGTTATGAATCCGATGAAACAACGTTATGACTTTCATCCCGATGCCGACAGACCGGATCACGAATATGATTACCAGGCAAAGCTTATGAAATGGCACGGCGACAGAGCGCCTTTATACTCCGAAGGATTGGATATTTCAAGACTTCCGTATCAGGCAGGATTTATGACTGACGCGCGCTGGGACCCTGATTATGATACTCCGCCGTTCGGAAAAGAAACGTTCATTCGTATGCGATATGACATAACGGCGATGATGATAAGTGAATATGCGCGAATTTTTCCGCATAACGTATCCGATGAGAATCAGAACAGCAACAGAGCACTTACGTTCTCTCTGCTCTATAATTACGGACTGAAAATGAGACTTGATGTAGGCAAACAGCCAACGGTTGATAATTTGCGCTGGATAAGAGGTCAGGCTATTCTCGGCGAGCTTGTTATGGACAGACTCTATGGACAAAAACTGATGAAAGAGCTTGATTATTCAAAGCAAGAGCTTGTTGCGGATTATGGCGGAAACATCGTTACGGGAACACTTGAAAACAGACCTCTGGTTAAATCGGACAGAACAATAAGCAAAGAGGGATTTGAATTCAAATCTAAAGACGGTAAGGTAACGGCGGGAACATATGACAGGTTTAATAACCACGAGCTTGAACAATCGACTCTGTTGCTCTTTGAAAACAGAGATGACGGAACAAAGCGGATTTACGCTCCGGTTACGGATAAAGAAATAAGCCTGAATGTTCCGACCGACGGCATACAATCGCCAAAGATTGTTGCACATTATGCGGACGGAACAACAGAGGAAGTCTCGGGTACGTTTGACGGCAAGAATTTATCATTTGTTTATCCCGTTTTCCCGACAAGTGACGGAAATGACGTTACTTTGTCAAACGGCACGGTTATAGCTATGTCAAAGCTTGTTCCGTACATTGAGATAACAAACGGCGGCTCGGATAAGGTGTCGGTTTTGTCAAACAGTGTGTTTATAAAGACGTATGTTCCTTTTGAAACATATTCAACGCTGAAGAAAATTCCCGATTCGGTAAACGCTCTGATTATCATAGAGAATGCGTCCGAGAATTCGGTTAGCGGAAACGTAACGGTAAGCGGACAGTATTTCGGTACAAAGGTTGATGAAACATTTGCGGTTAATTCAAATGAAGCAAAGGTTGTTCTTCCGCTGAGATTGTATAAAGACCCATTTTCAACCGATACGGGGGCAAATTTAAAACTGACCTCGAATATAGACGGTGCGGTTATTGAAAACGGCGGAGCTTTAAATATACAAAAACAGGATTTGAGTATGCTGAACAGTATTTCGAATATAGAGAGCGGAGATAAGTATAAGATTCGTCTCGATTGGAATGCGGCGGCAGACGATGACCTGCCCGATATGTTTGAAATCACCGAAAACACGGGAATAAACAAGTTCGGAGATGCGATAAGGATGAATAAGGGTGAAAAGCTTACGCTCAGCAGCTCGCTGATAGGTTCGATTTCAGATGCGACAACGGTTAAACACTATTATGCGGAAATGCTTTTGAAATTTACGGATTTGACAAAGTATGTATACAAGAACGCAATGTGTAATCAGATTATGAGTGCGAACGGAACGAGCAAAACTCCGATTTCTCTGCAATATAATGCTTTTGATAACTGTTTTAAACTCGTGGCTACGCCCGAGAGCGGAAGCGCGGTTACACTTAATCTGGCGGATGTTCAGGTGCATTTGAACGAGATGTATCACGTTGTGATAGAGATTGACGGAAGTACCGCAAAGCTTAGCGTAAACGGCGAAAGTATGAGTGCGGACTTTACCTCGGGTTATGCGGCTCTTGACGGAACGGTAACATTCGGTGACAGAATGGGTACAGACTTATCATATTTGAGAATAGGCAATTGAGGAGGAGAGAGACAATGCTGAAAAAACTTTGGACTAAAAGAATCGCCGTATTTTTATCCGTATTTTTAATTGTTTCGGCTATGCCTTTCGGATTTGCGGAGGGCGGTCAAAGCACAAGTGTTAAGGCTCTTGTGAAATGCGGCAGCGTTACGCTGAACGGAACGGCAGGGGCAAACGCAAAGGTTGTTGCAACCGTGACCGAAAGCGGAACGGATACGTTTGTGTTTGCGGATGATACCGCGGCGGACAAAACAGGTGCGTTTGAATTCCCCGTATTCGCTATGCCCGATGTTGAGGATTCCTCAAACAGCTGCGGCGGTGAGTATGTGATAAAAATTAATGCAAACGGCGAAGTTTTAACAAAAACATTCACCTATTTCGGAATCGAAAAAAGAGCGGAATTAATCATCAAGATTAATTCCGCAGCGGATGATGCCGCTTTGAATACTTTGCTTTGTGCAAACAGGGACATCTTAAATGAATTCGGCTTTGTGACGGACGGAATCACGGCGGATAACACCGCTCTGTTTAAGACGATTGCGGATAAAATTCCGTTTAGTACCGATGAGCAAAGGTTCTGTGATGCAATGAGCGAAATATTACTTATTGACGCGGTTAATAACCTCAAAGCCGATGAATTCGGCGAGTTTATAAAAGAGAATGACGGCAGGGGAATAAATCTTTTGTTCGGCGATATAAAAATTTCGGATGATTCCGCAATGTATGCAGAGGTTTGTAAATATGCATCGGAAAACAGACCGTATAAATCCGTATCGGATTTGAACGAGCAATTGTATAAGGGTGCGGTTTTATATTTGCTTAACAATGCGTCAAAGCTGACCCTTGCGGAAACGGTGAAAAAACATAACGAATATATCGGTATCACGGCGGCGTATTTGAGGGATTACACAAATACCGAAAGTGCATCAAGAGACATAAGCGGACGCGTTCTGGATAAAATGAACGGCGCAAAGTTCAAAACGCTTTCGGAGTTCAACAAAATTCTCTGTGAACAAATTGATGAATATAAAACCGGCAATAAGAATAATTCATCATCGGGCGGCTCGGGTAGCGGAGGAAGCTCGGGCGGCGGTTCTGTCGGCGGTGCGTCTCAATATCCGATTCAAAACAATACCGAGTCTGAATCCGTGACGGAAAGATATGATAAAGATATTACCGATGTTTTTAAAGATACGGATGATGTTGATTGGGCAAAAGACGCAATTTCGGCGTTATATAAAAAAGGAATAATCAGCGGTCGGACAAGTGACAGCTTTGAACCGAACTGCCCGATAACAAGAGAGGAATTCATTAAAATATTGCTCGGAGTCCTTGAAATAAAACCGATTTGGAATATGACCGCATTTAAAGATGTTGATAAAGACGCGTGGTATTATGACTGGGTTTCGACCGCGGAAAAATTCGGGATAACAAACGGCATCTCAAATGACCTTTTCGGAACAGGTAATAACATTACTCGTGAAGAGGCGGCGGCAACGCTGATGCGCGGCTGTTCGGCTGTCGGGATTGCGATTGATTCAAATGCCGACAATAAAACGAATTTCTCGGACTATGGCGAAATAAGCGAATGGGCGATAACGGCTGTTTCCGATTTATCTTCGGCAGGAATTATAAACGGAAGAGATAACAACCGTTTTGAACCTCAAGATACCATAACGCGTGCGGAATCGGCCAAACTTTTATACGGAATTTTAAAACTGCGCAGCACAGGAGGAAGCTTATGAACACATTGAAAAAAATTCTTACATTTGTATTGACAGCGGCTATTCTTGTAACTTGTTTCGGAATAAACGTGTCTGCGGCAGAGCTGTTACTGTCAGAGGATTTTGAGTCGGGTCTCGGAAGGCTTTCGGTCAGAACCGGAAGCGTATCGGTTGCTGATGACAATGGGGTAAGAGCGGCGTGCTTTAAAGGAAAAGCGGGCGTGACTTATTTAAAAACAGCGGAAGAAGAGGGCTGGAACGGTTCGTATACCGCAAGTTTTCGAGTTCGTATGGACAACTGGACAAATAATGGAACGGCATTCAGCATTTCGCTTAATCCGACCGCAAACGATCATAAATATTTGATTAACTGTACGAATCAGGGCTTTACTCTTGCAAAAATGGAACCGCCGGCACAATGGCTTTTAAAGTCCGGACCGACGGGCGCGCTTTCCGTAAACAGCACGAAATATCATACCGTTAAAGTGAACTTTGTGCAGGACAAAGAAAAGCAATCGGCGAACATAGTCGTTTATTTTGACGGAAAAGAAATGATAAACTGGACAGATACCGCGAATATTTGCTCTTACGGCGGTTTTATGTTCGACACCTCGATTGACTCGAATACGGTTTATGTTGACAGTATTACATTTTCCGCAATCGGGACGGGCAAGACGGTCGAAAATATCGGCGGCGTTCCGACCCCCGATTTGAACGGCAAGAATTATGAAAAAGAAGCGACAATTATGCGCGACCTGGGCGTTTTACCGAATGATGATGACGGGATGTGGAACGGTGACAGAGTGGTAACGCGTGCGGAGTACGTTACGGCGTTGATGAGACTTATGGGATATGATAATCTTATTCACACATATACGGCGAATGACATTTTTGTTGATATTCCGAAGGATGCCGAATATAAAGACAGTGTATCTCTTGCGTTCGCACTTGGAATATTAAAAGACGATTATAACGGATACTTCCGGCCCAATTCACCGATAAAATATAACGATGCCATTCGTCTTGCCGTGCGTGCGCTCGGCTATGGCGAACAAGCGGAGCTGAACGGCGGAAATCCGAACGGATATACATGGGTTGCGTCAATGCTTAAATTTCCGAGCAAATCGGCGGATACGCCCGATACACTCAAATGCGATATTGCGCGGCTATTTTTCAGATGTACAGAGGTATCACAAAAAGAACCCGTAAAATGGGCGAGCGATTATGTTGTTTATGCCAAAGAGGGCAGGACAATTTTAGAGCAAGCGGATATAATATCGGATGAGGGGGTTGTGACGGCGAATTATATCAGCAATCTGAAAGAGTCTGCCGCAACCGACAGAGAAACGGTCAAAATAAATAATGTTTTGTACAATATCGGGACAACAAAAGCATCCGATTTGCTCGGATGCAAGGTGAAATTTTACGCAAAGGCGAACAAGAACGATACGCCCACGCTTTTATATGCGGCGATTGATGACCCCAAGGGTGTTTTAGAGGTTGAAACAAATGATATAAATTCGTCAAAGACTCAAAAGGGGTCAATTGAATATTTTGATTCCGAGGGTAAAAACAAGTCGTATAAAATTGCGCCGTCCGTTGATGTCATAAAAAACGGAGGACTGCTTAAAAGTTATACAAAAGAGGATATTTGTCCCAAAAACGGATATGTCAGGTTGATTGACAATGACGGCGATAGGCGCGCGGATGTTGTTTTTGTGTATGATTTTAAAACTTTGGTTGCCGATAATATATCATACCGAACGGGTATCATATATGATAAAAGAAGCACCGGAATGAGCATATTAACGGATGACGCCGATAAGACGGTCGATATTTATAAAGACGGTGTTTCGACCGAGCTTTCGAATTTGAGTGACGGTGATATGATAAGCTGGTATGAATCATCGGACAAAAAGTATATTTATGTTACGGCATCATCAAAACAGGTATCGGGCAATACCGATTCGATAAACGAAGGAGAAAGGATTATCGGTATAGGCGGAAAAACTTATGACTTGTCCGACAGCTTTATCGATGCGATAAATGATGGATTTGAGCTTATGCCCAAAACGGGACGAATTTATACATATTTGATTGATTCGTTCGGTAAAGTTGCGGCGATACTCGAAAGCTCATATCACAGCGGAAGTATATACGCGTATGTGACAAATGCGGCTGATACCGGCGTTTTTGAAAAACAGTATAAATTAAAATTATTCTGTCAGGACAATGAATGGAAAGAGCTTTCTTTAAAAGATAAAGTTACTTGGAACGGTACAAAAAATGTCAAAGGCGAGAATGTTGTCGAAAATACTCTGAAATCCGCAGACGGCACAGTTGTTCCTCAGCTGATTGAATACAGCTTAAATGCGAATGATGAGATATTTAAAATAAACACCGCTGTCGACAGGGCGGCCGCGCCCGACCCGACAGACCTGCTTTGTCTTGACGCAAGCGGAGAGGAACGTTATAAAAACGTTAATAAATCACTCGGTTCTCAGCATTTCGTTTCGCAGTCAAAAATTTTTATGATACCGACCGATTTGAGTCAAGAGGATTTCTTCTGTTCGGTATCGACATCGGCATTGTATACGGGGAGCAAGTATAACGCGGATTTTTATAACGAAGAGTACGCTGTTCCCGAGGTAGTGGTTATACATACCGATGATAACTATTCAAAAGACCCGGGAAAGTTAAATAGCTTTTTTGTTGTTGACAGCATAGGAACCGAAATTAATAAAACAAGCGGTGAAACGGTTACGTTTGCGGATGGTTTATATGACGGGAAAGCATCACATATTATCTTTGCCGATGATTGCAAGACGGATGAATTCGACAGGGGCGATGTGATACAGTTTACAACAGGAAAGAACAATATGGTGGTAAACGCAGCCAAGAGATTTGACGCATCATCGCCGACAGACGGTGATGACGGCGGATTTAACGCCGATACCCGTTTGATAACGGGAAAAATCGTTCATATAAACAGAAACACAAACCTTGTCGGAATCAGTATTGATTCAAAGGATTCGGTTGATAAGAACACGAAATGGGTAAGCGTGTCGGGGCAGTCAGTTAAATATTATCTTTATGATAAAAAGAAGAATTCGGTGAGAGTTTCAAAGATCTCTGAACTTGAAAAAGGTATGCCGATAATCGCGCGGCTTGTTCAAGAACAGCTTTTCGAAATTGCGGTCGTATCGGAATAAGAAAAAGAAACATAGAAAAAGCAGGGACATCACCCTGCTTTTTCTATGTTGGTACAGTTTTGAATCTTATTCGATTATTTCTGCCTTTTCGATAACGATAGGCGTTTCGGGTTTTCCGCTTGCGTCACGTTTAACCTTTAAAAATCCATCGATTACGTCCATTCCTTCGATAACCTCACCGAATGCGGCATAGCTCCCGTCAAGCGAAGTTTGAGAATCATAGCAGATAAAGAATTGGCTCGTTGCCGAATTCATATCTTGACTTCGCGCCATTGAAACGACTCCGCGGGTATGAGAGAGTGTGTTTTGTTCAAATCCGTTTTTGGCGAATTCACCTTTAACCTTGGTGTCGCTGCCGCCGGTGCCGTTGCCTTTGGGGTCACCGCCTTGCGCAACAAAGTTGTCGATTACGCGGTGAAATGTTAAACCGTTATAAAAGCCTTCGCTTACAAGCTTGGTAAAGTTCTTACAGGTTTCGGGTGCATATTGAGGTTCGGTTTTTATAATAAACTCTCCGCCGTCTTTCATAGTAAATTTAATTTTGCGAGACGGTTCATCAACCGTGGATTGTGCGCCGCTATCGGTGTTCTCTTGAGGTTTTGTATTTGTGTTATCCGAACCGCTGCCGCAGCCGGCAACGGCAATGCACAAAATAGCTGATATAACAGCCAATAAAACTTTTTTAATTGTGTTCAACTTACTTTTAAACATTTAATTCAAATCCTTTCATTTCATTTTTTATAAGCCGTCGGCAATATCCGAAATCATTCGTTTTTGCAACGGACTTCCTATTATAAATATGAGCGCATCAATACAAATAATATATATCAAAGCTTTAATATCAAACGTGCCGTACAATAGCACGGAACGGTAACCGTTTACAAAGACTGCGCCGGGGGTATATTTAATTATACCGGCAGGAAATGAGGCGTTTTGTGATAACCGCCAGAATACGGGGGTTATCCAAAAGCATATATTTAATCCTATGACGACAATGTTTTGCATATCCTTAAATTTTGCACAAATCAATGCAAATATGCGTCCAACGGAATACACGAACAAAAAAATTGCCGCACTCCATAGAGGAAGGTATATCCACGCGGACGAAAACGTGTTTTCGTATACGCACAAAGCCAAGACGATTGCCAAAAATATTATATGACCGAAGATACAAGATATTGCTCTTATCCGTAAAACAGAGGGTTTGTTAAACCCCGTCTTTTTTATAAGATAAGCATAATCGCGAAAAGCGGACGTCATCGATTTTATTCCCTCGGAAATAAAAAGCCATGCCGATATTCCGACCGAGAGCCAAAGATAATAATGGCAATCGTCACTCCACGAAAAATTCGCCGCAACCGAATATACAAACCAATATACCATTACGTTTACAATGGGTTCAACACCTGCCCATATAAAGCCGAAAACAGAACCGGCATACTTCGCCTTAAAGTCATAGACCGCAAGACGCAATATTGTCAAAGTTCTGTTTTTTAAAGAGTTTTTCGGCTTATTCATATTTATTCAGCTGTCCGTTCTCGGACTTGTTCCAGCTCGGAAGTCCGTTTATTATCGCGTGCATAATTTTTGTCTTAAAAAACTTGTCCTCACGCGATTTCTGATTAATAAAATCCTTCATATCCTGGCGTTTTGAGTGTCCGTCCATCGGACAGTTGCTCGGAACGATAGGAAGCCTTTGCGATGCGGCAAAGCTTTTTATATCGCCCTCGGGCATATACAAAAGCGGACGGATAACATATATATCGCGGCGTGACAGATATGTTACGGGCGAAAAACAATTAATTCTTCCCTCATAGAAAAGGGAGAGGAAGAATGTTTCGATAACGTCCTCTCTGTGATGTCCGAGTGCAACCTTGTTGCATCCCAGCTCAACAGCGAGGTCATTCACACCGCCGCGGCGCATCTTGGCACAAAGCGAACAAGGGTTCTTTTCTTTGCGTATGTCAAAAATTATTTCCGCGATGTCTGTTTTCTTTACGATATATTCAACATTGAGTTCTTCGCAAAGCTTTCGTACCTCGGCAAAGCTTACGTTTGGGTGTCCCATATCGAGCGAAACGCCTATCACATCAAAATGCGCCGGATAAAAACGCCTGAGTTCCGCCAGAGCGTAAAGCAAGGTAAGACTGTCCTTGCCGCCGGATATACCGACGGCAATTCTGTCTCCATTGTTTATCATTCCGTAATCATCGACCGCACGCCTGACTTTGCTCAATATTTTCTGAAGTTTATTTTCCATAGTTTATGTCATCCTGTCTGTCATTATTTAACTCTGCGGTATTTGATATGCACAGCGTTATTCGGTTTCAGAATTCGGGTTACTTTCCGATTCCGACGCGTTTTCGGTTTCTGCTTCGGCATTCTGCGGAGCATCATGTTGGGAAGCCGTTTCAGAATCGGCTTCTTCGCCGTCGGGCTTTGTGCTTTCGGATTCATCATCCTTTTGAACACTTGCACCGCTGACAACCTTTACGCCCTCTGCAAGACGAACAAGTCTGACACCCTTTGTAACACGGCTGTACGTGCTGATGTCTTCGCTGTCGATTCTGATAACAACGCCCTCAGAGGTAATAAGAATAATGTCATCCTCGGGGGTTACAATGCCCATTCCCGAAATCATACCGGTATCCTCGCTTATGCGATATGTCATCATTCCTTTACCGCCGCGGTTTTGAACTTTATATTCGGAAATATCCGTCTTTTTGCCGTATCCGTTTTCGCTTATGGTAAGCAGCTTTCCGCCATCACGAGCGATACACATTCCAATGATATAGTCTGTGTCGGAAACCGTCATTGCGCGAACACCTCTCGAAACACGTCCCATTGAGCGGACATCATTTTCGTTAAAGCGTATTACCTTTCCTTCGTGAGAGCCGACGAATATGTCATCGTTGCCCGATGTCATCGCAACACCGATAAGTTCATCGTCATCATCCAGACGTATTGCGATTTTACCGGCTTTCGGCGCATTGCTGTATTCCATAAGGTCGGTCTTTTTGATAACGCCCTCGCGAGTACACATAAGCAGACTTTTACCCTCCTCATATTGGCGAACGGGGATTACCGCCGAAATTCTTTCATCGGGTTCGATTGAGAGAATATTTATTATCGGCGTACCTTTTGCGTGTCTGCCTGCCTCGGGAATTTCGTAAGCTTTGATTCTGTACATTTTTCCTTTATTTGTAAAGAACAAAATGTGTGCGTGCGTTGACGATACAAACATATTGCTTATAAAATCCTCTTCTTTGGTCGAAAGACCGATTATGCCTCTGCCGCCGCGCTTTTGGCTCTTATATGTGTCAACGGCAAGACGTTTTACATAACCTTGGTGTGTAACCGTGATTACGTTATCCTCTTCGGCGATAAGGTCCTCAATATCAATGTCATCGGGGATAGGCTCAATGCCCGTGCGTCTTGCATCGCCGAATTTTTCGCCGATTGCGCTAAGCTCGTCTTTGACGATTCCGAGTACAAGGCTTTCGTCCGAGAGAATCTCGGTTAAGTGTGCGATGAGTTTTACGAGTTCGTCATACTCTTTATCGATTTTTTCACGTTCCATACCGGCAAGTCGGGCAAGACGCATATCCAAAATCGCCTGCGCCTGAATATCGGTAAGCGAAAAACGACTCATAAGTTTTTCTTTGGCATCGTTATAGCTGTTTCGAATTGTTTCGATTACCTCATCGATGTTATCGAGAGCAATCTTTAATCCCTCTAATATATGAACTCTGGCTTCTGCCTTTGCCTTGTCGAATTTGGTTCGTCTGGTTATAACCTCTTCCTGGAATTTCACATAGTGTTCGAGAACCTGTTTGAGGTTTAAAACCTTGGGGTCGGTTTGATTTACAAGGGCGAGCATTATTACGCTGAATGTGTCTTCGAGCTGGGTATATTTATAAAGCTGATTCAAGACAATTTGTGCGTTTGCGCCCGTTTTAAGCTCAACCACTATGCGCATACCGTCACGGTCGGATTCATCGCGCAAGTCGGATATACCCTCAACGCGTTTATCATGTACAAGCTCGGCAATTTTTTCGATAAGGCGAGCTTTGTTGACCATATAGGGTATTTCGGTAATAACGATTTTATGTCTGTTTTCTTTCCAGTCAACGATTTCCGCTCTTGCGCGAACGCGCAGCTTGCCGCGGCCCGTGTGATATGCGGAACGGATTCCGGCTTTACCCATTATAAGACCGCCGCTCGGAAAGTCGGGACCCGGTATGTGTTCCATAAGTTCGTCAACGGTTATATCGGGGTTGTCTATCAATGCGATGATACCGTCGATTACCTCACCCAAATTATGAGGCGGAATATTTGTCGCCATACCTACCGCGATACCGTTTGAACCGTTTACCAACAAATGCGGTATTCTTGACGGCAGGACAATAGGCTCTTTTCGGGTTTCGTCAAAGTTCGGCATAAAGTCAACCGTATCTTTTTCAATATCGGTAAGCATATTAAGCGACAGCTTTGACATACGCGCCTCGGTGTATCTGTAAGCCGCGGCGGGGTCACCGTCAACCGAGCCAAAGTTACCGTGACCGTCAACGGTCGGGTATCTCATTGCGAAGTCTTGTGCCATACGAACGAGAGCGTCGTATACGGACGCGTCACCGTGCGGATGGTATCGGCCGAGAACGTTACCGACGGTAGTAGCACACTTTCTGTACTCTTTGTCGGGGGTTAGTCCATCCTCGTGCATTGCGTATAAAATTCGTCTGTGAACGGGTTTAAGGCCGTCTCGAACATCGGGAAGTGCGCGTCCGACAATAACCGACATTGCATAATCGATATAGGACTTTCGCATTTCGCTGTTCAGCTCAACAGGTATAATTTTGAGTTTTGACTCATCAAAAATTCCTTCGGGCATATTTTATCTCTCCTTTGAGTTTATATTCACGCCGTGCGGCGTGTTCTTAATTGTTATCAAAATATGTATAAAGAAAAAATTTCTATCCTTTTTATATTCGCCGAAAATTTAAAAAATCCTTTTAAATCCGCAAAAATATTTGATAATTTTAAAATATGTATCCTTTTTGTCCTTTTTTGACCCGAGAGCGAATACAATATTTTAATGCGGATAAAATAAAAACATATAAATCAACCGAGGTGACT
>OGOV01000625.1_pt1 | contig 35837 bp, 36 predicted proteins | sample 1552711 | NCBI WGS metagenome assembly OGOV01 (sample SAMEA2580216, study PRJEB22360) | human gut metagenome | biome: human gut; feature: human-associated habitat; material: faeces | place: Denmark | collected 2008/2010 | reverse complement strand
CAGCCTCTTCCACCTTCCTCCCCGTGATGCTGGGTTTTGCCGGTGGCGCCATGCTCTATGTAACGAGCGACGAGATGATTCCCGAAACCCATGCCCATGGTTTTCAGAAGCAAGCCACCTATGCCCTTCTCCTGGGCTTCATCACCTTTGTGTTGATGGAGAAGTGTGTGTAGTCAGATTCTGATGAGCAGCATATAGCAGAGGGTGCCTGCTGCTATTGACCACATCATATTCCTTTTCCATACGTGGATGAGGATGGTGAACTTGGTTTATTTTGCTGCTTTCTGTTGTAAATTTGTTGCAAAAGTGTTGTAAGTTTGAGCTTTTTTATTAATTTTGCAAGCAGAAGCCAAATATAGACAAAAGTATGGCAAAATCAATCCTTCAAAGAGATTGGGTACACTACCTTTGCCACCTTGCTCCTGACCAAAGAAGCTGACATCTATACGACAAGCAAACTGATGGGGGCATAAGAGCCTGCGAACCACTCTGATTTATGCTGAGATTATAGATAAGAAGTAAGTGGCTGCAGTGAATCTGCTGGATGATGTGGTAAATAGAATATGTAATTTTAAATTAGACAATTATGGCAAAAATTATAGTACATGACACAGATGTTACTGTTATATCTGTAAACAATGAAGACTTTATTTCTTTGACAGATATAGCACGATACAAGAGTGACGATCCTAATGCTGTCATAGCAAATTGGATGCGTAATCGCAATACAATTGAATACTTGGGAATTTGGGAAGGTTTATATAATCCTTCTTTTAAACCCCTCGAATTCGAGGGGTTTAAAAAAGAGGCAGGTCTTAATGCTTTTACTCTTTCTCCTAAAAAATGGATAGATACCACCCAAGGTCACAATGATAGCATCCATCTTCTCGTTTTTGTTCGTTGCCATAATGTTGCTTACATATATAAAAGGGGTAAATAACCCAAAAGCAACATGAGTTACAAATAAAAAAGTAAGTATTATGGTAACAGTAAAAGTAAAATTCAGAGCATCCTCGGTGCCAGGAACGGAAGGCACATTGTATTATCACCTCATTCACCAGCGCTGCCTGCGCTGGATCAGCACCGACTATCATGTCTTTCCGGACGAGTGGAACGACAAGAAGTTGGCTATTATTGCTTCTAACCGCAACAACCGTCAGGCGCATCTACAGCTCATCCAGTCGCAGATAGATTGGGAGATGAAGCAGATGCAACGTATCATCCGTGATAAGGATGCCGAGGGCATCCCTTATACCATTGACGACATAGACAAAGAGATACAGCAGCTGCCACCCTGCCAGAGCGTCTTCACCTTCTTCCGCCAACAGATAGCCAAGAAGGAGCAGATGCAGTGCATTGGCACCAGGAACAACTATGTCAGTGCAGCCAACAGATTTATGGAGTTTCGTCATCACGAAGACCTCACCTTCTCTCAGATGACCAGCGAGATGATGGAAATGTACCAGGCATGGCTGTTCAACAGAGGTGTCGGACAAAACACCGTGTCCTTCTATCTGCGGACCCTGCGCACATTCTACAACAAGGCAGTGGAAACAGGCCATGCGCCAGCCAAGGATATCTTTGCCCACGTGCAGACCGCTAACGTGAGAACTGCCAAACGAGCCATCTCTGTAAAGGATATTCGCAAGATAGAAAACCTGGACTTGCCAACAGGTTCCTCCCTTGACAAGGCACGAGACCTGTTCCTGCTCAGCTTCTATCTGCGTGGAATGGCATTCGTGGATATGGCATTTCTGAAGAAGACCGACCTGAAATGTGGCTTGGTAAGCTACAACCGTCGCAAGACCCACCAAAATCTCAATATCGAGTGGATGAAGCCAATGCAAGCCATCATCGACAAGTACGCCGAACAGACCAAGAACTCCCCTTATCTGTTACCCATCCTGACAGGCAAGGAATCCTCTCCATACACGGCATACCGCAAAGTGGAGCACAACACCAACTACAACCTGAAGAAAATCGGTGAGAGGGTAGGCTTGAAGATACCGCTCACTACCTATGTGGCACGCCACACATGGGCAAGCGTAGCCTTGCACATGAACATCCCAATAGCCACTATCAGCCAGGGCATGGGACACAACTCCTATAAGACCACACAGATTTACTTGCAGTCATTAGACGTAGCAACCATCAATGAAGCCAACGCACGGATTATAAACAAGATCTCAAAAGAGTTGTAAACAAATAGTTATGTTTACCCCATTTCGGAATGATGGGGTAAAATTTTTAGCAAACTTCGCCCTTTCTTCTTAGAAGAGAGTAATTTGGTTACAAAAGTACGAAAAATAGTTGGATTACGTGTCCATTTTTTATATTTTCTGTTTCCTTCCCCAAAATTTAACACAAATGTTTAGCAAATCTGCCTAGGGTATTCCTGTAAATGGCAGATTTGCACTTATTTCGGCAGTTGTTGCCCTTTTCTAAGAAGAAAGCGCAAATGATGTAAAATAAAGCTACATGTGTAGAGGCTGTATGGCTAATACTCATTATACTAAGATTATGCATAATCATAAGAAATGGACCAGGCTTCCACAACCATCATGTATGGTTGCAGCTGAGGACATAAAGTAGAACGAGAATATGACGCAGGATTGCTTGAATTCACCTTCTACAGCCGACGTAAGTAAACGCTTACCAAAGGGCATCCACGTTATCGGGGCTGAAAGACTTTCGGATCCGAGTGTAGAAGGAATATCCCAACGTAAACGGATCAGAAAGAAAGAAGACCCTTCCACCAACCCCACTTCATGGAGTTATATTTTTATTCTTCACATGGCAGCTAAAGGGATGGAAAAATGGCTTGAAAAATTTAATGCTGACGAGAAAAATACCAAACAACCTTATTTCATTCATAAAACCCTTCGTTATTCCTACAAGGATGAAGAAAAGCAACAAGGAGTGAAAAAGACTTTGGAGCAATCTGTCAGCGGACTTGTCTTCTTGCAAGGTACCGTGAATGACCTACAAGAATTTCTTGCAGATTATTTTCCCCAATTTCATTTAGTCAAAGACCGCAGTTTAGGACGACCTGCATCCATCAAGGACTCCATCATGCAGCCCTTTATGAATGTGATGAAGACTCATCCGGAGCAGGTTACATTCCTTCGTGATGATTTTGAGAAGTTTGCCAAAGACCATGTGAAGTTGCGTGTCCTTACAGGCCCATTCAAAGACTATGAAGGCTACATTGTCCGCATAGACCGTGACCGCCAGCTCGTCTTCGACTTCGGTGGACGAGCTGTAGCTATCCGTGGTGTGCATAAGGAAGACTTCGAAGTTGTAGAAGAGTAGTTGAACAACAATACTGTTAATATGTTTATGTTGAAACCCGAACATTAGCCAGGCGTTCTTCATCAGCAAGTAATAGCCTGGCGGTCCCATCCCGCACAACCTGGCGAGGGCTTTGATGCCCCGCCAACCTTATAGCGTAGCGGTTCTGAGCACCGGAGGGCGGTTACATCCTCTCGTCCCTGAGGGAAGAGAGGCTTGGTGAGAAAGGTGGAGCCCTCTTTAATGGTAAAGAGGGACGGGGTGATTTTAGAAAATCTTATCATGTCCCTAATCCCATGTAATTATAACTCGAACAAAAAGGTGAATGTCAAGGCTGCCTAATTGGCAACTCTGGCAATACCAATTAATAATATGCTTTTTTTTGAAAAATGTTGGATGTGCTAACTACTGAAAATCAGTAGTTACGTTCTAACGGTGATTTACAAAAGATAATAAAAAAGCATTCATTTTAGAGCTTAACGTACCTAAGTGATTGCTTACAGATGTTAGTGTAAGTATTTTTATTTTTTTTGTATTATGTGTGCAAAATGTATGATATGCCAAGAAAATGAAGCAACAAAAACAAATTCTCATGTCATTCCAAGTTTCTTGGTAACTATGTTTACAAGTTATAATGGTTCTGGAAAAAGAGATACAGAGGTTTTGTTTTCTATTTCAGATACAAAAGATAGCGTGTATACAGGTCGAGCTGTACCTGATACGAAACTTGAATGCCTTTTTGATACAGAAAAACTGACAGAAGAACGTATACAAGAAGAATTGTCAAAGAATACTGTTGCTAAAGATTTTATCTTTTGTCCACAATGTGAAAAAAGACTTGCAGACTTATTGGAATCTCCATATGCTCAAAATCAAAGGAATGGGCAAAACATTAATGATGATGTTCCTTTGTTCTTTTGGTTGTCGGTTGTATGGAGAATGTCGGTAACTTCTGATTATGGCTTTACTTTAGGTGAGGATATTGAAAACACTCTTCAACTCTATTTGAAGAGTTATTTTGTTCAAAAAGAAAGTAATGCCAATGTAGATGATACAATAAAGTGTGTACCATTTAGATATAAGCTATTGAGATGTAAGGACTATTGTAAAGTCAAAAATGGATTTTGTTTTGCAAAATTTGACAATGGAATTCTTACTATGATTTTGGGTGACTATATATTGCAGGTTATCTTTAATTTGCAATCAGATTTCCCGAAAACAGAATTCTATGGAGCAGAAACCTTTTTAGAAGAGGCAACAATCAATCATGGAACTTCTAAAGAGGTTGTTATGGAATTAGATGTAGATGCGTATAAGAAAATAGTGGATTCTTTTGTTCGATATGCTGCCCATTTGAAAAGGGTAGCTATAGAGGGAAAACTTGATTTTATATGGCAACGGTTAGGGCATATAGGTATGATGCCTACAGAATTGAAAAAGGAGTTCTTTGAAACCTATTATGATGAAAAAGTCAAAATAGGTGATAGACATGAGAAAAAACGCTTTGCTGTGGTTCTAACCCGAATCTTAGCAAAATACGATAAAAGTAAAGCTTATGGAAAGTAATGAAGTTGTTTTGACATCTCGAAGTATCCAGCATATATTGAAAAGCTATAACCCAGAAAAGGCTATATCTGAATATATATGGAATGGCTTTGATGCTAATGCTACGGAGGTGGACATCAATATAAAGTATGCAAACAATGAATTTGGTTTTGCTGAGTCTATGGAAATTATAGACAATGGTGATGGTATCTGCTATGAGGAGTTGCCAGAAAAGTTTAAAGTTTTCTATGATTCGACAAAACGCAAAGAAAAGAAGTCTAAGTCTGATTTAATCCATGGTAAAAATGGATATGGACGTTTGACTTTCTTTAAGTTTGCCAGGTTTGCATCTTGGCACACAAGGTATCTATTAAAAGATACTATGTATGAATATGACATAGATATAAATAGTGATAATCTAAAAAGCTACCAAAAGAGTGATAAGCAATTGTCGGATAGTAACACTTGTGGTACAGTGGTTTCCTTTAAAGATATAAACAAGGATATATCGTTGACTTATGTGAACGAGAAGTTAATTCCATATTTGCAAATCCGATTTGCTTGGTTTTTGGAAGTTAAAAAGGATGCGAAGATTCTTATTAACGGAGAAGAGTTAAACTATAGGTCTGTTATAGGAGATAGAGAGGATGTTAAGTTTGAAGTATTTGACAGTGATCATACTAAACATTGTTTTCATGGTGTGTATATCAATTGGAACAAAAAGTCCGCTGACGAATACTCTAATTTCTATTTCCTCAATAATGATTATAAGATTAAATATAAGAAAACGACTAAGTTGAATAAAAAAGGTGACAACTTCTATCATAGTTTAATCATTGTTGATGACTTTTTCAATGAGATAACTGTGTCAGAGATGAGTGATGAAGAATCAGAAAATAAAAATATGTTTGATTCTGAAAAGAATCGTCTTCTGTTTAAGGAGTTGGAAAAGGAATTAAATGATTTCTTGGCAGGAAAACGCCGTCCTTTTTTGAAAAGGCAAGCAAATTCAGTAATTAAGGACTTTGAGAAGGAGAATGTAATGCCGAACTTTGGCTCAAATTCATGGGATCTGTTGAGAAAGCAGTCTTTTGTGAATTTCGTTAAGGAATTATATGAAGTACGTCCATCTGTTTTCATGAAATTAAACATCGATCAGAAACGTATATTCTTGGAATTACTGAATTTGGTGATGGATACAAAAGAAAGAGACAATCTTTTCTCGATATTGGATTCCGTTATAGACTTAAGCACAGATGATAGAGCCAAGTTTGCCAAATTGTTAGAAACGACTCGCTTGAAACAGGTCGTATCTACAATTAATCTCATTAAAGACCGTATAATGGTTGTTGAAGATTTGAAAAAAGTTCTTTTTGATCATGGCTTGAAAGCTGGAGAGGTTAAGCATTTGCAGCAGATTATTGTTAATCATTACTGGATATTTGGAGAAAAGTATAATTTGGTATGTGCTGAAGAAGTAAAATTCACTCAGGCTCTTGAAAAATATCGTTATCTGTTGTTAGGAATAGAAAAGAAAGAATATATAGAGCATCCTGATAAATACAAAGAGATGGATTTGTTTTTGACAGGAAAAGATTTCCAATATAATTCTCCAAAGAATTTGGTCGTAGAAATAAAAAATCCTACGAATGTAAGAAAACTTACGTATAAGGAATTTGATCAAATCCAGCATTATGAAGATGTTATTATCCATACAGATGCCTTTAATGATAATAGAGAGAGTTGGAACTTTATTTTGGTGGGGCAAGATATAGATGATCATTTATCCTCTATACTAAAGGATAAAAAGACAGGATTGGCAAGTAAGTCTGAACGTTCAAGAATTTATGTCAAGCGTTGGAGTGAAATCATAAATGACATAGAGTTTAGGCATAAGTACTTGTTGGATAAGTTAAAAATTGAAAGAGAACGTCTTTCTAATGCAGAGAATTTGCCTGAATTAATGAATGAGTTGCAGAATAATGATGCAGCGATGAGTTAGGTGATAATATCACTCTTTTAGTTAAACCTGTTTAAAAATCGAAAAAGTTCAAATTCTTAAAATACTCTGTATCCCCAGTAAACACTGGGGATGGAGTTGTATTGCCATAGGGGTTGGATGATTACATTAACGTAAATCATGGAGACTATCAACATGGGAAATCTGATTAATTCACGGTTAGCTTTTATAGAGCTAATAAAGATTCTATATCAAATTTCTTGTTCAGAAGAACAAGATGTCTATAGAAATAATTGTGATAAATTAGTAGCTGTGTTATGCCAGATACGAACTTACCACTTGATGCCATTGAGTCTTTTACCAACATCATTCGAGAACATGTTGTTGGACTTTACTGACGATTGGCAGGTTGGTAAGATTCATTTAGTACAAACGTTTTATATATTTCTGGCTCGAACAATGTATTCTTCAGAGGTTGCAAATATTTACAATTCTGCCGAATATAAGCAAGGATTGGAAATGTGCCGTATTCAATTCCCCTATGACGAAATTGTAAAATGGCTTAAAGGTGTAGACTTTAATGAGCAGGAAGTTTTAAATGACTATTTCTATTTCATTCTGAATCCAGATGTTTGTAGTTTCAATGATGCTGAAGAATATACTGTTTATCAGAAAAAAATAAAGTCGATAGGCTTTCCTCGATTTGATAGACACGAAAATCCGATTCCTGTCTTATTGTTGCACAAGATACAAAGTGAATATGAGAAAGCCTTAGATGAGTATAGAAACTATATTCATACACATTATTCTAAAGTAGAGAATTATTTTGAGGCATACAATGGGTGTGTTAGAATTTATGTAGCTACAAGATTTATAGACAAGCCAAAGGGAGAAGTTAAGTTAGTATATTATTATGGAGATGATGCAGCAAATAATGTCGTTGTTTATCCAAATTATGTAGATTTCATTCATCGTTTTCATAATTACGAATGTCTATCGCATTCTCTGAGTGGTGGTTATTATGCTGGTTTTAATGAAGATAAACCTGTGGATGATTATGAATATCAGTTGAAAGAGATTCATTTAAAACTACAGGATATATTTATAAGTTTGGCGAATGAATCACAATTATTAGACTATTTAATCTTCATGTTAAGAGTACAAATGAAGAAAGTTGAAAAACAAGATGGTCATACGATAATGATTGATGATAATCTATGGTATTTAGATATAGGCGATACGCTCAACATTGATATAATTGCAAGTAAATTACAGTCATTAAAGTATAAGGGTTTTGTCTTTACTAGAAGACCTAATATGGAAATCCAAAAATACTTAGCGAAACATTTGGTAGAATATCGTTCAATACAAGATATGGGTTGGGGGTTCTATTATAACAACTGTGATGAGCTTTTACATTTATATATAAAGGAGCATTTGGCGGAATTGGAGGTGGAAGACTCAAAAGCCCCAAATTTTATCAAAGGAAATATGCTCATACAACGTCTAAAGCATTGCGCTCGTGGAAAAGAATCATGGAGTGAATACGAAATGATAGGAAAGGAAATCTTTGATTATCTTTTCATGGATGATTTTCTAAACTATAGTTCGGAACTTCAATCTACGACAGACGATGGATTGTGCCGACGGGACCTTGTAATCAATAATACTCCTTTTGGCGTAAATTCAATATGGGGGATACTGCAACAGCGATATAACTCCATGTTGATAGTTGTAGATTTCAAAAATTATCAAGAGTCTCTTTCTCCTTCTGCATTATATGTTCCAACAAAGTACCTGAATAAGCAAACAGGTAATTTTGGTATCATTTTTACAAGAGAAGATTTGAATGAGGCGGCTCAGAAAGAACAGCTTCGTTTGGTTTCTACAGAAGAAAAAGTCCTGTTGAGTTTTTCTGATAATGACTTGATATCCATGCTTGAGGAAAAGAAGGCTGGTGGGCCGGTAACATATCGAGTTAATGATAAGTATTTTTCATTAATTAAGAAAATATAGTAAATAGATTTTGACTTATATTGAAATGCTTAAATTCAATATTATAAAGCTTTATGACAGCAAAAGAATATTGTATAGCCTTTTGTGAAGGCTACTTCTACGCCCAATTAGGCGAGAAACTTACCAATGGCATAGTAACAGAACATACCCTGGACTTAGCTAAGGAAACGGCTCAGAAATGTATGGAGCAACAGATAGCCTATTCCGGTTTTGATGAAAAGCAAAAACTGGTGATGAAAGAAAACGTTCATGAATGGGCTGATACTGTGATGCGGGGTTTCAAGAAACGTTTGCGTGAGAGCGGCAGATTGATAGAATCTTGATGATGCGCCAGCCGACAAATAATCGCAACTCTGTTGCGTAAACAAATATCGGCAGCCCTTTAGGGCAAAGGCTCCCCTACTTATGGCAAGCATGTGGTAGTAGAACTGACAGAAGAAAATCATCGCCAGTTCTTCATCCCAAAGGGTTTTGCTCATGGTTTCGCCGTACTCTCAGAAACAGCCGTCTTCCAATATAAGTGCGATGAGTTTTATCATCCAGAGGCTGATGGAGGTATTTCAATTCTCGATGATACCCTCGGTATTGATTGGAAAATCCCTACAGAGCATGCCAATCTCTCAGAGAAAGATACAAAGCATGCAATGCTGAAAGACTTCGATTCTCCATTCGATATCAATGTAGATTTATATAAATAGGCTTCTGATGCCAGATAAAGAATTTTTAGATTAAGGTTCTCGATTGTAAAATGAGTATAATATTTTCAAACTATGAATACTATCAGTTTAAGTGTCTACTGTATTACTTTATATAAGCGCTTTAAAAATAAAGATTTGGAAAACTTATCTAGTTTTGATCATGGAAAGGACTTTCTGAGTTTAGTTGATCAGCTATTTTTGTCTTGGAAGCAAGATGTTGAGTTAGCCCTTTACAATGATGAGCAAGCTAAGAAAGTGAGTAGGCTGCGGAGAATAGGTGATGCCTGCTGGGAATATCATCGCCATACGACATTTATTGATGGAATTATAGAAAGCGGTGAGTATGGAACACAGGAAGATATAATAGAAATCAAAACTGGTCGATCTAAGTATGTTAAGAAAAAAGAAGATGCTAGCTTGAGACCTTTCTACTTTATGTTTTATCATAAGCCTAATACAGAAGAATGCTTTCTGTTAGTGGAAAGAATAGGTCAAAATGGTATTGTCACCGTTTTGGAAAAAGCATTAAGAGAGTTTTTGAGCAATGCCCTGTCTGAGGAATATACGCTTGTGCTTAGACCTTATCTGATGCCAAAGGTCTTGAAGTTAAACATGGAGTCTGTTGGTGGTGCTAAACGAGTTATTTTGAAAGGGATAAAAAATAATGCAGTAAGTGGTACTGCCAAGCAGCAGATGTTTGCAGGCTGTGCAACAGAAGTGTCTTTCGTCGCACCCAAGAATAACTATATTCCTGGATTTGAAACACTCTTTGAAAAACTGAAAAAAGAAAAAGATAAGGGTGAAACTTGCAAGATAGATGCTTATGAATGTCAAGATGTAGCCTTTGAGGTATCATTCAATGGAAAAACAAGAATGTTATCTGTTGCCAATATTACCAATATGGGTATGAATGTAGATGTCACTAATAGGGTTAAATATGAAGGCGCTACAGGGTATCCAACTTATGCTTCTCTTAATGAGCAAGCCCATCAAGTTTTATCATATTTAGATTCATAGAGTTATGGGAAGAACATATAAGATTATTTTATGGGCGGCTGGTATTCTAGGATTTGTATGTGTTGGAATTTTCTTCTATTACATATACCTATATTCTACATTTACTGACGTACAAGAAACTGTGAAATCCCAGTTGTCGTCTAATGTTGGTGACTTTATTTCCGGAACCATTGGCACTATACTTGCTTTTATATCAACATTGTTTTTGTTTGTTACCTTTCGTGTGCAGCAAGTTCAATTTGAAAAAAATCAGTTAGATGCCTATCGTCAAAGATTTGAAGGAACATTCTTTAATATCATGTCCATGCTCTATCAAGTAAGAACAGAGGTGAACCAACAAATTTGTCTTAATTCTAAGCTAAAGTCTAAGAATCTTTTTGAGTTTTATCATTCGTTTGTTGATTTCTATGATCACAAACTAGACAAAGAGGCAGACTTTAAAGAAGCAATGACGATTTTGTTAAAAGACAATTATCAAAAGACAGAATTAGAAACCGCCATGTATGATTTAGGTCATGCTTATGATGAATATGTGGAGAGTCAAGGCTGCAATGCAGGTTTCTTCTTCCGTTATATTCATAATTTGATAACGTTTGTCATTCATCATTGGGGAGATAAAAAACAAAAGGATGTTGCCATTGGTTATTTGAATTTTATCCAAGCGCAACTGACCAATGAGGAATTGGCTTTGTTGTTCTATGATAGCATCTCTAGAAATGGCATGGATAAGAAACGGGTCTATACATTCAAGGAAAATATGGATGAGTATTCTTTCCTGGAGAATATTCCCGAGTTCATTTTGGCAAACAGAAACCATTACAAGATATTCGCTCATACTATGTTTAAGTTTCTGAATGATGATGAGAGAAAAAATGTAGTTTCGAAGTTTAATAAAAAAAGTTGAATATAAAATATGCCTTACTTGTTAAAGTAGGGGTTGCTGATAATTTAAAATGATAATATGAAGATTTCTAGATTGGATAAACCTATATCTTATTGGTCAGACAATAAGAATGAAAACGTTTTTTATGTTCTATATCAGTCTTTTACGACTTGGGATAAAACATTGCTAGGTGTGATAAAACTGCACGAAGAATCCCTTGATATTTATAGTGGAGAGTCAAAAGAGGGTAGAGAATTCATTTCTTCTTTTATGACAGAAGCCTATAGTCCCATCTCCGTACGCTATTTGAATGTAGGCGATAGCTATATAGATCATCAAATCAAGAAGCATTTACACGACATAGTTACCAATATAAGTAATGACAATTCTCAAAAATATATGGTTAAGCAATTGCTTTTACATATGGAGAGTGATGACTGCCAATATACTTATACTGAGGTTAAAGGAATTTCAGCTGAGGAAATTGCCAAACTGATGGAGCAACATAGATACATATATTTTAAATCTGAAGATTTGAATAAATCATTTTATTGTGGAATAACAAACGATGTTGATATACGCATGGATCAACATCGTAGAGATGATTTCCCTATCGAAGATGACCATGTTCGTGCTTATGTTTGTGAAAATGTTGAAGTTGCTAAACAAGTGGAGGGCTTATTAGGTATCAAAGGCTATGATATAGGAGGACAAAATGCAGCAGGTAATGGAGCTGTGGAAACATCATGTATTGTTTATTTTCTAAAGAAAGGGTAGTTGATGTAATATGGATAATTTGCAAGAATGGATAGTTCCGATCTTGACATCTATAGTTGCTATTGCTGTAGCTATAATGACTTGTAAATGGCAGATGCGGACAGAGCTGAGAAAAATACTTGAAAGCTATGTGTCTGACAAAAAGTACAAGGCTTATTATGACGCTGTAAATATAGTTTTTACGCTATTAGAAGAAGGAAGACAAAATAAGATAGTAAGTTCGAATGACAGGTTCCATGAGTTGTTGAAAGTCAAGCAAGATTTATTTGTATATGGTTCTGATGATGCGTTTAGATCCTTTACAGAATATCTTTGCTCATGTACTCCAAATTCAGATGGTAGTGATGTCTTTAAGCCTTTGCTTGATTTCATGTTGATTGTCAGAAGAGAAATCTCAGGAGGTAAGAGTTCTATCTCAATAGATGACATTATGTTGAACTTAATGCAGAGCAAAGAGGAACTTCGTAAATATCATGAATTTCTAAAAACGAATGGAATATAGTATGAGATAATCTTATCATGTCCCTAAACCCAGGTAATTTTAACTCGAACAAAAAGTTGAATGTCAAGGCTGCCTAAATGGTAGCTTTGACATCACAAACTATTAATATGTTTTTGGGGGAAAATGTTGGATGTGCTAACTACTGAAAATCAGTAGTTACGTTCTAACGATGATTTACAATACAAAGGGTTATTCCCTAAATTGAGTACTAACAACGAGCAATGGAACTATTTGAGAATATATTGACAGGGGAGAAATCCAGCAAGTATAAGACAAATCATTTTCACATGTTTGTTGATGACGATGTTTCAATTCCTGATGTTGAGAATATGTCAGATGATGCCTTTGGAACATTGATTCATGAATACGTTCATTATATACAGCATATTACAACATTGTTTGGTATTCGCACATGCAGTATGTTCCACAAAATATCAATTTTGTATAGAGCTTATATTTCAGATCACGATAAAATAGAGTTGCCATTGGAATTATGCTCAACAGATGAACACATTAAACAATATTTGCAATATTTTAAAGATGTTTCTGGTAGCAAAACTTTTGGATACAATGTTGATGCAGTAGATATATCACCAAATGATGTTGAGGACGCTAAAAAGAATAGAACGGCAGTAAAAATTGCTTGTTATGATTTTGCGAATAATGCTATATATGAAGATAAAGTCTATTTCGGCTATATTTGTATAATGGAAAGTATGGCTCATTGCATTCAACATCTATTTTGTGAAGAATTGAATCATGCCTCAATCCCTTATTGCTCTGCCGAACTTGTTCTTAAAGAATTATATCCTCAAATCTCAACCGATTATAAGTTGATTGCTTCGATATGTTATTGCGCACTTTCTTGGGATAATCCTGGTGTCGGATTCTTTGAAGTTGTGGAAATTCTAAAGCATAATCCAGAATGGAATGGCATTCAATTATACCAACATATAGCACAAGACTATTCTGTAAAATATAAAGGTGAATCAATGCCAAGATTCCGCTTGTTGCAAAAATTTATGAATGATTTCATTTTTTATCTCAAACAGCTCTTAGGAGTAGAATTGGATTATTATAAAAAGGTTATGGATAGTTGTGTCTTAGAGGCAGGAACTTCAATGTCGGTATTGTTGGATGCAATATATAATGTAGCGTTAGATGATAAGAGAAAGTTTTTTGAAACTTTGGCTAATCAGTATGGTTATCCTTTGATAGATGCAAATAATGTAACCGTCTTGCCAAATAAAAGTTTTGACGATAAATATCCAAAACCATATATTGAAACTGCTGTTCTGTTTGGATGGGAATTATTATTGTCGAGGTTTATGGAAATTGATGGTAAACAAGAGTGTGACCGTTTACCTATATGTATGAAAGGTATATATTCAAATTCCAAATGTGTAGTTTCTCAACAATGTTCAACAGCTCCTTGGCTGAAGAAAGAAGCCTGTCCTTTTACGGAATGTATGAGATATTATCAAATGAGCAATAAAACATTTGTAAGCAATCACTCTAGAAAAGTCTTGCATATCTCTTAAAAACAAATGGAATCGAAGGATTTGAACGATATATACTCTGCCAGTCGAGTTTGGATGGAGTGGCTTAGGTAGCTGGGGCTGCCTCCGTACCTTGCTTCCACAAGATGAGACTGGCAATGCCAAAGTAGGCAAGGATATCCGCTTGTATGAATGCAAAAACTGCGTGGTTCATGCAGCCGATGAAAGCAAGGTGGTAGTTCAAGGTTTGGATGGCTATATTGTAGCCGAGAAGAATGGACAACTGCTTGTCTGCTAATTGAAGGAAGAGCAGAGAATAAAAGAATTAGGAAAGTAAAAAATACAATGAATATAAATTAAATTAAGATATGTCTAAAAAAGAAGAATTAAAGAAACAGATTCTCGAATTGACACGAGAATACTATCGTGAGGTACATGGTCAGAAGCAGGAGTTTGTTCCTGGCAAGACCAAAGTGAATTATGGCGGTCGCTATTTCGACGATGAGGAGATGGTGAACTTGGTAGACGCCTCTTTGGACTTCTGGCTTACTGCTGGTCCTTGGGCTCACAAGTTTGAAACACGCTTTGCCAAGTGGTTGGGAGTGAAGTATTGCTCACTCTGTAACTCTGGCTCTTCAGCAAACCTCCTTGCCTTTAGTGCACTTACTGCTCCTGAACTTGGAGATCGTGCTATCAAGCGAGGCGATGAAGTGATTACTGTAGCTGCAGGATTCCCAACAACAGTATCTGCTATCCTTCAGTATAATGCTGTTCCTGTTTTCGTGGATATGAGCATTGAGGAGAGTAATATTGACACTACCCAGTTGGAGGCAGCACTTTCTCCTAAGACTAAGGCGGTGATGATTGCACACTCATTGGGTAATCCATTTAACCTTCAGGCTGTGGTAGACTTCTGTCGAAAACATAACTTGTGGTTGGTAGAAGACAACTGTGATGCACTTGGTTCTGAGTACTTCATTGATGGTGAGTGGAAGAAGACAGGTACAATCGGTGACATCGGTACATCTTCATTCTATCCTCCTCACCACATGACAATGGGCGAAGGTGGTGCTGTCTATACCAATAGCCCTGACCTTCACAAGTATGTGATGAGTTTCCGTGACTGGGGACGTGATTGTTGGTGCGTAGGTGGTGTGGACAACACTTGTGGTTGCCGTTTTACAAAGAAGTTTGGTCAACTTCCACTAGGTTATGATCACAAGTATGTATACAGCCACATGGGTTATAACTTGAAGGCCACAGACCTTCAGGCTGCTATTGGATGTGCGCAGCTTGAGAAGTTGGATGATATTGTTGCTCGTCGTCGTGAGAACTTTGATTATCTCCACAAGGGATTGGAAGGTGTGAAAGGTCTTCTCTTGCCAGAGCCTCAGAAGAATAGCAAGCCAAGTTGGTTTGGTTTCTTCATTACCGTATTGCCAAATGCCGGATATACTCGTACAGAACTTACCAAGTACTTGGAGGATCATAAGGTTCAAACCCGCAACCTCTTCGCAGGTAATCTCTTGAAACATCCAGCTTTCGACCAGTATGTATTGAACAAGGATTATCGAGTAGTGGGCGATTCTCTTCCTGTCACAGATAGCATCATGAACGATTGCTTCTGGATTGGCGTTTACCCAGGCATGACCCAGGAAAAACTCCAGTACATGATTGATACCATCAAGGCTTTTGTCGCTACCAAGTAAAGTAGCGACAAATCCCTATTAGTTTAACCAATTTTTTAGAATTATGAAGGTCGTATTACTTGCAGGTGGCTTTGGCTCACGTATCAGTGAGGAAAGCCAGTTCAAGCCAAAGCCGATGATTGAGATTGGAGGCATGCCTATCCTGTGGCATATCATGAAGGAGTATTCCTATTATGGCCACAACGAGTTCGTCATCTGTGCTGGTTACAAACAGGAATACATCAAGGAGTGGTTCTCCAACTATTTCCTGCATAACAGTGATGTAAGTTTTGATTGGAGAGGTGGTAAGAATGAGGTGACCATTCACCATAGCGAACTGGAACCTTGGAAGGTGACGGTAGTGGATACAGGCTATAATACCATGACGGGTGGACGTATAAAACGCATCCAGAAGTATGTTGGAGATGAGCCGTTCTTCATGACCTATGGTGATGGCGTTTGCGATGTAGATATCAACAAACTCTTGGAGTTCCACAAGGCACATGGTAAACTTGCCACATTGACTGCCGTAAAGATGAAACAAGAGAAAGGTGTACTGAACATTGGTGGTGACAATGCCGTGAAGTCATTCCGTGAAAAGAACATCACCGATGGTGCTCCTATCAATGCTGGTTATATGGTATTAGAGCCAAAGGTCTTCGACTATATTGACGGCGATTCTACAGTCTTTGAGAAAGAACCTTTGGAAACATTGGTCAATGAAGGTGAACTGATGTCCTATATCCACGAAGGCTTTTGGCAGTGCATGGACAATGTACGTGAGAAGGCTATGCTGGAGAAACTGCTTGCAACAAATACTGCTCCTTGGAAGAAATGGGAGCGTGAGGTACCTAAAGAGATATAATTATGGCTTTAGATTTATTTAATAATTTCTATAAGGGAAAGCGTGTTCTTGTTACTGGTCATACCGGATTCAAGGGTAGTTGGCTTTCTATTTGGCTTCATGAGTTGGGAGCAGAGGTCGTAGGTGTCGCCTTAGATCCTTATTCCGATAAGGACAATTTCGTCTTGTCCGATATCGGTAAGAAGATAAAGGCAGATATAAGAGCGGATATTCGTGATGGAGAGAAGATGAAGCAAATCTTTGCCGAGTATCAGCCTGAGATAGTTTTTCATTTAGCTGCCCAACCTTTAGTTCGATTGAGCTATGAGATTCCTGTGGAGACCTATGAGGCAAACGTGATGGGAACCATACATGTGATGGAAGCTATCCGTGCTACAGAGTCCGTAAAAGTAGGTGTGATGATAACCACCGATAAGTGCTACGAGAACAAGGAGCAAATCTGGGGTTATCGAGAAAACGAACCAATGGGTGGTTACGATCCATATTCTTCTTCCAAAGGTGCTGCTGAAATAGCCATCAGTTCTTGGCGCAGAAGTTTCTTCAATCCAGCTGACTATGGCAAGAAACATCATGTAGCTTTGGCAAGTGTTAGAGCTGGTAATGTAATTGGTGGTGGTGACTGGGCAAAAGACAGAATCATACCTGATTGCATCCGTGCTATTGAAGCAAATAAGACCATAGAGATACGCTCACCTAAGGCAATTCGCCCATGGCAACATGTATTGGAACCTTTAGGCGGTTATATGCTCCTAGCATCCAAGATGTGGAAAGAACCAACCAAGTATTGTGAAGGATGGAACTTCGGACCACGTACAGAATCAATCGCCAATGTTTGGGATGTTGCAACGAAACTTATCACTAACTATGGCAAGGGAGAATTGAAGGATGTATCCGATCCAAATGCCCTACATGAGGCTAAGCTATTAATGCTTGACATCAACAAGGCACACTTCAAACTAGGTTGGGAACCAAGAATGAATATCGACCAATGCATGGCTATGGTTGCTGAATGGTACAAGAGATACCAAGGTGAGGATGTTTATAATCTTTGTGTTGAACAGATTAATAAATATGTAGGCTAATGAAAATCTTTGTTACAGGAGCTACTGGTTTTTTAGGTTACCATTTTGTTAACGTTGCTGTAGCTTTGGGCCATGAAGTATTATGTTTGCGTCGATCTACTTCAAAGTCTTTGTTTGAGCCTATAATTGAAAAGAAGGTAACTTGGGTTAATAATGATTCTACTCTTAAGGATATTGTTTGCCAGTTCAAACCTGAAGTTTTATTTCATGCGGCTTGGGGTGGTGTTCGAGGAGCTGGACGTGATGATGTAAATACTCAGAAAGCAAATATAGAAATGTCTGATTACTTTTATAGCCTTTACCCATATAAGCAAATTATATCTATAGGTAGTCAGGCTGAGTACGGCTATTACCAAGGTCCGGTTTTAGAGACTCATTCTTTGAAACCTGAGATGGAATATGCTAAAGCTAAAGTCATTTCGTGCAATCATTTGAAAGAATATTGCGAAAAATATAATATAGAATGGCAATGGATTCGAATATTTACAGTATTTGGTGAGAAACAAACGGGTGGATTGGTAAAAGGCTTTACTACACAATGTCAAAATGGCGCAACTCAGTTTGATACAACAGAAGGTAAACAAATCTATTCTTATTTGTATTCATTTGATTTCGCAAAAGCAATATGCCAAGTATTGGGTACAAAAGGCAAATCTGGTGTTTATAATCTATCTCAACCTGATAGTTGCTATAGTAATATAGAAATTCTCACAAAGATAAAAGAGTATCTACATTCCAAAATACAAATAAACTTTGGAGCAGTACCTTATGCTCCAAAGCAAGTGATGTATATGGATGGTGATGTTACTAGTTTTGAATCAGTATTTGGAAAAATTCCGTATACGAACTTTGATATTGCATTACATCATACAATCGATTCATTAGAATAATAATTATGGATATTGAAGAAATAAAAGATTTTGCTAAGGCGATACGTCGTACAGCAGTACAGTTAGCCTACAATACAAATACCTCCCATACAGGAGGTACTATGTCCCAAGCAGATATATTAGCCGTCCTTTATTCTGGAGTAATGAACATTACACCAGATACATTAAATGATCCGAAACGTGATCGCTTCATAGAGAGTAAAGGACATTGTTGCGCATCATATTATGCAGCGTTAGCTCTAAAGGGATTCATGAATTATGATGAACTGATGGAGGAATATTGCAAAAATGGCTCCCAGTATTTTGAACATGTCAGCCACAAATTGCCAGGTGTAGAGGTCTCAACAGGTAGTCTTGGACATGGTCTTCCTATAGCTTGTGGTATGGCTATTGGAGCAAAAAGAACTCATCATAATAACAGTGTATATATTATAGTTGGTGATGGAGAAATAAATGAAGGTAGCAATTGGGAGTCTTTTATGTTTGCTGCTCAAAACAAATTGGATAATCTATGTGTGATCATAGACAAAAATAAAATGCAAGCTTTGGGATTCACCAAAGATGTTCTTTGTCTAGATCCTTTAGCTGATAAGCTGAAGGCTTTCCAATGGAATGTTTTGGATATAGATGGTCATGATATTGGTCAACTTCTTGACGCTTTTGATAATTTCAAAAAGACAGAAGGTAAGCCAACGGTTATTATTGCAAACACAATAAAAGGAAAAGGGGTAAGTTATATGGAAAACAACTTGAAATTCCATTATAGTGCACCTAATGTTGAGGAACTTAAAATTGCGCTGGAGGAGTTACGATGAGAACAAATTTTATTAATCAACTTATAGAGGAAGCTCGCCATAATGACAAGATATTCTTGTTGGTAGGTGACTTAGGTTATCATGTTGTGGAGCCTTTTGAAAAAGAGTTCCCAGACCGTTTTCTTAATGTTGGAATAGCTGAGCAAAATATGACTGGTATTGCTGCAGGACTAGCAATGTCTGGATACAATGTCTATACTTATTCTATAGGTAATTTCCCAACTCTTCGCTGTTTGGAGCAGATAAGAAATGATGTTGCATATCATAAGGCAAATGTCAAAATCGTTTCAGTAGGAGCTGGTTATGCTTATGGAAGTTTGGGAGCTACCCATCAGGCTACCGAAGAAATAGGTGCATTACGAGTTATTCCAAACATGGCGGTCGCAACACCAGGTGATCCTATTGAGGCTCGTGCTATCAGTAAGTTGTCTGCATCTTACGATGGTCCGATGTACATACGTTTGGGTAAAGCAGGCGAAAAAGTTGTTCATAAAGAAAATTGTTTGGATTTACATCTTGGTGATATATGTCCTATTAGTGTTGTAAAGAATAATGCGGTAGCTGTTTTGGCTTGCGGTAATATCTTAGATGCTGTTCGTCAACAGATAGAAAAAAAACAACTACCATACGATCTTTATAGCGTTCCTTTTGTAAAACCAATGAATGTTGATTTGCTTAAGCAGATAGTGTTGTCTCATTCAGGAGGATTAATAACAATAGAGGAACATCAAAAATCATGTGGAATGGGCTCTGCTGTAGTAGAGCTAGTTAATGATTTGTATGCAACAGGACAAATACTTGTTTACCCTGTAATCAAGCGTATCGCAATTCCTGATGAATTTGCAGATGTTGTTGGAACCCAGCAATATTTAAGAGAATACGAAAAACTTCATTTATAAAGTATTTTATGTTTATATTAAAAATGATAGCTCAGAAGATAGGCATGGATAAGTCCATAGCCTATTCTTCTGGTGCAAACAATTTAATAACAAAATGTTAGATAGTAAAACTATGGATTCTAATGATGTTGTTGCAGTTTATATATTGACTCATAATAGACCTGAGACTGTTATGCGAGCTTTGCATTCTGTTCAAAAGCAAACATTTAGCAAAATAAAGATAATAGTTTCAGATAATTCTGATGATAATAGAACTGCAAATTTAGTTTTGCCTATTCTGAAAGAAGACTCACGTGTAGAATATGTTCATAGAATGGAGCCTTCTTGTAAAACAGGTATAGGACATTTGAACTATATATTGAGATGTAATCCTTATGATTATTTTATAATGTTTCATGATGATGACGAAATGCTCCCTAATATGGTTCAAATACTTTATGAAAGCATGAAAGCTGATAGTTCAATAGTTGCAGTTGGTTGTAATGCTTGCTTAAATATTTATGGTCGTCTAACAACCAAAAAAATAAATAACATTAAAAAGGTCACAAAAATAACAGATCCAATTACTCTTATAAAAATGTATGTGGGTAGAGAAATAGCCCCTTTCCCTGGATATTTGTATAATAGAGTGTTGGTAAATAAAAGTTTAGGGCTGGTAACAAGTCATGGTGGAAAATATTCTGATTCATCTTTCATCGTGGATCTAACAAAGTTAGGCAAGGTTGTAATGTTGCCTAAGTGTGGAATGATATATTATGTAACAGATGTGCAGGACAGTTATTCTCATGATTTTCAGCAGTATGATTCCTTATTGAATTATTGGCGTAATTCTTATAATTGCAAGGAAATCTTAAAGAATGCTAGAGTTTATAATATATATAATAACTTAAAAGATATTCAGTTAAAAAGCGGAAAAATACCTTTCAGAAAAAGTGCATTTTATATATTCTTACATTATTCTGCATTCAATTATTTTCTAAAGTATTTATTACGTTTGTTAAAAATTAAAACAAATTAAGATGGTTAAAGTTTATATTCCTGGACCTTATAATATTCCGATAACAAGACAGTTTAAGACGGAGGAGCTTGTATGGGGCAATACGCAATTCGTTTTTGATGCTAATGAAGATTATGATTGTATTGCTGTTGTAGATGGAATATCAGTACCTATTGTTACAACCTCTCCAAAGGAAAATCGTTTTTTTTGGACAGGTGAACCTCCTATGGTGAAAAGATATACAAAGTCCTTCTTATCGCAGTTTGCTCACATTTTTTCTTGCCAAAAGAATTTAGTGGCAAATAGTCATGCCTGTATTTCTAATCCTCCTTTACCTTGGATGGTTGGATGTTCTTTGAAGCAAGGAACTCATTCTTCTGATGGACATGATGCGCTAAATTACCAAGATTTCATTTTAGGTAGTTTTGATGATGAAAAACGTATTGATAAAGCTTGTGTCTTGACATCTAATAAGACAATTACTAAAGGTCATCGTGATCGAGTGAAATTTGTTGAGAAAATATTAAAAGATAAGGTTGAGTATATTGACATTTATGGAAATGGTTATAAGTCAGTAGGGGATAAATTGGAAGTACTGTCAAAATACAAGTATTCTATTGTAATAGAAAATTGTCAATATCCAAACTATTGGACAGAAAAATTGTCTGATTGTATACTGGCAGGATGCTGTCCGATATATTATGGAGCAAGTAATATTTCAGATTTTTTCCCTATAAATAGCTTTCCTGTTATTGATATATTAAATTATCAAGAAGCTATTGCTAAAGTGGATGGTTTAATAAAATCAGATTATTTTAGCACTTATCATAAAAATATAGGAATTCTAAAAAGTTTAATTTTGGATAAATATAATATGTTTGCAATGATAAATGACGCAATAGCAGCTGCAGGTATTAATATGGGAAATAAGCTGCAAGAGCCAGAGATACTACATCCTATGAAATATAGTATATTGGATCGTGGGTTGTCACGTATACATAGAATGTTTAATATATAAAAATAATTTAATGTATAGAGCATTATTTAAGTCTTCCTTGTTTCGAAATGTATCATGGATTTTTGCCTCTTCTGTAGTTTCGAACTTATTGCGCTTTTTGCTTATATTTATCCTTATTAGGTTATATTCTCCAGAAGAATTTGGTTTATGGGCTAGTATTACTTCTATAGCAGCAATCTTGGTGACAGGAGATTTTGGAATAACAAATGTGTTACGTTATAGAGCCTCTAAAGCAATTGAAGAGAAGAGAGTTGATGATTTTAAAATTTCTTTTTTTTCATCTTTATATTTTTTCCTTTTATTTGCTATTATTGTATCTATAATTTTAGTATTTATTAGTCCATATATACCTTATGAAAAGTTATTTAAAACCGATAATGTTGATTTGATGCTGCAAGGGCGGAAGATATTTATCATCATTCAGGTCTTGTTTCTGTTAGGAATACCATTTGGACTTGGTTGTAGTATGTTTTTCTCTTTTAATGAGACAAAAATTTATTCAATAATTTCATTTATTCAAGGTTGCGCTACTTTTTTGATAGTTGTTATACTTGGATTGTTTCATTGCAAGATAAGTACAGTTTCTATATGTTATTTTATCATTAATACAATAGCCTATTTAGGAGGAACTATTTGGTTTGTCTATAGAAGAAAATGGGATATTCCAAAGATTTCAATAAAAACAATGTATTTAAATATGAAGAGTATGCTGTTGACTGGTGTAAAATTTTTATCAATACAGTTATCTAGCAGTTTCGTATTTAATGTGTTGACATTATATTCAGGTGCATTACTCGGCTTAACCGTCGCAGCCAATATCAATGTTATTCAGAAAATCTATACATTTTTTGTAGGTATTTACCAGAGCATAAACAATCCTATTTGGAGTTCGTTAGCTAGTAATTATTTTTCGAACAACCTAAAAAAATGCAAGGAAATCTTAATAAAAATATGTTTAATAACAATTACGGTATTTACATTTATAATTTCCTTCTCGTACATATTTAAGGATATTCTCATCCAAATCATAGCAGGAAGTCAGTATAATGCAAATGGTACTTTATTTATATTGGTAGGTTTGTTTTATCTGTGTAAAGTATTATTCGATAATGTTACTTTGCTACAAAATGCAACAAATAAAATAAATAAATTAGCTTTTGGCTATTTAATATTTGATGCTCTTGTTATGTTTGTTGTCCCCTACATTATGGCTAACTATGGTCTATATTATATGGTGTCTACGATGATTGCTATTTGGGCTTTGTTTAGTGTATGCATGGCGATCGAGAGTAAATATATATTGTCGAATAAATGTAAGTGAACAATGAAAATTTTAGTGATAGCAAATTTATACCCTTCTAAATCAGATCCTTCATATGGAACTTTCGTTAAGAACTTTGTGGATGGATTGTCTGATAAGCAGAATGTGGAAATAGAATTATGTGTAATTAGAGGTAGAGCAAAGAATAAACTGGCAAAACTTCTTAAATATGTCATATTTTTAAGTACAGCTTTATATCTTTTAATGTTTAGAAAATATGATTTAGTCTATAATCATATAATTACTCATGCTGCTATATCTTTAAGAATAGCCACATTTTTTAGGGATATTCCTCTTGTCTTTAATATACATGGTGAAGACTTGTTGACAAAAACGAGAATTAGTCAATATGGATTGAAATTAGTTACGCCCTTATTGTATAAGGCCAAATTGATTGTTGTTCCTTCAAACTTTTTTAAAAAGAAAACATTAGAAATTTTTCCATGCATTAATCCTAAAATAATTTTTGTATCAGCTTCTGGAGGTGTTTCAAAAAAGTTCTTTCACTTGAATACCGATTGTAAAATTTCTCGTGAAAAAATAGTTGTTGGTTATGTTTCTAGAATAGATCGAGGAAAAGGCTGGAATATCTTTATTGATGCTATTGTCGGTTTGAAAGCTAAAGGAATGAGCATAGAAGGAGTATTGGCTGGCACGGGATTTCAAGTTCCTAATATGAAGGATTATATTAATAAAAAGGAAATATCTTGTATTAAATATGTTGGGGCAATTCCTTATGATGATCTACCTTTATTTTACTCAGGTTTGGATTTATTTGTTTTTCCAACAATGCTTGAAGAGTCTTTGGGATTGGTTGGCTTAGAAGCAATGGCCTGTAGCGTTCCTGTTGTGGCAACTGAAATAGGTGGTATTACAGATTATGTCAAGAATGGCTTTAATGGTTTTTTCTTTAGTAAAGGTAATGTTAAAGAACTAGAAGAGAAAATTAACAGGTATATCAGCCTTAATGATAGGGAGAAAATGCTTATCAGAAAAAATGCCTATAATACAGCAAAAGATTATGAGGCAGGTTTGATCATTGATAGAATTTATGTAAAATTATTATCTTTAATATAATAATAAATGTTACAAAAACGTCTTAATTATCCGCATTATCTGTGGTATTTCTTTTATTGGCTATTATTGGTAGACTCTATAAATGGCTTCTTTTTAGGTTTGGGACAATCTTTTCCATTAGGAATTATTTATAAGTCTATATTGTTATTTTGTTTAATTGCTATAGCACTAAAAGATAGGAAAAATATACCTTCACTTTTTTTGTGGATTGGCTATTTAAGTATATTTCTTATTCATTTTTCATGCAATGGGAATGCAGGAAAATTAGGAGATACTCTTTCTTTGTTGAGCAAGTTTTGGGTGATGTATTGGGGCTATCCGGTAATGGTAAAAATAGCAAAGGACTCCCCAAATTTGACCTTTGATAAGATAAAATCAATTTTTGCATTAAATGCAATAGTTTTAGTGGCAAATATTATTTTGGGCATTTTGGGGTTTGGCTATAGCTCATATGGTGACGGAGGTGAAGATTCTACTGGTTACAGGGGATTTTTTTATGCAATTAATGAGTTGTCTGGAGTTATATTGGTCTTGTTTGGCTCTGTTTTGTTTTATACAAAAATAGCTTTTAGTAATATGAAATATTATTTAGTATTACTTTTCTTATTATTTTGTGTAGCGATGTTTAGTACCAAAACGGCAATGGGAGGAATGTTGCTGCTATTTGTCTTTTTGCAATATCTGTTTGGGAAGAAAAAATATCTTATATGGATGACTCTTTTTTTGTGTATATTAATACCTCTTCTATTATATTTAGGATACCGTATGGCACTAGAAAGCGGATTATGGGATAGATGGATGTACTTCTATGACAAAAGTGACGATTTCTTTTCTTTTATAGTTTCTGGAAGAAATATTTTTTGGGAAAATATGAAAGGACGCTATTTAAGTTCTGGCTTTTGGGGAATGGCTGTAGGCTTGGGTGGCAATCTTACAGTAGAAATGGATCCTTTTGATGCAATGTTAAATTTTGGAATATTAGGTTTAGTGATAGTCTATGGTTTTTGGCTATATATGATAAGACAAGCTTTTGTAAGAAGAAAAGTCTGCTTATTGGCAAAATTTGTTATATTCATTGATATAGAGATACTGATATTCTCAATCTTTGCTGGCCATTTGATGTTCTCTGGGCTTTTAGGACCTTTCGTTCCTCTTCTCAATGCTCTAATATATATTCCGGATAGATTATTAATAAATAAAAATAAATGAAGCACAATTTAGTGTTACTATTAACAGAAAGCACTAGTGTTCCGTTAAAAGATTCCGATTGTAATATAAGTTATAAATATTCAAAATCTAGCATTCGATATAAGTGTGTAGAGTCTTCAGTAATGCCACTCTCATGGAGTGGTATTAGGTAAATTTATAAGAAATGTTGTATTTTAAAAAATGATAAAAATGGGAAAGATTAAGTTGTGTATGCCATATTATAATGAAGGGCTTATTGCAAAAATTTGTATTCATGAAGCTCAAAAGTGGGTTGATGAAATTCATGTTACGGAATTTGATAAGTCTTTCAAATATGCTCCTCATCCTTATGAGTTTAAACTTGGTAATGAAGAAAAGGTATTTTATCATCCAATGAATTCTAAAGGAAAATACCTTAAACCTCGTAAGTTTGTACCTCATTTTGTAATTAAACCAATCTCTCGTTGGTTGAAGCATACTTGCTTAAATACTGGATGGTATAACGAAGCTGTTTCACGTAATTATTCTTTATGGAATGCTAATTTTGAAGATAATGACATCTTGATATTATCAGATATAGATGAAATTATTGATAGTCGTTATAGGCAACAAATTTTAGAAGCGGTAGACAAGTATGATGCTGTTACGATAAAGATATATTTTTCTAATTTCTATTTTAATCTTTTCAATCCTGATTGGCCAGGACCTGAAGGATATTCTTATAGAATTGTTGTAATTAAAGGAAAGTATCTTCGCGAAAAGTTTTTTGGTGATTCTGATTATATTCGCAAGATGGGAGAAGCAGGCAAGTTGAATGATGCTATAAAATTACTTGACGGTTTTAAAGGTTTTCATCATAGTTGGCTTGGAAATATTGATTTTGTGAAGAAAAAACTCTTATCATACGCTCATTCATTAGATGAGCATAGTAGTTCTATACTAAAAGATAATGGAGATATCGATTTGGAATCATTGAAGCAGCATATAGAGTCAGGAACAACGATATTTGGTGGAGCAGAGACAAAACTTGTAAAAGATAATTCTATCAAGTTGTTGCCAGAAGTAGAAGAACTTCGTAATAAATATCCAGAATTTTTCTTTTGAAAATTACAGCTGTGATAATAAATAATAATAGATATGAAAGATAGAGATTATAGTATTGATATCTTGAAGTTTCTTGCCGTGTTTTTAATAATCAATAGCCATATGGACGTTTTTATGTAAAATATAGTATGTTAGCAACAGGTGGGGCAATCGGTGATGCTTTATTTTGTTTGCTTCTGGTTATACTTTATTGTTGAGCAAAAGAAAACTTTCATTTGACAATTGGTACAAGCGCAGAATCTGCCGAATTTATCCGTCCGTATTTGTCTGTGTTGTAATCGGAACTTTGTTTATGGGTATTCTTTAAACATATCTGGGGGAGCCCGTCCGAAAACTTAATTAGGAAAGCAAAGAATATTTTGAAAAGGTGATCCAGGATAGGGGTTGGATGCTTACATATGTTCGCACACAGATCTCACGGATAATAAAAATCCCAACCTGTATTGCTACAAGCTGGGATGATTTTGAACACGAATAACTCGAATAACACGAATATCTGGGAACTGTCCGGGTATTCTAGAGATGGAAGTCGATTTCCTTCAGCCATTCCTTGACATCGAAGCAAGGACAGCTCTTGCGAACCCAGGGAAGGTCGCGATGACCTAGGATCTCGGCATCGGGATAGTCGAGGACGAGACTGTAGAGGAGGTCTTCCAGAGATGCTTTCTGGGCTGGAGTGCGAGTGTCGGCAGGCTTGCCTTTCTCGTCAAGACCACCCTCGTAGCAGATTCCGATGCTATGGGCGTTGTAGTGGCGGGCGTGAGCGCCCTCCTCGCTTTCTGGACGGCAGGGATAGACCACGCCATCCTTCGTAATGTAATAGTGGTAACCGATGGAGTGGAAACCACGGGCCTTGTGGCAGGCTTCTAAGGCTTCTACTGGGAAGTCCTGGTTAATACGTGTGGCACTGCAATGTACCACGATCAAATCGATTTTTCTTTGATTCTTCATTGGATTCTATGGATTTTAAAGGGTTAATGATTGTTTCCCACAGATTACACAGATTTTCACAGATTTTTGACTCCTTCGGAGTTTTTCCATGGAGGTTTGGTGATAACTGTTGCTTGCAACAAGATTATCTGTGTATATCCGTGAGATCTGTGGGAGAACTAAAATATCACTTGCAGCTCTGCACACAGAAGGAGCTGAGGACGGCAGTGAGGATGGTGATGACGAAGTTGATGACTTTCTGGATTGTTTCCTTTTTCATTTTAATTAGTGATTAGTGTAATTAGTGATTAATGTTTAATTTTCCCACAGATTACACAGATTTTCACAGATTATAGACTCCTTCGGAGTTTTTTGCAGTGAGACCTGATGAGTATAAGACCGTTGCTTGCAACGAAGAATTATCTGTGTAAATCTGTGAGATCTGTGGGAGACCAAGAAGGAAGCGGGCAGGATGAGCAAGTATCCGTTCAGGGCGATGATTTGACAATGTTGAATGGTGAGTGATGAACTCATTCCTGATGTGCCCTCGGATTACTCCGGACTGCATCCTGCCGATGCGCTTTCTCTTGTTTCAGATGCGAGGTGGGTAGGGCTACTCTAAGCCGTCGCCTCCTCCTTCTCCAGTGGTTCCGCTACCGCCCTGGTCGGTGTTGTCACCACCAGGGGTATCCTTTCCGGTATCCTTCCCGGTATCCGGGTTAGTATCCGGGGTGGTGCCATCACCTAACAGAGCAGAGGCCTTCTTCAGCGTAGCTTCGAGGTTGATGGTCTTGGCGCTGAACTCACCGGTGCCACGAGCACGGAGACGGAAACCTTCGATGTTCTTGGCGATGGTGAACTCCTTCTCTGAGGCGGCTCCCTCCTTGTTGCGGATGCCGATGGAGAAGATGGCGAGGTCGTCAATCTTCACAGCGAAACCTTGCAAGGTGAGTTCCTTGACGCACGATACCATATCGGTAATCATGCCCTTGATGGCTCCCTTAGAGAAAGGAGTGTTGTGGCTAGCCATGTGTTCGGCCAGGCCGTCGATGTCTACCGTCTGAGTGATGACTGGATAGGCGTAATACTTGCCGTATGCCTCTGGCATCTTGGCGTTCTGATTTAGTTTTAGTACGTAAAGCAACATAAGTTTTTAAGTGTTTAAATGGTTAATAATTAATGTTGAGTGGGCGCTGCGCAGTGCCTGATTCTTGAACACGAATCTCACGAATCGAACGAATCTTTGACTCCTCGCGGAGTTTTTGTTTTCCCACAGATTACACAGATTTTCACAGATTTTTGACTCCTCGCGGAGTCTTTGCTGTGAGCCTTAGTGAGTACCGTTGCTTGCAACGAAGAGAATCTGTGCAAATCTGTGAGATCTGTGGGAGACTCTTTCTGAATCACAATGCAAAGATACAACATTTCATTTTCCTAACTCACCGATGCTCATTGTTGCTCACCGATACTCACCGATTATCACTGATAAATATCAGGGTTCTCCCAAATGGAAGAAAATATAGGATACTTGCAGAGGATTGAACTCCTTGCAGCTCTTGTTGTATCCACTCTTCTGCAACTGCTCGTAGAGCTGGGTGCATCTTACTATCCATCTCATCAGATGGGCTCTTGCCACGTCCGGGTCGGAATCCGGAAAATAGAGCAGGGCTAACTCCTGCTTGGTGTAACTTCGTAAATCCATTTTCTTATAATGTTGAATTTTCCCACAGATCTCACAGATTTTCACAGATTTTCGACTCCTTCGGAGTTTTTGCTGTGAGCCTTAGTGAGAGTACCTGTTGCTTGCAACAAGATTATCTGTGTAAATCTGTGAAATCTGTGGGAGACAAAGAATAATGTTGAATGTTATCTATTAGGGTTATGATTCATAAATATGATACTTAGCCATCGAAAACGAGTTATAAAAAGTGATTGAAAGAAGAATGAGGAAAGTTTACTGATTATCAGTTACTTTCCTCATTCTTGATTAAAAGAGATGACGACAAACGAAGACGGAAATATGACAAGATGAGACAGAGGAACGTTACCAACTCGTAACCTATACTTTTGAATGGTACGATTCGAGTTTTGAAGAATGATGTAGGTTATATGTAGTAAGGGAATGTACTTATATATAGTGAGTTGATAATGAGAAACGTAAGTTTTTTGTTGATAAACGAAAATTGTGGTGTTCTGCTGTGAAATGCGTAGCAAGAAAAGACTCTTCAGATATTAATTTTGTACGCAAAAAAATAATGAAGTTATGAAGAGTACATTTTCAATTATCTTCTACCTCAAAAGACAGGTAGTAAAGAAAGACGGTACAGTCCCAGTCATGGGACGTATCACAGTGGACGGAACACAGGCACAGTTCAGTTGTAAGGTGACGGCAAATCCAAAATTGTGGGACACCAAGGGCGGACGCATGACAGGAAAAAGTATGCTGGCATTGGAGGTGAACCGCAAGCTGGACAAGATGCGTGTGAGTATCAACAAGCATTATCAAGAGATTCTTGACAGAGACAATTATGTGACAGCCGAGAAGGTGAAGAATGCTTTTCTTGGATTGGAATATCGCTGTCAGACTTTGCTGAAGGTTTATGCTCAGTACAATGAGGATTATGAGAAACTCTATAAAGCGGGTATGCGCTCTTGGGGTTCCCTTAGAAGATATAGATGCGTGTATCGTCATCTACAGGAGTTCTTGCAGAGTCGTTATCATGTCAACGACATATCTCTTAAAGAACTGACTCCTGCTTTTATTACGGATTTTGAAGCTTTTCTGCGCACAGATAAACATTTGTGCGAAAATTCACTGTCAGTGTATATGCTGCCATTGCGAACAATGGTGTTCAGAGCGATAGATAATGGATGGTTAACGAGAGATCCTTTCCATGACTATAAGGTGCCGAAAGTAGAGACAACTCGTGGATTTCTGACGAAAGAGGAGATTCATCTGCTGATGAATGCTGAGTTGAAAAGAAAGACCATGCAATTGATAAGAGACCTGTATCTGTTCTGTTGCTTTACGGGATTGTCGTTTGCAGATTTGAAAAATCTGAAAGAGGAACATATACAGACATTCTTTGATGACAGTGAATGGATAATGATAGATAGACAAAAGACGGGTGTGAGATCGACCATCAAATTGTTGGATTATCCAAAATCCATCATGGAGAAATACAGAGGACTGTGTGCGGATGGACGCATCTTTCCTGTTCCTTGTTATTCGGACTGTAGAGGAATTCTACTACGTATTGCCAAAAAATGTGGCATCACCAAGCATCTCACCTGGCACATGAGCCGCCATACGATGGCTACGGAGATTTGCCTCACAAATGGAGTTCCGATAGAGACGGTGAGTTCGATACTGGGGCATAAGGATATTAAAACTACCCAAATTTACGCAAAAATTACTAAGGAAAAGTTGAATAAGGACATGGATAAGTTATCTTTGCAACTGAATCATATTGATGAGTATATGGGGAAGATGAATGTGGGGACGGAAAAGGTGAAAATCAGTAACAATTCAAAATAGACAGAATATGGAAAGACAGGTGATAACAATACAGGAGGAATGCGTCATCTATGCTCCCCATCTTGGTGAAGTATGGATGACGGCTTGGGAGATAGCTGAGCTATTCTATGTATCGAGCGTGAGTGTCAAAAATACGATTAAGCGTATTTGGAAGCAAGGGGCACTGAAGGAATTTGAGACCTACCGATATATCAAGTTGGATAATGGCAATTCGGCAGATGTGTATAACTTGGAAATGGTCATGGCGATTGCTTTCCAAGTGGATACGTACTTGGCAAAGCTGTTTCGTGAGTGGATGATTGGGAAGATTGTTCAGAAAAAGCAAAGTGCTGCTTTTCAAGGACAACAAGGACAGGCTGTGATTGTAGTGATGAATGGCAAAGGAAATATAAACTGAGTTACGGATTTTCATACAGGCAGAGGTAAACGGAGATTTGTTTGCTTCTGCCTGTTTTCTTTTGTATGGCTTTTTAGAAATAGTAGGTATTTAGAAGAAAGTTGATGCCTTTCTGCTTAAAGATTGTTATATAACGGACTACGTTTGTTGATTTTTGAAATAAAAATGGTATCTTTGTAAGACAAACACAAAAAGAGAACAGATATGAATGAAGATATAGAGAAATTCTTAGATGGTTATTTGGTTAATTCAGACCCTCAGTATGCCGTCTTTCTGAAAGGTAACTGGGGATGTGGAAAGACATTCTTTATTAATAAGTGGCTTGAATCGTATAAGAAGAAAATTCCTGCGGACCAAGTGTTGGAGCCAGTTATGGTATCACTTTATGGCTTAAGTGAGATCAAGCAAGTAAAAGATGCTCTGAATAGGGTTTTATGTCCAATACTTTACGGAAAAGTAGCAAAAACAGGAAAAGCACTTTTGAAGTTAGCATCATCTTTTGTATTGAAGCATGAGGTTGACTTGAATAACGATGGAGCCTCTGATTTTGAGATGAATGTCAACATTGATCCTATGTCAATATTTATCTCAGATGATGATAGTGTAAAGAAAGGCAAACTTTTAATCTTTGATGATATTGAGCGTTGTGAAGTACCTATGAAAAAACTTTTGGGCTTTCTCAACTATTTTGTGGAGCAGTGTCATAGTCATCTCATTATTATCGGTCATGAGAATAAAATCGCAGATGGTGACCAAAAGAAAGTTTTTGCAGATTTCAAAGAGAAGACAATCGGTCGCGAGTTTGAAATAGAGCCGAATGTTGAAGCAGCCATTAAGTATTTTACAGAAGAGGAACCTGTTAATAACTTTGTTCTCCTATCAAAAAAATCTTCTCCATAACAGGTTGTAGAAATCTGCGTATACTGCGACAAGCCCTTTGGGATTTCAGTAGATTTGAGGAAACAATGCAGGATTACTTGAAAGATGAACGATATGAGAATGTCATGATACATGTCATGGGATCTTATATCATTTCATATTGTGAGTACAGAGGAGAAAGTCATGACGTTTTGGAAAGATGGGTTCGATATGACCTTAATGGAGAATATAAAGATAATGAAGAAATTAGCCAATTAAAAAGTAAAATTGGTAATCTTCATCAGAGATATAATAATTATCGTATTACTCCATATCAAACATTCAAGATTGACATGGTAGTAAGAATTATTGTTGAGTTAAACACGGGGCGTCCTATTATGGATTTCGTCAAACTATATTTTGCACCACAAAAGAAGATTGCCTCTTGGGAAAGAATTAACGATTCGTTCTCTTTGGAAAATGACGACTTTCTTGTGTTCTATGATGAACTGATAGAAGATGTTTGTAACCTCAGAATTTATGGTATGAGTAATTTAGGATATTCCATGGCATATTTGTTGTCTTTGGATTCTCATAAGACAAAAGAAATCAGTGATGTTGATTTTAATCGTTTGCATGATGCCCTACCCAAATATTTAGTAAAAATAGATACGGCAGAACAACTGTATAATGCGCACTTGGAATTTGAACGTGGTCTCAATTCTTATTTGTCAAATAAAACGCCTGAACGCCTACCTGTTATTTGCTTACAATTCAATGAGGAATATGAGAAAAGACTCAGACAAAACAAAAACTTAATGACTCGTACTTTAGAAGGTCTTTCAGATTCAAATGTGGGCAATTTGAGTGATATTAATAAGGAGGCATTGCCAGACCATAGTTGCACTTATGATATGGTAGCTATATTTAAGAGTGTTGATATAAATGTATTGTTTAACAACTTAACAATGCTCAGCAATGATTCTTTGCAAACCTTTAACCATTTTATACGTGTTCGTAACATGGATGGGTGTAGTGAGATAAAAAAAGAGGATATAGGTTCATTGAAACTTTTGAAAGAAAAAATTGATGCGATACTTCCTACACAAATGTTTGTAAGAAAAGAAGCATTCTATAGAATTTCAAATTCATTAAATGAATCAATAAATAGATTAACTAGAGATTAAGAATACTTTAAACGATGGTTTTAAATTTATATAGAGGTACAAAGGGGAATGACCGATGAAGGTTGTTCCCCTTTGTGCTTTTTGTATTTCTTATGTAACTTTGCCATCTATGATGGGTTTACGATAGTTGGTGGCGAGGAGGGCTTGGATCTCGGATTCGGGATAGAGGGTCTTGCCACAGAGGATGATGTATGGGAGAAGACGCAGCTTGCGGTATTCTTGCAAGGTGCGGCGACTGAGCTTCAAGTGTTCGGAGAGTTCTTTGTCGGTGAGGTATCGCTCACCGTCCAAAGGTGGACTGTAGGACTCGATGAAGGAAGACAGCCAGTTGTTGGCTTTCTTCAATGACTGCATGGCGCTGTCTATCGACTCGCTCTTATGCGTCAAAAGTTGGTTCATGTTCATTGCTTACAAATTGGATTAAGTGGTGAATAAAATATCTGGTGTTTGCTCGCCCAAGGTGAAGTTTTCGACTTCGCCTTGGGCGAATTTCGTTCTATACCAACCCGATTTGAATCTCAATATCAATCGGAAAATTAATATCAAACAGAGCTGTTTCGTTCTATGCTATACCGATTTGATGCGGGCAATCAGTGGAACGATGGCTTTGACTTCGTCGGGATCGTAATAGAACTGGCGACCGAATTGGGTATGTCCCAGGAAACGGCGGTCACGAAGTTTTTGTAAGGTGCGAGGGCTGATGCGCAGCTGCTGACAGACCTCAGGTCCTGTGAGCCACTGGTTGAGACGCTTGCCGTTTGCCTTGTGCTTCAACAACTCTACCTTTTGTACTAAGGCATCGTATCTTGCCATCATCAAGTCGAATGCCTTCTTTTCCATTGTTACTACTTCCATGTTCTTGATTTTTATGGGTTTGACATTTTCGGCTGCGAAGATACGACACGAATCAGGAAAAACAATGAAAATGGAGATTTGTGGCAGTGCTTTTCCGTCGTTTGCTGACCGATAGGCAAGTAATTCAAGAAAATTATACGTGGGTCATTAATGAGTTGTTAAACGGGTATTTCGCAAATGATTAATTTTGCCGCCGAGAAATCAAAACAGCAAAGTTTGTAACATTTAAAACGGAATCAAAATGGAAGTAATAACAATGGAAAGTTCAGCCTTTAAGATGCTGACAGAACAGATTGCCGACGTGGCAAAGTTGGTAGCTCTCATATATTCCAATGCGAGAGAAAATACCAAAAGAAGAAGCATGGAACTTGTGCTGACAAGCAGTGATGCTGCAAGAATACTTGGGATAAGCAAGCGAACCCTGCAGCGCTTGCGCTCTACCAACAGCATCGAGTACTTCATGGTGCGCGGACAATGCAGATACAGCATCAACGCTGTACAGAAATTGATTGAGGAACGAACCATTGCCAAGGAGACATGAGTATGGAAGATGGAACATTGAGACGATTGGAATTATATCTGCATGACTTGCACAAGAAAATTGACGGCATCTATGACATGCTGATGTTGAGACATGAGCGAAGTGGAGAGGACAAGGGATGCTCTGGCATCAACGAGAAATTGCTAGACAACCAGGATCTCTGTCTTTTGTTTCAAATTTCTCCCCGTTCCCTGCAACGTTACCGCAGCCTGGGAGTGCTTCCTTACAAGCGGCTGGGACAGAAGACCTATTACACGGAGGAAGACGTGAAGCAATTTATCCAGAACAATGTGAAGAATTTCAATCAGGAGAATGTGGAGCATTATATTACCCGCATTCACCAAAAATTCAAATAACAACAGTATTCACCATTAAACATTTACAATTATGGTACAAAAG
>OGOV01000589.1_pt1 | contig 37062 bp, 27 predicted proteins | sample 1552711 | NCBI WGS metagenome assembly OGOV01 (sample SAMEA2580216, study PRJEB22360) | human gut metagenome | biome: human gut; feature: human-associated habitat; material: faeces | place: Denmark | collected 2008/2010 | reverse complement strand
GCAATTTCCTGAGGTGATGAAGATGTATAAATATCATAAGCCTGATACCTGGCTTGATAAAATTGATTTGAATATTATGCCGTATGTGGATGCGCCGGAGTGGGAAAATCGTTATCCTACTATCAGCGCGCTGCTTATGAGCAATGCCAATAAGCGGGAGCTGCAGCGCATCAGTGCCGGCCTTACAGCAGCACTGTCACGCCTGGCAGAGGCTTTGCGTACCAATAATAATGGCGCAATGCCCTTTAATCTGTTTAATATGACGGATAAGCTCACACCGTATATCCTTGCGGATAACTCGGATCATGTGAGCTATATCAGCCGTCTTGACTTTGTAAAGAATACTGACGGCTGCTATAAGCTTGTAGAGATCAATTCGGATACTCCTTGCGCCTTGCCGGAAACATTTTATGCCAACAAGGTAGCGGAAGCATATTTTGCTAAGGAGTACAGCCTGCATTTGCAGCTGCGTTCGGATGGTGAGGAGCTGGCAGAGCCCTTTTTAAAGCTGTTGGAACAGCCTAAATATGCAGATAAGGATGTAGTACGCATTGCTTTTGCTGCTGATAAAAGCTACAGCGAGGACTGGGCTAACGCCAAATTTTTATTTGAGCGCGTGCAAAAGGTGCTGCGTGAACGCATTTTGAGCAAGCAGCCATTCGTTTGTCGTCTTGTCGGCCTGGATGAGCTGATTGTACATGATGACGGAGTGTACATTCCCAATGAAATCTTCAAAAATAAGGAAGATAGGATAGATATTCTCTACCGTTTGCATCCGCTGGAGCTTTTGATGGATGACGAGAGCGAGGATGGCTATCCTGTTGGCTTAAAGCTCATGGAGTTAGCTAATTTCGGTGCTGTTGATCTGGTTAATCCGGTAAAATCCATTGTACTGCAGAATAAAGCCCTGCTGGCACTGGCATGGTATTTATATCAGCATCGTCTGTTCTGGACACCGCAGGAGGAAGAACTGTTGGCTGCGCATTTAACGCCGACCTATTTGGACAGCAAACTGCTGGCTGGACAGCGTTATATTAAGAAGCCCATCTTTGGTCGTGAGGGTGCAGGCATTGCTATTGTAGAGCCTGATGGTGCGCTGAGCTACGAGGCAGAGGAATGCGATGACTGCGATTTGATTTACCAGCAGTTTGTTCCTTCGGCTGATGTACAGCAGGAAACAGATAACGGTGAAGCAACCGGCAAGTATACTTATTCCTGCTTTATCATTAACGGTAAAGCGTCGGAGACCTTTGTGCGTTTGCAGCCGGGAGAAATTACCGGCGTGGAAGCATATTTTGTACCTGTTCTCGATGAAATATAAGAATTTGAGGAATATCCGAAATGAATATCCAAGTATATCAATCTTTTTTGACTGTTGTACAGTGCCGCAGCTTTACGCAGGCTGCGAAATATCTTAATTTTACCCAGCCTACAATCAGCAATCATATCAACGCTTTGGAAGAAGAATATGGCGTTATTCTTTTCACAAGAGATGGCAAAAACGTTTATCTGACGCAGGCCGGAAAAAACTTTGTGCCGATAGCACAGCAGCTGATGGCTGATTATCAGAAAAGCCAGGAGGTAATGCGCCAGTTTCAAAAGAAGAATTACAGTCTGAAAATAGGCGTTTCTACCCAGGGCATAAACTTTTATCTTTTGCCTGTGCTGCTGAAGCTCAAAAAGGAATTTCCCGAGCTTGATATAGAGGTCAACCGCTGTATGACTGTAGAATCGACAATAAATGATGCTTTTGTACAAAAGCTGTATGATTTTGCCTTTGTGCATATTGATGTGCAGCCGCTTTATACCAAGCGTGTACAGCTTTGGAATCAGCCGATGGTTTTTGTAGCCTCCAAAGAACTGTATGAACAGATGGGAGAAAACAATAATATTTATGATTATCCCTTTATTGCCTATCCTGCAAGCGAGGTATATTATAAGCATCTGAAATCTAAGGTTGATTTCACGCGTCTGCAAAGTATATTGACCTTCAGTGATTCGGAATCCGTGCTGATGGCAGTTGAGCAGAATCTGGGTATAGCTTTGACACCGCGGGTAAAAGTAATGAAGGAACTGGAGCAGGGGACATTAGTCGAATTCCCGGTCAAGTATTCGGGAAATATGCCTATTTCGGTTCTTTATGATTATGAATTTAACTTTACCTTGCCTACGAAACGCTTTTTGGAGCTTTTAAAAGAGTCGCAGGAAAAGATAAAGGGTTAATTTACTTTCTGTTCTTTATATAAGAATAATTTATCAAAACACTATAACAGGAAAAGTAATCTTATTTATTTTTTAATTTAGGACTTCTTCAACGTGTTTGAAGAAGTCCTAAATTTTTAGTATAAAAAAGCGCATGGTTAAGCAAATGTCCACGAATTATAGTACAAATTTTGTATACAAAATACAGAACGGCGAATAAATTGCTTATGTATACAAGAAAAATTCCAATAAGTATAGATAAAGAAAAACTGTTGAGATAATTAAGCTATAATGATAAAATTTTTATAGATAGCGTTGCTTGCGCAAAATTAAGCCGGCTATATGACCGGCAGAAATGAGGGTATTATGTCAAAGGATATGCAAAAAACTGAAGAAAAAACAAATAGGCGTATGCCAACCTTTACGGAATCCGTTATTCCTATTATTGCCATGATGGTTATTCTGACTGTCGGCAAAGGTTATCTGGGTTACGCAACCGAGCCGCTGCTGCTTTTGGTAGCTGCTATTGCCGGCCTGATTGCTTACCGCGTTGGTGTTACCTGGGATGAAATGATGGACGAAATCTGCCAGAAGATTGCCAAGGGCATGCCGGCAATCCTTATTCTGACCTGCGTTGGTGCGCTGGTTGGTACCTGGATGGCTTCCGGTACTATCCCGATGATGATTTATTATGGCGTACAGATTGTAAACCCGACCTTTATGCTGGTAACCGCGTTCCTGATTACCGCAGTAGTATCTATCGTAACCGGTACCTCCTGGGGTTCTGTTGCTACCATGGGTGTTGCGCTGATGGGTATTGCCAGCACTCTGGGTGTAAATCTGGCAGCTACTGCAGGTGCTGTAATCGCCGGTTCTTATTTCGGTGATAAAATCTCCCCGCTGTCCGATACCACTAACCTGGCACCGGTTGCAGCTGGTTCTACTCTTTATGAACACATTGCTCACATGTTCTGGACTACCGTTCCGGCAACTATTATTTCTCTGGTTGTTTACGCTTTTGTAGGCTTAAAGGGCAATATCGGCGGCGATGTTTCTTCCGAAGCAGTAAGCACTATGCTGACTCAGCTGGATGGCATGTATAACTTTAACATTCTGCTGATTCTGCCTGTACTGCTGATTCTGGCAGGCTCTATCTTTAAGAAACCGACTCTGCCGGTTATGATGGCTTCCACTGTTCTGGCTGGCGCTGAAGCATTGATTTTCCAAAACATCAACCTGAAAAATTTGCTGCTGGCTACCGTAAAAGGCTTTAAAATTTCTATGCTGACCACTCCCGGCTTTGACCCGGCTACTGCTGCTCCGCAAATTATTAAGCTGTTGAACCGCGGCGGTATGGCTGAAATCATGGGCACCACTCTGCTGGTATTCTGCGCATTCTGCTTTGCCGGTATTATGAGCAAGGCCGGTTGCCTGGAAGTAGTTCTGCAAAAAATCCTGACCTTTGCTAAGAGCACCGGCGATCTGATTGCTTCCACCGTTGCTTCCTGTATTACCATGGGCCTGTGCACCGGTAACTCCTACCTGTCCATTCTGATTCCCGGTGAAATGTTCCGTGATGCTTATAAAGCAAGAGGCCTTGCTGCTAAGAACCTGTCCCGTACCTTGGAGGATGCAGGTACTGTATTTGTACCGTTGGTTCCCTGGTCTGCAGCAGGTGCTTATATGACCGCCTGCACCGGCATTGAAACTCTGGATTATGCACCGTGGGCAATTCTCTGCTACACCGGTTTCATTATCGCTCTGTTCTACGGCTACACCGGTATCGGTATTGCTAAGCTGGAAGACGAAAAGAAATAAGCCGGTTGCGCAAGTATGTCGGCAGTACTGAGCAACTGCTTAGTGCACAATGAAAGGAAAAGTGACAATTTTGATTAAGTTAATTAGAAATGCTGACGTTTATGCACCTGCGCATCTTGGTAAAAAAGATGTGCTGGTTATTGCAGATAAGGTAGTGCGTATTGCTGATAAAATCGAAGGCTACGAAGGTATGCCTGAGGTTGAGGTATTTGATTTCAGCGGCAAAAAGCTGTTGCCCGGTTACATTGATATGCATATGCATATCACCGGCGGCGGCGGTGAGCAGGGCCCTGCTTCCCGCGTACCCGAAGCAATGCTGAGCCAGATTACCAGCTGCGGTATTACAACCGTTCTGGGCCTGCTGGGTACAGACGGTGTAACAAGAAGCGTAGAAAACCTGGTAGCTAAAGCACGCGCACTGACGGAAGAAGGCATTACCGCCTACTGTCTGACCGGTGCTTACGGTATCCCTTCTCCGACCATTACCGGTTCTATCGAAAAGGATATCATGATGGTTCCACCGATTATCGGCACCAAGATTGCAGTAAGCGATCATCGCAGCTCTAATCCTCAGGGACCTGAGCTGATTGAGGTTGCTACCGCAACCCGTCGCGGTGGCCTGCTGGCTAACGTTGCCGGGCTGGTAACCATGCATATGGGCTCCGGCGTCGGCAAGCTGGACCCGCTGTTTTACGCATTGGACCATTCCGATGTTCCTGCAAAGAACTTCCTGCCGACTCATATGCTGCGTACTTGCGAGCTGATGGAAGAAGGCGCAAAGCTGGTACGTCGCGGCGGCTATTTCGATATGACTGCCGGCAGCACTGACGAGGATATGGAAATCGGCGCAGAGCAGATTATGGAAATCCTGAGCTGGGATGGTATGAGCACCGACCACCTGACGATGAGCAGTGATGCCTTCGGTTCTCAACCTAAGTTCAATGAAAACGGTGACTGCATCGGTCTTACCTACTGCTCTCCTAAATATCTGCATCTGACTATCAAGAGTCTGGTGCGTCGCGGTCTGCCGTTGGAAGAGGCTATCAAGCTGCTGACCTCTACACCTGCCGAGCTGCTGGGCAAAACCGGCGTTAAAGGCTGCGTTGCAGTCGGTGCGGATGCTGACCTGCTGGTGTTGGACGAAAACCTGGATATCGACGCATTGTTTGCTAAAGGCCAGGTTGCACTTCTGGATAAAGAGATTGTACTTAAAGGCCGCTTTGAATAAGCTGCGGCTATGTAAATACAGACACACTGAGCATAGTGTGTCTGTATTTTTTTGACAAAAATATTGACAAGTTGCGTAATTTATGATAACATATCATACTACATCATTATTATTTTTGCAGGTGTAAATTTTGACAACAAATACTGCCGGGTCAGTGGTTGAACGGCGTATCTTGCTTATAATGAAAGATGAGGCAGATCATCGAAGACAACTGACAAGGTCCTTGTGGTAAGAACCTTGTTGTTTTTTTTGTCACGCATGATTCGCCGAGTTTAGTGTGCTGATAATACAAGAAGGGGTGAGGAATTACATGTTTAAACCGGTTCCAGTAGGTGATAGGACTCGGTATAGTTATGCAAGAATCAATGAAATTTTGGCAATGCCTCATTTGATTGATATCCAGAGAAAATCCTACGAATGGTTCGTTCAAAAGGGCCTCATGGAGATTCTGCATGACATTTCTCCTATTAAAGACTTTGCAGGTAATCTGGAGCTTTCCTTTGAAAGCTTTGAATTAGGAACTCCTAAATACAGCGTTGAAGAGTGCAAGGAGAGAGATGAATCCTATTCTGCACCGATGAACGTTAAAGCACGCCTGATTTTCAAAGACAAGGAAAAAGGCGAAATTAAGGAATCCTCTGTATTTATGGGCGATTTCCCGCTGATGACCGATACCGGTACCTTTGTTATCAACGGTGCTGAACGTGTTATCGTCAGCCAGCTGGTGCGTTCTCCCGGCGTTTACTATAGTGTAACTATGGATCCCAGCGGTAAGAAGATTTACGGTACTACTGTAATTCCTAACCGTGGCGCTTGGATTGAATATGAAACTGACATTAATGATATTATTTCTGCTCGTGTAGACCGTACCCGTAAGGTTCCGGCAACCGTGCTGCTGCGTGCTCTGGGCTTGTCCTCTAATGATGAGATCCTGGCTTGCTTCGGCAATCATCCTGCACTGCTGGCAACTCTGGAAAAGGATACTACCACTAACAGAGATGAAGCTATGCTGGAGCTTTACAAGAAGCTGCGTCCGGGCGAGCCTGTTATTCTGGAAAACGCCGTACAGCTGATTGAAAACACCTTCTTCGACAGCAAGCGTTATGACCTGGCTAATGTTGGCCGTTATAAACTTAACAAAAAGCTTGGCTGGCGCAACCGCCTGAGTGGTACCGTATTGGCTGAGGCTATTGCTGATGAAGAAACCGGCGAAATCATCCTGCCGGCAGGCACTAAGATGACCGATGAAAATCTTGATAAGATTGCAGAAAGCGGCATTTATAACGAACGCGGTCTGCGTGCTGTCAAGATTCAGAACCATGAAGAAGAAATGCTTCTGATGTTCACCACCGGTATCGATGAAAAAATGCATACCGTTACCAATGAGGATGTATTTGCTTCCTTTAACTATTTGCTGAACCTGATGGATGGCCATGGCACCGGCGATGATATTGACCATTTGGGCAACCGTCGTGTACGCTGCGTTGGTGAATTGCTGCAAAACCAGTTCCGTATCGGTCTTTCCCGTATGGAGCGTGTAGTAAAAGAACGTATGACCATTCAGGACAACGAGGTTATTACCCCGCAGGCTCTGATTAACATCCGTCCTGTTGTTGCTGCTATTAAGGAATTCTTCGGCAGCAGCCAGTTGTCCCAGTTCATGGACCAGAACAACCCTCTGGCAGAGCTGACTCATAAACGTCGTCTGTCTGCCCTCGGCCCCGGCGGTCTGTCCCGTGAGCGTGCAGGCTATGAAGTCCGCGACGTACACAACTCCCACTATGGCCGTATGTGTCCTATCGAGACGCCTGAAGGTCCTAACATCGGTTTGATCGGTTCTTTGTCCACCTATGCTGTTATCAATGAATACGGCTTTATGGAAACTCCGTACCGTGTTGTTGATAAAGAAAATAAACGTGTAACTGAAGAAATCAGATACATGACTGCGGACGAAGAAGATAAATATATCGTAGCACAGGCCAACGAACCGTTGGATGATGAAGGCTACTTCCTGGGCGAGCGTGTTACCGCCCGTGCTAAGGATGATGTCCTCTCCATTACTCCGGATAAGGTTGACCTGATGGACGTTTCTCCTAAACAGGTAGTATCTATCGCAACCGCGCTGATTCCGTTCTTGGAGAACGATGACGCTAACCGTGCTCTGATGGGTGCGAACATGCAGCGTCAGGCTGTACCTCTGCTCTGCACTCAGGCTCCGATTATCGGTACCGGTATGGAATACAAGGTTGCTTCCGACTCCGGTGTCTGCGTTCTGGCTAAACGTGCCGGCGAAGTTATCCGCGTAGTAGGCAACGAAATCCGTGTACGTGCAGAAAACGGTGAAGTGGATGTATATCCGCTGCTGAAATTCAAACGTTCCAACCAAGGTACCTGTGTTAACCAGCGTCCTATCGTCTTCAAAGGCGATAAGGTTACTGAAAAGCAGATTCTGGCTGACGGCCCTGCTACCGATCACGGCGAGCTGGCTTTAGGTCACAACGTAATCGTTGCTTATATGCCTTGGGAAGGCTATAACTACGAGGATGCTGTTCTGCTGAACGAGGATCTGGTAAAGGCTGATATCTTTACTTCTATCCATATTGAAGAATATGATTGCGATGCCCGCGATACCAAGCTTGGTAAAGAAGAAATTACCCGCGAAATTCCTAACGTATCCGACGAAGCTCTGAAGGATCTGGATGAGCGTGGTATTATCCGTATCGGTGCCGAAGTACGCCCCGGCGATATTCTGGTAGGTAAGGTTACTCCGAAAGGCGAAACCGAGCTGACTGCAGAAGAACGTCTGCTGCGTGCAATCTTTGGTGAAAAGGCACGTGAAGTACGTGACAGCTCCTTGCGTGTACCGCACGGCGAAGCAGGTAAGATTGTCAGCGTTAAGGTATTCAGCCGTGAAAACGGCGATGATCTGCCGCCGGGAGTAAACGAACAGGTTCGTGTACATATTGCCCAGAAACGTAAGATTTCCGAAGGCGATAAGATGGCAGGCCGTCACGGTAACAAGGGTGTCGTTTCCCGTATTATGGCACGTGAGGACATGCCTTTCCTGCCGACCGGTGAACCGGTACATATCGTACTGAATCCGTTGGGCGTACCTTCCCGTATGAACATCGGACAGGTACTGGAGAACCATCTGGGCTGGGCAGCACGTGCGCTGGGTATGGAAATTGATACTACCAACCTGGCAGCTAAGCTGAATGCCGTTGAAAAAACCGGCGCAGCAGAAGGTACTCCGGAATTTGAAGCAGCCTTCAAGGAAGAGCTGGCTAATTCCGAAACCGCTAAGAAATTAGAGCATTACGGCTACGATTATGAAAAATATGGTATGCCGGAAACTGTTGAAATTGATAAATTCGGTGGCAAGAGCGTAAAAGCAGTACAGATTTCCGTACCTGTATTCGACGGTGCGCATGAGCAGGATATTGCTGATGCACTGGAGCTTGCAGGCATTGATAAAACTGCCAAGACCACTCTGTATGACGGTCGTACCGGTGAACCCTTCGATAACCCTGTTACCGTTGGTCTGACCTATTACCTCAAGCTTCACCATTTGGTTGATGATAAGATCCATGCCCGCAGCACCGGCCCGTACTCCTTGGTTACCCAGCAGCCGTTGGGTGGTAAAGCACAGTTCGGCGGCCAGAGATTTGGTGAGATGGAAGTTTGGGCGCTGGAAGCATACGGCGCTGCTTACACCCTGCAGGAAATCCTGACTGTTAAGTCCGATGACGTTGTTGGCCGTGTTAAGACCTACGAAGCAATTGTTAAGGGCGAAAATGTACCTGATCCTGGTATTCCTGAATCCTTCAAGGTACTGGTTAAGGAATTGCAATCCATCGGTCTGGATATCAAGGTTCTCAACGAGGACGAGGAAGAGGTTTCCTTGCGCGACGATGAGGATGACGATATTGCAACCACCGCTCGCGAGGTTGATTTAGATATCAACGGCCAGGTTGTTGAAAACGTACCTGAAAAGCCTGTTGATGATTATGCTGATAATGACGCTACCGAGGATGATAGTGATTCTGGGGACATCATTGCCGATATGGGTAATTTCACTATTACCGATAATCCCGATGGTGACTTAGATGATCCGACTAATATGTAAGAGAAGGGAGCGAATGATTCTTGATCGACGTAAATAATTTTGTGTCTATGCGTATCGGTTTGGCTTCTCCGGACCAGATTAGAGCCTGGTCCTACGGCGAGGTAAAAAAACCCGAAACCATCAATTACAGAACCCTGAAGCCGGAACGGGATGGCCTGTTCTGCGAAAGAATCTTTGGCCCTACTAAGGATTGGGAATGTCATTGCGGCAAATATAAACGCATCCGTTATAAGGGTATTATCTGCGACAAGTGCGGCGTTGAAGTTACCCGCAGCAAGGTTCGTCGTGACCGTATGGGTCACATCGAACTGGCTGCGCCGGTTTCCCATATCTGGTACTTTAAGGGTATCCCTAGCCGTATGGGCTTGATTCTGGATATTTCTCCGCGTAGCCTGGAAAAGGTTTTGTATTTTGCAAGCTTCATCGTACTTGATCCGGGTGAAGGCACTGACCTGGTTAAAGGCCAGCTGCTGACCGAGCCCGAGTACATGGAAAAACGTGATAAATATCCTGAAGCAGGCATCCGTGTAGGTATGGGCGCTCAGGCTATTAAAGAGCTGCTGGAAGCTATTGATCTGGAAGCTTTGACAGAGCAGCTGCGCCATGAAATGAAGGAGCTGAGCGGTCAGCGCCGTGTGCGCGCTATCCGCCGTCTGGAAGTAGCCGAAGCATTCCTGAAATCCGGCAACCGTCCTGAATGGATGATTATGGATGTAGTTCCGGTTATTCCGCCTGAACTGCGTCCTATGGTACAGCTGGATGGCGGTCGTTTCGCAACCTCCGACCTGAACGATCTGTATCGCCGTGTTATTAACCGTAACAACCGTCTGAAACGTCTGCTGGAGCTGCATGCGCCTGATATCATTGTCCGCAATGAAAAACGTATGCTGCAGGAAGCAGTAGACGCTTTGATTGATAACGGCCGTCGCGGCCGTCCGGTTACCGGCCCCGGCAACCGTCCTCTGAAATCCTTGTCCGACATGCTCAAGGGTAAACAAGGCCGTTTCCGTCAGAACCTGTTAGGTAAACGTGTTGACTATTCCGGCCGTTCCGTAATCGTTGTAGGTCCTGAGCTGAAAATGCATCAGTGCGGCCTGCCGAAGGAAATGGCTCTGGAGCTGTTCAAACCCTTCGTTATGAAGCGTTTGGTAAACAGCGGTGAAGCAACTAACATTAAGAGTGCTAAGCGCATGGTAGAGCGTGCTACCAACGCTGTATGGGATGTTCTGGAAGAGGTAATCAAGGAGCATCCTGTACTGCTGAACCGTGCACCGACTCTGCACAGACTGGGTATTCAGGCTTTCGAGCCTATACTGTCCGAAGGCCGTGCTATTAAGCTGCATCCTCTGGTATGTACCGCTTATAACGCTGACTTTGACGGTGACCAGATGGCTGTCCATCTGCCGCTTTCTGTTGAGGCTCAGGCTGAAGCACGTATGCTGATGATGTCCGTAAACAACATCCTGGCACCGAAAGATGGCAAGCCTGTTGCTGTTCCTACACAGGATATGGTTTTGGGCTCCTACTATCTGACTATTGTAAAGACCAGCAAGGATGACCCGAACGTTAAGGGTGAAGGAACCCGCTACAGCAGCGTGGACGAAGCTCAGCTGGCTTACTTCCACCATGCGGTAGATCTGCAGGTACCTATCGAGGTTTATATTCCCAACAGCGAAATCTATGATGAGGAAAAGGGTGCAGCTGTCGGTGAAACAGGTATGTCCCTGGTAGTTACAACTGTAGGTAATACTATTTTCAATGGCGAGCTGCCTTTGGAAATGCGTTACTATCATAAAGAAAAAGATCAGGTTGTTGAGAAGCGCCTGGATGCTTCCGGTAATGTTGTGGAAACAACCGTTGAAGTTGAGCGTTGGCATCTTGGCAAGCTGATTGACAAGAAGGAATTAGGCAGACTCGTTGCTAAGGCTCATAAGCTGTACGGCAACCTGCGTACTGCCGAGATTCTGGATATTGTTAAGAAAATGGGTTACGATAATGCTTGTAAATCCGGTATTTCTATCGCAACCTCCGATATTCAGATTCCTGCTGAAAAAGAAGTTATTCTGGAAGCAACAGAGCATGAGGTTGATAAGGTTGAGCGCCTCTTCCGCCGTGGTTTGATGAGTGATGACGAACGTTATCGTAAGGTAATTGACCTGTGGAATGAAGCAACCGATAAGGTTACCGATAAGCTGATGAAATCCACCATGAACAAGTTCAATCCTGTTTCCATGATGGCTGACTCCGGTGCCCGCGGTAACAAACAGCAGATTCGTCAGTTGGCCGGTATGCGTGGTTTGATGGCCGATCCTTCCGGTCGTATCATTGACCGTCCTATCAAATCTAACTTCCGTGAAGGCCTGACCATTTTGGAATACTTCATTTCTTCTCATGGTGCTCGTAAAGGCTTGGCCGATACCGCACTGCGTACTGCTGACTCCGGTTACCTGACTCGTCGTCTGGTTGACGTTGCACAGGACGTAATTGTCCGTGAGGATGATTGCGATATCGTTGGTATGAACCTGGTTAAGGAACGCAGCCGTCTGAGCAAGGCTGTTCTTGGTGCAAGCCAGAACAAAATCCGCGAAAAGGTTATGGGCCGTACACTGGCTTCCGGTGTACTTGATGAAGAAGGCAACCTGATTGCTGAAGCAGATACCAACATCACCGAAGAGCTTTTTGCTAAGCTCAACGATGCAGGTGTTGAAGAAATTAATCTCTATTCCGACGAAGATATGAATGGTGAGGATATCGAAAATGTCCGCATCAACATCAGCGATACCTTTGCTCATAATGTGCTGAAGGAAGCAATGATGCATAACTTCAACGGCAAAGAGATAGCGGCAGATATTATTAACGGTGCAGGCGAGGTGCTGGCACATACCGGCGAAACTATGACCGAAGACATTATCAACGCTGTTCTGGCTGACGGTACCGTTAAGGAGCTGCGTATCCGCAATAACGAAATTGCCGGCATTGAGGTTGAGGCAATTACCGAAGGCAAAAAAGAGAAAACCATCATTGAAACCCTGCATGACCGTATCATTGGCCGTAACCTGGCTGAGGATATTCTGGATGAAAATGGTGAAATTCTTTATCATATCAATGAATATGTTACCGAGCCTATGGCAGAACGCATCTGCCAGCTGCGTGAAAAGGTTAAAATCCGCAGCGTACTTACCTGTAAGGCTAAATTCGGCGTTTGCCGCAAATGCTATGGCCGCAACCTGGCAACCGGCAAGAACGTTGATGTTGGTGAGGCAGTCGGCACTATTGCCGCACAGTCCATCGGCGAACCTGGTACTCAGCTGACCATGCGTACGTTCCATACCGGCGGCGTTGCTGGTGCAGACGATATTACCCAAGGTCTGCCTCGTGTCGAGGAGCTGTTCGAAGCACGTAAACCGAAACATCCTGGCATTCTGTCCGAGGTTGCAGGTCACGTACACATTACCCAGGAAGGCAATAGCCGCAAGGTAACCGTAATGGCACTGGATGGCGAAAACCAGGAATACCAGATTCCTTATGGCGCTAAGCTGTCTGTTGTTGAGGGTGAGGAAATCGCTAAGGGCGACCGTCTGACCGAAGGTTCTCTTAACCCGCATGACGTACTGCGTATCAGCGGCGTGAAGGCTACCCAGAACTATCTGGTATCTCAGGTAGTAGGCGTTTATAAGTCTCAGGGCGTAGATATCAACAGTAAGCACATCGAGGTTATGGTTCGTCAGATGATGCGTAAAATCCGCATCGAGGAATCCGGTGACACTACAATGCTGCCGGGTGAAGACGTTGATGTGGCAGAATTTGAAGAGCAGAATACCGAGATGCTGGAAGCAGGCAAGACTCCTGCAGAAGGCCGTGCTATCCTGCTGGGTATCACTAAAGCTTCTTTGGCTACCGACTCCTTCCTGTCTGCTGCTTCCTTCCAGGAAACCACTCGTGTACTCACCGATGCCGCTATTAAAGGCAAGGTTGACCCGCTGCTGGGCCTGAAAGAAAACGTTATCATCGGTAAGCTGATTCCGGCAGGTACCGGTATGAGCCGTTATCGTGATATCAAAGTTAAATATAATGTTCCGATGCCGGAAGTTGCAACTGCTGAAACCGCAGCAGAGGAAACTCCAGATAAGGAATAACGTATAAGCAAGCGCGCCTCAAAGCCTCAAGCTCTGAGGCGCTTTGCTCTCTAAGGAGAACGAGTTTATGCTGATAAAAAAATTCCCTGTTCCCTGCCGCGTGGATTATGTTCCTTCTCCCTATGAGCCGGATGAGGACGGTGTGCAGGATGTCGGCTATTATAACGGCAAGCTGAGTGACGGCCGTGCCTATCGCCTGGAATGCTGGCGTATGGACGATATGCTGATGCTGACGGTGATGTTTTCCGACCGCTGCCTTGAAGGCTACAGACGTGAGGATATGGCACTTTTGCTGGAGCTGGAGGATATTGTATGCTTTACAGGTACCAACCGTAAGCTGCAGGCCACACGCACGGAGGATGACCGTGGTCAGACTGTATGGGCCATCAATATTATGCTGGCCAATAAAAAAGGCACCTATGCGGAAATTGTGCCGTCATTGAACAGATATATCATGTAAGACAATCGCTGCTGCAGGCAAAGCCTTGGCAGCGATTTTTTCAGTTAAAATTAATTTTACATGCCTATACTGCATTATGATACAATAGCAGTAACGGAGGCGGAAGCAATGAAAATTTTATTAGCTGAGGATGATATAAATTTAGGCAAGCTTTTGAGCATGCTGCTGAAAAAACAAAATATAACTGTGAACTGGGTGCAGGATGGCGAGGCTGCCTACGATGCTGTGTATGCCGACGGCTATGATGTGCTGGTGTTGGACTGGATGATGCCGCTTTTAAGCGGCCTTGACCTGTGCAAGCGCCTGCGTGAAGAAGATTATCAGGGGAAAATATTGCTGCTGACGGCAAAGGATACATTGGCGGATAAGGTGCAGGGCTTAAACAGCGGTGCCGATGACTATCTGGTAAAGCCTTTCGAGCTGGAGGAGCTGGTGGCGCGTTTGAACGCTCTTTGCCGCCGCCAGGGACAGTACAGTGCGGAAAAGCTGCGTTACGGCGCTTATACGTTGGAAAGCTCTACTTATTGCCTGGCATACGGCGAGCGTCGTGTAGAGCTGCGTCCGCGTGAATTTAAGCTGCTGGAGCTGCTTTTGCGTAACCGTGGGCAGGTTATGCCGCGTGCGGTGCTGCAGGACCGCATCTGGGGCATTGACAGCGATGTGACGGAGAACAATCTTGATGTGCATATCCGTCTGCTGCGTAAAAAAATTATGGAGCTGAACGGAGAAGAACTGATTAAAACGATGCGGGGCGTGGGCTATTATGTGGAATAAGCCTTTTGAAAAGCTGCGCCGGCGTATGACCTGCTTATATGCGGCAATCTTCGGTGCTTTGATTTTAGTTATTGTAGCTGCTGCCTATACCTTTATCTGGTGGGAAATATTGGCGCACGAAAAGGAAAATCTTGTAGCGCAAATTTACCATGAGGGCGAAGAATGGGTAGAATCGGAGGAGGCTCCCTGCTCCGAAGCAGCTATCCGCAGCGGGAAGATGCTTGCATACTTTGTGAATGCAGATGGCTCGAAGGTAATTTTAAACCAGCTTGGAACAGGTGAGGCAGGTCAGGAGCTGATGAGTCATAAAGATGATTGGCCGAAGAAGCTGAATACATCGCGTCTTTTGCGGATGCAGAGTGCAAATGGCGTACGCTATCGCTACCTTGCCGCAGTTGCTCCTGTTATTGACGGTGATAAGCAGGTTGGCAGGCTGTATATGTTCAAAAATATGGAGTTTTATTATCATGCGGCCTATAAAACACTGTTTTTGCTTTTGTGTATGGCATTGATACTCTATTTTGCTGCCTGTTATTTCGGTTATTGGCTGGCAGAACGCAATATCCGTCCTATAAGCAACATGTATGCCAAGCAGCAGCAGTTCACAGCAGATGCTTCGCATGAGATGCGCACGCCGCTTGCCGTTATGAAGCTGGCTGTGCAGGGACTGCAGGAGGATGAGGACAGCAGGCTGAGCGATTTTGCCAAAGAGTCGGTAGATATGCTGCAAAGCGAATCTGAAAGACTTAGCCGTCTGACGGAGAATCTTATGACGCTGGCGCGCAGCGATGAGGATAATCTTCCAGTTTATACAACGCAGGTGGATATGACGGCGTTGTGCAAAAAGGTTGCGTCGCAGATGATGCTTTTGGCAGCAGAAAAAAAGCTGCAGCTGAAGCAGGAAATAGATGATAATCTGGTAATGCAGGGTGATGAAATGGCGTTATCGCGCTTGCTGATTATTCTGTTGGATAATGCTATGAAATATTCACCGGAACAGACGACAATTACTCTGCGTGCCGCCAAGGTAAAAATGCATCTGGTGCTGGAGGTGCGTGATGAGGGCTGTGGCATCAGTGATGATGATAAACAGAAAATTTTTGACCGCTTCTTCCGCGTGGACAAGGCACGCAGCCGCAGTCAGGGAGGCCTGGGCTTAGGCTTATCGCTGGCCCTGGCGATTGTGCGTCAGCATGGCGGCAGCATCAAGGTTCTCGACAACAAGCCGCGGGGAACTATCATGTATGTGAAGCTGCCGACGACTGTAAAGTAATCCTTAAGCTTTTTTACAAGCTGAAATTAAGATGAATACCCCTTTCAGTAATCATTAAGTGAAGGTATTTATACTGTGCTTAATGAAAGGCGGAGTGTAAAAGCTCTGCTGCCGAAGGGGGATTTTTTATGCCACGAAAATATTGGCTGCTGCTTTTTGCAGCTGCCGCAGCATTGCTTTTTGCGGGTAATGGCAGCCTGCTGATTACAGACAGCGTAGAATCTAATTATGCTTTGACGGCAAAGGAGATGGTATTGAGCGGCGATTGGCTGTCACCGCAGATTTACGGACATTACTGGTATGATAAGCCGATTTTCTTTTATTGGCTGACGGCGTTGGCTTATAAAATGTTTGGCTTTACGGAATTTGCTTCGCGCTTCTTTCCGGCGTTGTTCGGTTTGGGCAGCGTGGCATTATTAGCGTGGGGTGGCAGCAAGCTCGAAAATGCGCGCAGCGGCTTTTTCAGTGCGTTGGTGCTGCTGAGCAGTGTAGAATTTTTTCTGATCAGCAAGTCGGTAATTACAGATGCTGTATTGTTCTTTTTCTTCAGTGCGACATTGCTGTTTTTCTATCTTGGCTATTGTGACGGCAGGGCGCGCTATTGGTACATTATGTATGCTGCAGCAGGCTTTGCGGTTCTTACCAAGGGACCGATTGGCGTGCTGCTGCCGGGATTGATTATTACGTTATTCCTGTTGTGGCAGTGTGATTGGCACGTACTGAAGCGCATGCATCTTGTAAGCGGCACATTGCTGTGTGCGGCGGTTGCCGTGCCCTGGTATGCTGTAATGTACAGCCTGCACGGCAGTGATTTCATCAATACCTTCTTCGGCACGCACAACTTCCTGCGCGCAACGGTATCGGAGCATCCGCATGACGATGTGATTTATTATTATACGCTGGTAAATCTGCTGGCGCTGTTCCCGTGGAGCGGACTTGTTCCCTGGGCTGCTTATAAATGGTGGCGGCAGGGACATCGCAAGCTAGGGGAGCAGCAAAAATTTTTACTGCTTTGGGCACTTGTTGTTTTCGTTTTCTTCCAATGTATGGCAACGAAATACATCACCTATACCTATCCGCTGCTCTTCCCGGCCAGCCTTTTGCTGGGAAGCATGCTGGCAAAATATACGGACTGTGTGGATGGCGGTTATATGATATTTGTCGGCGGAGGCTTTGGCTTGCTGCTTGTGGGAGCATGGTTTGCGGTAAGTCATCAGCTTATAGCATCTGAGCTGCTGTTCTTGCTGCCGTTGGCGCTGATTATCGGCGTGATGCTTGATTATATACTGCGCTTAGTGACGGGAGAGCGTGTCTGCAGTATTGCGGCTATGTCGGCAGTATTTTATATTGCGCTTGTTTTCAGCCTTGCTATACCATTCAGTGAGCAGCGCAGTGCGAAGAATTTGGGTGAGATGCTGACGGAAAATGATGTGCACGAGGTAGGCTTATACGGAAAATATCCTACTTCTGCAGTTTTTTACAGCAACAGTAAAATTGTGAAGCTGATGCACGAGCGTGAGGTTGCGGGTTATGTGCCCAAGGATTTTTCCTGGACGAGCAAAAATGTTATGCCTTATGCAACGCTTGAACAGAATCCGTATCGTATCGTTGTAGTTACGTCAAAAAGCTATGATAAATTTATCAGTCAGCAAAATGATGAATGGCAGGTTATTGATGCTGACAAAAGTTGGATTGTGCTGATGGCAAAAAAAGCTAAGACGATATAATACTACGTAGCTTATAGGTGCTTGCAATGTGTTATTGCAGGCACTTTTTATAATCTGCAGATATTCTGCAAAATAAAGAATAATTAAGTTTAAGATATTATGCTATAATAAGAAAATGATAATTGAACAGGAGGCGTAATTATGCACAATAAAAATTCCGCGATGGCGTTTATCGTTCTGCTTGGTATCGTCAGCTTGTTCAGCGATATGACACATGAAGCAGCGACGAGTATTAAGGGCGCATATTTATTGATTTTAGGGGCGAGTGCTTCTACCATCGGTTTTATCTCCGGCGTAGGCGAGCTTTTGGGCTATGGCCTGCGTTATCTTTTTGGGCGCCTGGTAGATAAAACGCACAATTATTGGGGCTTTATGATTTTAGGCTATGCCGTGGATGTTTTTGCCGTACCGGCATTGGCGCTGGTCCATCGTGACGGCTGGATAGCAGCCTGTGTACTGCTCGTTGTTGAGCGCATCGGTAAGGCGATAAAAAAGCCTGCGAAGAATACTATTCTTTCCTTTGCAGCTTCGCAGGAGGGTGTCGGCAAAAGCTTTGCTATACAGGAAGCCTTGGATCAGCTTGGCGCTTTTATCGGCCCATTGCTGCTTTATGCGGTGATGCTGTATAAGCATGGCGATGAATACGAGGTATACAATGCAGCCTTTGCTTTTCTGGCTTTGCCTGCTGTCTGCACAATTGCTTTTTTGCTGTTCGCTAAAAGCCGTTTCCCGAATCCGGAATCCTTTGAGCCGGAAGCCAAGGTAGAGAAGAAGGAAAGCTTCGTTGGCAAGAAAAGCTTTTATTTGTATCTTGCGGGCATCAGCTGCTTTGCCTTCGGCTTTGTGGATTTCCCGTTGGTGACTATGCATTTGGCAAAAAATAAGCTTTTTGACGACAGCACTTTGCCGCTGCTTTATTCAGGCGCAATGCTTGTGGATGCGGCTGCGGCGCTTTTCTTTGGCTGGCTGTTTGATAAAATGCGTACGAAGGCGCTGGTTATTTCTACGGCTATTTCAGCTTTCTTTGCATTTTTTGCCTTTGGCATGACTTCACCGGGTATGATTATGCTGGGTATTGCTTTGTGGGGCGTAGGCATGGGTGCGCAGGAATCTGTTATGAAAGCAGCTGTTGCCACTATGACCAGTAAGGAGCATCGTGCCAGCAGCTACGGTGCGTTCGAATTTTTCTTTGGCTTAGCGTGGTTTTTGGGCAGCTGGCTGTTGGGAGCTGTTTATGATTATTCATTGAATACCTTCATCATTGTTTCTGTTGCGGCACAGCTTATTGCTGTACCCTGTTATCTTTTAAGTGAGCGTAGCTTTGCTGATGAAAACGGCAGGTGATTTGCTTCAAAAGTTACACTCCTTTATGTATTCGTGTATACATAAAAAAATGTTGAAAAAAGACTTGCGTTCTTCAAAAAGTGTGTTATAATAGCGTACATAAGTGAATAACGAGTGGATGATGTATATGGGAGAAGGCACTGCCTACCGAAGGAGCAAAACTCTCAGGTGCTTAATTTTAAGCAGGAACCGTATGCTGACACAACTCTGGAGAGTCCCTTAAATGGGCGCCGAAGGTGCAAAGATGTATTCTGAAATTCAGAAACGTCCTTATCTCTCAGGCCAGTGGACAGAGCAAAGCTTATGTGATGGCGCTATTGCCTATCATATGTCATTGACTTTTACCGGAGTATTTTTTGTATACTCCGGTTTTTTATTTGCTTATAAGTAATTAATGGGAATTTAAAGGGAGATGTTTGAATCATGTTGGAAATTTTGAATGAAATTGATGCGTTTGTCTGGGGTCCGCCGCTTCTGGTACTTTTGGTTGGTACCGGTATTCTGCTGACCTTCCGTCTGAAGCTGCTGCAGGTTTTCAAGCTGCCTCAGGCTTTGGGCCTGATCTTCAGTGCTAAGAACGATGGCAGCGGTGACGTAAACAGCTTTAAAGCATTGTGCACCGCACTGGCTGCAACTGTCGGTACCGGTAACATAGTTGGTGTTGCAACCGCAATTAAAGCAGGTGGCCCGGGCGCTTTGTTCTGGATGTGGATGGCAGCCTTCTTCGGTATGGCAACCAAATATTCCGAATGTCTGCTGGCTGTAAAATATCGTACTGTCGATGCTAACGGCAATATTTCCGGTGGTCCGATGTACTACATTGAAAATGGTCTTGGCAAAAAATACAAACCGCTGGCTGTTATGTTTGCTGTATTCGGTGTTCTGTGCGCATACTTTGGTATCGGTACTTTTGCTCAGGTAAACTCCATTGTTGAAATTACCCAGATTTCTGCAGGTATTCCTGTTGTTTACACCGGTATTGCTCTGACTGTTGTTGTTGCCGCTGTAACCATCGGCGGTCTGAAATCCATCGCAACTGTTGCTGCAAAGGTAGTTCCTGCTATGGCTCTGCTGTACTTCCTGACTACTGTTGGTATCATGATTGTTTTTGCAGACCAGGTTCCTGCTGCAATCGCAACTGTACTGAATTCTGCTTTCACTCCGACTGCTGCTCAAGGCGGTTTCCTCGGTGCAACTGTTATGCTGGCAATGCGCAGCGGTGTTGCTCGCGGCGTATTCTCCAACGAATCCGGCTTAGGTTCTGCTCCTATCGTAGCTGCTGCTGCTAAAACTAAATGGGCTGCAGAGCAAGGCTTGATTTCTATGACCGGTACTTTTATTGATACTATTATCATTTGTACTCTGACCGGCTTGTCCCTGGTTGTCAGCGGTGTATGGTTCGGACCTCTGAACGGTGCTGCAATGACTGAATCTGCCTTCACCATGGCGTTCCCTGCATTTGGCAGCATTCTGCTGTTGGTTGGCCTTGTACTCTTTGCTTTCACCACTATCCTTGGCTGGAACTACTACGGTGAACGTTGTGTAGAATATCTGATGGGCGTAAAGGCAATTCTGCCGTACCGCATTATTTTCATCTGCCTGATTGCCTGCGGTCCTTTCCTGAAGCTGGAAGAGATTTGGGTTTTGGCGGATATTGTTAACGGCTTGATGGCTATTCCTAACTTAATTGCGCTGATTGCTTTGTCCGGCGTAGTTGTTGCCGAAACCAAGGCTTATCAGAAGCATCTGTCTGAACAAAAGAATAAATAAGTAAGCCTAGTATTTCATCTTTATATAGCAAAGCGGCGTTGTGCGACTCTCCCCAGAGTTCCCACAGCGCCGTTTTGTTATTAAGAAAATCAATAAACATACTTTAGTTTACAGTTTTGTATGTATGCGTGTATACATTGCTATAAGCTCTTGAATTTTGTTTTATATGTGTTATAATCAGATACATAAGTAAATAGTGAGTGGATGAAGTACATAGGAGAAGGCGATGCCTACCGAAGGAGCAAAAACTCTCAGGTGCTTATAAAAAGCAAGAACCGTGTACAGACACAACTCTGGAGAGTCCCTTGAATGGGCGCCGAAGGTGCAAAGATGTGTAAAGCACATCCTTATCTCTCAGGCCAGTGGACAGAGCAAAACAACGATGATAGTACAGCTATCAGGGCCGCTGACAAACCAGAGTATCAGATAATCATACTCTGGCTTTTTTATTTACTTAGGGAACTTTAAAAATGAGAGGGGAAATCATCATGTTGGAAACATTGAATGCAATTGATTCGTTTGTCTGGGGTCCGCCACTACTGGTGCTGCTTGTAGGTACCGGCATTATGCTGACTATTCGTTTGGGCTTGCTGCAGGTATTGAAGCTGCCGCAGGCATTAAAGCTGATCTTCTGTGCCAAGAATGATGGTCACGGTGATGTAAACAGCTTTAAAGCTCTGTGTACAGCTCTTGCCGCAACTGTTGGTACCGGTAACATTGTCGGTGTTGCTACCGCAATTAAGGCCGGTGGCCCCGGTGCATTGTTCTGGATGTGGCTGGCTGCTTTCTTCGGTATGGCAACCAAATATGCAGAATGCCTGCTGGCTGTAAAATATCGTACTGTCGATGCTAATGGCAATATCTCCGGCGGTCCGATGTATTACATCCAAAACGGCCTCGGCAAGCAATATAAACCATTGGCAATCATGTTCTGTGTCTTCGGTATCATGTGCGCATACTTCGGCGTAGGTACCTTTGCTCAGGTAAACTCCATTGTTGAGATTACCAAAATCTCTGTTGGTATCCCGGTTATCTACACCGGTATTGCTCTTACCGTATTGGTTGCTGCTGTAACCATCGGCGGTCTGAAATCTATCTCTAATGTTTCTTCTAAGGTTGTTCCCGGCATGGCAGTAATTTACTTCTTTACTACCTTGGGCATTTTAGTTAGCTTTGCGGACCAGGTTCCGGGCGCTATCGCACTGGTTATTGAAAGTGCCTTCACTACTACTGCTGCACAGGGCGGCTTCCTTGGTGCAACTGTTATGCTGGCGATGCGTAATGGTGTTGCCCGCGGCGTATTCTCCAACGAATCCGGCTTAGGCTCTGCTCCTATCGTAGCAGCTGCAGCAAAAACTCATTGGCCTGCTGAACAAGGTCTGGTTTCCATGACCGGTACCTTCATTGATACTATCATCATCTGCACCATGACCGGTTTGTCCTTGATTGTTACCGGCGTTTGGAACGGCGATCTCAACGGTGCTGCCATGACTAATGCAGCCTTCAGCTCTGCATTCCCTGCCTTTGGTACTTGGTTACTGTTGGTTGGCCTGGTGCTCTTCGCCTTCACTACTATCCTTGGCTGGAACTACTACGGCGAACGTTGTGTAGAATATCTGATGGGTGTTAAAGCAATTCTTCCGTACCGCATCGGCTTCATCATTCTCGTTGCCTGCGGCCCGTTCCTGAAACTGGAAGAAATCTGGGTTATGTCCGATATCGTTAACGGTCTGATGGCTCTGCCTAACCTGATTGCTCTGGTTGCTCTTTCCGGCGTAGTTGTTGCTGAAACTAAAGCATATCAACAACATCTCAAGGAAGAATCTGAGCTGGTTCCGGCAAAATTAGCCGAAGAAACTAATCATTAAGTTTTCCCAATTAATTTTATATAGGCAGCGGCACTGTGAGACTCTCCCCAGAGTTCCCACAGTGCCGCTTGCCTTTGCGCTTGCACAAAAGATAGCGGTATGCTAAACTAGCCTTAGAGAGATTACTTACAATCTTTTAAATCAAATGTATCAGTAACCAACTACGTGTATATTTTTCGGTGTGCCGGTTGGTTTGTCAGTATCAGTAGATGAAAGGAAGTGCGCAATGAGCATTATCGGTAATATTATCTGGTTTTTATTTGGCGGTATTTTAGCAGGCATTATCTGGTATCTGGTAGGCCTGTTATGGTGTTTGACGATTATCGGTATTCCGGTAGGACTGCAGTGCTTTAAGCTGGGACGCTTGAGCTTCTTCCCCTTTGGTAAGGACGTAGTTTTGAGCGGCGAAACAACCTCGTTGCTGTTAAATATTTTCTGGCTGATTTTCGGTGGTATCGAACTGGCAATTACGCATGCGGTTTTTGCTGTGATTTTGTGCTGCACGATTATCGGCATTCCCTTCGGAATGCAGCATTTTAAGCTGGCTAAGCTGGCACTGTTGCCGTTTGGAGCACAGATTACGGATAAGTAAGAATTTAATTTGAATGCAAGAGCAGTTCATGCAGGAATTTTATTCACGATTTCTTCAAAACTTTGCCCTTGCTATGTCACAGCAATATAGTATACTATGAGTGTAGCAAGAAGTTGCTACACCCTTCCCATCAAATTCATCATAAACAGCTTTCCTAAGAGAAACAGCCTGCAATATCCCCTGCAGGCTGTTTTCTCGTTTTCTAAAGCTCGTGTTGCTTTGTTGGCATTAAAATTGAACGTTTTGATTTATAAAAATAAGCCGTAAACGTGCTTTAGCGTTTATGGTTTACTTTTTTAGCATTATGGTTAACCTTGCAATAAAAGAAGGTTGACTAATCTTTTTATCACGTATATAATTATTAAGTACACGAATTTATGATGGAGGCACTGTTGTGATTAGTATAAAGAATTTGAAGCATTACTATACAGATGCTGATGGCAATGAGGTAAGGGCACTGGACGGCGTAAGCCTGGAAATTAAGCAGGGCGAATTTGTTGCCGTTATCGGCGCTAACGGCAGCGGTAAATCTACGCTGGCACGTCATTTGAACGCTTTGCTGCTGCCGACTGACGGCACTGTGCTGGTAGATTGCATGGATACTGAAGATGAAAACAAAATGTGGGATATCCGCCAAAAGGTTGGTATGGTGTTCCAAAATCCCGACAACCAGATAGTTGCTGCAATTGTCGAAGAGGATGTAGCCTTCGGTCCAGAAAATATCGGCGTACCGGGACCGGAAATACCGCAGCGTGTAGCAGATTCATTAGCTGCTGTAGGCATGACGGAATATGCCAAGCATGCACCGCATCTTTTGAGCGGCGGCCAGAAACAGCGTGTGGCTATAGCAGGCATTTTGGCGCTGCAGCCGGAATGCATTGTGCTGGACGAGCCTACAGCGATGCTCGACCCGCAGGGACGCAAGGAAATTGTGGGCACTGTACGCAAGCTTAATGAAGAAAAGAAGATGACCATAGTTTATATTACGCACTACATGGTTGAAGCCTTGGCTGCCGACCGCGTAGTTGTTATGGAAAAAGGTCATATCAGATTTATGGGTACTCCGCGTGAGGTTTTCAGCAGAGTGGATGAGCTGGAGGCCTTGGGACTGGAGGCTCCGCTGGCAGCGAAGGTAGCCAGCGAGCTGCGCAAAAGCGGTGTAAAGCTGCCGCAGGATATTATTACAGATGAGGAGCTGGCGCAGGCATTAATAAAACTTTCTAATATATATCATACATATTCCAAAGGCACGCCGTTTGAACGCTTGGCACTCAATGATGTGTCGTTGGAGATTTCCAAGGGCGAAATAGTTGCCATTATAGGACACACCGGCAGCGGCAAGTCTACCTTAGTACAGCATTTAAACGGCTTGCTGAAGCCGGATAAGGGCAGCGCAAGCATTGATGACATTGATATTACTGCTAAGAGTGCGGAGGCCAAGACTGCACGCCAGCAGGTTGGCATGGTATTTCAGTATCCCGAGCATCAGCTGTTTGCGGAAACTGTTTTTGAGGATATCGCCTTCGGTCCGCGTAATAAAGGCTTTGCCGAGGATGAGGTAGAAAAGCAGGTGCGTGAGGCTATGGCCTTCGTCGGTCTGGATTATGATACCTATGCGCAGCGTTCTCCCTTTCAGCTGAGCGGCGGCCAGATGCGCCGTGTAGCTATTGCCGGCGTGGTTGCGATGAATCCTGATTATCTGGTATTGGACGAGCCTTCCGCAGGCCTGGACCCGCGCAGCCGTAATGCAGTATTTAAGGAAATTATGTCACTGCACAAAAGCCGTGGCATTGCTATTGTGCTGGTAACGCACAGCATGGAGGAGGCAGTAAAATATGCTGACCGTCTGCTGGTTATCAACACCGGCAAGGTGATGTTCGACGGTACTCCCGCAGATATTTTCAAGCAGCATGCCGATGAGCTGGTCAAGGTTGGCGTAGATGTGCCGCAGGTTTACAAGCTGGCGGATTTACTGCGCAAAAACGGCCTGGCAGTGAAAGAGAATATTAAGGACGAAATGAGCCTGGTTAAGGCGATTAAGCAAGCAAAGGGGTGGAAATAATGCTGACAGATATAACCTTAGGACAATATTTCCCCGGTAACTCCTTTATCCATAAGCTTGATCCGCGTACTAAGCTGTTGGCTACCTTGATTTATATCATTGCTATTTTCTTTGCGGTAACGCCGTTGGCTTATGGCATTCTGACCACCTTTGCAGCTGTGGTAATTCTTATCTCGAGAGTTCCCTGGATGCTGGTCTTCAAATCACTGAAGCCTATCTGGATTATCGTTATCCTGACGATGCTGATTCATATGTTTACCGCTCCCGGTGAGCATATTGTCTTTACCTGGAAGTTTTTGAGCGTAACTGCCGAAGGCATCGATATGGGCGTAAAGATGGCTGTACGCCTGATTCTGCTGCTGCTGTTTTCTTCGGTGCTGACCTTTACGACATCGCCGATTGTACTGACTGACGGTATTGAAAATCTGCTGCGTCCGTTCAAAAAGCTGGGCGTTCCGGCGCATGAGCTGGCTATGATGATGACCATTGCTTTGCGCTTTATTCCTACATTATTGGATGAAACAGACCGTATTATGAAGGCACAGACCTCTCGCGGAGCTGATTTTGCCAGCGGCAATATCTTCCAGAGAATGAAAAATATGCTGCCTTTGCTGGTGCCGCTGTTTATCAGTGCCTTCCGCCGTGCCGACGAACTGGCAGTGGCTATGGAAGCACGCTGTTATCGCGGCGGTGAAGGACGTACACGCATGCACGAGCTGGTATATGCCGGCCGCGATTACCTGGCCTTTGCTTTGATTATTATACTGGCGGTTGGCATGGCAGTATTGCGCTGGGGGAATATATGCGTACAATAAAGCTGGTCGTAGCCTATGACGGCAGTGCCTATCATGGCTTTCAGAAGCAGAAGAACGTGCAGACGGTGCAAAATGTTTTGGAAGAAGCATTGGCTATGCTGTGTGGCGAGCCTGTAGTAACCGCAGGCAGCGGACGCACGGATGCCGGGGTACATGCTTTGGCACAGACGGTGACCTTTACTACGAACGGACGCATTCCCTGTGCTAATCTGGTGCGTGCGGCGGCAAGCCTGCTGCCGGAGGATATCGTGGTTGTGAGCGCCGAGGAGATGCCGGAGGGTTTCCATGCGCGCTTCAGCGCACAGTGGAAGACGTATCATTACAAGCTGCTTGTCAATGAGCACGTCAATCCCTTTATGGTGCGTTATGCCTGGCAGCTGCGTCAGCAGCTTGATGTGAAGGCCATGAACGAAGCGGCGGAGCTGCTGCTGGGAACGCATGATTTCAGTGCCTTCCGCAGCAGCGGCAGTGTTGATACTTCGCCGATAAAAACAATTTATGCTGCCAAGTGGCAGCAGCAGGGAGAAGAGATTCTTTTCCGCATCAGCGGTGACGGCTTTTTGTATCACATGGTACGCAACATAGTCTGGTCCCTGGTACAGGTGGGAATGGGCAAGCGCACGGTGCAGGATTTTGCCGCCGAGCTGACGGCACAGCGCTGTGAATTCCTGAACGAGCCTGCTCCGGCACAGGGTTTATACCTGGCGGAGGTCGGTTATCGAGAGTATCCGCAGCTTTAAGGGAAAAACTCTTGGAAAATGCTAAAATTTTAACAAAAATACTTGACTTAAACTCTTAAGTTGCGTATAATATATCTACGTGATTTTCCGCTTGATTTCACTAGCCCCGAAATACGGTGAGAAGATCGCAACGAACTGTATATTTGGAAAATATCTAGGAGGGACACAAGCGATGAAATCTTTTATGGCTAATCCGTCTAACATCGAACACAAATGGTACGTTGTTGACGCAGCTGATAAAACTCTGGGCCGCCTGGCTGCAGAGGTTGCAAAAGTCCTGCGCGGTAAACACAAACCGACCTTTACCCCGCACATGGACACCGGTGATCACGTAATCATTATCAATGCAGATAAGGTTGTTCTGACCGGCAAAAAACTGACTCACAAAATTTATTTCCGTCATTCCGGTTATCTCGGCGGCGACAGCTATGTAAAAGCTGGCGACATGCTGAAGAAAAACCCTGTAAAAATGGTAGAGCTCGCTGTTAAAGGCATGATTCCGCACAACAGCCTCGGCGCTCAAATTTTCTCCAAACTTCATGTATATGCTGGCAGCGAACATCCGCATGCAGCTCAAAAACCTGAAGTAATGGAAATCAACGTTAGATAATATCCGGGAGGGAACAAATAAATGGCAGTAGTTACTTATAACGCAACTGGTCGTCGTAAATCTTCTGTTGCTCGCGTTCGCCTGGTTCCGGGTGAAGGCAACATCGTTATCAACGACCGTGAATTGAACAAATACTTTGGTCTGAAAACCTTAGAGCTGATTGTTAACCAACCGCTCGAAGTTACCGAAACCAAAGGCAAATATGACGTACTCGTTAACGTAAACGGCGGCGGCATTTCCGGCCAAGCTGGTGCTATCCGTCACGGCATTGCTCGCGCTCTGCTGAAAGTTGACGCTGAATTCCGTCCTGCACTGAAAAAAGCAGGCTTCCTGACTCGCGACCCGCGCGATTCTTAAAAAGGCCGGATTCCTTACTCGTGATTCACGTATGAAGGAAAGAAAGAAATACGGCTTGAAGAAAGCTCGTAAAGCTAGCCAGTTCTCCAAACGTTAATTTTTGGTTTACTGTCAAGCACCAATCACAAACACAAATCGCACAAATTACTCCGCAACTGTTGCAGTTGCGGAGTTTTTGTTTTTTTCCGTGCTATTTTGACCATATGTGGGAAATGTCTTTTGATGTGTTATTTTGTTATCAGAAGCAAATCCGGTGAGCATAGCACAGCTTATGATGCTTTAATTACAGTATTACAAAGAGATTTTCGGTTCATGCATATGAGTTGTTGTACAAAATACTTTAATCAGATATTTTGGAATTGTGCTTTACTCTAATGTAAATAAATTTACAGAAAGAAACCCTTGTAATTATTTTTGCGCAAAAATGTATGTTATGCTTGTCAAAAACCTATGAAACATATATACTAAAACAAATCGGTCTATTTTCGGACTGAAATAGTATATATGTTTTGAAAGGGGTATTGTTTTGTTTACAAGTATGTTTTTTTATTTATTCATCTGCCTGTTGCTTTTTGGCATTGGTGATGTGTTGGGTGTTGCAACAAAAGCAAAGGTATCTGCTGTATTTGTCAGCCTGATGCTTTTCCTTGTTGGTTTTATGACAGGTGTTCTGCCGCCGGATATTATTAAGCTTGCCGGTCTTACCGACATTGGTAAATGGTCTTTGATTTTCGTAGTATTCAGCATGGGTACCAGCCTGAATATTAAGCAGCTGATTGCTGAATGGCGCACAGTTGCAGTTGCTGTTTTATCCATGATTGTTTTGATTGCCGGCAGCGTTGTGCTGATTCCCGTAATCGGCTATCAGGAAACTATTGTCAGCATTCCTATTATCAACGGCGGTATCGTTGCTACTCAGATTATGACCAGCGCTGCTATGGATAAAGGCTTTGCTATGGCTGCTGCTTTGGGTACTGTTTTGTACGCTGTGCAAAAATTCTTTGGTACTCCTGTTGCTTCTTACTTTGGCCTGCGTGCTGCTAAGGAAGCATTGGCGGAATTCCGTCGTACCGGTGTTAATCCTTATGCACCGAAGGAAGAGGTGCATGGCGGTGCAGCTCCTAAAGAAACCTTCTTTGAAAAACACAAAAAATTCTATGGTCCTTTTGCTTCTCTGACTATCGCAGCCTTCTTCAGTTGGCTGGCATTCGTTATCGGAAAATATACCGGTCTGAGCGCTACTATCTGGGCTTTGATTTTAGGTGCCGCAATGGGCAGCACCGGCCTTGTTCCGCCGAAAATTCTGGATCATGCAAAATCCTCCGGTATCTTTAACGTTGGTGTATTTGCGGTAATTATTCCTTCTCTGGCAAAAATTAAAGTCAGCGATTTGCTTGTACTGAGCTTTAATACCATTATGGTATTTATCGTAGTATTTGCTGTACTTTTCCTGTTCTTCTATATTCTGCCGCTGTGGAAAATCCTGGGCAACAGAAACCTGGCTATGGGCGTAGCCGTAATGCAGCTTTTGGGCTTCCCGGCAACCTATCTGGTAGCAAACGAAATTGCTATCGCTACAGGCGAAACGGAAGAGGAAAGGCAGGTTGTCAACGACGCCATTATGCCGAAATATCTTGTAGGCGGTTTTGCTACCGTTACTACTTTCTCGGTAATTACTGCCGGTATTTTAGAGAAATTCCTGTAAGTTGGTAAAGGAGAATAGCAATGAAATTTGATGCACAAAATTATCCGTATGCTTCTAAACGTAGTGTTGTTTATGCTAAAAACGGTATGGTATGCGTAGGTAATCCTACCGCTGCTTCCGCAGGCCTGCAAACCTTGCTTAAGGGCGGTAACGCAATTGATGCCGCTATTACTGTTGCAACCTGTCAGCCTGTAGTTGAGCCTACCGGCAATGGCCTGGGCAGTGACTGCTTTGCACTTATCTGGTATAAGGGTAAGCTGTATGGCATTAACGGCAGCGGTCCGGCTCCGATGGCTGCTTCTATCGCAGCCCTGAAGGAACGTGGCTTTGATAAAATTCCTCCCTATGGTGTTGAGCCGATTAACGTTCCGGGTGCTGTAGGCGCATGGATGGAAATTCATAAAAAGTTTGGCAAGCTGCCTATCAAAACTGTTATGGAACCCTCTATCAACTATGCCGAAAACGGCTATCCTGTTTCTCCGAACATGAGCCGTCTGTGGGAAGAGGCTGACGGCTTCTATACCAAATATAAAGACAGACCGGAATTCAAAGGCTGGTTTGATACCTTTGAGCCTAACGGACATTGGCTGCAGCCTGGCGAAGTATTTAAGAATCCCGATATGGCAAAAAGCCTGCGCTTGATTGCCGAAACCTATGGCGATGCCTTCTATAAAGGTGAATTGGCAGATAAGATTGATGCTTTTATGCAAGAACATAACGGCTTCCTGCGCAAGAGCGACCTTGAAGCATACAAACCGGAATGGGTTGAACCGCTGAGCGTTAACTATCGCGGTTATGATATCTGGGAGCTGCCTCCTAACGGTCATGGTATTACCGTACTTATGGCTCTGAATATTCTTAAGGGCTATAACTTTACCGAACGCGATACTGTAGAAACAATGCACAAGCAAATCGAAGCTATGAAGCTGAGCTTTGTTGATACTAAAGAATATGTTGCCGAGCCTTCCTACATGAAGGTTACTGCCGAGCAGCTTTTGAGTGAGCGCTATGCCGCAGACCGCCGTGCTCTGATTAATGATAAAGCGCTGGAGCCGGTTGTAGGCGATCCGCGCTACAGCAGCACTGTTTACTTCTGCACCGCTGATGCCGAAGGTAATATGGTCAGCATGATTCAGAGCAACTATCGTGGCTTCGGCAGCGGTATCGTTGTACCAGGTACTTCTATTTCCTTTAATGACCGTGCCGAGAACTTTTCCTTTGATGAAAATCATCCGAATGCTTTGCAGGGTGGCAAGCGTCCGTACCACACCATTATTCCTGCCTTCATGACCAAGGATGGTCAGGCTGTGAGTGCCTTTGGTATTATGGGTGGATTTATGCAGCCGCAGGCTCATGTTCAGGTTGCTATGAACATGATTGATTTCGGCCTGAATCCGCAGCAGGCGTTGGATGCGCCGAGATGGCAGTGGATTGGCGGTAAAACTGTAGAAGTTGAGCAGGATACTCCTAACCACATTATCCGTCAGCTGCAGCGTATGGGCCATAACGTTGTGGTTCAGCCGGACCCGTATCATATGGGCCGCGGACAGATTATTATCCGTGATGAGGATGGCGTGCTGTGCGGTGCAACCGAAAAGCGTACAGACGGACAGATTGCCTGCTTCTGATTTAACAGCATCTTAATAAAAAACTATTTCCCCGGTATTGCGTGCTGATGCAATGCCGGGGATTTTTGCAATGCTGAAGAAGTTAAGCCTGCTTATATCTGTATTAAAAGAAGAAGCTCTTTAAATTTTGCAATATCTTTGTGAAAAACAAAAATAAAAAAAGGATTTTGGATATACTTGCAAGAATTAATAATAGTTACGAAGCTGTGTGAAGGAGTGAAAGCATATGATAGTAGGCGTAGGCTGTGATATTATCGAAATAGAACGTATTGCCCGGGCAATAAAGCGTGAATCTTTTATCAGGCGAGTGTTTACTGCTGAGGAAGCTGCCTATTGTCAAAGAAGAGGACAGCAGGCGGCGGCAAGCTTTGCAGCACGTTTCGCTGCTAAGGAAGCAGTGCTGAAAGCATTGGGAACCGGTCTGCGCGAAGGCTCGCTGCAGGAAATAGCCGTAGACAACGATGTGTTGGGCAAGCCTTTGGTGCAGCTTAGCGGTCACTTTGCAATGCTGGCAAAACAGCTTGGAGTAAAAAATATACAAATCAGCCTGAGCCATAGCAGAGATTTTGCTGTGGCCTATGTGATAATGGAGGATGACAAATGAAATTAGTAAATGTACAGGAAATGAAACAGCTTGATAAACTGGCGACAGCGGAATATGCTGTACCGGGAATCTTATTGATGGATAATGCAGCGCAGGCTGTTGCTGATGCTGTTAATGATAGCTTGGACGAGCTGGACGGCGAAAGCGTAGTTGTTTTTTGCGGTGGCGGCAATAATGGCGGTGATGGCTTTGGCGCTGCCCGTTGGCTGCAAAATTACGGTGCGAGAGTGCGCGTTTTTGTTGTGGGCAAGGCGCTTGATGCTGTGACAGGTGATGCTGCGGCAGAGCTTGCAATGCTGCAAAAAACTGATGCTAAGGTAGAGGCTATTGCCGGCGAGGATGACTGGGTAGTAGCAGAGCTGGCTGCCGCAAAGGCTGATATTTTGGTTGATGCTTTAGCAGGAACCGGCTTTCATGGCGAGCTTGAGGGCGATTTGCTGCGTGCCTGCAGACTGATGAATGACAGCGAAAAATATATTGTAGCAGTTGACGTACCGACAGGTGTTAATGCAGACAATGGTGCTGTTGCAGAAAATGCTGTACGTGCGGATAAAACCGTGACGATGGCTTTGTTAAAAACCGGCCTTTTGCTCTATCCCGGCCGTGAATATTGCGGTGACATTGAGCTGGCAGATATCGGTATGCCTGCAAAAATGGTAGAGGAATGTGCCAGCAAAAAATATCGTCTGACAGACGATATTGTGCGCGAGCTGCTGCCGCTGCGTAAAGCATATGCGCATAAGGGCGATGCAGGACGTGCTGTTATCTGTGCCGGCAGCCCCGGCTTCACCGGTGCCGCTGCTTTGAGCAGCTACGCCGCAGTTAAGGCTGGTGCAGGTCTTACAGCACTTTATACTCCGCTCAGCAGCCGTGATGTGCTTGCAGGCAAGCTCACGGAGGTTATGGTGCATGGCTTGCTGGAGCGCATGCCCGGCATTCTTGGCGGCGGTGCTACTGGCGATGTAGTTAAAAACGCTAATGCCGCCGATGTACTGGCAATCGGCCCCGGCTTAGGCACAAGCGAAAGCACACAGCAGGTGGTGCGTGATATTCTGCTGCAGGTGCAGACACCTGTTGTTATTGACGCGGACGCATTGACAGCATTACAGGGACATACGGAAATTCTGACACAGATGCAGGCAGCAAAGGTGCTGACTCCGCATCCCGGTGAGATGGCACGTCTTATCGGCAAGGAAATCAGTGAAATTAATGCTGACCGTATCAATATTGCCGCACAATATGCTCAGGAATGGAATGCTGTGCTGGTGCTCAAGGGAGCACCTACCGTTATTGCCTGCCCAGACGGCACTGTTTATGTAAACAGCACCGGCTCCAGTGCTTTGGCTACAGGTGGCAGCGGTGATGTGCTGACAGGTATCATTGCCGGTCTGGCAGCGCAGGAGATTACTCTGCAGGAGGCTGCTGTGTGCGGTGTTTATCTGCACGGAAAGGCTGCGGATATCAGCGGTATTGATATCGGACTGGCAGCAGGCGAGCTGGCGCAGCTTTTGCCGGAGGCCCGCTGTGAGGTTCTGAAGGGCAATTAATGCTTTAACGGTAATTTTGTTTACAGACTTCTGTAATTAGTGTTAAAATAAATTGTTGAAGTAAAATCTTCGGTAAGAGTGTGTAAGTTTGCGAGGTGGAACTATTGCGCAAGATTTTCCTGCTGACGCTGCTGGCCTGCTGTATGCTTTTAGGCGCGGTTGCTCAGGCGGCGCAGATAACAGATGTAAAATGGGGTGTCAATAAAGCAGACGTTCTGCGTATTGTTGTTGATGTAACGGATACTGCAGGCTATGCTGTTGATATGGAAGGCGATACGCTGAATCTGACGGTGAATGCTGATAAGGGAGCGCAGGTGCCGCATAGTAAGGCTGTAAAAAGCTCTTTGGCTGATTCCTTGAAAATTGTGGATAAAGGCAGCTATACGGTGGTGCGTGTACCGCTGAAACAGCGCCTGCTGGAAAAAAGCTATAAGGCTTTCGTCTTAAGGAAGGATCCTGCAACAGGCCGTCCCTTCCGTGTAGTGCTTGATGTTACGCCGCGCCAGGCTTCCTACAGCGGTTACGGTGCTGCAACCACTGTTGTAAGCAACAGACCGGTAGTAAGTAATCGTCCGACAAAAAATAACAGCAGTATCAAGAAAAATACCGTTATAAAAACAAGTACCGCAGCGGATAAGAAAGTGGATAAAAAGAAGAGCAGCAGTAAAAAGAAAAACGATAATAAGAAAAATACTGCAGCTGCCAAAACAGAAACAACAGTAAATAAACCGGTTAATAAATCTGATGCTGATAAGCTTGCGGTAATCAAAGGAAACGGCAGGTTCCGCACAAGCGGCGGTCTTGACGGTAAAATTATTACCTTAGATGCAGGCCATGGCGGCAGTGATCCGGGAGCTATCGGCAGTGATGGTACCAAAGAAAAAAACATTACCCTGTCTATTACTAAAATGGTCAAGGAAATACTGGAACAAAAAGGTGCTAAGGTCTATATGACGCGCACTACCGATGTTGATGTATTCGGACCTAATGCCAGTGATGTAGAGGAATTGCAGGCACGTGTAAACGTTGGCGAAAAATATAATTCAGATATGTTTGTCAGCCTGCATATCAATTCTTCGGTAAATAAAAATATCGGCGGCTTTTCTACATACTATTATCCGAAAACCGATAATGATTTGCGCTTAGCCAAAAATATCCAAAATAAGCTGGCTGCTAATTTTGGTGTAGATGATTTGGGTGTACGTCAGGCAAACTTTTATGTTATCAAGCGTATCAGTATGCCGGCAGTTTTGGTAGAAATGTGCTTTATCAGCAATGAAAAGGAGCTGACCTTGATGAAGGGACAATGGTTCCAAAAGAAGACAGCGCGCCTGATTGCTGAAGGCATTGAAAAATATTTTGCATAATACGGAGGCGGCAAGAATGAGAAAGCTAATTTTATTGATGCTGCTTTTGTGTGCAGTAATAGCAAGCGGTTGCAGTGAAAATGTTCCGCCGAAAGAGGATGCCAAGAATGCGGCAACTGCTGCAGTGCAGGAAAAAAAGGATATCAGCTTTATTGTTTATCGTGCAGCTTCTGATGGCAGCGAAAAGCTGTTACCGGAAAAAATTACGATGAAGGATAACGGCAAAAGTTTGCCGGAAAATGCTTTGATTGCCTTGGTGACTACTAAACCGCAGGACGCGAAGATGGATGATGTTGTACCTATCGGTACTAAGGTGCGCAGTCTTAAAATTGAGCAGGACGGCACTGCCTATGCTGATTTTACGCGCGAGCTGGCCAAGAAGGGACAAGGATCCTATGGTGAGATGATGCTTTGCTACGCTATTACCAATACCTTGACAGAGTTTCCGGAAATTAAACGGGTACAGATTCTGATAGAAGGTAAAAAGGCTATTACCTTGAGTGGTCATATGGATATTGAGGATCCGCTGACGCGTAATACAACTTTATTGTAAAAAACAAAGAAGCGGTACTGGTAAGTCTGGTGCCGCTTTTTCAAATTATTGATTACTATGGCAAGTGTTTTTGCCAAATGTGAGGAGAGTTGGTTATGGTAATTTATTTGAAGGACAGCGCTGCAACAGAAGCCTTGGGAAGACTTTTGGGCAAGCATGCAGCAAGCGGTGACGTTTTCTGCCTGAGCGGTGACCTGGGCGCAGGCAAAACACTGCTCAGCCGCGGTGTTGCTGTGGCCTTGGGAGCAGCTGCGGAGGATGTCAACAGTCCGACCTTTGCTATCATGAATGTCTATCAGGGGTGTGAGCTGGAAATAAGGCATTTTGATTTATATCGCCTCAACCGTCCGGAGGAGCTGGAGGACATCGGCTTTGAGGAATATGCCGGAGGCGATGGTGTAACATTGATTGAATGGGCTGAGCTGTTTAAGGAGGAGTTGCCGGAGGAATATCTGCAGATTACTTTACTGCATGATGGTGAAGGCCGCCGTGCCGTGCTGCAGGCTCAGGGTGAAAGATATGAAAAACTGCTGCGGGAGGTAGAAGAAGATGCTGACTTTAGCAATTGATACGGCCACTAAGGTGTGCACGATTGCATTATGCCGTGATAAGGAAATTTTAGCTGAATATACGATAAATATGGGGATGACACATAGTGAAGGCTTGCTGCCGCAATTAGACCAGCTGTTGCAGCGTACCGGTGTACAAAAGCAGGATATTGAGCTTTTGGCTGTCAGCATGGGACCCGGTTCCTTTACCGGTTTGCGTATCGGTCTGGCAACTGCGGAGGCTATGGCCTACAGCTGGCAGTGCTGTCTGCACGGAGTTGATACTTTAAAGGCTATGGCTTATAATATTCAGCTTGAAGGCAGGGTGCTGTCACCGGTGCTGGATGCACAAAAGGGCAATTTTTATCAGGCCTTATATGAATGGCGTAGCGGTGAGCTTGTAGAGCTTGCACCTGTTGAGGTTGTCAGTGCGGAAAAAGCATTAGAAAGAATTGCGTTGCAGGGAACCCCTGCGTTGCTTTTGGGCGAGTGCACCAAGCTTGCGAAAAACGGTCTGCCTGATTTTATCAGCGTGGCACCCGAAGCATTGCGTATGCCTAAAGGCAGCTCTGTTGCTTTGGCTGCTTTGGCAGAATTTAATGCAGAAAACGATAAGAAAATTTTTGGCCTGGAGCCATACTATATCAGAAGATCGGAGGCTGAGGAATTGTGGGAGAAGAAGCACAAGCAACAATAAGCTTCAGAGCAATGACGGAAGCGGATATTCCGGCTTTGGTTGGCATAGAGGCACAATCCTTTTATGATGCCTGGAATGAAAATATGCTGCGTAATGAAATAGCCAACGAGCTGACTACCTATCTTGTAATGGAATGTGCCGGCAAGCTTGTCGGTTATGCAGGCTTCTGGCTGGTGGCAGGCGAAGCGCAGATTACCCGTGTGGCTGTTGCCGATGAAGAACGCGGCCAGGGCTATGGTACGCGCCTGACGGCAGCCTTGGTAAATAAGGCTTGGGAGCTTGGCGCTACGGCGATGACGCTGGAGGTGCGCGAGGGCAATATTGCCGCGCAGAAGGTTTATCTGACCTGTGGCTTTGCCAGCGAAGGCATTCGTCCGAATTATTACGAAGACAATCATGAAAATGCAGTTATAATGTGGCTGTATAAAGAAGGAGCAGGCCATGAATAAAGAGCAGAAGGATGTATATATTTTAGGTATTGAAAGCAGCTGTGATGAAACTGCGGCTGCCG
>OGOV01000580.1_pt1 | contig 37322 bp, 20 predicted proteins | sample 1552711 | NCBI WGS metagenome assembly OGOV01 (sample SAMEA2580216, study PRJEB22360) | human gut metagenome | biome: human gut; feature: human-associated habitat; material: faeces | place: Denmark | collected 2008/2010 | reverse complement strand
TTGACTCACGGAACAATTCCAAAAAGTTTGCATATGAGTGTGCGAGAGTGCTTTGTGCAAACGGTGTTAAGACATATCTGTTCGATGATTTAAGACCTACGCCTGAGCTTTCTTTTGCGGTACGTTATCTCGGTTGTGCAAGAGGAATTGTGATTACTGCAAGTCACAATCCAAAAGAGTATAACGGTTATAAGGTGTACGGCGAGGACGGCGGACAGATACCGCCGAAAATTGCAGATAAGATTATAAAGTATATAGAGGATACCGACCTTTTTGACGGCGTTAAGGTATGCGAAAATCAAAAAATCAATGTAATAGGCAAAGAAGTTGATGATGCATACATTGATGCGGTTAAAGCTGAATCCGTGAATAATGTTTCGATTCCCGATGATTTTAAGGTGGTTTATACGCCGATTCACGGATCGGGAAACAAGCTTGTACGAAGGATCCTTGATGAAATCGGGGTTAAAAATGTATTCGTTGTACCCGAACAGGAATTGCCCGATGGAAATTTTCCGACGGTTGAATCACCGAATCCCGAAAATATCGAGGCATTTGATATTGCGATAGAATATGCAAAAAAGCAGAACGCCGATTTGGTATTCGGGACAGACCCCGACAGTGACAGAATAGGTGTTGCGGTAAAGACAGATGACGGAAATTACAAAGCGTTAAACGGCAATCAGACAGGATGCCTTTTGCTCGAATACATATTACGCAAGGAAAAGGAAAACGGCACGTTGGCAAAAAACGGAGCAGTTGTAAAGACAATAGTTACAACTGAGCTTGTACGCAGCATTGCCGATGATTACGGTGTAAAAACCTTGGATGTTTTAACGGGATTTAAATTTATCGGCGAAAAGATAAAAGAGTTTAAACAGAACCGTGAATACAGCTTTGTTTTCGGACTTGAAGAAAGCTATGGCTATCTTAAAGGTACATACGCACGTGATAAAGACGCAGTTGTTGCCGCAATGTTAGTGTGTGAAATGGCAGCCGATTATAAGGCAATGGGCAAAACGCTTTATGACGGCTTGACAGAAATATATGAAAAGTACGGATATATACAAAGCGGGCTTAAAACGCTGACGTTAAAGGGTTCTGACGGAGCGGAAAAAATAAAGTCAATAATGAAACATATTCGCCAATATACTTCGCAGACAATTGCAGGATGTGCGGTGAATGAGGTTAAAGATTATTTAAAAGGAATAGATAAAATGCCGAAATCGGATGTGCTGAAATTTTTTCTTGATAAAGGATGGTTTGCGGTTCGTCCATCCGGGACAGAGCCGAAAATCAAGTTTTATTATGAAATTGAGGGCGACAAGAGCATTGACATCAAAGAAATCGCGGATGATTTTAAATTTAAGTTTGACTAAAATTCGGGTTAGAGAATGTTCGGATAAATTATAGGTTTTGTACAGAATGAGTTCGGTTATATGCCGGACTCATTCTGTTTGAGGTATACGGAGTCTGTTTGCAACAGCCGTTTTGCGATTTTAATGCATCCGAAACGGGTCAATCCCTCATTTTGTGTAAACCTCAAATTTAGCTCCAAAATGATGATATAATCTAATTAGTTTTTGTGGACTGAAAGCCGAATCACGGCTTTTAACCCTTAATAATATAGCGAATATAGCGTGAAATTGGCGGCATATCAATGGTGCCCTTGTAAGAGGGCGTGCATTTCACCTTTGATTTGACGGTGATTTCATTTAATGTCTTTAGACGGTTGAGGACGCAAAGCGTGCGAAATAAAAAACCACCCGCTTTGCGGGTGGGGAACAAAAGGTTATACCAAAAAACTCACCTTTCTGTTACAATAAAGTTGTTCAAGCTTATTGTAAAGAAAAGAAAGGTGAGAAAAATGGCCAATAAAACGAATAGTTTATCAAGTACAACATGGATGTGCAAGTATCATATAGTATTTATACCAAAATATCGGAGAAAGGCAATATATGGACAATATCGAGAAAGTCTACAAGAAATAATACGAACATTGTGTAGGTATAAAGGTGTAGAAATACTCGAAGGACATATGACACCAGATCATGTGCACTTACTGTTAAGTATACCACCAAAAATGAGCGTGTCAAGCTTTATGGGATATTTGAAGGGAAAAAGCGCATTGATGATGTTTGACAAACACGCAAATTTGAAGTATAAGTTTGGCAACAGACACTTTTGGGCAGAAGAATATTATGTTAGCACGGTGGGATTAAATGAAGCAATGATAAGAAAATATATATTCGACCAAAAATATGATATAGCAATGGATAGATTGAGTGTAAAAGAATACGAAGACCCTTTTAAGGGTAGCAGGTAATACAAACGCCCTTTAAGGGGCGGTGAAAGAGGCAAAGGCAATAGGCTTGAACAAATGTGAAAGCCAACGGCTTGAGCCGCTGGCAGGTAACATGGGCTTATAGCCCTAGAGCAAACCACCCGTTGGACGGGTGGTTATGATTTTTAAAATATGATATTCAATGTCACAAAAGGTCATAACGGAAAAGCCGTTCACATAGAGATAAGAGATAAGAGAGCAGCACCATACGCCGAGGTTCAGGGTTATCGGATAGAGAAAATCACGTTTAAAAATATCATAATTAAAGGCAATACTGATGATATGGTCGACTCGTTAATTAAGTGCGGCGTCGACAGCTCGACAGATTGCGGAATAGAGAATATTAAGTTTGAAAATGTCAAAATATCCGACCGAGATATGTCCTGTGATGATGTGCTTAAAATCGGGAATGTCAGCAAGGTTGAGTTTGTAAGGGAGTGAAGACAAAGATGATTAAATTAAAAGAAAACATAAAGATTTTATTTGCCGGGGATTCGATAACCGACGGAGGAAGAAGTCGGAATATGGATTTGAACCATAATCTGGGTCACGGGTATCAGTACATAGTTTCGTCAAGGATTGCGGCAGACAATATCAACAAGCGACCGAAATTTATAACCAAGGGATTCAGCGGAGGCGGAATAAATGCGCTTTATGAGGTGTGGTATGAGCAGGTGTTAAAGTTATCCCCGGATGTAATCAGTATCTATATCGGTGTGAACGATTTATATAAGTCGATAAAGGGTTTGGAAAACGCAAATATAGAGCGATATGAGAGGGTGTATGATTTGCTGATTTCGGATACGGTTGCATATCTGCCGAACGTAAAGCTTGTAATAGTTGAGCCCATATTCAGTGTTACGCATAACATCAAAAAATATGTTGAGTATTCGCCGAATGTTATGTGTGAAAAAGAGTTTGTGCCGCTCAGTATCAATGAAACGGACGAAGAAAAGGAGTTCCACCGCAGCGAAGTGACAAAATTTCAGCAAGCCGCAAGGCGCTCGCCGACAAACACGGCGCTGTGTTTGTACCGTTGCAAGACGAGTTTGACAAATATTTAAAAGATGTTGAAACGGAATACCTGTTGTGGGACGGCGTACACCCGACCGTTGCCGGTCACGGAATCATTGCGCGCCGGTGGTATGATACTGTGGATGAGTCGGGGATATTTAATTTTGTGCCATCTCGGAAAAATGAACATAAAAAACCTTGAGAAACAGGATGAAACGCATTTTAAATGAGGGCTACCCAAATATCTTTCCGAATCACTTAAAAATATGAAAAGGCGTGGGAAATAGTCGATAGCGGAAAGAGAGATATGCACTGGGATGTATGCCGGCACACATCCCAGTAAAATTTCTGTTATATATAAGCATGAACAATATATGCTGAAATTTCCGTCGTTTCCTACTATAGATAAAGACATGAGTTATACCAATAGCGCAGCGAATAAGATGTAATATTGGAAGGAATAACCACACGTTGGGCGGGCGGTTATGATTTTATAGCATCTTTATTTTTGTCGTTGTATGCTCAATTCTGGTTGAAAAGCTCAAAAACTTTGAGGTTGTTAAGGGTATCCTTCATTGCGGATGCCGAAGAAAAACCGAGTTTTTTCATTATTCGGGACATATGAGATCTTACAGTGGTATCTTCCACAAAATACTTTTCGGAAAGTTGCTTATAAGAATAACCCATACAATAATACCTTAAAATTTCAAACTCTAAGTTTGAAAGATGAATCATGTTTGTAAAAATATATAAAAGCGATTGTTGCCGGTCTTTAATTTCTTTACATTCATCAATGAGTTTGATGGCTATATCATGTGACAGAAGTTTTTTTCCACAGGCAACAGTCTTGATTGTGTTGATGATTTCCGAATCGGGCGAGTCTTTTAACACGTAATTCACAGCCCCTTGAGACAGTGCGTCAAAAATCAAGGATTTGTTATTGTTGATGGTTAAAATTATTATTTTTGTTTTCGGGGATATATGGCGTATCTTATCAATGAGTTTAATACCCGAATTGTATTCTTCAATTTGCATATCAAGCAAAAGAATGTCAGGCTTTTTATCCGAAACAAGTTCAAGACAACCCTGACATGATGTTGAGCTTCCGTCAAAAATTAATGAATTTGAACAGGAGATAACCGATTGATAATAGTTGCATATTTCTGCCATATCATCACATATCGCAACATGGATTTCGTTCATATTTTTTTATCATTCCTTTAATTTATAAGTTTATTTGATTATTTGATGTATAGGTTAGTATGAGTGTGTATTATGTTATCCGTTTAACGGTAATATAATGCAAAAACAGGTGTATTTCCCCAAAATGCTCTTAACTCGGATCATGCCTTTATGAAGGTTTATAATTTTCTTTACGGATGATAATCCGAGACCAAGGTTTGACGTTGAGTTTTTTGTGGAATAAAACTCTTTGAAAATACTTTTTTGATCCTGATGGCTGATGCCTACACCGTTATCTTCAAATTCAATAAAAAGAGATTTATTACGGACTTCGATAAGTATCTTTATACAAAGCTGATTTTTGTTTGAAGAACGGAGCGATGAAACGGCATTGTCTATAATGTTATAAAACGCTTCGGATAGCAAGTCGATATTGGCGTTTACTGTTATTTCGTCAGTTAAATCATAATTTGTAACGACCGTAATATTTTCGGGAACAGCCGCTTTTGTCAATGCGGAATCCAGACATTCGCATATATTTGTTTTTGTAAAAGGGACACCATGGGTGTTCAATGCATTAGTTACGTCATTCAGCTGTGAGATTGACTTTTCGGATCTTGATATAATTTCATTAAGTAATCTGTATGCTTGTTCTTTGTTTGATAGCTCGTTTTGAGTAAGAGAAGCGAACTTCTTTATAATTACAAATGCGTTTTTATCGGAATGAATCAGAATATTTATATTCTTATTGAAAAAATACTCTTGATTTTCTATATCTTTTTTTGAAAAAAACAATTTGCTTTTAAACGGGCGTGAGAAAAATATTATCAACATAATCGCTAAGGAACTTACACTGCTGAATATCACGGGATAACGGAAGTTGATTTGAGAAAAATCAATTCTGGGAATAGACAGCAAATTCAACTCCGGAGGTGAAAATACCTTAAACGAACCGCACAAAAAAACTATTGCTATATGCAGGTCAAACAAAATCAATATTAAGGCACAGACCACATGAAAATCACATATTGTTCTGAGCATGGTGCGCTTTGTTGCTTTTAAAAGTACATTTACAGGTAACACCGCAAAAAGAATTATAATACATAATGATACCAATTTAAATGAATTTTCCCAGTTCATAAAAATTTTATTTTTAGGCAGACCTGACTGATAATTGCTGTAAATGTAGTAGGATAGCTTAAACGATGGGTCGTTCAGTAACAGAAAAGCCATTGTCAACATTCCCAAAAATACAACAATTAATATATTTACCGTGTTTTTTTGTGATAACGAAAAATATATGCAAATCGAGGAAATCATAATTATTGCGTATCCGACGTTATAAATTCTTAAAATTGTTGATGGCAGCAATTTAATATTAATAATGATTTTGTAGAGGAAATGATCCAACGATAAAATTTGCGGATAATTTCCAAATTTTATTATCAAAAGTGTTACGGAAAACGATAATAAAAAAATTCCAATCCAATATATAGAAAAAAACTTATAAATTTTGTTCGAGGCAGCGAATGACAGAGTGATGGCTGCAGATAAAAATATTATTAAAAGCATTACTAACATAAAACATCACCCTTTGCCTTTTTTATAGGTCGGATACTGCATAACGAAACGCCCGAAAAAAGGAACACAAATTAAGTTTTATTTCTTCGAGTCATTTGATTTCATCATAACAATAGTTTATCCGATTGAATTGATTATAGCATACCCGACTGTTCTTGTCAATTAAAAAACATCGCAAAAACGGTATGTTGCAGATTTTTCAACTTGTGCATGGATAGCTGATATGCTATAATATATTTAAATTTAGAAGGTGAAACCAATCCACAGTATCTAAATAATTATACAATAGTTCTTGGAGAGGAACTGAAAAAACTACTACATTTATCATACGAGGAAAGGTGATTTATTTATGAAAAAAATTAAGAAGGTTACAGCAGTAATTGCTGCTGCGTGCTTGGCACTCGGCACTTGCACATTGTCGGGTTGCGGAGGAGAAGGGACAGGACAAAACAAAAATACAGTCAAGTTTACGATTTGGTCAAATGAAGCTCACAGCAAAGTTGTAATGCAGTCCATTATCGATGATTATAACAAAAGCGAGGGAAAAGAAAAAGGAATTGAATTGGTTTATGAGGTAAAAGATACTGATTTCCAAAAGAATATAGAACTTTCAATGCAATTGGGAAATATGCCTGATTTCTTCGCTGCGGGATCTGCAGCATCGAAATTTGCCGCTAACAATAGTATAGTTGCTATCGAGGATCTTCCGGGTGGAGATGCGCTGATAGAAAAGTTTAAAAATGGTATAAGAAAGTCGGCAAATACATATGAAGGAAAGACATATTCCATTCCCAAAAAAAGTCAGCCTTTGGCGCTCCTATATAACAAGGATATGTTTAAGGCAGCCGGAATCGTTGATGAGAACGGCGAGGCAAAGCCGCCGAAGACCTTTGATGAATTGAGAGAGGTTGCTAAAAAGCTTACCGATCCGTCAAAGAAACAATTCGGAATAGTTTTCCCGATGAAAGACGGAAATTGGTATAATTATGATTTAATGGGAAGTCTTATGTCGAGTAGTGGGTTTAACGGATATAATCCCAAAGACGGTAAACGTGAATATTCGGCATTAAAGCAGATTCTGAAAGTAATGATGGATATTAAAAAGGACGGATCTGTATTTCCGGGAGAAGAAACTCTGGACAACGATCAGGCAAGAGCAAGATTTGCTGAGGGCGGCATAGGAATGAAATTCGGTGTCAGCTGGGACGTTGGAGTATATAATGATCAATTCCCGGCTAAAATCGATTGGGGAGTGGCTCCATTGCCGGTTCTCGATGAGGGTAACAGTTATAAACAGCTTATGTATACGAGTGCAGGATATTTTATTTGTACCAAAGCGTTGGAAACAGGAACACCTGAACAGGTTATGGAGGTTATGAACTTCCTCCACAGTGATGAAGTAGCAAAGAAGTTGTACGAAGAAGGCTGTGACCTGCCGTTTAACTGGGATTTGGTTAAGGATATTCCTACAGATGGAATGAAAAAGGGCTGGAAAGAGTTTGCACAGCTTATAGATCAAAGCTGTACAGATGTTGACGGCACAAAGCTTGATACAACCCATTTGAGATCGCTTAAAGATATAATAATGGTTGATATTTGGGGTAACGGTCAGGATGTGGATAAGGCGATAGATTCATATCAGGATGAAGTAAATAAATTGGCGGATGAGTATGCCGAGGAACATAAGAATGACGGATATAAGATTGAAGATTATATTATTCCGGATTGGGACGAAAGAGTAAAAAAATAAGTTAGATATCTTGAATAAAAGACATAAAATATGGTTGGTGAAAAAATGAATAATAAAGTAAAATTAAAAAGATACAATAAAAAAGATGTTGTTCAATGTTATATTTTGCTTGCACTTCCGCTTATAGGACTCTTTGTACTGCAGCTTTATCCGATGCTGTGGGCAATGACAAAGGCATTCTGTTTTTATGATGGGATAGATGTCAACACAAAATGGACGGGACTTGAAAATTTCAGACAGATTTTTTATGATAAGACGTATTGGAATTCATGGCTTGTAACGTTTAAATTTGCTTTGTATAAATTGCCGATTGAAATCCCACTGGCATTGGCGGTTGCAACTTTGCTCAATACCAAGATAAGGAATAAGGGATTTTTCAGAGCGGTATTTTATATGCCGTCAATGATCAGTGTTGTCATAATCGGACTCATTTTTTCAAATCTGTTCGGAACACTCGGCTTTATAAATGCTTGGCTTGTAAAGTGGGGATTGATAGAGAGCGGATTTAATTGGTTTGGAAACGAACATTCCGCTATGATTGTATTGATTATAGGTTCAATTTGGAATACTTTCGGTGTTAATGTTATTTATTTTGTTGCGGCATTTGCCAATGTGCCGAAAGAATTATATGAAAGCGCTGAAATCGACGGAGCAACGGGGGTTGTTAAGTTCTTTAAAATAACATTGCCTATGATAGCCCCTGTGCTTCAGACAATTTTGTTGCTTTCAATAAACGGGACATTACAGACCAATGAATATATAATTGCGTTGACGGGAGGTGCTCCGGGTGGCAGGACATATACGGTTATGTCATATCTTGTTACAAAGTTTGCACCCGGATTTGCGGATTCCGTAGTTAATATCGGATACGGATGTGCTCTATCTATAATTACGGCTGTGTTTATGGGCGCCATTGCAATTATATATACAAAGCTAAGCGACAAGTTTGCTAACAGTGCATATTAAATTTATGAAAATGAGGGTTAATAATGACAACGCAAAAAAGTAAGAAGTCAAAAACTCGGAATTCACACATAATTATATACGGGATACTTATAGTACTTGTTATAATTACATTATTTCCGATTTTATACACATTCTTTTCATCGTTTAAAACGAATATTGAAATACTTGCAAAGCCGGAAAAATTCTTCCCCGAAAAATGGTCTTTGTCAAATTATATAACCGCTTGGAATTCGCCGGAGTTCCCGGTTCCGAGATTGTTTATCAACAGTGTTATATATAGTGCTTCAACGGTTATAATAACATTGTTTTTGGCATCAACCGGCGGATATGTATTTGCGCGCGGTGACTTTCCGTTGAAAAATGTAATATTTATAGTTTTTTCATCGCTGATGTTCATAAGTCTTGGTACAATAACAATTTATGCATTGTTTAAAGTTCTCAGAGCGCTTCACTTGACATCATCGTTGTGGACATTGATTGTACTTAAGTTGTTTGGAATACAAATAGTAAATTATTATCTTGTAAGAAGTTATATAAAAACACTTCCGAGGGCGTTGGATGAAGCGGCAAGAATAGATGGATGCAGTTTTATAGGTATTTTTTTTAGAATAATATTGCCGCTTTTAAAACCAATACTTGCCACAATAGGAATTTTGGCGTTTAATTCGTCATGGAATGATTATTTGATGCCGACAATATTCACGCTGACCGACTCGTCACAACGCACCTTGATTGTTGGGTTAATGGCATTAAAATCAACGGGAGAATCCGCGGCATCGTGGAACTTAATGCTGGCGGGGACGGTTATTTCTCTCATCCCTGTGCTTGCGGCTTATTCAATCGGAAACAAGTATTTTATATCGGGAATAGCTGCCGGTGCAGTAAAAGGATAAGCAATTGTTTTGTTGCATTTAGTCATATCACATAATAAGAAGGGGAGATGAAATATGAGAAAAAAATTTTTTATAATGTGTGCCGTAGGAATATTTATGGCGGCATCATATAATTCGGTTTATACTTATGCAAATGATACGGAAAGGTATGAGATACAATACCAAAACAATTTTGAACAGTATGATTTAACAGAGGATCGTTCAAAGCAATATAAATATAATTGGCTTACGGCGAACGGTATCATAAACGGCGATGTGTACCAGGGAAATTTCAGTATTAACAGATTTACCACAAAGGTTGACTCAAACGACGATCCCTCGGTTCAGGGAACGCCCAACGATTCAAAAAACTGGGTGTTTCCGGATCGTTTAATTACCGATGAAAGTGATCCGGATTACGGATTTTACGGGGCGGTAGAGGATAACGACAAAAAAAGCGGCGTTTTTTGGATGGGAGCAAAGTATAACCTTAATGTTATGAAAAGAGGCTCAAACCAGTATCTCCAGATGGGTGATTTCTATATGCTGGGCAAGGACGGTCAACAGGACTATACTGCTGCCTATTTGGTCAGAAACGGTGTTGATATGAGCGAGTCGGTCGTGTGGGAAAGCAAGATTTGCTTTGATAATGCGTCTGACGAGCCGGAGGCAAAGGAGGCAGAGGTTGTAAAGCTTGAAATAGCAGAGGCAGGCAGCCTTGTGTACAATGATTCCGCCAAGGCGTCAACGATACCTGTAAATCTTAATGCCGGAGCATACGCGGTGCTTACGTTTAATAACGGCGATGTGTATCTCGGAGAAAGAAACGGACACGTTTCCGATAAATATAACAGTGAATTCAAGGATGAGGGGTTTAAACTTACCAATGATTCCAATAAGCTGGAATCCGGAAGGTGGTATACGGTGAGATATACCATGGATAATTCGGGAGAAGTAAAAAGAAACTCTGTGATCATAAAAGATGAGGACGGAAATGTTATTATCAATTCGGGAATGAGGGAGTTAAAGCTTGATAATTCCAAGGCAATCCAGGGTAGCTATTTGGATAAGGATTGGAATGCAAGAGTTAATCGCTCGTGGTTCTCCTTTGATGAAGGAAAATCAGATAAGGGATTTATTTTGACCGTTATGAATATGGCGGACAATAAGCTTGGAGCGCACAAGAATCCAAGAAATAAGTTCTTGCTTGATGATTATTCGGTTTATAAGCAAAGCGGATTAAAGGTCAAGAAAATAGATAGTGCTCTTAAGTTTATTGAAGGTTCTTCATTTGAAACGGAATTTAATTATGAATTACAAGGGAACAGTGATGGCGTGGAAAATTGGATTTGGCTGACTGATGCTTCGGGAACCAAAGTCAATGGCAGGACATCATGGAGCGAGAGTGATCCGAAAAAGCTTATATACACTCTTGAAGAAGAATTAATGCCGAATACATACTATGACGTTCACTTTTCGCCTGAGATTACCGAAAGGCAGGGATTGTTTATATCCTCCGAATCCGAAAGGATTAAGACAACGGATTCAACCCTGGTTGAGGGTGAAGTGAGGTATTCCTCGACAACCTCCGTGAATGGCGACGCTGATTTGGATATTGCGAATCTTACAGATGACACAATAAGCGGTTATGTCATTGCGTTTATACGGAAAGATGGCGTGATATACAAGCAAAAGGTATATTCCTTTGCGGTTGACAGGTTAGATAAAGGAAGTATAAGCAAGCACATTTTACAAATTGACCTGCCGAGTGACAAAAGCAATGCGGAATTTGTTGTGTATTTGTGGAATAAAGAGGGAACCCAGGCGATGACGGAGCCGTTTGTAACAAAATTGGATAGATAACGGAGGAAAATACATGAAAAAAATAATAGCTGCATTAGTTATGCTTGCCTTGACTGTTAATCCGTTTGCGGTTTGGGCGCTTTCGCTTGAGGTGAACGAGGATAAAGAAATAAGATATGTGCCGCCGGAGTTTTTTGGAGTAGCCAACGGATGGGGCGATGAGGTAAACAAAGGCGTGACGATTGCCGATCTCAACGGAAACATCAGCGATAAGTACACAGGTATGTGGGAAAAATATGATATTACACAGTGGCGAAAGGCAGGAGGGCACAGTAATATATTTCAATGGAAGAGTGCCATAGGTCCTAAAAACGAACGTCAATCCCAGCAGATGGTTAAAAGCTATAACTATGTGATTAAAGAAGGCTTGGACGAGTGGATAAAGGGCTCTTTAAAAATCAATAAGGATATGTCATTTGTATATGCGGTCAATATGGACACGGACACCCCGGAAAACGCAGCAGATCTTGTGGAATATTTGAGAGGAGACGGAAAAACAAACTATAACGGCGGCATAAATTGGGCAAAGATTAGGATACAAAACGGAATTCCGGATCCTGTACGGGTTGATATATGGGAGCTTGGAAATGAATTGGATTTGATAAAGGAAAACGGTGTCCCGACATGGAGCGTGGACAGATATATTTCAGAAAGCAAAAAGTGGATTTCTGCCATACGAAGCGTTGATCCCGATGCAAAGATTGCTGCTCACGTTTACACAAATGATTTTGAGGCGGTTGGCAACGAGTGGCACAGAACGGTGCTTATGGAACTCGGAAATGATATAGACTATATGGTTGTTCATAAATATTTTGCTCCGGGTACGGCATATAAAGTGTGCGAGCCTATGCTTGATCGGGTTATTGAGGACATAAAGAACATAACGGGCGAGGATAGGATCAAAGTCGTTATGACGGAATTCGGTTCGGCATATCGCGACCAAGAAGAATTTAAATCTTTTGAGGCATCAATTCAGCTTGAGGAAGCAATAGGTTTTTCGGATTTTTACAACCGCTGTTTGGTTAAGCCGGAAGTGGTGGGAACAAATGCATGGTCGTTCAATATAGGCGATACAAACGGATGGACATGGGTTCTTCTTTATATGTACAACGGCGAGATAAAGCCCATGGTTATGATGGACGCAATGCAGATTTATCATGATTATGTGTCAAGAAACACTATAGTTGATTTTAAGTTGGAAGGGTTTGAAAGGCAAAAGGCAAGCGATACAACCTGTACCGTTGCAAAAACGGAAAAAGGCTTAAATATAGTTTTTTCGAACCTGTCAAACGACAGCGTTAGTGTCGACATGAACTTCATAAAGAATTATAAGCTTACGCATAAAAGAGTGTTGACGGGAACAAGCCTTACGGCAATCAATTATCGTGAACGTCAGGAATGTAAAGCAATAGATGAGGATATATATGATGACGATATAATTAAGAAATTTGAAGTGCCTAAACATTCCGTTACGGCAATCACGCTTGAGGAGGTAAAATGATTATGCGTTTTATGAGTAAAAGGTTATTCTCTTGCGTAATAGGCTTTTTGGTGTGTGCTTTAATACTTTCATTTAATACATATGCTGAGGAAACGGTTGTTTCGGGAAATTCGGAGGAAATAGAAAATAATCCGGTATATGTAGCCATAAACTTGATTGACAGGATAAAGCCGTCATTTAAAGAAGTGGATATATCCGGTGTTGCAAACAGAGCTTTTAAGGATGATGTTGAAGGTGACGGCGTCGGCGGCTGGTCGGATCAGGGCGATAACGACCTCAGAAATTATACCGAATACGGAAACGTAAAGTACAGAGGTATTCCGTTTAACATCATCAATCCGGAAAAAAACGGCAATAAAAGCTGTATTGTTTTAAGAGGCAGAAACGATATGAATGTCCCGAATGAGGTTGCGGTTGACATCGGAACATACGCAAAGGGCATTTATGTTCTTCATGCGGGAGCTTGGGTTACGGAGGGCGAAGTAGGAGGAACATATACTTATGAGTATGAGGACGGAACAAGTGCATACTTTAATGCAATAGTCGGAACTCATGTGGGAAATTTCTGGGGAACAATTGACCAAACCGCCGCAAAGGTAGCGTGGCAGGGGTCAAATGCGCAAACAGACTGTGTTTCGTTTTCTATATTTGCTCTGTCGAATCCGCATCCGGACAAGATGATCAAGAGTATAAAAATAAATACCGACGGAAGTACAAATTATCTTATGGTTGTCGGAATGACACTGGCAAAGGATGCATTATACTTTGATGACGGCGGCAAAGGCGTAATTAACAGTGACAGCTGGCTGCCGATTGAAACTGTAAGCAATCGGATTGCATCGGGTTCTGTTTTGGACGCATCAGTATTTCTGGATAGGCCGGCGGGTAAATATGGAGCAATAAAAGCACAGGGAGACGGCTTTGCGTTTGAAAACGGAAAGTCGGCAAAATTATGGGGAACAAACCTTGTGGGAAACGCTTGTTTTGCCGAAAAGGAGCAAGCGGATACACTTGCCGAGCTTATTGCAAAATGTGGGTTTAATGTCGTAAGAATGTCAGATATAGACGATATTATTTTTGACAACAGCAGTAGTATACAAAGCGATAAAGCGGATAAGCTTATGTATCTGATTTCAAAACTTAAAGAAAACGGTGTATATACATATCTGGCGGTTGTTTCAGGAAAAACGGCTGCGGATTTTTATGCGGAGGAAAAGGTTGATGGAGAAATATCGAGAATTAAAAGCGTTCTTTCATTAAATAATCCGTACACCGGTATGACGCTTGCGTCAGATCCCGCTTTGGCATTCGTGGAGGGAATCGACAATATAAGCTCCTTGGATTTTACATACAGTAATTCCGCAGGAAAGGTGACGCAGCAAGAGTATTTGCTCTTGCAAAACAGATTTACGGAATTTTTAAAGAATAAATACAAAACTACTGCCGCGTTAAAGAGAGCATGGAAATATGACGGCGAAAAGGGGCTTGGTTCGTCCGAAAATTTGGAAAACGGTACAGTAATGATAACTGATTTATGGAAGAACTCGCTTTATACAGATGAAAGAAAAAGTGATACGGCAGAATTTTTTGTGGCACTGCAGCTTGAATTTAACACACGTCTGAAAAATGCACTTGGAGAGATAGGGTATAAGGGTGTCTTTACGGGAAACAGCAATAAGCTTTCCGATATATACAGATGGTCTAATAAAGAGAAGGTAAAGGATGCCTTGACTATAGCTGATGTATATGCAAATTCGGGAACCGATTTCGTGGCGCGCAAAGCGGTTATGTCATATCCGTACGGCGGTTATGTTTCAAGCTCTGAGCGTAAGCTGTTCTTTCATTCAAACGACAGCGTACTGCGCCAGCGTGACGGAGGCATAATAGGAGAGTTTTCAAAGAACAGAGTTCTCGGAAAGCCGTATGTTGTTGCGGCATATAACAGCGCGTTTCCAAATTCGTATTTGGCAGAGGTACTGCCAGTTATGGCAATTTTTTCGGCAAGAAACGGCTGGACAAGTTTGAATTATGCGTTTGCTGTTGACGAACTTAAGTCTGAAAGCTTTATGAATGATGTTTACTCTATGTATAACAATCCGGTCAAGATGGCGCTTGCGTCAACAGCTGCAAGAATCTTTTATACAACGGAGGAAAGCAACAAGGTATATGAGAACAATATGCAGATGAAAGATGTTTTTTTGGGTAATTCCGACTTGAATATCACAAATGAGATGCTGCTGAGCGGAAAATACGGCGTAACGCTTTCAAATGCAAACAAAAGAAAAGACACAATAAAGTATGGCTCGAACAACGAGTATATTACAGACAAGTCGCTGTACTGGAATACTTCTGAGGGAGTGTTCAGATTTAAAAATGATTTTTGCGACGTTCTTGCAGGCGATATGCTTAAAAAGAGATCTTCGGATAATTATGATGTCGACTTGGTTGCGGCAAATGCAGTTGCGGCGTTGACATCGTGCGACGAAAACAAAATCAGTGACAGCAAAAGACTGTTGTTGACTGTGACGGGCGGCGCGACCAACAGCGGATATAAAACAGATCAGGATATGGTTGATTTCGGTAATGCGCCTGTCAAGCTTGAAACAATATTGGGGAATATTACATTAAAAATCCCGGGTTCATGGGAGGTATATGTTGTTGACGGAACGGGTAATCGGAAGTCAAAGCTTGCTGTCGATAAGCAGAGCAACGGTTATACAACATTTAAAATAAACAGCGATTATCAAAACAGTGAAACACGAGGTGTGAATTTTGAAATCGTTAAGGTTCAATAATCTATGAAAGTGAGGTATGCATGTGAGGATAATAAAAAGACTGGCTGTCGGAATATTGTGCTTTTCTTGCATGTGCGTCTGTGCATATGCGGACGATGAGGCTGTGTTTGATTTTAGCTTAGATTCAAACACGATAAAAATAAGCGGAAATATGGGGCAAATCAAATCCGGAAGCAAGGTAAATGTTAAGGTATATGAAACTCGGAATAAGGGTGCGGTAAGTAGCATATTCGTTAATACGTCCGAAGAAGCTGTAATGTATGATAACTCGTTTTATAACCTATTGCAGAGAACCGCAGATTTAGATGGAAAATACTCGTTTGATGAGTTTGTACTTGAAAAAGGGAAAAAATATGAGATAGATGTAACGGCAGATTTTTCCGGCGGCAGCGGATACAAACAGGTAGTTTATTCACCAGCGGACGGGGAAGTTGAAGAATTTATCAGATTGGTTCAAAGCGGCAGCGAAGCGGAGATTGCCGATGCAATTAAAAAAGAAAAAATTGCATATGAAACCGACAGTGCGGAAAAAGCAAATATTGGCGTAAATATGATATATGTATCTTTGTTAAGCGATAAATACATAGATAATCTTGCAAAAGTATTAAAAAATAATGTAAAAACATCTTATAATACTTACGATGAATTTAATGATTTCTTTGTTAAATCCAGTTTTCTTATATATATGTCGCAGATTGACGGGAATTCATTATTGAAATATTTGGATTATCAAAATAACGATAACAAAAAATTAACCGATAAAGAGCGTATATATGCGAAAGAAATGCTGAATTTATCGGAAATTTCAAATACGTCATCAGTTGAAAAATATAACAAAATGAACGATGGCGAGAAAATTTCTGTTTGCTCAATTTTGCAGAATATTGATTTTATGACGACGGCTGAGTTCTATGACGCATTTCACATAAGCGTTGTGTTATCAGAAATTAAAAATGCTAAGTATTGGACAGATATTACAGGTATTATTACAAGACATTCGGATATTTTACCCGGAATACGACTCGACAATAATTGTTATAACGAGAATATAAATAACAGTATAGCAAGATTGTCATCAAAATCGGTATCGGACTTTGTGACTGATGTAAATAAAATTATTGACAGTCAGCCTCAAAAGCAAGAGCAGAAGCCGCAACACGGCGGTGGCGGCGGTGGCGGCGGATACACCGGATCTGCCAATCAGAATACACTGTCACCTATCGGACAAACGGAAACAACAGGAAATGCTGATGACGGAAATAAGATGCCGTTTGTTGACATAGACAATTTTAAGTGGGCGCATAATGCAATCAAGAGGCTATACGATGACGGTATAATTAACGGAAAGGGTGAAGGTAAATTTGAACCTGAATCCAATATTACCAGAGCTGAATTTTTGAAGATGATTATGAGAGCCATGAAGATTGATATAACGGACGATTCAAGCGAAGAGCTTCCGTTTAGGGATGTAAAGGATGACTGGTACAAAGAGTATGTGAGGACTGCTTATGAACTGAATATTGTAAATGGTATTAGCGCAGAAGAATTTGGTGTTAACGAAAACATTTTAAGGCAGGATATGGCAGTGATAGCTTATAGAGCATTCAAACTGAAAAACGTTGCGTTAAAGGGCGATGAGTGCGCTTTGGAGGATTATGAACAGACGGATGATTATGCAAAAGAGGCTGTTGCGGCATTATATACTGCTGATATTATAAACGGCGATGATGCGAAAATGTTTAATCCGAAACAGAATCTAACCCGTGCCGAAGCGGCAATGGTTATATACAATATTTTGCAGTATGTGTAGTAATATACAGCTTTTGGTTGAAAGGAGTAAGACATGAAAAAGACAATATCTGTATTTATTTTGCTGGCAGTTATAATTAATTCGATATGCTTTATCGGCTATGCCGATTCCGATAATGCAGGCAAGACAAATAATGCTATGATAGATTCGGCGGTGATTGAGCTGTTATCGGATTTGGACTTAATTTCCGTAACGGACACGACTTTGCTTGACGGAGATATGACAAGGGGCGAGTTCGCAAGTATTATTTCAAAAATTTTTATGCGCGGCGGTACAGGTTCCGATAAAATTTATTTCAAAGATGTGACCGAAAGCTGTCCTTATGTAAAAAGTATTGCCGGATTGGTTGAGTGTGGGATTCTTAAAGGAGATTCCGACGGTTTATTTTACCCGTACAATAGTATCAGCAAAGATGAATGCGCAAAAATGTTGGTGTCTGCATTAAACAGAGATATATATAAGGACGATCCAGATGCATATCCCGGCAAGTATATTGCAGACGCTGTCAGACTTGGATTGTTTGACGGAGTTCAGGCAGCGTCCGGCAAGCTAAGCTTAAGCGATGGCTATAATGTGATTTATAATTTATTGGATGTCAGCCCCGTAGTTTTTGAAGGCAAGGATTTGGTTGTTTCTGAAGGAAACGTGATGAGTGAGTATCTGAATGTGTATGAGTATTCGGGCGTCATAACTGATAATGGAAAAACGGGGCTGCTTGGCAAAACGGAAGTCAGAGAAAATGAAATTCGTGTTGATGATAATGACGGATACATGAAATTTGTTTTGAATGACGAGAGCAAAAAGGAATATATAGGCTATAGTGTTGATGTATACTATGAGTATGATCGAAAAAGAGGAGAAAACACCGCTGTTTCAATTATTCCGACGTCAAAAAACAAAACACAGATAATAGACGGACCTGATGATCTGTATTATGACGGAGATTATATTCTTTGGAGCGAAAGGGTTTCGGAGGACGAATTAAACACAGAAACAAAGGATAAAAAAATTAAAGTCAACAGTGACCTTATCATAATCCTTAACGGATGCTTTAACGGAGAAACGTCTGAGGTACTTGAAAAAATAAATGACGCCAATGCAGGAATCTATAATGTGGAAAAGATGATCTCGTTGAGCAACGATGGCGATTCTGTGCCGGAGATACTGTTTGTTGATATGTACTTTAATATGGTAGGCGGAATTATCAACACAAGCGAGGAATTTATTGTAGATAAGTACAATGGAGGCTTGTTTGATTTAGGGTCTAATTATAAAGATGTCAAGATAAATTATTATGACAAAGACATGAATCTTACAAATTTTAACGCAATTGCTCAAAATGACGTTTTGTCGATTAAGGAATATAAAGTTGCAGGTGTTCCCTATGCTGATGTATATATTTCCTCGAATAATATCATAGGCACGTTTTCTGCCCGAAACAAGGAAAAGAATACATATGCCGTTGCGGGAAAAATTTTTAATGCAGCTAATGATGCTAAAACAAAGCTTGAAAATTTAAAACTTGGGGAAGACGTAGTAATTTATCTTGATTATAAAGGGAAAATTGCGGGCGCAAATCGTTCTGAAAGCGGAAATGTTTTAACGGGATTTGTAATTAGTATGTCCACAGACATTCCGTTCGGCACTGTGGAAGACAATATGAAGATGAGAATTTATCGTTCGGACTTGAGCCTATCAAATTGGGCTGTTGATGAGTATGTTGCCGGTGCGCTGAGGATAGACGGAAAAAAGGTAGACGATGATACGCTTAACAAAATCCAGAACAGAGAAATTCTGTACGGCAAAATGATAAATTTCAAGCTTGATAAAAGCGGAAGAATTTCAAATATATATACAATGGGAAGCTTTGATGATGAAAATGCATCGTTAAGAGCACCGTTCGGTTTTAGTGATGAACCTGTTAAAATGGTGTATAAAATGGACGGCAATGTATTCTATGAAAACGGAACCCTGAATGCTATGTCCATTCAGTCAAAAAATGTGATAGGTGTTCCCGATAACAGTGTTAAATCGGAAAGAGAAAGATATTGTTCGACTCTTAAGTTTGAGAATGTTGACATACTGAGCGGACTGTCTTATCAGGTTGTTGGCGTCATATACTCCGAAAACGGAGTGGGAACCGAGCTTGTTGTTGTATACCAAAACAGCGGCACAACAATGTCGGAACTCAAAGACTACGGCGCACGTTATCAGAGAGTGGCAATAGTCAAAGAAATTGTGACAGGACTGAATGAGGATGGGGAAATACGTGAGCAGCTGATAGGTATGATGAATGAGGCAACAGTAACGTTGACAAGTGCGGAGCGTACCTTTGTGGACGAAAACAAAAATCCCATAGAGCTTCATGTCGGAGACATGGTGATGGTTTCTTATAACCCTATGAATGAGATCAGCGCAGTAAGAAGGCTGTATGACGCAAAGAATGACGCTTATGGTGATATATCAAAGAATATGGCATATCAAGCAGAAAGAATGCTCATAGGGAATGTATATATGACCGCTCCGATAGGGAACTATTCAGGTGCATTTTTAGTGTCTGAGAAAGATTCGGAAATATCTTTGGAAAACTGTCAGGCATTCTCTCTGCAGCATAGTATGATGAGAAAGTATCTGCTTGACACAACAGGCAGAGAACCAAAGCTCCGCCGAGCTTACGGATGGGATATTATACCTTATAAAAATTCTCAAGGAAACGGAGGCGGCTGTTCAAAAGTTGTAATATATATTAATAACTCTACACCTCAGATTTTGTTAATCCTCAAATGACAGTTTATATAAGGAAGGATGTTTATATGAGTTATTATAAAAAATGTTTGTTTGACGTTTTAAGTATAGTGATGGCGTTAATATGCGCCATCACTTTTACAAGGATTGACGTAAATTCAGAAGGAAACGAAAAGCGCACTTGGTGCATACCGCAATTTGATTATGCAGACATAGGAAACGGCGAGATAGAAATAACCGGAATGGGGGAGATAAGTGCACACAAAATCATTATACCTCAAACCATTGACGGAAAAACTGTGACAAAAATAAAAAACGTTTACACAAACAAGTGTCATACGATAAATACAGTTGTGCTCCCAGATACGGTGGCGGAAATAGAGGATATGGCTTTCAGAAATTATATGTCAACGGCAACGGTTGTTTTTCCTTCGAATCTGGAAAGAGTGGGTTCAAATGCGTTTACAAGCAGCAATCCAAGTTATAACGCGCTCAGCCTGACAGATAAGCTGCCTATGAGTATCAGTGAATTGGGCGACAGAGCCTTTTATGCAACAAACCTAAAGAATGTTGAATTTGGTTCAAGGCTTAAAAACATAGCAAAGGAGTCTTTCTTGAACTGTTATCGGCTTGAAAAAATAAAAATCAATGACGGAGTTGATTATATTTCCGAAAAGGCGTTTGAAAATACCAAAGTGCTCTCGGAGGTAACTGTCCTCGATAATGATGTTTCAATAGCAAATGATGCCTTTGATATAAATGAGAAAGATATGATCGGAACGGTTTTTGAAGGCAGAGAAAACGAGGTCGTATTCAAAGCGTTAAAGGGTTCGTCGACGGAAAAATATGTGAATGAAAAAATCAGCCTTGGTGAGAATTACAGATTTGAGCCCATTGACTACAGCTATAGGCTGATAGATGACGAAACCATAGCCGTAACGGGAACTTCTCTTACGGGTGAAATTGCAGTGCCGCAAAAGATAGATAATTACAAAGTAGTTTTGATAGATGACGGCGCGATAGGACAATCGGTAACAAAGGTCAGTGTTTATGAAGATATAAAAGTAAGCAAGAATGCCTTTGTAAATGCAAATACAAAACTTGATGTATTAGAACCGCCAAAAACGGATTTGACTATGGAAATAGGAAAAACTGCGACAAATACGTCGACGGATAAAATTTTCGGGATAGGTCATCCTTTGCTTTCGGAATATTCAAACGGCAGATTGCTGCTTGATATAAACGGAAACGAAAATACGTCATTTTATGAAAATTCCGAGTGGGACACCTTTCCGCTTATTCGGCTCGGTGCAATGGAGGCAAACCTGTTTGACTGGAAGACCTCAATAGGAAACTATAACGATCGACCGATTACCATGATATCGAGGGACGGATATTATGACAAAATTCATACCGGACTTGACGATATCGTAAACGGATTTACAAAGGTTGATAAAAACGCTGCGTTTTCGTATACGGTGAATTTATGGAGCGGATACCGCGATATTGCCAATATGGCGGAATATCTTGTGGGTGACGGAAAGTTTAATATAAACGGCGGAGAGAACTGGGCAGAACGAAGAAAGGCAAACGGAGTTGAAGACCCGGTAAATATTGTTGTGTGGGAGCTTGGCAACGAAGTCGATTTAAAGGTAAGCGGAAAAAGTGACGATGCCAGTCCGTATGACGCGTGCAGATTAAACTTGCTTTCCGCGGATGAGTATGCCGAAAAATGCTTGAGTGCAATAAAGGCAATTTTGTCTGTTGATGATAAGGCGGTGTTTGCCGTACATGATGTGACCTCTTATGTGAACGGCGGAAAAAGCGAAAACGGAGCGGAGCATAAGTGGAGAGCCGCCGTTTTTGAAAAATTAAAGCCGTACATGAGCCATATTAAGTATTTGTCCATGCACAGATACTATAACAACGCTGAGGCGTCAAATAATATCAGCACGATAGTTGACTGTCATATAACAAATACGATTGAAGACCTTGACAGAATCTTGGGTGAGGGGCACGGAATAAAGATATATTTTTCGGAGCAGTCGTTCCATTATGTGGCAGGCAGCAATCTAAACAACGGAGCACAGGATATATACGATATGGAAACGGTTTTAAACCTGTCGGATTTTTATAATCGGGTTTTGCCGCGGAGCGAAGTCGGCGCGGCGTCATTCTTTTCATCGGCGTTTTCGATGTCGGATAAGTGGCAGTGGGCGGCATACTATGACATAAACGGCGAAACAAAGCCGGGCGCGACAATAGACCTGATGCGGCTTTATAAAAAATACGGAATCGGCAGCGTTTTGCCGGTAACGCTGAAAAATAAGTCCGAATCATATTTTGACATAGGACTTAAATCTCAGGTGTCTGCTGCGGCGGTAAAAACGGCAGACGGCGTAAATGTGTTTTTGACCAATCTGAGCGATACCGACAGTTATAATATTTGCCTGCCGAGTACAAAATCATATTCGTTGCTCAAAGAACACATATTGGTGGGAAAAACATTAAAGTCGGCAAACTATAAAAACAAGAATGAAATTTCTCTGAAGGATAGCTCGTTCGGACCTTCAAAAAGGATTATAAAGTATCGTGTCCCTCCTGCAAGTGTTGTTGTTTTGGAGTTAAAAGAAAACAGTGGTGGGTTCTTTTTGCCAGCGGTCGAGGTTTTAACGGAGAAAAATGAGGAAGTAAAATCAATGTCCGATCTATCCGATCAAGATAAACTTTTTCTGAAGCTTAATGCTGGCGAGTATACCGGAGAGAATAAAAATGTTTTGGTTTTTCTTGCAAAATACAAGGACGAAGTATTAACAGAATTAAGCTCAATAAAATTGACTGCCGATATGATAAAGAACGGATACAGTGGAACATATGACGTATCAAAACAAAATATGTTTGACCGTATCGGAATATTTGTAATAAACGAGGAAAATTTGGCTCCTTTTACGGAAAAATACGAAATAAAGTGATTTAGGGAAGTGATAGTAAGATGAAGCAAAATAATGTGTTTAAAAAAGCTAAATGGATAGCATGTGAGGAGCATGGTGAAGGTCAATATGTAAACGGATTTCGTAATAAAACCGAGTGTGGAATTTTATTCAGGACCTTTAAAATAAATAAAATTAAACGGGCTGAACTCAGATACTCTATACTCGGATTTGGCGATATATATGTTAACGGCAAGTCCGTTCGCGGAATAAAAACATCCGTTTTATGGTCAGATTTTCATACTCCTCGATTTGCCGAGTATAAATATCCAACATCCGGTGAGGGAAATCATACATATTATTATAAAAAAATCGATATAACCGAATTTATGACAGACGGTGAAAACAGCTTATCGATATGGCTAGGCAACGGCTGGTATCACCAAATTTGTAGACAAAATGAAGGCTTAATAGATTACGGGATACCGAAAGTTAAAGCCGAAATAACATTAGAAGATAACGAGGGTAATATAACGATTGTTGCAACGAACAACAAATTCGGGCGGCTCAAAAGCCCGGTTGTTTTTAATAATATTTATTTCGGCGAAGAGTATGATAGTCGTATTCCACTGTTATTATCAGCTAAAACAGGCGAAACGGCGTACGAGGAAGATGATTTTATATCCGATGCAAAAGAGGAAGACTGTCCGTTGGATAAAGAAGTAAAGCAAATCAGACCAAAGCTTGTTTTTAATAAAGGTAGCAAGTTTTTTTATGATATGGGTGAAAATTCATCGGGTGTTGTATCGTTCTCGACAAACGCAAAGGAAGGCGCTCGGATTACACTTGAGTATGCGGAAGAAATGACGGCGGATGGGCTTGATATAGATAAAATGACTATTTGGGGCGGAGTTGAACAAAAGGACATATATATTGCAAACGGAAAAGACAAACAGCGATATAAAACACAATTCTGCATACATGGATTTAGATATTTTTCCGTTGATTATCCGACGGAAGATATAATGTGTCATATCATACATACTGATTTAGAAGAAAAGGGCGATCTTAAAACCTCGTCAGATACTATAAATAAATTGTTTGATTGCTTTAAACGGTCATTCTTGGCAAATTGTCATAATGGTGTAATATCGGATTGCCCTCATCGAGAGAGACTAGGATATACAGGGGATGGCTCACTTGTTGCCGATGCGGCTATGTGCGTTTGGAATGTGGAAAAGCTGTATGCAAAGTGGCTTAGAGATATTGCTGACGGGCAATGCAAAAAAACAGGTCATATTAAGAATACCGCACCGTTTTACGGCGGTGCCGGCAGCGCGATAAGCTGGGGCGGAGCGATTGTGCTTGTGCCGTGGCAGATGTATATTCATTACGGAAAAAAGGAATATCTCGAAAGCTATTATGACAACATGGTGCGATTTGCCGATTATATAATCGGCAGACTTGACGGATATGTGTACAGAAAAACAGACGAGATGACATACCTCGGTGATTGGTTTCCGCCGAAAAATGATGTGGCAGATCCTGACTTTATCAACAGCTGTATGGTTATCTATGTGTTTGACGTCCTGAGTGCGGTGTGCAGGACGCTGAACAAGGACTTTGACTTGTATAAAAACACACAGGAAAAAATCAGAGCGGCACTGCGTGAAATTTATTTTTGCGGTGATGAGCTTGTCCAAAAGGATAAGGGAGCAATGCTTATGGCATATACGGCAGGCTTGGTGTCCGCGAATGCTCTTGGCGAATATATAAAGACATATGCCGCGCGTCCGCTTGATACCGGAATAATCACAACGCCGTTTTTGTTTAAATATCTGATTGAGAGCGGAAATGCGGATATAGCCGTGGATATGCTTGAAAGGACGGAATATCCGTCGTTCGGATATATGCTTGAGAACAATGCAACGGGACTGTGGGAAACCTTTGAGGGACAGGCGTCGCATAATCATCATATGTACGGAGCATTTTTCGGTGAGCTTTTCAAGGGTCTTGCCGGAATCGTTCCAACGGAGGCGGGTTATAAAAGCTTTGAGGTAAGACCGGCATACTGCAAAAATCTGACGGAGCTTTGCTGCCGCATACCTGTGCCGTACGGAATAATAGAGGTAAGCTATAACAAAGACGAAATCATAATAGACGTGCCGGCAGAGTGTAAATGTAAATACAAGAACCTGACGCTGACAGGCGGAAGGCATAGGTTTGAAAGGAGCATGGTATAGATGATAAACGGATACAGAGTAAGGGCGTATGGTAAGGATGAAGATGTGATAAAGTGCAGAGTATCCAAGGAACCCTTTAACAGAGTGTTCAGAGGAAAGCAGCGCAGCAGTGACCAGGCGGAGGACGCGTATTTTGTAAATCTTGCCTATGATAAGCCGACCGTGGTAGAGATAATTCCGGATTGCAAAGAGATAAAGAGCGTAGAAATAAAGCCGAAACAGTTCGGTATAAGCCATACGGTGAAGGACGGAAAGATAATATTCAGCCTGGACAGGGCAATGAACTTTACCGTTGAAGTAAACGGTATTCATAATATGCTGCACTTTTTTGCAACAAAAATGAAACCGTACGAAAAAAAGGAAAACGATATATACTTCGGTCCGGGAGTACACTATGCCGGATTTATAAATCCAAAAAGCGGACAGAATGTGTATATACACCCAAAGGCATATGTGTACGGTGCAATCTTTATATACAAAGCGGATAATGTCAGGGTTTACGGCGGCGGCGTAATCGACAGTTCATTATACGCAAGAGGCGAGGCGGCAGAGCTGACGGAGGAAAACGGCTTGATTGCAAAGGGAATACTTGACCTTGGACTAAGCCAAAAAGTGGTAAATTACGCCGGAAACTTTGTTGCGTACGAGTGTAAAAATCTTACGGTTAAAGACGTCATATTTACGGATTCGATGTTTTGGTCGTTTATAACAAGAAACCACTGTAAAAACGTTGTGATTGATAATGTAAAGCTTGTCGGACAATGGCGTTATAACAGTGACGGCTTTGATATATGCTCATCAAGCAATGTTGAACTTAAGAATTGCTTTATAAGATCGTTTGACGATTGCATCGTGGTGCGCGGTGCCGTTTTGGAGGGTGAAACCGAGGACAGCCGAAATATCAGAATCGAAAACAACGTTACATGGTGCGACTGGGGCAACAACCTTGAAATCTGGCAGGGAGAGGTTCCGAATACGATAAAGAACGTTGAATGGAAGAATAACTACCTGATTAAAATGTGTATGATAGGAATCAGTGTTCAGACATGGTACGGCAGTAATCGTACAAGAATAAAAAATATAAGCTATCAGGACATTTATGCCGATAATACGGGCGAAACGCTGATACCTATATTCCAGGGCGAAGATGATGAGGAATACAGCGTAAAAGGTCATGAGGACTTCAAACCGACAATCCTTACCATAAACGAGAAAATGATAGGCAAGCGCGGAAAGTATCAAAAACAGATTGACGTTGAGGACTATTCCGATTACGACCTTAAATATTCCGATATAGAGGCAAATAACGTTTATTGCGACGGTGGTGCTCTGGATGAGGATATATATTCGTATGCAAAATGCAAAACTTTAAAAGTGGAAAACGTAAGACTCAAAAATGTTAAGTATGACAAGCTTAAGATAAATATACCGGTAAGAAACTTGAATATAGAGGAATGTGAAAATGAATAAATTATGGTACACATCGGAGGCAAGACGTTGGGAAGAAGCGCTGCCTGTCGGCAACGGACGTATAGGTGCCATGGTGTTCTCCGGGACAAATACGGATAAAATCTCGGTAAATGAAGATACCCTGTGGAGCGGTGCGCCCGGAGTTGATAAAGTAAAGCAGACGGATAAAAAATGGCTTGACGGAGTAAAAAAGCTTGTAGCGGACGGAGAGTATGTCAAGGCTCAGAGCGAAGTCGAAGACGAAATACTTCATTATGTCAGTCAGGTCTATCTGCCGTGGGGAGAAATATACATATCAAAGCGTAATATTGACAGCAGCGTTTTTGACTATAAAAGAGAGCTGACGCTGAGCAGCGGAATCGTCGGATCGGAGTATCTTACAAACGGATATACCTTTAAGAAGAACGTATATGTCAAGGAAAATATGCAGCCGTGTAAAATCAAGTTTACTCAGGAAGTGTTTACATCATTTGCGGATGATGTCCTTGTAATACATATGCAGTCGGAGGGTGCCGAAAGACTCGATATGCAGATAGGCGTTGCACCCGCTCTTGAATCAAAGGTGACTTCAAAAGGTAACACCGTTGAGGTGTGCGGCAGATGTCCGACAAACAGCAATGTAATAGGCGAGGACGAGGGCGGCTTTGTATATGATGACGGAGAGAGTGTTAGGTTCTGCGCAAAAATGACGGCTGTCGCGGACAGCGTCATAAGCTCCGGCGGATTTCTGCGCATAAAGGGTGCAGAGGCAACGATTATTTTTTCAATAGCAACAAGCTATAACGGTTCGCGGAATATGCCCGTATCAAACGGCAGGGATTGTGCGGCAATATGCCAAAAAAAGCTTGAAAACGCCTTGACATATTCGTATGCAAGCCTAAAGGAAAGGCATATTAAGGCGTTTGAAAAAGAATACGGTGAAACGGAGTTTTGCCTCGATACGGCGGAAAACACTGAGCCGACAGATATTCTTTTGCAAAAAGTCAAGAACGGCGAGAACATAAACGAGGTAACGGAACTGTTGTTCAACTACGGCAGATATCTGCTCCTGTGCTCATCGCGCAAGGGTACACAGCCTGCCAATCTGCAGGGAATATGGAACAACAGCATTATGCCTGTGTGGAAAAGCAACTATACCGTCAATATAAATACCGAAATGAATTATTGGGGAGCGGAGGCGGCAGGACTTGGCGACTGCCATGTCGCGCTTGCCGATATGCTTTTGGATTCTCTGGAAAACGGAAGAGAAACAGCAAGGCGCGTTTTCTGTGCCGAGGGATGGTGTATGTGCCATAACACCGACCTGTGGCGCTTTACAAATCCGTCCGGAGACGGTGCAAGAAGTGCGTTTTGGCCGCTTGGCGGTGCGTGGCTTTCAAGGCACATATGGGAGCACTATGAGTATACAAACAATATTGAATTTTTGAAGAAATATTTCTGTATTCTCAAAGAATCCGCCGAGTTTATCGAAAGTATTTTCTATGAAGAAAACGGAAAGATGCGCCCGTACATGGGCACTTCCCCGGAAAACGCCTTCCTGGCGGACGGAAAAATTGCCGTAATCGCAAAATATACCGCGATGGATTTGTCAATCGCACGCGATGTTATGCTTAATACAGCCAAGGCGTGTGAGGTACTGGGACTTGATTCCGCAAAGTACAAAAACTATGCCGAAAGGATTCAGCCTTTAAAAATCGGTTCGGACGGACGGCTGCTTGAGTGGAACGAGGAGCTGCCCGAGGCGGAACCGGGACACAGACATCTGTCGCATCTGTATGGCGTGTATCCGTCGGACTTGATAAAGCAGGGAACGCCTGAATACGATGCGGCAAAGAAATCCCTGGAATACAGACTGGCAAACGGCGGCGGTCATACCGGCTGGAGCAGTGCATGGAATATCAATGTGGCGGCACGCTTCGGGAACGGAGAAAAGGCGTATGAGTTTATAAAAACGCTGATAAAGTGCCAGCTTATGAACAATCTGTTCGATATGCATCCGTTCAGCTTTCATTCCGTGTTCCAGATAGACGGAAACCTTGGATTTATGTCCGGAATATGTGAAATGCTTGCCTATGCGGATAAAGATAAGGTTGTTCTTCTTCCGGCTGTTCCCGATGAATGGAAATGCGGCAGCGTCAAGGGACTTTGCCTTAAAGGCGGAAGAAAGCTTGATATAAAATGGGACGGCGGCAGAATCATATCGTACAGGATCTATGACGCTAAAAGCGGAAAAACAATAAGCAACGTAAAAACAGAAAGTCCCCGTTTTGCCTTGTAATTCGGGAGGTGCGCAGACTGTTGCAGATTTTTCAACTTGTATATTAAAAGTCTATGTGCTATAATCAAAATACAAAAAAATTATATAAAAATTGGAGGAATTGATATGAAACGAATTATGCCCGGAAAAAAATTATTTATATTTGGATTTTTGTTTGTCATTTGTTTGACTTGCATTTGTGCCGCGCCCATGTCGGGGTATTGTGCAAATGCAGGTGGGTATACCGAACAATTTAGAGATGAAACATATGTATACGGTATTCCTAACGGTAAGGAACTTGGCGATACTGTTAGTATTATTGAGTATTTGCCGACAACAATAACCGGTAATAAGCTTGAGATCCCCGGTACGGTTGAGCATGACGGAAAAACATATACCGTTGTCGGAATCGTTGGTACCGATTGGAATAAAAATACATTTAAAAATGTTACGGGACTTACGGCATCCTCTGTTGAAGTTGTTATTCCGAATACAGTGACAGAATTGCATGACTATGTTTTTGCTTTTGCCAAATGGCTTAAGAAAGTAACATTTGCCGACGGTTCTCAGCTGAAAAAGGTGTATTCTCAGGTGTTTCAGGGAACGAATATTACAGAGGTGACATTCCCGGATTCTCTTGAAAGTTTTGGAAATCATGTTTTTAATGGTGCAGGATCGCTTAAAAATATTTATCTCGGAGCAAACTTTAAGACAATAGAAACGCTTTCGTTTAATAGTGTACCGACAACTTTAACGATTCATATCCCCGCTGTCGCGCCTATGCTTACCAATGAGAATTCAACTGTTAAAGTTGCTCGTGAAAACATAAGCGACAAGCTCAGCGTATACGGTGATTATAACGGTGTAAAGTATGAGCAGATAAGAGGAACGGAAAATGTATCCGCTATATCTATAACTGATTTTAATAAGGCGACAAGAAAAGAAATATATTGGCCCATCTATCAAAAAGAACGTACCGACGGAAAAGCGCCGGAATCAAATGAAGATACCGTTTTTGAAATCCCGTCAAAGGTTACGCTTGCCAATAATGCCGAGTATACTGTAACCAAAATTGAGGGTTATAAATATCCGGATAAAGACGATATTTCACAAATGGCAGGAAAGGGATTTTATGATTACAGAGCGAAAATAAACAAGGTTGTTTTGCCGGAAACGGTGACAGAGATAGGTGAATGTGCATTTTATGGATTTGGCAATATACCGAGTGTGTCGGATTTCCGCATAAATCTGCCGCGCGATTTGAATAAAATGGGTGAAAGAGCTTTCCAGGCGTGCAATTATTTAAAAACAATCAATATTCCGGGAACGCTTAAAGAAATTCCGATGGCAGCATTTGCGGATTGCAGTTATATGAAAGAGATAGTTATAGGAAAAGGCGTTACAACTATCGCCGTTGCTGCATTCCAGAACTGTGGAAGTAAAGCGGCAGAAGTATCTTCTACAAGAGAAAGCCATTATGTATCTGTTTTGGTACCGGATACGGTCACAACTGCTAACTGGGGCAGTGCATTTAGAAATGTAACGGATAATACCATGTTCTATACAAACTCCGAGAGTACTAAGACCGGTATCCAAAGTGCTTTAACAAACGCAAGTGTTAAAGTGGTAAGCAACTACGGAAAAAGCCTTAAGCTTTTGAGCATAGGCAACAGCTTTAGCAGAAACACAATGGAAAATCTTTATCATATAGCATTGGATCAAGGCTTCACAGATATAGAATTGGGATACTTCTATTATCCGGGTGCGTCTATCACAAGACACTGGAAAATGGCAACAAATGACAGTAATTTGAAAACTGCGGAAAAAGCGGTAACTGAGCTTACAAACTATCATTACTTCAGATGGGAAAACAACGGCTGGTATGATTATTCCATGTCGGAGGAAGAGGCACAAGCTTGGATTACGGACAGCGAGAACGCCGCAGTAAAACCGTCCGATATATTTGAATATGGAATAAAAGATAAGGCGTGGGATATAATTGACTTGCAGCTGAGCTCTATAGAGGCGGACGGCACTGTATTAGGTAAGCTTGATGAGTTGCTGGCTATAGTTGATGGGCTTAAAAATGCGGATACCAAGTACGGCTGCTTGCAGACTTGGGCATTTTCGGAAGACAGCACACATGGTCAGTATTTGATACAGTATAAAGATGAAGGCTTGACGCCGATTGACCAGTACAACGATATAATCACAAACAGTAATAAAATTTTGAATGATTATAAGGACAAAATAACATACTTTATTCCGGCCGGTACGGCGGTACAGAATATGCGCACAACATATGTCGGTGATAAACTCAGCGATGACGGTTATCATATGAATATGCTGGGCAGCTATATCTCATCAATGACATTGCTGAAGGAATTGACAGATGCAATATTGGACGATGTTACTTATATAGCCGATACAGAAAAGCTGTCCGCTGCTGAACTGCCATTGGCTAAGTGGGCGGCAAACAGTGCTATGACAAATAAGCTTGCAATAACAGAGGCACCTTTCGAAGATCAGTACAAGGTAATCTATACCAAGGACGGTGATAACGCAACGATAAATGTTAAGTCGCGTGCATACTCAAAGCCTGTTGCCATAAAAGCAGAGTACAATAACGGTACACTGCGGGCGGCAAATATTACTGCTTTAAAATACGGAGAGGATTCAACCGTAACAGGTTTAAACGGCAACGGAACAAAGCTCTTTATATGGGATTTGGCAAACGGAATGAAGCCTTTATATGACGCGCAGTGATAAATGTAAAATATCGTGGAAATGAAAAATTGTTGATATATCCAAAACAATAGATTGCCGAAAGCTTGCTCGTTTCGGCAATCTGAAATTAGGGGGCATAGCGTCCCCTAATTTCTTTTTATAACACATAAACAGGAGGCAAATATGAAAAAAATAACCTTTGGGACACCGGAAAAAATTGTGCCGTCAATATTTTGCAAAGACTTAAGCTATAACGAGAGTGGTATAGTCTATGATTGTGATAAGCTGAAATTTAAGGTTACACCGAGGGGGTGCGTTTTAGAGTTCCCTCTGGAATATGACGAGCAGGTATATGGCTTTGGACTTCAGCTGAACGGATTTAACCATAAGGGACACAGGTTGTCGCTCAGGACAAATTCCGATCCCGTCACATATACTGGTGATTCTCATGCTCCGGTGCCTTTTTTTGTTACCACAAAAGGCTACGGAATGTATTTTGATACCGCCAGATACCTTGAAGCATATTGCGGATACAGCAAAACAAGAAAAAGGAAAAGCGGAGGAAGAAGAAAGGTTGGCTTAAACACAGACGAGCTTTACGGTGACAGCAGCAAGGGTGATGAAACCGTAATGATGGTTGAGATACCGGCGGCAAAGGGTATAGATATATATATTTTCGAAGGCGACACTATTTTGGACATAGTATCACAGTATAATATGTTCTCCGGCGGAGGCTGCGATGTTCCCGAATGGGGACTCGGTGTTTTATACCGAGCGTACGCGGAATATGACCAAAAAAAGATAACAGAGCTTGCGAAGTATTTTAAAGAAAACGATTTTAAGGTTGATATAATCGGACTCGAACCGGGCTGGCAGTCAAACAGCTATTCGTGCTCATATGTTTGGGATGAGGAAAGATTCCCGGAGCCCGATAAGCTCATTAAACAGCTTAAAGGACAAGGCTTTCATATAAACCTTTGGGAACACGCTTTTGTTGACGCATCCTCACCGATTTATGATAAGATGCTACCGTACAGCGGAAACTTTGAGGTGTGGAAAGGACTTGTGCCTGACTTTGCGACGCAAGAGGCAAGAGATATATTTGCTCGGTATCACAAAGACAAGCTTATTGATTTGGGCATAGACGGCTTTAAACTTGATGAGTGTGACAGCAGTGATTATACGAATCACTGGAGTTTTCCGAACTGTGCGGAGTTCCCGTCCGGTATGGACGGAGAACAATATCATCAGATGTTCGGAATCCTATATATGCAGACCATACTTAAAAGCCTTGGCAATACAAAGACCTTGTCGGAGGTAAGAAACGCAGGTGCGCTGTCTGCGTCATATCCGTTTGCTTTATACAGTGATCTGTATGACCACAGAGATTTTATCAGAGGAGTTGTAAACTCAGGATTTTCCGGAATATTGTGGACGCCGGAGGTTCGCACCGCCAAGAGTAAAGATGAGCTTTTAAGACGAATTCAAACGACGGTTTTCTCGGCTCAGTGCGTGATAAACGCATGGAACTATCCCGATGTTCCGTGGAAAGAGCTTGATTGCGAGGAGGAAGTAAAAGAACTTTTCAAACTTCGCAAGTCATTGGTTCCGATGCTGAAAAAAGCATTTGAGGAATACAAAAGCACAGGTAAACCGCCTGTCAGAGCACTGGTCGCGGATTATACAGATGATTCGGAAACGTATTTGATTGATGATGAATATGTATTTTGCGACAGCTTGATAGTTGCGCCGCTGTCGTATGACAGCGATGAAAGAGAAGTATACCTGCCGGCGGGACAATGGAGGGATTTTTGGACGAAGAAATCCGTAAAAAGCGGAAGATTCACAGTAAAAACCAAAAACATTCCCGTCTATGAAAAACTTTAAGGAGGAGCAATAATGAACGACTATATTTTCAATGATGCTGAAAAATATATTCAAATAAATAAAACAGATTTACCAACCCCGTGGATAAATTATATATCAAACGGACATATGCATGGTTTTGTATCGCATGTCGGCGGAGGAACGCTTTGGCTTGAAAATCCTGCCAGATACAAGCTAACAAGGTACAGAAGCTTTAATATGCCGATAGATTCTCCGGGATTTTATATATACATTCGTGAAAAAGACGGTACAATCTGGTCGCCAACGTTCAGACCCGCTGAAGAGAAGCTGAATGACTATCATGCAGAGCATATGCCGGGCAAAAGCAGATTTGTTGCCGAAAAAAACGGCACAAAGGCAACTCTCACATTATATATTGCGCCCGATTATGATATTTGCGTTTGGGATTTGAGCATTATAAACAATGATACTGATAAGGAATTTGACGTATTTGCATATATGGAGCTTTCACAGCAAAAAATTCTGGATGAATTTATGAATGAATATTACTGGCGGCATATGCACAAAACATGGTTTGATAACTCAAATGAAATTTTATTTTATTTAAATCATCGCGAAGATAAAATTGAACCGCAAAAAATTCCATTGGTATATTTTTCGAGTGACAGAAAAGTTGAGAGTTACAGTGGTGACCGAGATGCATTTATGGGAAATTATCGCTTTGAAAATAATCCTTTGGCGGTAGAAAACGGCACTTGCACCAATGATGAAATCAATTCGGGAGAAGCATGCTGTGCACTTCACATAAAGCTTTCCTGCAAAAAGGGAATGTCGGAAAATGCAGCGTTTTTTATAGGTGCGGAGCAGGGAGGAATTACTGACTTTGAAAATGCAAAGAAAAAAGCGACAAACGCTGTAAATAATTTGAGAAATTCTGAAAACAAAGTAAAACAGGAGGAAAAACTGGATTTATTCTGGAATGATTTTTTGAGTAAATTTGAATGCCGAATTCCTGACGAAAATGCCATGAGGCAGATTAATATATGGGGACCTGTTGCGTCCGTGCACACGGCAAGATATTCAAGATGCATAAATGTAAATGCGCCCGGAACAAGAACTCTCGGTTACAGAGATACCTGTCAGGATATGTTTGCGATGACATACAGAGATGCAAAAATGTGTGAGGACAGACTTCTGTATCTTTTAAGTAAACAATATAAAGCAGGAAATGCCATTCACTGCGAGGGCGATAACAAAAATTGTCTTCCGGATTTCAAAGTGCGCTGTGATGATCATTTGTGGCCGTCAATGCTTGCATATTATCTGATTTGCGAAACAGGTGATATTGATATATTGAATAAAAAGGTATGCTATCTTGCGAACGATCACATGAGCGAAGGTGAGCAAGCAACTGTGTGGGAGCACCTTTTGGCTGCTGTTGAATTTACGCAGAATAACCTTGGAGCGCACGGACTTCCGCTTACCTTTAACGGCGACTGGAATGATATTATACACAAGTTTTCAGAAAATGGTTTGGGTGAATCTGTATTTACAGGTCAGCAGTATGCATATGTTCTCAGACTTTTGTTGGAATTGGCTAAACATATCGGTGATCACAAATCTGAAGAAAAACTAAATTCATATCTTGAGATGCAGCAGAACAGTATACTGAAAAATGCATGGAACGGCAAGTGGTGGTATAGATGCTTTGATGATGACGGCAATCCTATAGGCAGCGAAGATGATGAGTTTGGTAAGATATGGATAAATTCTCAGACGTGGTCTGTTATAGGTAATTTAGGCACATATGACATGCAGCGGAAAACCATGGACGAAGTCAATAAAAGACTTGATACCGGTGTAGGGTTAATGAAATTATCTCCGGGATTTGAAACATGGCCAAAAGTTAAAGAACCGTTTAGCGGTTATAATCCGGGTACCGGTGAAAACGGTGCGGTTTTCTGTCATGCTCATACATGGGCTGTTGTTGCAGAAGCTATGCTGGGCAATGCGGAGCTCGCATGGAAGTACTATAATGATTTAGTACCGCATAACGCACTGAACAAGGTTGGCCTGGAGTGTTATAAATCCGAGCCGTATACATGGTGCAGCAATATCGTAGGTTATCCAAACAACAAACATGGATGGGGAAATATTTCTCATATTTCAGGTACGGTTACTTGGATGAATGTGGCTGCTACACAGTATTTGCTTGGTGTTCGTCCGGTTCTTGGCGGGATTGTTTTGGATCCGTGTATTCCCGGCGAATGGGACGGATATAAGGTGAAAAGGCTTTTCAGAGGATGTACTCTGAATATATCTTTTGAAAACCCCGAACATATTGAAAAGGGTGTAAAATATATAGAATACAATGGCAAAAGGTTTGACGGAAATTTTATAGATGCGAGTCAGCTTAAAGATAAAAAAGAACTCGATATTCTTGTTATTATGGGTAAATAGATAAGGAGTATTCAAGTGAAAAAAACAGAATTGATTGCAAAACATAATGCTTTGACAGCAAAGAAAAATATAATTAACGATAGCTGGTACAACGGAATTTTTGACCGATACGAAAATCCTGTTCTCACCAATGAGCATATTCCGCTTGAGTGGAGATACGATTTAAATGAAGAAACAAATCCATATCTTTTGGAGCGCATCGGTGTGAATGCTGTGTTCAATTCAGGTGCGATATATTTGGATGGCAAATATGTTCTTGTTGCCCGTGTTGAGGGTTACGACAGGAAATCTTTTTTCGCTGTTGCCCGTTCCGACAACGGAGTTGACAATTTTGTGTTTGACAAATATCCCGTAAGACTTCCAAAGTATGGCGAGGACGACACGAATGTGTATGATATGAGGCTTACACAGCACGAGGACGGCTGGATTTACGGTTTGTTCTGCTCGGAAAGAAAGGACAAAGCTGTGGACGATACCTCGTCTGCCGTTGCAAAATGCGGAATTGTTCGCACAAAGGATTTGATTAAGTGGGAAAGGATTCCTGACCTTGATACAAGGTATCAGCAGAGAAACGTTGTTCTTCATCCGGAATTTGTAGGCGGCAAATATATGCTCTACACCAGACCGTCAGACGGATTTATAGATGTAGGTTCGGGCGGCGGTATAGGCTGTGCATTGGTTGACAGCATGGAAAATGCCAAAATAACCGAGGAAAATATAATCGAAAAAAGAGTTTATCATACAATCAAAGAGGTGAAAAACGGTGCCGGAGCGCCGCCTATAAAAACTAAGGACGGCTGGCTGCACATTGCTCACGGTGTGAGAAACACAGCGGCAGGACTGAGATATGTTTTATATTGCTTTATGACGGATTTAAAAGACCCCCAAAAGGTTATATACACTCCCGGCGGCTATTTCCTTGCACCGCGCGGTTGGGAGAGAGTCGGTGACGTTTCAAATGTAG